>Ga0307374_10013752_pt1 | contig 11137 bp, 8 predicted proteins | sample OX3MG_FD_202532 | JGI IMG/M metagenome (GOLD analysis project Ga0307374, IMG submission 202532) | Soil microbial communities from Risofladan, Vaasa, Finland - OX-3 | ecosystem: Environmental > Terrestrial > Soil > Coastal area > Acid sulfate soil | place: Finland: Risofladan, Vaasa | collected... | reverse complement strand
GCGCTCGATCAGCCGCACGGGGTTGTGGCAGCGCCAGCAGCGGCCGTCCTCGACCTGGATCGTGGCGAGCGTCGTCTGGCACTCCTCGCACCAGTCGACGCCGCCTGTCCCGCGGTATACAAGTCCGGCCTGCAGTAGCTCCAGGAAAAGCCACTGCGACCAGCGGTACATGATGGGGTCGGAGCTCATGAACGTCCGCTCCCAGTCGAATGAGAAACCGAGCCGCTGCAACTGCCCGGTCATGTGCCCGGCGCAGCTCGCGACCCACTCGCCCGGCGGGATGCCGCGCTCGATCGCGCCGAGCTCGGCCGGCAGGCCGAAGGCGTCGAATCCGAACGCGAACAGCACCTTGTTCCCACGCGCGCGCTGGAAGCGCGCGTAGGCGTCTCCGATCGAGTAGCTGCGCACATGTCCGATGTGCACGTTGCCTGACGTGAACGGTGCCGAGGGCTTGATGTACAGGTGCTGGCGATCGTCGCCCACGGGCGGCGTGCGCCAGGCGTCCCGCGCGCGCCAGGCAGCCTGCCGGCGAGCCTCGATCGCCTGCGGGTCATAGCGCTTGGGGGTCTGCTCGTTCATCTCAATCGAGCATATCCAAGGGCATAAGCAGCGAGACCTCGCTCATCTTCGGTCTTCGCACTCGCGGATCGTCTTCTGAGACGGGCCGTTGCTATGCTCAAACTCACTTGGCCTCAGTCTGCAACAAGCTCTTTTTGGCCTCTTGCAGGTCTCTCTTGGCCCCGCCCTGCGCGGGGCCTTTGCGTCCGCCCCGACTGTAAGGATTACGTGATGGAAGTAGAGATCGGACGCGGGAAGAAGGCACGCCAGGCGTATGGATTCGACGACATCGCGATCGTCCCCTCCCGCCGCACGCGCGACCCTGACGACATCGACATCTCCTGGAAGCTCGGGCCCTACCAATTCGAGCTGCCGTTGATGGCCGCGGCGATGGACGGCGTGGTTTCACCGCGGACGGCTGGGATCGTCGGCGGTCTTGGCGGACTGGCGGTGCTCAACCTGGAGGGCATCTTCACTCGCTACGAGGACGCCGAGGAGCAACTCGAGCGGATCGCCAGCCTGCCGAAGGAGCAGGCTACCCGCGAGATGCAGGAGATCTACTCAGAGCCGGTCAAGCCTGAGCTGATCGCTCAGCGGATAAGGGAGATCAAGGACCAGAAGGTTGTCGCCGCCGCGTCGTTGACCCCTCAGCGCGTTTTGAAGTATCACGAGCTTGCGCTCGAGGCTGGCTTGGACGTGCTCGTGATCCAGGGAACGGTCGTCTCGGGAGAGCACGTCTCGACAGTGTCTGAGCCGCTGAACTTGAAGGAGTTCATACCGACGCTCGAGGTGCCGGTGGTCGTCGGTGGCTGTGCCTCCTACCACACGGGACTGCACCTGATGCGGACCGGCGCCGCCGGGGTGCTTGTCGGCGTGGGGCCCGGGGCGGCGTGTACGACGCGCGGTGTACTCGGCATCGGTGTACCCCAGGCGACGGCGATCGCGGATGTCGCGCACGCTCGCTCCACGCACATGCTGGAGACTGGGGAGTACTGCCAGGTGATCGCTGACGGCGGGATGCGTAATGGGGGCGACGTGTCGAAGGCGATTGCGCTTGGTGCCGACGCCGTGATGATCGGCTCGCCCTTGGCGCGTGCCTACGAGGCGCCAGGCCGCGGCTTTCACTGGGGGATGGCTACGTTTCACCCCACTTTGCCGCGTGGGGCGCGGGTGGCCACATCCCAGAACGGCACGCTCGAGGAGATCCTCGTTGGCCCCGCGCGCGAGAACGACGGCACGTTCAACCTGTTCGGGGGGTTGCGCACCTCGATGGCGACCTGTGGGCACAAGGATCTGGCCGAGTTCAACCGCGCCGAGGTCGTGATCGCACCAGCGCTGCAAACCGAGGGTAAGGCATTGCAACGCGATCAGGGGGTGGGCATGGGCGCCACCAACGGGAAGGCTGCCGCCGTCCTGGTCAATGACTGACCAGGTAGTCGTGGCGCCCGCCGCAGAGCAGCGGGGCGCGCCCGTAATGGCCAGTGAAGAGGTGATCGTCCTCGACTATGGAGGGCAATACAGTCAGTTGATCGCGAGAAGGGTGCGCGATTGCGGTGTGTTCTCCGAGCTGCTCCCGAGCCATACGTCGCTGGAGGAGATCGAGAAGCGAAAGCCACGGGGGATCATTTTGTCGGGGGGGCCCGCCTCGGTGTATGCCGAGGGCGCCCCGCGACTGGAGCGCGGGCTGCTGGAGCTGGGGGTGCCGGTGATGGGCATCTGCTACGGGATGCAGCTGCTCGTCCACGAGCTCGGCGGGCGGGTGGTGCAGGCCGAGGTGGGGGAGTTCGGCCGCTCGGATCTGACGGTTACTGAGCCGGGGGTGCTGCTGAAGGGGATGCCGCGCGAGCAGACCTGCTGGATGAGTCACCGGGACACCGTGATCGAGCCGCCACCCGGGTTTACCGCCCTTGCCTCTTCGAGCTCCTCACCGGTAGCGGCGGTGGAGGACGCGGAGCGAGGCGTGTTCGGGATTCAGTTCCATCCCGAGGTCGTGCATACGCCCTATGGCCAGGAGATCTTGATGAGGTTCCTGACGGAGGTATGCGGCTGCGAGCAAAATTGGTCGGCGGCCGGGATCGTGGAAGACCAGATCGAGCGGATACGGCGGCAGGTGGGTGGGGGTAAGGTGATTTGCGGGCTCTCGGGAGGGGTGGATTCCTCGGTGGCGGCGCTGCTTGTGCATCGCGCGGTGGGAGATCAGCTGACTTGTGTCTTTGTGGACCACGGACTGATGCGCAAGGACGAGGGCGAGCAGGTGGTGAGCGCGTTCAGGGATACGTTCAAGGTGCCGCTCGTAGCCGTTGACGCGGAGCGAAGGTTCTTGGAGAAGCTGACAGGCGTGACCGAGCCGGAGGCCAAGCGGAAGGCGATCGGCGCCGAGTTCATCCGCGTGTTCGAGGAGGAGGCGAGCAGGCTCGCCGGCCCCGACGGCGAGGGCGCGCGCTTCCTCGTCCAGGGGACGCTGTACTCGGACGTGATCGAGTCCGGCGGCGGCACCGGCGCGGCGACGATCAAGTCCCATCACAACGTCGGCGGCCTGCCCGACGACCTGCAGTTCGAGCTCGTCGAGCCGCTGCGCGCGCTGTTCAAGGACGAGGTCCGCGCCGTCGGCGCCGAGCTCGGCCTGCCCGAGCGGCTGGTCTGGCGACAGCCGTTCCCCGGGCCCGGCCTCGCGATCCGCGTGGTCGGCGGCGAAGCGACGAAGGAGCGCCTCGACGTGCTACGCGAGGCCGATCACATCCTCCAGGAGGAGATCCGAAAGGCGGGGCTGTACCGCGAGCTGTGGCAGTCGTTCTGCGTGCTGCCCGACGTCCGCACGGTCGGCGTGCAGGGAGACGAGCGCACGTATGGCTATGTGGTGGTCTTGCGCGCGGTGACGAGCGATGATGCGATGACGGCCGACTGGGCGAGGCTGCCGTACGACTTGCTGGAGACGATCGCGTCGAGAATGATCAACGAGTTGCGCGAGGTCAACCGGGTGGTGCTTGACATAACCAGCAAGCCTCCCGGCACGATCGAGTGGGAGTAACCCGAGGCCGCGAGCGGGCGCGATTTCGCCTATGATGATCCGCTGCGCCGCGCGCTACCGCGTGGCCTTTTTTACGTGATGACACCGTCCACTTCAACACCCTCGGCAAAGACCTACGTAGCCAAGCCGACAGACCGCGAGCGCAACTGGCTCGTGGTCGACGCCAACGGCAAGACACTTGGGCGCCTAGCGACCCAGATCGCCGATGTGCTGCGGGGTAAGCGCAAGCCCGAGTACACCCCGCACATCGATACAGGCGATTTCGTCGTAGTAATCAACGCGGAGAAGATCGCCGTGAGCGGGAACAAGCGCAAAGACAAGCGCTACTACCGCCATTCCGGCTACCCCGGAGGGCTGCGTTCGAGGACGTTTGAGGAAATGCTGGCCCGCAGGCCAGAGGAGATTCTCAGGCTGGCCGTTAAGGGCATGATGCCTCGTAATCGCCTGGCGCGTAAACAGATCACGAAGCTCAAGATCTACGCTGGCCCAGAGCATCCGCACATCGCCCAGAAACCGCAAACTTTGGAGATCGAGGCTTGATGGCCGACGACGAGGACAAGCCCGAGGCCCCCGCCGAGACCCCGCCCGTAGAGGAGCTCCAGGCGCCGGTCACAGATGGGCACGCCGTCCCGGCCGGGGACGCGACCGAGATCGCGGGATCCGCCGAGGACGCGCCTCTGGAGGCGCTGCAGGAGGCTCAGCACGCCGAGACAGAGTCGCCGGGCGAGACAGCGGAGCCGTTCGAGCCGAGCGCCGGGCACGCCGTCCCGACTGAGGAGGCGACGGAGATCGCGGGCTCGGCCGAGGACGCGCCGCTGGAGGCAGCGCAGGAGCACGCCGAGGCGGAGATCGTTGAGGAGGTCCTCGCCGGGGAGATCGTCATCGAGGCTGAGGCCGAGCTGGAGGATGAGCCCGCCCCGCGGGTGAAGCCGGCTGTGCCGGGAGCGCACCTCGAGGTGGACATCGTCCCTGAGGGCGTCGATCCATTGGGGCGCAGCGAGGCTTATGAGGACCCGTATGCGATCGAGACCGAGGAGCCTGAGCAGGCGGAGGATGCACAGGAGGAGGAACCGGAGGAGATCTTGAGCAAGCCGATCGCCACGGCCGCAATCGATTTGGCCTCGGGCGCGCGGTACCGGGCGACGGGTAAGCGCAAGACGGCAGTTGCGCGAGTAACGCTGCGACCTGGGAGCGGCTCCTATCTCGTGAACGGGCGCACGCTGGAGGAGTATTTTCCGCGTGTGACCCAACAGCGAAACATCCGCCAGCCGCTGGAGACGGTGGGGTATCAGGAGCGGATGGACGTGGTTGCCAGGCTGCATGGCAGCGGTATCTCCGCCCAGGCTGGGGCGCTGCGCCACGGGGTCTCGCGCGCGCTGCTGGAGGCCGACCCGAACCTGCGCGGTGAGCTCAAGCGCAGGGGCTTTCTCACGCGTGACTCGCGCGCGAAGGAGCGCAAGAAGGCCGGGTTGAAGAAGGCGCGTAAGCGTCCGCAGTTCTCCAAGCGCTAGCAGCGGAGCGATAGGTGATCTACCCACCCAAATGACCCGCAAGCTGTTCGGGACCGATGGTGTGAGGGGAGTTGCCGGCGAGCTGCTCACGGCCGAGCTGGCACTTGGGCTGGCGCGGGCTGCGACCGCAAAGACGGGCGTGGAGCGTCCACAGGTGCTGATCGTGCGCGACACGCGCGAGTCGGGCGAGATGCTGCAGGCGGCCGTCGCGGCCGGGGTGAGCGCCGCCGGCGGGGACGCCCTGTTGGGCGGCGTGCTGCCGACGCCGGCCGCGCCGCTGTTGATCGGCCGCTACGGCTTCGACCTCGCGGTTGTCCTCTCGGCCTCGCACAATCCTTATCAGGACAACGGGATCAAGTTCTTCGCTGGCGACGGATACAAGCTCTCCGACGAGACCGAGCTGCAGATCGAGCAGGAGCTGGAGCGGGTTGGGAGCGCTGCGGCAGGCGCCGGGGCGGTGCCAGATACTCCTCCGCGGATCGGCCACGTGCGCGAGTTGCGGGGTGCGGGCGAGGACTACCTGCGCGAGCTGCACAGCCACTTCGCCGAGCTTGACCTGAGCGGGTTGGACGTGCTGCTCGACTGCGCGAACGGCGCCACTCATCATGTCGCGCCGGAGATCTTCCGGCGGTTGGGCGCGAAGGCGACGGCGATCGCCGATCGGCCCGACGGGCGCAATATCAACGCCGCCTGCGGCTCGACGCACATCGAGCAGCTGGGCGAGCATGTCCGCGCGGGAGGGCATGCGGTGGGGTTCGCCTTCGACGGCGACGGCGACCGTGTGCTGGCGGTCGACCGCACGGGGACGGTGGTGGACGGCGACGAGCTGATGGCGCTCGCGGCGTTGCACCTGCGCGAGCGCGAGCGTTTGAACGGCGGCGGCGTGGTGGTGACGGTGATGACCAACTACGGCTTTCATTCGGCGATGAAGCAGGCGGGCGTCGAGGTGGCGATCACGCAGGTCGGGGATCGCTACGTGCTGGAGGAGCTGCGCGCGCGCGATTGGGTGCTCGGCGGCGAGCAGTCGGGCCACATCATCGACCTGAGCTTCAACCGCACGGGCGACGGGATCGCCGGGGCACTGCTGACGCTGGAGGCGCTCGCCGGTCGCGACCTGGCAGAGCGCGACGCGATGGAGAAGCTGCCGCAGCGGCTGGTCAACGTGCGCGTACGCGAGCGCGACGCGTTGGAGTTGGCCACCGAGGTCAACGAAGCGGTGAGCGCGGCCGGGAAAGCGCTCGAGGGTCGCGGGCGCGTGCTGGTGCGCCCGAGCGGGACCGAGCCGCTCGTAAGGGTGATGGTCGAGGCGCCGACCGAGGACGAGACCGATGAGGTCTGTGGAGCGCTGGCTGCGCTGGTGCAGCGCGAGCTGGGCTGAATCACGCTGATATCTTCGACGGCGTGTGCGGCATCGTCGGCTACGTCGGTAGGCGGGAGGGCGGGCTCTCGACTCGAGAGCTGCTGCTCGATGGGCTGAAGAAGCTCGAGTACCGCGGGTATGACTCCGCGGGGATCTCGGTGATCGGCGAGGACCGGATCGAGACGGTGCGGGCCGTGGGTAACCTCGACGCGCTGCAGGCGAAGCTCGACGGCCTGACTCAGGCACCAGGTCAAGAGGCGGCGGCGGTGGTGGAGGGAGCCGTGGCGGTGGCCGTGCGTCCTGCCACGACCGGCATCGGCCACACCCGCTGGGCGACGCACGGGCGCGTGACCGAGGAGAATGCCCACCCGCACTACGACTCGGCCGACCGCTTCCACGTGGTCGTGAACGGGATCGTCGAGAACTACATGACGCTGAAGGAGCGGCTGCTGGCGGCGGGGAGCGTGTTCACCTCCGAGACGGACGCCGAGGTGATCGCGCACCTGATCGCCGCGCACTACGACGGCGACCTGGCCGACGCGGTACGCGCCGCGTACGGCGAGTTGGAGGGCCACTACGCGTTCGTCGCGATGTGCTTGCAGGAGCCCGAGACGCTGGTGGGCGCGCGGCGGGAGTGCCCGCTGATCGTCGGCCGGGGCGATGGCGAGCAGTTCGTGGCCTCCGCGGTGCCCGCCTTCCTGGCGCAGACGCGCGAGGTGCAGTACGTGGACAACGGCGAGATAGTCGTGTTGAGGCCCGACGGCGTCACGATCACGACCCCCGCCGGCGAGCCGGTGGAGCGCGCGGTGGAGACGGTCGACTGGGACGAGGACACCGCCGAGAAGGGCGGCTACGAGACGTTCATGCTGAAGGAGATCCACGAACAGGCCGACGCCGTCGCCGAGACGATCGCCGACCGCACCGCGCGCGGCAGCGGCGTCGATCTCGCCGAGTTGGGCGTGCTGGACGAGGCGATCTTGGCGGACGTGAAGCGGATCGTAGTGGTCGCCTGCGGCACCTCCTACCACGCGGGCCTGATCGGGCGCTACGCGATCGAGGAGTGGGCGCGCGTGCCGGTCGAGGTGGACGTCGCCTCGGAGTATCGCTATCGCAACCCGGTCGTCGGACCCGGAGATCTCGTGGTCGGGATCTCCCAATCGGGCGAGACCGCCGACACGCTCGCGGCGATGCGCAAGGCGAAGGAGCGGGGCGCAGTGGTGCTGGCGATCACGAACGTGATGGGCTCGCAGGCGACGCGCGACGCCGACGGCGTGCTGTTCACGCGCGCGGGGCTGGAGATCGGGGTTGCGGCGACGAAGACGTTTCTCTGCCAGGTCGCCGTCGTCTATCTGCTCGCGCTGCGCCTGGCCGAGCTGCGCGGAACGCTTGAGCCCGCGCGAATCGAGGAGCTTGTCGGCGAGGTGAAGCGCCTGCCGCACGGCATCGAGCAGGTGCTGGCCGGCATCGGCGAGCAGGTCGCGCGCGTCGCCGACGCGTACTGGCAGAGCGAGTTCTTCCTGTACATCGGTCGCCATGTCGGCCTGCCCGTGGCACTGGAGGGGGCGCTAAAGCTCAAGGAGATCTCCTACATCGCCACCGACGCCTACCCGGCGGGCGAGATGAAGCACGGCCCGATCGCGCTGCTCGACGAGTCGACGCCGGTCGTGTGCGTGGCGACAGACTCGCCCGTGCTCGAGAAGATGGCTTCGAACATGGCGGAGGTGCGTGCGCGCGGCGCGCATGTGGTCGCGGTGACGACGGCGGGCAACGAGCAGATCGCCAAGCAGGCAGACTCCGTGGTCGAGGTGCCGGCGATCGACTGGATGCTCCAGCCGATGCTCGCGGTGATCCCGCTGCAGCTACTCGCCTATGAGATCGCGCGCAAGCGGGGGTTGAACGTCGACCAGCCGCGCAACCTGGCGAAGACCGTCACCGTGGAGTAGTCATCTAGCATCGCTGGTCGTGGACTCTCTCCCCGACTGGCTGACCCCGTTGCTCGACGCCGAGCAGATGCGCGCGGTCGATCGCTGGGCGATCGACGTTCGCGGCGTGCCATCGCTCGACTTGATGGAGCGCGCCGGGGCGGCAGTGGCGCGGACGGTTGAGCGCATCGCCCCGGACGGGCCGGTGGCGGTGGTGTGCGGGAAGGGAAACAACGGTGGTGACGGGCTGGTGGTCGCGCGCCTGCTGCGCGAGGGGAGCAGGCGCGTGACCGTGGTGTGCACGGCGCCGCCCGGCGACTTCGCCGGTGACGCCCGCGTGAACTTGGACCGACTGCCCGGAGAGGCGCCAATCGAGCTGACCGAGGAGCGCGAGCGAGCGGAGCGGGCACTCGCGGGCGCGACGGTGATCGTCGACGCGTTACTCGGCACCGGCTTTCTGGGGGAGCCCCGGGGGGCGGTGGGGGAGGCGGTCGACGCCGTGAATGCTGGCCGCGCACCGGGCGCGCGGGTCGTGAGCGTGGACGTGCCCAGCGGTGTGGACGCATCGACCGGGGTCGTTGCGGGCGCCGCTGTGCGGGCGGCGATCACGCTGACGTTCCATGCCGGCAAGCCGGGTCTGTGGATCGCGCCGGGCAAGGCGCACGCGGGCGAGGTGGAGACGATCGAGATCGGCATTCCACGCGGCTCGCCGAAAGACACTAAGGTCGGTCTGATCGGGCCCGCGGTGTTCGACCTGCTGCCGAGGAGATCGGCGTCTTCGACGAAGTTCCTAAGCGGCCACGTGCTGCTCGCGGGCGGCTCGCCGGGTCTGACGGGCGCGCCGCGGATGGCCGCGCACGCCGCGATGCGCGCCGGGGCCGGCTATGTGACCGCGTTCATACCCGCGTCTTTGCAGACGATCATCGCGACCGCGGGACCGCCCGAGCTGATGACGCACGGACTGGCAGACGAGGATGGCGGACTCATCGCGCAAGGGGTTGATGAGGTCCTCACCGGGACTGAGCGGGGAGGTGCGCTGGCCCTGGGTCCGGGTCTGGGTCGTAGTCCTGGGGCGTTTGAGTTTGCCCGTGAGTTGGCCAGACGGGCTCAGGTGGCGATGGTATTAGACGCAGACGGCCTAAACGCCCACGCCGGGCGTCTGGGGGATCTCGCGTCCAGACAGGCCCCGACCGTGCTCACTCCCCATGAGGGTGAGCTTGGCCGGCTGCTGGAGGTCGATAGCCAACAGATTCAAGCCGAGCGCCTGCGTCACGTCCGCGAAGCCACAGCGCTCTCCCAGGCGGTGGTCGTGCTGAAGGGCGACGACACGCTGATCGCTGCACCCTCTGGAGCAGTGGCCGTCAGCCCTGGGGGCACTCCTGCGCTGGCCACGGCGGGAACCGGGGATGTGCTGACAGGGGTGATCGCCGCGCTGCTCGCTGCCGGCCTCGAGCCCTTCACCGCCGCGGCTGCAGGCGTGTGGCTGCACGCTGAGGCCGGCCGGGAGGCGGCGCGCAGGCAGGGAGCGAATGAGGGTGTCGTTGCCTCCGATGTGATCGCAGCGTTGCCGGCCGTGCGAGGAGGTGAGAGGTGACCGTGCACCGCGCGCTCGCACGCGTGAACGTGGCTGCGATCGAGCGCAATTGCGCCCGGTTGCGCGGCAAGCTGCGCAGCGGCACGGAGTTGTGCGTCGTGGTGAAGGCTGACGGATACGGCCACGGCGCAGTGCAGAGCGCGCGCGCGGCGCTTGCGGGCGGCGCGAGCTGGCTGGCCGTCGCCTGCGCTCAGGAGGCGCGCGAGCTGCGCGACGCCGGCGTGCGCGAGGTGCGCGTGCTGGTGATGGGCGTCCTCAGCCCAGCGGAGCTGAAGGAAGCGCTCGCGGCCGACGCGGATGTGGTCGTGTGGCATGAGCGGGACGTCGAAGCGGTCGCCGCCGCCGGGGGCGGGCGCGTGCACGTAAAGCTCGACTCTGGCATGGGCCGGCTCGGCACGCGCGACGCAGCCGAGGCCGCTCGCGTGGTGGCGTTCGTGCGCTACACAGCGGGCGTCGAGCTCGCGGGACTGATGACGCACTTCGCCACAGCCGACGATCCCGGCGACGACGGGTTCTTCGTCCGCCAGCTCGCGGTCTTCGCGGACTGGGCGCGCGAGATCAAGCTCGACCATCCAGAGATCCTCGTGCACGCGGCGAACAGCGCCGCTGTGCTGCGCGAGGAGCGCGCGCATTTCGATATGGCGCGCTGCGGTATCGCCGCTTACGGCATGGATCCCTTCGGCGAGGACCCCTACAGGCGTGAGCTGGAGCCCGCGCTCGAGCTGAGCTCCTACGTGGCTGAGGTCAAGGGACTCGCCGCGGGCGAGAGCGCAGGGTATGGGCGGCGGTTCGTAGCTGAGCGCGATACATGGCTTGCGGTGCTTCCGGTCGGCTATGGCGACGGCTTCAGGCGCGGGCTTTCCAACAACGCGGAGGTGCTGATCGATGGCCGGCGCTACCCGCTGGTGGGGACGGTGAGCATGGACAACATCACAATCGACCTCGGCCCCGATCCGGCAGCCGAGGAGCTACGCGGGGTGCAGGCTGTCCTGATCGGCGTTCAAGGCTCAGAGCGCATCACCGCCGAGGCGCTGGCCGCTCGCCTGGAAACAATCAACTACGAGGTGACCTGCGCACTTACTCCGCGAGTGCCACGGTCCTACCATCGCGACGGCGAGGCGGTATGAGTGATGGTCTGAACGTAGCCCGGGCAGCGCTCGAGGG
>Ga0307374_10013751_pt1 | contig 11138 bp, 7 predicted proteins | sample OX3MG_FD_202532 | JGI IMG/M metagenome (GOLD analysis project Ga0307374, IMG submission 202532) | Soil microbial communities from Risofladan, Vaasa, Finland - OX-3 | ecosystem: Environmental > Terrestrial > Soil > Coastal area > Acid sulfate soil | place: Finland: Risofladan, Vaasa | collected... | reverse complement strand
AAGTCAAAGATGGTGCAGGCGTGTGCCGACTGGCTAGGTGTCGCTGAGTGGTCGAGGCGTACCGCGAGCACGCTCGCCGCGGCGTCGGGGACTCCGTCGATGATGGCGCTGGCGGCGTTGCTCAGCCCCGAGTACGTGGTGAGCGCATGATCGAGTGCGAATTCGACCGCCGGCGATTCCTTCAGTGGACCGGAGCTGGAATGTTCGCGGCCGTTTCCGCTCAGCTCTCCTTCGAGTCGTTGGCGAGCGCGGCGAGTTCGTCACCGTTGCCCGCGAACACTCCGATTCTCGTGCTCGTGACGCTCTACGGTGGTAACGACGGGTTGAACACGGTGGTGCCCTTCACCGATCCGATCTATCAGAGCGCACGCTCTAATATCGCGCTCTCCTCGTCGCAGTTGCTGCCCTTTACGGACTCACTCGCGTTCAACTCGTCCATGCCGTCGATCAAGGCGCTCTATGGGCAGAACAACGTGGCGATCGTGCAGGGAGTGAGTTACCCCAGTCCGAGCCTTTCGCACTTCTCGTCGATGGCCATCTGGCAGTCCGCGTCGCTCGCGGGCGTGTCGTCTGGTTGGATCGGTCGCTGGCTCGACACCCAGCCGCACAGTGCCTTCAACGCGATTGGCGTTGGTTCGGTGCTGCCCCCCGCGCTCGTTGGCGAGAAGAGCGTCGCATCCATGGTGGACGTCGGAGGTATCCAGCTGCCGTGGGCTCCGGTGGCGTCGCTCTTGCGACGCCTGGGCCGCCCGTCATCCTCCGACGTTCCGTTGGAAGCGGCCGCCGCGACGTCGATCACCGACCTCTTTTCGACGGCCTCGCTGCTTGGACCACTCGTCACCAAGTCGCCGACGGGCTCGTTGCTCGGCAAACAACTATCGGTCGTCTCAGCGCTTATCAACGCCAACGTGCCCACGCGGGTGTGGGAAGTGAATCTCAGCTCCTTCGATACGCACAGTAGCGAGCAAGGCGATCAGAACGCGCTACTGGCTGAGGTCGACTCGGCGATCGGCACCTTCATGACGAGCATTAGCGCTGGAAGTCGGTCCAATGACGTCACGGTCATGATCTATTCAGAGTTCGGTCGCCGCGTGAAATCGAACGGCAGTGACGGAACGGACCACGGTACCTCGGCCCCGGTGCTCCTCATAGGCAACTCAGTTAAAGGTGGACTTTACGGAGAGCAGCCGCCTTTGAACACCCTTGACCCGAACGGGAATCTCGAAGTAACGACCGACTTTCGAGCCATTTACGGCGGGTTACTGCACGACGTGTTGGCGACGCCCGTCAGTGACGTGATCCTTGGATGGAACACTGCTCTTTCCGTACATTGACTATTTCGCCCTGTCGCTGCGCCAATGGGGGCTAGAGGTAACGGGTAATTGACTAAAGACCTTCCGGCAATACCCTGATAACGGTGGTGGGTATGGGAATTGATTCTCATGGCACTTTCCACTCATGCCGAGACGACCGTGCCAATAACGACGAGCCGACGCGTGCTACCGCGCCGGGACATAGTTGTTGACGCGACAACCTTTGCGCGCCGGCATTGCCGCAGCCACCGGCTCTCACGTGTGGATTTTTGACGCCGACTTCGATTACGACGTAAACGATGTTCCCCGACTGTTGGCCCCCTTGCTTTCCGAGCGAGCCGAAAGTGTCTACGGAAGAGGCATGTCACGTTTCGGCACCGTTCATCCAAGTCTTTGGAATTCGGTAGGTAATAAGGCGATGGCTGCGTTGGCCAATCTGCTCTTTGGATCAGCGATCTCGGATCTGCACACCTGCTTGTAGATTTTTCCCACACCTCCGCTGAGAAGTTTCGATCTTGAAGGGAGCGGATTTTGCCTCGACACGGAAGTTAGTGCGGAAGTGCTTAGCGCCGGATTTCGACCCTTCGAGGTGGCCGTGAGTTTATGTATGGCGCTGCACAGAAGAGAGAAACGAAATTGAACTTCGTGAAGCAATGCGGTGTACATACATACTATGCAAGGTTCGCTTCCGCTCTCGCATCCGATACGGGAAGTGGAACTTGAGTTTGAACCCTCAAGTTCAAATAATTATTCACTACGGGTAATGTCTGAAAGCGCGAGTTTGTCACCTAATCGACGGATAACGTTGCGACTCTCGTCGATGGATCCGTTGTCGACGAAAACGACATCTAACGGTGCGACGATGTGTTGGATCGTAGAGATGCCATCCGGTAACTAAGCAAGGAGACGGCCGCCCCGATTCCCGCAGCTCCCGCACCAGTCAAGATGGCACCTGCCTTACGGAACTGGCTCGCGTCCCGCGCGGCGATTCCTCTGCGCGCATAGCGAATGAATCCGTTCGGCAATATTCGCCGGATATAGGCTTTCTCGTCGCCGAGATCCGCCTGCCCGTCATTAAGGCGAGCTAATTCTATTTTTCCGCGCCCTTCCATGTAGCAACGCCTTAGAAAATATCTGTACCGGGCCCGTTCAATTCCCACGAAATGGTCGACTATGGCTTCGGGCACAAATAGGATGGATGCATTGGATACCGCTTTGCCCATTCGAATGCAGAGATCAGTATCTTCAGAGCGAGAAACTGTCCCGACTTTAGAATATCCCACTCGAAAACCTCCCACAATGGCGAATGTGTCGCTCCTTACGGCCATGTTTTCGCTCCACACATTTCGAACCTTTGCCTCGGATGTCGGAAGGCCGCGGTGAGATGCGCCCACGACCCAACCAAACTCATCGGGAAACCAAGATGGTTCACCTGCCGACCAGGCAGGAGCCGCAAATCCGCCCGTACAAACTACATGAGAGTCGCTGAACGGTTTTACAAGTGCAAAGAGCCATCCGGGCCTTGCAGTCGCGTCATCATCAAGAAACGCTATTAACGGCGTTGTGGTCTTTGAAGCACCGGTATTCCGATTCCCGGAGGCGCCTCTCTCAAATTCGTTTTCAACTACGACCAACCTAGGAAACCGATCCACCAAAATCTGATATAAGGTCGGCTCGTGGTCGACGGAAATAACTATCGCCTCCGGTGCGAGTTCTTGATCAAGTACCGACTCGATTGCTGAAAGTAAATGGTCAAATCTCTCAAGGGTGTAACACGAAATCACAACGGAAACCCCTGAGGACTTAGTTGCCATATCGCAATTCTAACTCCGCAGGCCGTTTCTGCCCCCGTCCCACCATGGCGGACTCGCGCGAACAACATGGCACCATACTCGGACGATTGATGCTTTACTGGCAATTCACAGGCGAAGCGTCCAATACGCCTCGAACCTATCTCCGAGTCTTGGCTTGACCAAGGAAAAAACAAAACAGCTTTTTGTAACGGCCACCGCTCTCAAGTTGTCGAGGTCTTGACCCGCGGCGTTAGATTCAGATTTCGCCTTCCGTATGGGGTGACGGGACGGAGACGGACCTTGACAAGCACAAATACACATCGGAATGCATCGGTGAGGCAGATCTTCTTTCCCTCTTCTTTGCTCCGTCCCACGTAACTAATGGGCACTTGGAATGGACGAAAGCCTGCTCGGAGCACTTCGGCACTTATTTCAGTATCTAGTCCGAAACCGCTTTCCTCAAGCTCAAGACTGTTGAGCAGAGGCATCGGCAGGAGTTTCAAACATGTGTGTAAATCGGAGATGGCCGAGCCGAAAAGTATGTTGGCCAGAAGCGTCATTGATTTGTTGCCGACGGCGTGCCAAAGTGACGGGTGCACGGTTCCAAATCCCGACATCCGGTTACCGTACACAACTTCGGCCCTGCCAGAAAGGATCGGCGTTACCAGCCTCGGAATATCCGCCACGTCGTATTCATTGTCTGCGTCGAAAATGAGTACATGTGATCCACTAGCTGCCGCGATACCCGTACGCACCGCGGCGCCCTTCCCGAGATTTATGGGATGCTGTTTACGCACGAGCCGAGAGTCATCCAGCGACTCAATTATTTCTCTTGTACCATCGGAGGAGCCGTCGTCAACGACGATAACTTCAAATTCTTTTCCTGGCACATCTAAGGAGAGGAGGTCGTCTAGCACCTGCAGAATCGTTGAGTCCTCATTATACGATGGGATGATTATCGATAGCCGAAACGGCGCCAAGTCGCTCGAAGAGCCGGAATACATCCCAGACCTCACTCCAAGACCGCAAGAGTAATTTTCAAAGCCCCACCCTTCGAATTTGCCCTTGCAGGGGCACTCTCCCAGATAGTCGAGGATTTGTCAAGTCGTAGTGAATTCGTTGGGAATTTGCAGTGTTCTCGCCATACAGAGTTCAGGGGAAAGTGTTGATGCGATTGCGGACTCTCGTAGCGGCCCCGCCCCATGAGGCGCCAAGACCAAAGGACGACTTGCGCAAGATCTAGATGGCCAAATGCCGAGCGCGGTTCGAAATCGCGTTGGAACTCTTCGAGAGAAGGGATCGGCCGAGTGTCCCAAGGTCGTCAACTATCTCAAAAAGGACCCCTCCAAGTCACTCGCCTTCAACGAATTTCCCATGGAGTACCGGCTACACCTGAGGGCCTCCGAGATGATCAAGTCCGCCCTTCACCACCGCTCTAAGTCAGCGGCGGGTGATTTCTCCAAAGACTGCGTAATAGCCACGTTGCTGCAACTCGACAGCAGTTTTGGCTCTCAATGTCCTGCCAATTGGTTCTCCCCGGGTTAAACTTTCACTCGCTCTCGCGGGAGCCCACTCACCCCTCACTGATTGCGGAGTTGCGCGTGTGCCACGACAGCGATGTGCGTCGGAACTGTGGGGACCGATCTGACAGGATCAAGTTATGAACATCCGCGACATGAGTTCCACACGGGGCCGGCAACGTTAGAGGAGGATCTTCGCAACCAAGCGGGTTCTTGTGGCGCGAAAATCGACATGGAGATTGACTGTGGCTGACAGACCATGAGCGACTTTCTCCGTGACGAGGTCCAACTTCGTCTTCTCGAAGAGCCTGCAGTTTCGGGACATGGCGAATTTAGGACGACCTAATTCGATTTTCGAATAACTCTCGCTTGGTGATAGCGGCGTTGCAACAAGCCGGCACCGACAGCAACTGTTCCGGCTGACTGGCCAACTGTCCAGGCGATGCCTGGGGCGAGAACACCAAAATGGGGAAGAAGGATCCAGGACAGACCGAACGCGGTGCCTGCCATGAATACGTTAAGAAGCGCCGCTGTCGGAAGTCGGCTCCGTACCCGCAAAACGCTTACAGCAATGTTTGTTATCGCGTCCGGAATCGCCGCGAACGCCAACAACCGAAGAAGTGTGGAACCATGCTCAGCGTATTTCAGACCGAATATTAGGAGGATTCGATACGAAAAGAGACAGGTAACTAGTATGGCGGGTCCCAAAATCAGCGTGATCAATCGAGCGGAGCGCTTCACGTTGTCAGCAATACTCTCTCCGTGAGACCCCTCCGCAAAGAGAGCGGTCGATATGGCCGGAGACACCATGAAGAAGATTGCTCCGACGCTCCACGTGAGATAGAAAAATGCGTTGACCCGAGCAGACGTCCGGATGACAACGAGGATTGGAAGCACGAACGGCACCAAAACGCCTCCAAGATTTGCGATTTGGTGACCCGTCATGGAACGCCACCAGCGCAGCACCGGCCAGACTCCGCCTCGGAAACTGAAGTGAGATCCCGGTCGGACGCGCGGCATCAGATACCTGGTGCCTAATACCAGAGAGATAATGAGGCCCGCGTCCCAGGTAGTAAGAATCGCGGTTGAGTCAACAAGTACGGCTAATGGAACTACCGCAATCAGGAGCAGACCCTTTGAGAGACCATATGCGAGATTGCGTTGAAGCATCTTGCTGCTACGACGGCTTGCTACGAAAACAGCGTCAAGCCCGATCGCGGTCGTGGAAGCGCTGGCACCTATTACAAAGAGCGCGAACATTTCTGGATGTCGAAGAACGCCCAGTGTAGGCGAAAGAAAGGGAAGAAGTAGTCCAACGATGATGCCAATGCATGTTGTCAAGAGGGTGATGGTCGCTAAGCCAACGGTCACGAAAGCCGACCATGACTCGTCATCGTGGATGCTCGGGAGAACCTGAATCATTAGTTGCGCAATGCCGAAACTGGTCAGTAACGATGTCAAGGTGAATGCTGCGACGATAGCGGTAGCAATACCGACGTCGCGTGGACTCGAAACGCGGGCGATGACTGTCCAATAAATAAATCCCAATCCTCCGCTGACCGTCGTGGATGCCATGATGTATCCACTGGTCTTGAAAAGTGAGGTCTGGAGGGCCGAGATAATTCGCACTCGACGTTCGTTTAAGTCCAACCTCATGGTCGACTGTCTACGCATTGTCCGAGTGATCCCGGAAGAGTTCCATCGATGGTAAACACTCCTGTAACACCTGTGAGATTCCTAGGCATCGATTCTCTGCGCCTCATGATTGGCAATTGTGACGACAGAACAGAGGATCCCGGCTCAGCGTCGTAGCCGATGTCTCGCTGAGTTCAGTCAAGACTCAGCCGCTTTAGACTTTCACCAGAAGTGCACGGTCGCTGACACCGCTGGCCTTACATCGGGTCTCCACCGGCAATTCTCAGGTTTGACTTTGTGACGCGGACTCGATCGTTTGGTAAAACGCGCTGACGCGTGCGCCAACTTCACCCCACGTCGGAAATGTGAAGTCAGCATTCAAAACACGAGGAGCCTTTAGCGCGCGACGAAGCACAGTTGCGATTTCTGAGTCCATCATTCCAAGGTCAACCAGTTCAAATGAGTTAGCGGCCATTGCTGCTACTTCTCGATGTGCTGGGATGTCACTCGCCACTACGCGGGCACCGGCAACGGCCGCTTCAGCCACAGCTAAGCCGAATGCTTCAAACGCTGACAAACTCATCACGACTGACGCCGTCCTTTGCCAGCGCCTGGCCTCGGAATCGTCCACGTAGCCCAATATATGCACGCGGGAACCGACCCCAAGTTTGTCGACCAGACTCATAATGAAACTCTTCTCAGGGCCGGAACCGATAATGACCATGTCAGCATCGCACTCGCACGCGGCAAACACCTCAACGGCGCGGTCAATGTGTTTATAAGATTCGAGCCGACCCATAAGTAAAACAATCGGACGTTCCACATCAAAAGGTAAAGCTTGGCGAATACCTTCGAGGTCGATTCCAGCTCCCACTTTGTGTACTCGAGACACACTTTCGGGATAATCGCGGACTACTATCGTGGCTTCCGCATCGGACACGCACAGCACGTACGAGGACCGCGTAAATATTTTCGTTGCTAACTTGTCGTAGAGTAGATGAAGTATTCTCGCTGGAAAGGTGTGGCCCACTCCGTGGTAGTGAGGTGTAAACACGATCGGTCGATTGGTCGCCTGACAAGCCACTAATGCCGGGATTCCGTGAAAACTGTGAACGTGAATTACGTCGTAGACGTCTCCATTTTGGCGTAAATAGTGCCATAACCCGGGTGCGATTCGGAACCGGCGGGTTCCCGTCCAGTCTTCAAATCTAAGAACTCGAATACCGGAACTGGCTTCAGACGCGGTCCACTCAGCAGCGCGGCCGCGGGGACACTGAGTCAGAACATCAACAACAAGACCCAGCGCGTTTAACTCGACGGCTAAACGATGAACATATGATTCGACGCCGCCAACCTCTGGCGGGTATCCGGGAGTAACAAGGGCGATTCGCATCATCTAGCCAATTAACTTACAACAATGCACATCGGCGAGAGTAGTCGAAAGTGTTGAATGTGAGGCTACTTGGCGGAGTCTGCCGCAAAGCCGCAAGCCCAATTTCGTGTTGCACTTGGCGGTTGCGTTGTTTCCCTCTTTGCGTTTGGCGCGCGCAATCGAGGAGACGGTCTCTTGGTCGCTCGGAGGCACTCACGATAGATTGACCGTGAAAAAAGTTAGGGCCAATACCCCGTTCCGGTGAGGGTGACTCGTTGGACTCCGTTGCCGTCGCTGCCTTCGAGCAGCCACGTTGTGGTGACGTATCCACTTTTTGTAGGTGAGAACAGTGCTGTCTCTTGGACTGAAGTGTTAGGAGCGATGGTGTCCGGCGGGTTGGTATTTGCTAGCTGGGTAAATGGGTTTGTCAACGCGCTGAAACCGTTTCTTCTCGGTGGCGTGGACCGGCGGATTCGAAGAGGGAAACCTCCTTGATCGCCGAGGTCGAATCTCAATGTTTTGCTTGAGCCAATCTGGACCTTGCCGAAGTTGAGCACGTCGGGCGCCGTGCTGAGTGTTGCTGGTGGATCTGCCGAACCCGACATCCCAACCCCGAAATCTCCCGCACTTGTTTGGAGGGTCGCGACACTGTTGAAGACGTGAACGAAGTCACCGGACGAACTCGGCGGATGAAACACCACGTCGAGGGTGAGTGTGCCGTTCGGCTGAATCGTCTGCCTGGTGGGAGCGTTCGTAACTGTGAACGGCAGTATCGGTGAGGCGAACCCCGTCACGTTGATGGCACCTGAAGAGACATTCGTGAACGTGATTCGTATCGGCGCTGAGGGATGACCACCAATGAGATCGGGGGCGAAGCTCGCTTCGTCGGGGGAGATGGTGAACGAAGCAGTGCGCGTCTCACCCTGTCCAGTCAAAGTGATTGTGGTGGTGGCTCCGGTGACGTTGGCCGTGAGCGTTCCCGAGTTCGTGCCAAGGAGGATCGGGGTAAAGGTGACCGGTACGGTGATTGACTGGCCAGTCGACAATGACGCGGGCAGCGTCACGCTCGGTGCACCGATGGAGAAGCTGCTGGAGTACCACCCGAATGACGACACCGTCGTAGGTTCGACGGCCGTGAATGTTGCGGTTTCGGTGACCGACTGCGAGATACCCTTCGCCGGGAAGTTTAGGTTGGTGCCTACTAGGGCGGGAGTTTTCGACGCGAGTGCGCCAAAGCCCATCAGCGTTGAATCGCTGGTTCCGACGTAGACGATGCCGTTGTCGACATTCGGTTGTTCGAACACGCTGGAAACAAAGTGTGCCGAGCTCCACACTTCTTTCAAGGAGTTTTTCACCGGTATCGGGTTATAGGCCTCCAGTTGGGAGTAAAACCCGCTTGGGCCGATGGCGTGAACGATCCACACAAGCGCTGAACCCGACTTCCTTCCATTCGACGTAACAATCGGCGTGCCCGAACCGTAACCAAAGACATTGCCGCTGCGGGCGGTCGCTCCTGCGAGAGTGAACGACACAGAACCGTTGGCTCTCACCGTGCGCTTAAACGCGTTAAGCGAACCGCCATTGGTCGCGAAGCCCGCCGTTCCGGCCGTCGGAATGTAGACATACCCCCCGTTGCCGGGCCAGACTGCAGGTCTTGCCCACGCTCCGCCGTAAGGGCCGACCTCCGAGGGAACGTCATCTGTCCCCTTTGCCCCCTGTTGGTAACCACCAAGATTATTCTGATTCAACACGTAGAGGATGCCCTGTTTACCGTCAATCAGCATCACGTTGGGTTCCTGTTTCGTTCCCATGCTCGCGGGCAACCCTACGGGCCCTCCCGATCCGAGATCGCCGTCTTGTTTATTGAGAGACTGCGCGTCGGCGGCTATGAAGAAGTCGATGGGATGAAGAATTCCCCCGGACGTACTCAATTCAACCACGGCTTCGCCATACTTATGCGCGCCTGCGTCGTTACCAGGCAAGGGGCCGGTTGGTTCGTCGCCGTTGCCGGTGGCGACGAAGATGTCACCCTGGCTGTTGACGACAGGGGGGGACCCGGACTGCCAGATGCCGCCGCCTGGTTGGTATACTACCGTGTCGGAAACGTCTTCTTCGGAGGACCACATGGTGCTAATGCTCGCGCTCGATTCGCTCACCCCTATGAGCCAGCCCTCCCAGTTGCCGTAGTCGCACATCGAGCCGAAGGCGGCGTAAACGACACCCTCAACTACAACCAATCCAGGGCGCTGCAACTGATATTGCCCGTTAAAGACAGTGCCCGGATCGCCGTCGGCCGAGCCCTGTATCTGTACACCTGTCGCAGGCCAACCCGGCGCCATCGCTCCGCTCTGCACGTTGACGGCTTCCATGAACCATTGAGTGGCGCCGTTTGTGCCCGTGCCTTTCCCGGCAACGAAGTAGGCGATGCCGGTAGAAGGATCGATGACCGGTGTTCCCGTTATCCCCAAAGTTGGTCCCGTAGTATTACACCCGATCTGAGCTTCCGGGTTGGCGGCGGGGCCAAAGTTGTGCTGCCACTCGATCGCCCCGGTTGTCGAATTGAGTCCATAGGCGTAGTCGTGCTCAGTCACTGTAAGAACGGTGCGCTGCCTCACAAGTGGTTGCGCTCGGATTGAACCGTTCAGTTGAGTGTCGAAGAGTTCACCGAAGTCGCCGCCCTCGACTTTCGCGGGAGACAAATCGGGCTCGTTGGAGTACCAGCCCGTTGCGGAACTGTCTGATGACATTTGTAAAGCGTTCGCTGTTGCGCTCGTCGTCGCGAGCAGCGAAGTAACCGGCACGGCGAAGGTGCTCAGCGCGACCATGGCGACAACGAGAAGCCTCATGCGGACCCAAATATCAAGTCGCAATTTAGAAGGGATGAGGATCAATTGACATAGCGGAAACAGTACTACTCGCTGTAACGGGTGCTGTCGCGCTACCTTTGCGTCGGCAATAGAACGGTCCTGAGTCTGAACCGGGGCCGCTTTCTCGAATCGCTAGCGTTCACGGAACTCACAGAATAGCTATTGGCGAAAATCAGTGTCGGCGGCTTCAAAGGGTCAGGGATTCTTTGAAGACTGAACTCATCGCGAGATCTGTCCGACGTAAGTTCATCACATCAGTCATGACATCGCTCGCTCGATTCATCCCCCTAAGCGAGAACTTACTTACCCTCGATGAAAGATAGAGGCTCCCGACGGAAAGTACGCACACTCTAATTCGACTCGAGGGTTTAAGGAGAGAATGACACCACGAGGGTGATAAAAAATATTCTGTTGGAATTCGAGACTGTGGCCGTGCCGTCGACAACATAAGACGGTTCGAGACGTTGCCCGTTAGGGTGCTGTACCTGAGGGGCCCGACGTCGTTGCGGCCATTTCTTAACATCCCACTCTCTTCACTTGGATCCAGAGATCGAGTGAAGACACCGTCGAGCCTCCGGAGGGATTGATGAGATCAATAACGAGGTGGTGCAGGCAGCCGGGTTGGTTGACGGTTCCTT
>Ga0307374_10013750_pt1 | contig 11138 bp, 5 predicted proteins | sample OX3MG_FD_202532 | JGI IMG/M metagenome (GOLD analysis project Ga0307374, IMG submission 202532) | Soil microbial communities from Risofladan, Vaasa, Finland - OX-3 | ecosystem: Environmental > Terrestrial > Soil > Coastal area > Acid sulfate soil | place: Finland: Risofladan, Vaasa | collected... | reverse complement strand
TACAACCAGTATAGAGGGCAGCCGCGCGCATTGCAACGGGACTGGTACCAGCGGGGCGAGATGTAGGGGGTATGACGCTCAGCCACTGATCCTGGCCACGCGAGCCAGCGGTTGCAACCGCGCCTGAAAGCCGCTGGCCCTCCGCTGGTCGCTCTGTCCACATCACGCCAACACTGGCCCCGGCGGTCGCCGCAGGTAGAGCGCGCGTCCCTTGCCAAAGTTGGCGACCTCGGTGAAGTTGGCCTGCACCCAGGCAGCGAAGCCGGGCGCCTGCTGCAAGCGCCCGCTGGCGAAGAGCACGTAGCGCACGTCGTCCTTGAGGATGATGCTTTCGATCTGCGCGGCGGTCAGTGAGCCGGACTCAATGCGGACGCTGGAGGTATCCACCAGTTGCGGCGGCGTGCTGCGGTTGGCCAACGCCACGACGTACTGATTGTCGCCGACGACGAGGTCGCTGGGCGCGGTGAAAGCGTCGAGCGCCTGGACCATCGAGAGCGTAGTACCCGACAGCGGCTGCGACGCGGCCTGATCGGCGGTGAAGCCGATGAACGCGCCGATCAGCGCAATCACCACCATCACCCCGGCGACCGTCAGCCCCGGTGTGGCAAGTGTCCCACCGGTCGGATGCGCAACTTGTTCAGCCTGTGTCCGCTTCGCCCGCCGCCGCCCCTGCCGGATGCTCTCGCCAGCTCGCGCCTGCTGGGGAACGATGCCCGTCGCCAGCGGCAGCGCCAGCGCCGCCATCAACGCCAGTGGCGGCGCCAGCAAAGTGACGTGGTGCGCGAAAAGCGGCTGCTGGCGCAATAGCAGGATTCCCGACGCCAGCGCCCACAATGCGGGCGGCGCCATCCGCCACGCCAGCCGCACACGCCGCGCCTCCGCATTGCGGGTCAGGCCGCGCGCGAGGGCAAGGACGAACGCCAGCGCCGCCGCCACGCCCGTCAGATACAAGCTGCCGCCACCCAGGATGACGCCGACATTGTACGAGAGGCCATTGGCAGACGTCTGCCCCGCCGAGAGGTGAAAACCCACCATCTGCGTATACATCTGGCTGAAATTGTTGAGGAACGGCGCCACGGTCGCTATGACAGCAATGATGATCCCTGCGACGAACATCAACAGTTCTGGCGCGACGCCACGTAACCGCTGCGTAAGCGCCTCATAGATGATGACGGAGACTGGCAGGCGCGTCTGCGGCGCAGCGCCCGCAGGCGTAGGTTCGCCGGGCGCCTGAAACGAGCTATACACTGGCGAAGCGAGGTAAAGAACGGCGGGAATGATGGCTACGATATCCCACAGTTTGATCATTTCACCCAGGCCCAGCGCCAGCCCACTGAGCAGCGCCAACGTCACCCGGCGCGCTCGATAGCGGCGTAGCGCGATCTCCCAGTCGTCCCACGGGCCGATCTGCGGGGTCAGCCGCATCGAGAGCGCCGCCAGCGCCACCGCAACGATGGCAAAGGCCAGCGAGGGCGCCTCCGCCTGAAGCGTGTGCGACTCTCTGAGGTAGAGCGGGTCCACGGCAAGCAGCCCACACGCGATCACACCACCCCAGCCGCCTGCGATGGCGCGCCCGGCGATGTACATAGCGACGAGGCCGACCAACGAGTAGACCGCGACGCCCAGCCGCGCGGCGAAGAGCGACTGACCCAGCAGCGCATAGAAGGGATACAGTGAGAGCAGGAAGAACGGCGGCTGCGAACTAAAGACGGAACTGAAGAGCGCATGTCCCTGAGCCATCGCCCGCAACGATTGCCAGTAGACGCCCTCATCATATTCCTTGGAGACGCCAGGGAGCGCGGCGAAGCGCAACGCCGCCGCCACGATCAGGATGAGAATGACGACGCGCGATGGGGCGGAGAGCTGGGTAATCCCCTGCCAGAATGCCTGGATCGGCGATTGCGTCGGCGCCGCGCGCCGCGTGGCGCGCGGCGAACGCGCTGCTGTGCGAGCCACTATGCGAGTCTCCGTTCACTTTGGCTAGAAGAACATCACCGAGATGGTCTGCGCGCCGCACACCCCGCGACGCCAGCCGCCCTCAGTCGCCGCACGGGAGGTCCGCGCTGGCGGACCTTGTGGCGTAGCCCTCAGGCGTGGTTTCAACCGCTAGCTCGCCGCACTATGCGCCAAAGCCGATCACCAGCAGGTCGAGCGCCAGTTCGGGCGTCATCTTGCTGCGTTTGAGCGCGAGGTCTACGTCCAGCACATGACGGTGGGCGGCCTCGAGTTGGGCGAAGGTGAACTGGCGCGCCAACGGCAGCGACTTCTCGACGACATACGGCGACATGCCCGCCGTCTGCGCGATCTGCTGGGCGCGCATACCGCGTTCGGCCAGCGACTTCACCTGCAACAGCGACCGCGTCTGATAGGCCGTCATGCCGACGATGCTCAGCGGCGGCGCACCGTTGGCCAGCAGTTCGTGCAACAGGTTGAGCGCGCGGGCGCGGTCGCGACGGGCCAGCGCATCGGTCAGGTCGAAGATCACCGCCTGCCGCGCCACCGGCGTCAGCAGCCGCACATCCTCCGCGCGTATTTGGCCGCCCTGGCCAACATAGACGCTGAGCTTGTCGATCTCGCCCGCCAGCAGCCGCCGGTTGTCGCCCTGCGCCTCGACCAGCAGGCGCGCCGCCTCCGGCGTCAGCGTCGCCCCGGCGGCGCGGGCGCGGGCGCTCAGCCACGTCTCGAGGCGCCCACCGCTGAGTGGCGCGCACACCTTCACCTTGCCATATTGTTGCGCTGCCTTCACCAGAACATTCACCGCCTCGTTCGGATCGCCAATAACGACGACGACGAGTGTGGTAGTCTCTGGCACATGGGGCGCGTAGTCGGCGATCGCCTGGGCGAAGGCGCGCGGATTGTGGCGCGTATCCGTCTTTGCCTTTTTGCCCTTGCCCTTGCCTTTGCCAGCGGCGCCAGGCGGCGCGGGAGCAGCGTCGGCGCCATCGGCGGGGTCGGCGGCTGGCGCGGCTTTCTCGCCGTCATCGTCGTCATCATCCTCGTCGGCGCTGTCTTTGCGCTTACGCTTCGGCTTGGGCAGCCCCTCGACGACGACCAGCCGCCGCTCACTCAGAAAGGGAAACGTGTCGCAGGTCGCCAGAATCTGCGCCAGATCGGTCTCGTCACCCACATAGACATCGTCGTTCAGGTCGAAGCCGCCGGTGGCGCGTAGCGCCGCCAGCTCCTCCGACGCCATGAACTCGTCTTTCCCATGCAGCAACAAAAACATAGAGGCCGTCTCCCCTTGACGCTGGCGCCGCCCAACGCAGTATACGCCAAGCCCTACACGCGCGGTCTGGGCGAGACGGCGGCGGAGACTAACAGGATGATGCCGATCAGGAAGAGCAGCACGCTGACCGACCCCAACCCAATCACTGCCGCGACCCGCGTGGCGCTTGGCCCCTTGCGCGCCGCCGGCGCTGGCGTTGGCGTGGAGGCAGCGGTTGCGGTCGCCTTCACTGTCGGCGTCGGCGTGGCGGGCGGCGGGGCGATCGTCACCTGCTGGGATGCCACCAGCGACGGCAAGATGCTGTTCGCCCCAGCCGCCAGGCCATCGGTCGAGACGACATTGAGGTACAAGGCGCCTTGTTCCGGTGGCAATTGAACCACCAGATTGAATGAACCGCTCTGATCAGAGAGCGCGGCGCCACTGATGATTTTCAACGCCTGCTGCGGATCGTAGACGGGCGCCGTGTAGGGGTCAGCAGTCTCCTGCACGAACAGGTGTTTGCCGCCGGGGAAGAAGTTGTTGCCCGTAATCTGGACGAATCCGCCTGCGTAGAGCGTATTGCTTGGCGCTGGGGTTGCGAGTGGCGTGCCGTTCATATCCACCGCGTTGATCTGGAAGCTGGGCGCGGCGGCGGAGTCCACCCTGAACAGATCGGTAGAGGCGACGGGTGGGTTGGTGATGGTTGTCTGGTCCTGCGCGCAGATATAGTAGGACGTTCCCACGGCGGCGGCGTCGCTGGGCCAGGCAAACGTGGCGAAGAACCCGCCGTTACTTTCCGCTGGCGTTGGCGTGGCGCCCACAATCGCGGTGATGGCGCCGGGGCCAGCGCAGGTGGCGGTTTGCGTCGCGTAGCCAAGCTGATAGGTGTCACCAGCGGTGAGGCCAACCGCTTTGATATACAGGTTGGTCCCCACGGGTCCCTCGGCGACACCGACGACCGGCGTGGGGCGCTCGATGCTGATCGCGCCGCTATCCAGCGCCGCAGCCTGCGCGCTCGGCGCGGCGCCCACATTCAGCAGGCCAAACGCGGGCGCGCAAAGCATGATGGCGAGCGCCAGCGCCGCCCAGACGCCCAGCCCAATGCGCGATGCGCGCCGCATGGCGGCGCTGGTCGCCGACGCTGATGTAGGCGCACACCACCGTGCGCGCCCCCCGCCGACCCGCCGCACGCGGCCCCGCGCCAGCGCTCGAACCGTCCGCAACCTTCGCATGCTTCCTCCACTGGTAGCCGGATGAGACCAAAAATCAGGCCAAGATGATGACGTTGCCGATTGTACGCTGGGACTTGGCAAGACGTTCCCGACACGGATCAACGTTCGGGCAGATCGTCCAGCCGCAGCGACGTATCATCCTATCACATATTCGCGCAACTTCTAACTGTGCAACGAACGAGAGGCGCTCGTATGACGATGGTGGCCTGTGTGGTGGGGATGGCCAGCGGTGGGCGCAGTTTCACCCGCCCGCGCCCGTGCGTCCTTTGCCCACCTTGCCCGTCTTGGCGGCGCGGGCGCCCTTCCTGGCGGGGGTCGCCCGTGGCTCCTTGCGCTCGGCGGAGATGACGGTGGGGACGGCGCGCAGTTCGTTCAGCGCCTGGTCCAGTTGCTCGGCGCGGTGGATCTCCAGGATCGCGTTGATCGTCGCCTGATGGGTGCGTGGGTTGGTGTTGACATCCACCCGGATCATATTGATTTTGAGGCCGGAGATCACTGCCGTCACATCGCGGAGCAGCGCCGTGCGGTCGCCCGCCTCGACGATGATCGGCGCCCGCAGCGTCTCGCTCTCGTCGAGGGTCGCGGGCCACGAGACGGCGACTCCGCGCTCCGGGTTGCGCGCCAGCAGGCTCTTCACGTTGGGGCAGTCGGCGCGGTGGATGACCACGCCACGCCCACGAGTGATGAACCCCAGCAGTTGATCGCCCGGTAGCGGATTGCAGCAACTGGCCAGCCGCGTCAGCAGACCCTCCATGCCTGCCACGCTCATCTCGGTCAGCGGCGCTACCTCGCGCAAGGGCGCCGTGGCTGGCGGCGTCTCGGTGGGCGCCGCATCCGCAGGGGCAGGCGGCCGCAGCCGCTCGTGCGCCTTCGCCGTCACCGCGCTGACCCGCACGCGCCCCGAACCAATCGCCGCCAGCAACGACTGCGTATCGGACTGCTTGAACTCACGAACGAGCCACGCCAGATCGTCCTCGCCCAGTTCATCATAGCCACGCCGCAGACCGACGCTGCGTAGCTCACGGTCGAGGCGCTCGCGCCCCACCTGGATGTCCACGTCGCGCGCATGCACCTTCAGGTAGCGCAGGATGCGGTTGCGCGCCAGCTTGGTCTTCACCACCCGCAGCCAATCGCGCGTGGGGTGGGCGTCGTTGCGCTTGATGATCTCGATCACATCGCCGTTGCGTAGCTCGTAGTCCAGCGGGACGAGCCGCTTGACGGGCCTGCCGCCATCGTCCTGCGTGATGCGGGCGCCGGAGACGTGATCGCCCAGGTTGGTATGCACCCGATAGGCGAAGTCGAGCGGGGTGGCCCCGGCGGGCAGGTCTTTCACATCGCCCGCCGGAGTGAAGACGAAAATCTGCTCCTGCATCGTCGGCGCCTCGCCCACCTCGGACCCCACCTCGCCTACTCCCGGCTGCCTACCCTCGCCGGAGCCGCTGGCGACGACATCCTGCAACTCCTGTTGCCACTCCATCACCTGTTGCGCCCAGGACTGCAACGGCTTGGCCTTCGCCGAGGCGGTGTCGCCCACGTCTTTGTAGTACCAGTGCATCGCCACACCATACTCGGCCATCTGGTGCATCGCGCGGGTGCGGATCTGTATCTCTGCGAGCTGGTCGTCCAGGCAGAAGACGGTGGTGTGCAGCGATTGATAGCCATTCACCTTCGGGCTGGCAATGAAGTCCTTGTAGCGGCCCGTCATCGGGCGCCAGAGTTCGTGGACGGCGCTCAGCGCCAGGTAGCAGTCGTCTACCGTAGGTACGATGATGCGAAACGCCAGGATGTCGTAGAGCTGCGAGAGATCGCGCGAACCGGAACGCACCACCTTCTTGTAGATGCTATACAGATGCTTGACGCGCCCTGACACGTCGGCGGTCAGACCCAGTGGCGCCAGTGTGCCGCGCAGGATGTCGCTGACACGATCCACATAACTGCGACGCTCGTTGGTCTCGACGGCCACTGCGTCGCGCAGCCACTGGTATTCGTCGGGTTGCAGGATGGCGAAGGCAAGATCTTCCAGTTCCCCCTCGACACGCCCCATCCCCAGGCGACCGGCCAGCGGCGCGTAGAGCGTGCGCGTCTCCTCGGCGTACTGGCGGCATTCCTCCAGCGTCCACTGCGGGGGGGCATCCGACCTGGCGCTCGTGGTCGCAGGCGCGGTGGTCGGCGCCGCGCGCCAGCCATCGGCTACCGCGCAGATACTGCGCATCAGCCGCAGGTGATCGGCGATCTTGATGACGACGACGCGCGGGTCCTCCGCCATGCCGACGAACATCTTGCGCAGGCCGTCGGCGTCCTGCTGGCGGCGGCGTTCCTGGCTGCGACGGCGGGCGCGGTCTGGCGTCTCGGCGCCTGCCGCGCGCTGCGCCTGCCGCCGCAACGCGGCGGCGGGCCGTTGCAGCGTATCGAACTGCTCGATATGCGCGATGGTTTGGGCGACCTGCTCGCCCAGCGGCTCGCCCAGCCGGGCGCGCACGGCGGCCAGGTCGGCGTCGCCGCGCTCCACCGCCTGCGCCAGCGTCACCGCCACCAGCGTCACAGCGTCAATATGCAGCGTCTCGGCGAGCGTCTGCGCGACATCGATCACGTAGGCAAGGTCGGCGGGGTCGGCGCCCGCGACGGCCTGCCCGGCTCCCTGGCCGCTGGTCTCGCGCGCCGCCGACTGCCTGCGCGCCAACTCACGCGCATACGCCAGCGCCTGCGCCACCGCCGCGACATCCGCCGGGCGCAGATAGTCACCCAGCGTGCGCATCAGCTTCGCCTCGGCGGCGCTCTCCGGTTCGCGTGTGCGCTCCGTCGTATCGTTGCCAGTCGGCTGGTCCGCAGGTCGTCTCGTGTCTTTGGTTTGCTGTGTAGGTTGTATCATGAGCGATCACTCGCCTTCCCGCACGCATCCTTTGCGTGTTTCTCGTTCCACCTGGGTGACGCCCGGCGCCGACCGCAAGCGCCGAATCACCGTCTCGCGTCGCATCGTCGGCGGGATCGCCACCGTCATCACAATCGCGGCTTTGTTGCGGTCCTGGTTGGCGCTGGCGAGGCTACGCGCGATGGGCAACCCCAGATGTGCGACGGCGGCTGAGACCTCATTCATCAGCCCCAGATGATCATGCCCATAAATTTCCAACCGTAGCAAGTAGGTGATCGGCTGTATCTCATCCCAGGTGATCGGCTGGACCTGGGCGTGGGGCGCCCCCCGCGCCTGCCGACGCGCCAGCGTCGCGCGCATCGTCCGGCAGCAGAGGCGATGCACGGCCACACCGCGCCCGCGCGCGACCACGCCGCCGATGCGGTCGCCGGGGACGGGGCAACAGCAGCGCGCCAGGTGCGGCTCGGCGCGTTTGCCGGAGGGGTGCGTCAGCGGCGGCGTCGGCTCCGGTTCGCTCTCGGCGGAGGGGCCACCACCAAGATCGTCCGACTCGTTGCGGTAGGCGTAGACGCGGGCCTGCCCAAGCTCACCCGCCCGCTCCAGCAGACGCAGGCTGCGGGCGATCTTCTCGGTGGCGTAGCGGGTGAGGACGATGTCGAGCCAGTCGGGCTGCGGGCGGGCGTCGGGCGCGGTCTGCACCCGCACCACATCGCCATTGCGGAGGATATAGGAGACCGGCGCGTCGCGGCTCACCAACAGACCGTTGTCGTCGTTGGAGACCACCCGCGCGCCGGTGGTGTGGTCGCCCAGCCGCGTGTGAATCTTATACGCCAGGTCCAGCACGGTGGACCCCGCCGGAAGTTCCAGCACATCACCCTTGGGGGTAAACACGAAGACCTGATCCTTGAGCATCTCGTCCGTGAAGGCGTCTACGAAGTCTTTGGCGCTAAGGGTCATCTCTTTGCGCCACGCGCCGATCTGCCGCACCCACAAGTTCGCGCGCTTCACCGCCAGCGCCGACTGCCCCTGCTCGGCGTCGCCAGTCGCGGCGGCCTCCAACCAGCGCAGGGCGACGCCGTGCTGCGAGGCGCGGTGCATGGGGTGGGTGCGAATGTGCAGTTGCGCCAGGCGTCCATCCAACGCGAAGACGGCGGTGTGCAGGGACTGATAGCCATTGACCTTGGGGGCGGCGATGTAGTCGTGAAAGGCGTCGGGGTAGTGTGGCCAGAGATGATGGATCACGCCCATGCTTTGATAGCACTGCGGCGCCGTGGGGACGATCACCCGGAAGGCGATCACGTCGTCGAGCAGACCGACATCCATGCCGTTCTGCTGGGTGTCGTGGTACGCGCTGTACGGGCGTTTCATACGCCAGTTGACGGCGGCCAGGATGCCGCGCGCCGCCAGCTCGCGCTTCATACGCTCGCACATACGCTGCGCCCAGCCCGCGCGCCGCCGTTCTTCCCCCTGCAAACGCGCGCGCATGCGTTCGTACGCGGCGGGTTCCAGATACGAGAACGCCAGGTCTTCGAGTTCGATTTTGTAGAGGTAGAGGCCGATGCGCCCGGCCAGCGGCGCAAACACCTCCAGCGTCTCGCGCGACTTCACCTCGCGCTGAGCAGGCGACATCGCCCCCATTGTGCGCAGATTGTGCAGCCGGTCGGCCAGCTTCAGCAACACCACACGCGGGTCTTGCAGCATCATGACAAACAGCTTGTTGAACGTCTCCACCTGTTGCCGCGCCTTGCGTTCACGCTTCGCCTGCGCCTCCGCTGGGGTCAGCGCGGCGGGCGCGGCGCCGTTGGTGTGGGGTGTGCTGTTGGCGGCGGGGTTGGCCTGGGGAGCGGTCGCGGTGGTCGCTGCGGGGGGGCGGTCGGTCGGCTGGGGCAGGATGACGGCGCTGTGGGGGGGAAGCTGATCGCGCGACGAGGGGGTGGGGGCTTCGACCACGGTAAACTTGGTGACGCCATCCACGATCGTCGCAATGTTCTCGCCAAACTGCGCCCGCAGGTCATCGAGCGTGAGCGGGGTGTCTTCCACCGTATCGTGCAGCAGCGCGGCGGCGATGCCCTCGGCGTCGAGCGCCAACTCCGCCAGCAGCGTCGCCACCGCGATGGGATGCTCGATATATGGCTCGCCGGTCTTGCGCTTCACGCCCTCATGCGCCAGCGAGGCCACCTGGTAGGCGTCGTAGATCACCTCGAGGCCCCCAATGGGAATGTAGCGCGCACAGAGCGCCAGCAGCGCCCGCGCCGACGGGCGCAGCGCGTACACGCCGCCCCGCGCCTCCGCCAGCGCGTCGGCCAGCAGTTCGCCCGGCGTTGCGCCGTCGATCAGGGTTGCACGGTTCGTGTCTGCTGCATCTGCTGCATCTGCCGCATCTGCTGCTGCTGCATGTCTGACGCTCTTGTCATGCGCCATATGTTCTGGCGCCGCGCCATCCGTGCTACCGTTCGAGCCGCCATCCTTGTTGGCGTCGCTACCATCACCGCCAGCGCCCGATCCCGCGCTAGTCATCACACCAGTCGCATCATCACGCACACCACTTTCGGGCCGTTCCGCCGGATCGGCGGACACAAAAACGCTCCGGTGGTGTGGTCCCTGTGGGGACGAATCGGCATGGTGTGTAATGCGCATGTTTCCGTTCTCCAAAACCTACCGTTTTATCCCACACGGGGCGTCAACGTGTTTGGTTCCTGCTTCACCGGGGACCGTTTCACCGTCGCCTCACGACGACGGCCAGCGCGTTCCTCTCCACAGGCGTTTCCGTTGTCCGCCGAACTGGCGGCCAACCGTTCTAAATTGCGCGCAGCGTTCAGGTCACGGTCCAGCGTCAGGCCGCAGCCCGCGCACGCGAACACCCGATCCGCCAGGGTCAAGTCGGCGTCCAGCCAGCCACAGTGCGAACAGCGTTTACTGGTTGGCTCCCAGCGACTGACCACCACCACGCGACTCCCATACCACGTTGCCTTGTAGGTGACTTGCCGTCGGAACTCGGCAAAGCCGGCATCCGCGATGGCTTGGGCGAGATGATGATTTTTCAACATGCCCGCCACATACAGGTCTTCAATGACAATGACTGCCTTGGTTTTCGCCAGTCGTGTCGTCAGCCTGTGCAGCGTGTTGGCCCGTTGGTTGGCCACGCGCCGATACTGTGCGCCCAGCTTGCGGACGGCTTTCTTCCGGTTGTTGCTCCCCTTGTGCTTGCGGGTCACGGCTTTGTGCAACCGCTTGATCTTCTTCAATTGGCGTTTCAGCGGCTTGGGGTTGGCGATGACCGTCCCATCGGACAGCGTCGCCAACACCTTCACCCCCAAGTCCACGCCCACCACTGGGCCAGCGTTGTCGGGCGCCGTCTGCTCCTGCTCCACCTGGACGCTGACATACCAATGCCCTGCCTGTTCGCTGATCGTGGCCGACAGGAGTTTCACGCCATCCGTGGGGGTGGTGGGCAGATAGCCGCGCTCCTTCAGACGCAAGCGACCCAAGCGGGGGAGTTGAATGGCGGCCACGCCAATGTGGAGGGAGCCCGTGAGACGGAAACTCCCCAGCCCTTGCTTCTTGCTCTTGGGGTGCGGGTAGCCCACGTTGCCGTGCCACTGGCCCGTCTGCTTCTGCTGGCAGCGCCGGAAGTAGTGGGCGAACGCACGATCCAGGTTGCGCAGCGCCTCTTGCGGGGCGCATTTGCTCACCGCATACATCCACGGCAACGTAGTCTTTTTCAGCGCGTTCAGTTCCCGATGCAGGTCAATGGCGGAAGGACTTGTGCCCGTCTGCTGATACCCCTCCTGCTTGCGGCGCAAGCCCCAGTTGTAGGCATAGCGCGCCGCGC
>Ga0307374_10013748_pt1 | contig 11139 bp, 14 predicted proteins | sample OX3MG_FD_202532 | JGI IMG/M metagenome (GOLD analysis project Ga0307374, IMG submission 202532) | Soil microbial communities from Risofladan, Vaasa, Finland - OX-3 | ecosystem: Environmental > Terrestrial > Soil > Coastal area > Acid sulfate soil | place: Finland: Risofladan, Vaasa | collected... | reverse complement strand
GCTGTCCAGAGGTCTGTGGAGAAACCGTAGTTAGCTGCTCCCTTTTTCAGAATCTTCGGGATGTCCTTCAGCTGCCTTCTGTTCAGCCTCGATGGTCTCCCAAGATGCCTTTTGCGCTTCAAAGCGTCAAGAGAATTGTTTTCCTTCCTGTACGCGATGTACCACTTACTCACTGCTTCCTGAGATACGTCCAATCTATTTGCGACCTGATGCTCCGAAAGCCCTTCTTCGACTATCATCCTGACTCCTTTGATGCGCCTTTCCTCAAGCGTCAGTGTGTCTCTCCTTTTCTGCTCCCACGCGGCCATTTCTAGACTCTGGGAGATGAGAGAGTTAGCTGTGGCCAAAAGTCTCAAGGTCAAGATTCGTAGTGCAACAACTCAACTATGCGTAAGTCAGTAAATCGAGGTATTTTTCGCAGTGGTTCGTAAACATGCTATCTGAGACACGCGAACTATATACAAATTAGTACAAAAAATACAGGTTCCATAACTAGGAGATAGCGATGACAAAGATAAATCAGTAGGGTGCTTTCAAAGACAAGATGCCTTCATCACCAAGAGTAGCGCATAAGAACTTCACAGCGCCCGAAAATGACGTTCGAGAGTTTAGTAATGGCAAGGTCCAATTGATGGATATTGCAGGAAAAATTGTAAGCAGAGACACTTTCAGGCCAGGCTGGAGGTGGTCAAAGGATGTCAAGCCAATCGCAAAGACGGAATGGTGTGAGGTGCCTCACTTTTTTTATCAAATATCGGGAGTAATGCATGTGAAGTTGGAAGACGGCACGGAATTCGAAGTAAGACCGGGGGATGTTGCGTATCTCCCTGCAGGTCATGATGGATGGGTGGTGGGTCGCGAAGATGTGGTCATGGTTGATTGGTTCGCATCCACTGACTACGCGAAGCCAAAAAGCTAGTTTCCCATTAACACTCAGCTACCAAAAACATCGCGGGCTCGAGACGAGATGTTTTAGGATCTTCGATTAGAATTATCGTTGCCAAAAAAGACTTCTCGGAAAGCCTAAATATTGTTGGGTGATCTCGTGTCGAGGTTAGCTCCGCGCGTGACTCGCAAGACAGACAAAACAGTGACGCACTCATTTAGGATCAGCGAGGAAGCGCTCAAGGCGATCGAAGATGAATCCAAAAGGCAGAACGTCAGTGTTGCTACAATAATCAACCAGCAACTGCTATCTTACGCAGAATTGGAACGATTTGTAAGAAGACTGGGCCTCATCAAGATCTCTTCCGCAACATTTCAGCGCTTGCTCGAAGCAGGCTCTATTGAAAACGTCGCTAAGGCTGGCTCAGAGGCAGGGATTGATTCGCCCTCCTCAATTATGCTCGCAAAGTACGGGGAGCAAACACTCGGCACTACGATGGATTACCTTGAAATTTTATCGGAGTTTGCAAACTTGTTTGAGTTCAGTAGAGTCGAACAGGGCGGCAAGACGATAATAACCCTGATACACAGGCTTGGGCCGAAGGGGTCAATATTTTTTGCAAACTATATGAAAAATCTCTTTCGATCTGCGGAGTACAGCCCAAAGATCGCTTCGACCGACCATTCGGTGATTATCGAAGTTTCACCTCAGCGAGACAAGGGTTCGTCATACTGAGGACGACCTCGCAAATAAAGACCAGACATGAATTTCCACGAAGGGCGTCTATGCGATAATTAAGCACGTAACTTTCTTGGTTCTTAAGAGTGAGAATTGTGTGCATAATTAATATTTGAGTTGCGCTAACTAATTCCTTGAAGGGAAGAAAGATTGACTGGATACAAATTCAAGTGCAAGGATATCGGTATGAAAGGATGCGACTTCGAAGTCAATGGCGCCTCGTCGAAAGATGAGGTCATGCAAATCGCGGCTGTCCACGCGAAGCAGGCTCACAAAATGGAGACAATACCTCCAGATGTGGCCCAAAAGGTAAGCGCTGCGATAAAGAGTTAAGCGAATTTTCTTACCCAGAACTCGTCGCCGATTAGTCGAAATTCGGGAGGAGAGAGGATTAAGAACCTCTGGCTCATACTTGTTTGAATAGGCATGTGGTAGGTATGGATACGATTGAAATTAAGAAGATAGCATACACATTAGAGTTGAACGCGACAGTTGCAGAAACAGCTCAGCGCCTGACCAAAGAGCTCAACTCTAGAGGCTTTGGAGTATTGAGCAACATCGACGTTCAAAAGATAATCAAAGAGAAACTGGGAGAGCACATCGATAGCTACGTGATCTTAGATGTTTGCAATCCAACGCATGCAAAAAAGGCAATTGACACTCACAAAGAAGTCGGCCTTGTACTCCCGTGCAAGGTAACAATTTTCGAGAACCAAGGTAAGGTTCTGATATCCCTCTACAAACCTACCGAGGCAGTGAAGTTACTGGGCTTCACGGATCTGGATCCACTTGCAAGTCAGGTGGAAAGTGAGCTAAAGGGAGCGATTGATGCTCTGGCGGTATAATGGAGAGATGTGGTCGGAGACAAATGTCAGACAGCGATGACGAAATAGAGAGGATAAATCGAAAAAAACTCGAAGAGATCATGACAAGGAAAAGAGTGCAGGAGGCTCAACCAATGCAAAGCCCGGATGTCAAACCAATTTTGCTCACAGACTCTAACTTTCTTTCCGAAGTCTCAAAATATCGGGTGACGGTCGTGGATTTCTGGGCAGCCTGGTGCGGTCCTTGCAGAATGGTTTCGCCTCTTATCGAGCAGCTTGCTAGCGAATACGCAGGCAGGGTCGCCTTTGGCAAATTGAACGTTGACGAGAATCCTATGATTTCGACCAAGTATGGAGTTCAGAGCATCCCAACAATACTCGTATTCAAGAGTGGTAAGCAGGTGGATGGATTGGTTGGGGCAGTACCAAAATCGTACATCGAAAACAAATTCAAACCCTATCTTGACAATGACAACCCAAATTCAATCTATCATTAGTTCAGATCAGGAAGTGCGTTCTTTGCCACAATCACAGCGGCAGCAGCTGTTGCTTCAGCTATCGCCCAGATGCGCGACGACGATTACGAAGTACTACTGATCGATCTGTCGATAACGAAAGATCGCTAGTTTTTTTCAGGATACTCAATAATTTCCAAATTGCTTGATGCGGAGCCTTCCGAATATGGGGTATTTCTCAAATCTCCTTGCCGCCTATATTGCCTGTCTGCGGGCACCGTTAGCAAAGAATCTGATTTACTATCATTGCTGCACGTATTCGAGTCAACCTTGTTTGGTTTTGGATTGATCCACGATGAGGCAAACAAGATATTCGCAAAGATCACAGTAAACGAACTGTTGCCATTGTTTCAGAACGGCTTTTTATCTTCGAAACTACTCGTTAAGGATGTCACGTCAGCACCAATGTTCTCCATTTCCAAGGGTGCGAAGATAAGTGATTGCCTCTGCGAGATGGAAAACCGCGAATTCAGGAAGGTCAAAATAGCGGGTACATCAGTATTCACTGACAGGCTGATATTTTCGTACCTGATTGACGAAAAGCGACTTCAGAGAATCTCTAAAATTCCCCAGCATTTGCTGGACGAAACACTCGAGGACCTAGAGTCAATCCAAGGGAATGGATTGACGGGGAGAAAAATCTTTCAGAGGCAGCCGAATCTATGACCAGAGCAAACCATGGGTTTCTTCTTACTGATGACGTAATCATTACGCTGTGGGATCTAGTAATCAAACCGTGGAGATTGGGCGATCTTCGAATATCCAACAGAATCTAGATTTGCTCTAGTGCCCAGCTTTATCAGCCGACGTTTTAGAATGTATCTGATAGAGCTGTCTTGATGACAGGAGCTTCATAAGCTGCATGAAACATAGCACAAATGAGAAGAGATTATGTTAATAACGACGGCATATTAATTTCGCATCTCTAGGAGCATTTGATTCGTTGGCATGAGACGAACTAACTTGTCTGTAGATCACAGTGTTTTTGAAGAGTTCTCTTCGCAGGCTGAGAAGAGGCACAAGACACTATTCACATACGCTAACGATTGGCTTTCGGTAGCTTCAAAGTTAGCTGCGGAGGGTGGAGACCCCGCAGATGTTTACGCCCTTTGGCAATCCATATCCTTGTTAAAAGAGGTCGACGTGATTACCCTTCCATCCGATTTTGTCGACGAGCTCATCGCCAAGCAGTACGCTGTTGACAAGGAAGGCCTGCTGACTATGTTTCGTGAACTGGGGAGCCAGCTATCTGGGATTCTGAAAATCGCAGCGAAGAACTTGCACGAACTCGAGAAGTTGGCCACTGATTTCATCGCACTACTGCCGATAAAGCAGTTCAAAGTGTTATTACCGGACGAACCTGGCGGAAGAGTGGAAATCGATGTAGTAGGGGCGGGTAGGAAGATCGAGTCAACGCAGTGTACACTCGAGTTCTTATCTGCGATACTCAACGGATATGGATACGATGTAACAAAACACGAGATGAATGTGGGAACGATTAGTATCTGGGCCTTTAAGAGAAACACCGTTTGACTGATTGTAATCAGTTTTCGAAATTGCTTGAACCAGATTGCCAATCTGTTTAATTTTTAGAATGGCTTCGCAACAGATGCACTAATTGCAATTATGAAAACTGCTCCATGCACAGAGTTTTAGCTGACAAGGAGAAAACTGGCCAGCAAAAGCATGGCTATGGTAACGTAGCCGACTATCAACCACTTCGTCGGCTGCTCACCATCCTGCTTAACATGGCGATAGATGTACGAAATTAGGGCAAAGGAAAGCAGATCTGCACTTAGAAATAGTGCAAAGAGTCCAGCGCCGACGGTCGTCACAGCATTCAGCCTCCACAGGAACACTGCGACGGCTACCTGGAAAAGGATGAGAGAAGCAACCTGAACTTCGTTCAGGTATGTGGTAAAGTCTGTTCTAGTTTCCATCATATCCTCACCCAATTTTGAACAACCTGTCTATCCGCTTTATGAAGTTGTTCCCAAACCGAGCCTTCGATGTCCAGAGAACCAGAAAGGCGATTCCGCGCAGCTTGGCGGCGATGATAATTTCGATTTGCTTCCACGTCAGTCTTCTTGCTCTTTTGGATCCCCTGGCACATCAATCTAATCATCGCGATTCTTAATCTAGGCTTTTGCAGTCTGCCGACCCGGATGCAGTAGTTCTTAACTTACAATTATGCTGCCAGTCATCCAGCCGAAAGTCGACATTGCGCCGCCCGTGCCATCAGCTCCGGAACCGCACATTGTCATGCAGAACCAGGTGAAGGTGCCTGTTTGATTCAGAGTGATGTAGGCGGTGACTATTGATGATGGTGGAACCGGAATGTTCAGGTTGAGGTTTGGAACCGTGAAAGTGTGAGCGACGTTGTCTGGAGAAACGCTCGAAACGGTTTCTCCGCCTTTAACTTGGATTCCTGACGCGCCCTGGGAGGAGTTGACATTGTCGTTGTTGACTACAGTTACGAGATTGTTCTGCGTCCCAGAGACGTTAGCGTACTGCGAGCTGGTGAGGTTCGCGGCGCCGTCATCGTAATTGACTATCACGAGCTTGATCAGCCGATGCGCGGGCAGTGAGATATTGGAGGAAGACTCAAGGCCGTTCGGGCCCAGAACGTAGTATGTGGGTTGATCTCCAACGGTCGAGTTGTAGATGTTGTTAGTGGTTATCACCAGTGTCAGAACGTACGGCGGACTGGAGCTTGATGAGGTCAACGCAGTGGTCGTGGATGTCTTGGTGACTGTTGTGGTTGACACCGTGGTGGTTGAGCCTGTGCCAAGCGAAGCGCTCGACACCAGGCCTATGCCCAGTCCGGCGACAAAGAGAATTATGAGCGTTCCTGCGAGTGCATATCGGTTCATATTAAATCACTGGTAACACTCTCCATGTTCTTTATTTATCAGTGCCCGTACACATGTATGCATCTGCGTGCATATACGTGCAAACTAACGGATTAAGTTATCAACCCCATACGATGTCATCATTATCCTAATTGGACTATGTGCATCGTATATGTTCTTCAAGAAGAGTCTATCTTGTTTTTCAGATGCCTAGATTGATGTCAGGAAGATTTCGGAGAGCAACCAGTTAAAAAGGGAATAAAGAATGGCAAAGGAAAGCGAAGGAAACCAGAATCCGGTGAATAAACCGAAGAATGCTCGGGACGAATCGCGGAGGAACCTGTTGAAAGTCGGTCTCGGGATCAGCGCGGTACTGGTCGTTGGTGGCGTGGCTTCCATCACCAGATCCTTGGTAAATCCAGGCATACCAGAGACCATCCCGACTACTCAGACCACAAACACGGCTTCGACTGGAACGGTTGAATTGCCGCCAGCAGCAACACCCAACTTTCCAGTAATCTTGGTCGCAAATCTGAGCGATCTGCAAGTCGGCGTCCCCGTAAATTTCAATTATCCTTTGCAGGAAACACCAAACATTCTTGTCAAGCTAGGTGTTCAGGCGGAAGGGGGAGTCGGTCCAGACAGCGACATCGTCGCGTTCAGTCAAGTATGCCAGCACCTGGGTTGTATCTATGGGTTTGTGGACACCGGTTCGTCACCAAGCTGCGATAATTCCTACAAAGCCGCGGGGCCAGTCGGTTACTGCTGCTGCCACGGAAGCATTTACGACCTTGAAAATGGGGCGAAAGTAATCGGCGGACCAGCGCCAAGACCCGTACCTCAGGTCATCCTGCATTTTGACACAAACACCGGTAACATTTTTGCGACGGGAATGACTGTGCCGACGATCTTCGGTTACGACACTGGCTCGAACGACGTATCGGCAGATCTTCAGGGCGGGACATTGGTGAGTTAGGGCGCTTTGACTTCCGAGGAAGCAAAGGAAAACAACGAAACTCCGCGCTTCGGGGGTCCCGTTGGTGGTCTTATCGGGAAACTAGCGGGCTGGTTCGATTCGAGGATGGGTCTATCGTATCCGTTCCTCAGAGACGCCCCTGCTTATTCCGTGAATCCGTTCTATTGGCTCGGCGCGCTAACAGTCATCGCTTTTGTGATTCAGGGCGTCACGGGCATCATGTTGATGTTGTACTACATACCAACTCCCACCCAAGCTTATTCCTCTACCCAATTCATATTCCAGAACGTCAGTTACGGGCGTTTCTTGGAGACGGTTCATCTCTACACAGCATACGCAATGATTGTACTTGCCTTCATGCACATGATGCGCGGGTTCTTTGTCTCAGTATACAAGAAGCCGAGGGAGATGATGTGGCTCGTCGGAATGGGGATGGGATTCATTACTCTTCTTTTCGGATTTACCGGATACCTTTTGCCTTGGACTGTGGTATCAAAGTCGGCGACGGATGTCGGAGTCGGCATGATGAGCGCACTCCCCCAGCCAATATCTGCGTTTCTTACCTTTTTGACAGTCGGGGCAAACGGAAACACTGGCACACTGCTACGCTTCTACGATTTGCACATTGTCGTGTTGCCGGCTGTTTTACTCTTGCTTCTTGTGATGAAAATGTACATGCTCGAAGCCCACGGAATATCGGAACCGGCGCGGGGACTGGAAAACACACCCGAGAAAAAGAAAAAACTGATCCCAATCTTCCCGGATGTGACCTTCTATCTCGTGGAGCTATCTGCTCTATTTGGGGCTGCGATGTTGTTGATCTCCGCACTATTTCCGCTCACGTTGCCTCCAGAATACACGCCGCAAGCTGCCGCCCAGACCGCTTCCCAGCCGGATTGGTACTTCCTCTGGATTTATCAGGTACTGAAGTTCAAGGTATTCGAGGGCAATGGGCTACCTGTCGCACTAGGCGTTGTTTCGATCATCTTCATTGTACTGACCCTTCTTCCATTCATTGACAGGAGTAAGGAGAAAAGCATCGGGAAGAGGAAGATCTTCGTTACACTCGGCGCAATCTTTGTTGCGGAAGTTATAACTCTCTCCGCCTGGGGCGAGCTTACTCCAGGGCGGATAATACCAAACGAACAAGCAGTTCTTGTTCTAGGAGGAATAGCACTGTTGGTGGCAATTGGTTCAGTTGTTATGTACAAGCTGTTTTATCGCATTACCTTTGGTAGAATGAGCACTGTCTCAATACCTGAGACACCCCCTACCGCACAGGCAGCAATCAGCAATTCATTGCCTCTCTCAAAATCAGCATCGCTTTGGACAGCAGGAATCTTCGCAGTTGTACTCGGGGTTTCAACTTTCGCAATAGGAAGCACAATCAATTCACTGGTCCAGCTCGTACTGGTTGGATCAAGTTTTTCAGTAATTGAGACTCTCATTTTTTCGCTAGCCGGAATCGCAGTTTCCGCACTCGCTGTCGGCTATCTTATTTACAGACTCGAATTGAATTCTGGTTCTCTAAAGAGAAGAATTAGGGCATTTGAAGTCGGGTGGCGAAAGGATTGAGTTCTGGCATCAAGGAATACAGCACAAAGATAGTAGTTTACTAATCATTGTCATGGCCGTGACAGACTACTTTCTCTGGTGGCTCAGCCCTGTCAACACAAGTGGAGAAGTCCTATTCGCAATATTTCTCGCAGTTGACCTTGTTGCATTTATGATGATTTCGTATATCTACAGGACATACAAGAGCGGCGACCAATTCAGCAAAGCGCTACTTATCGGATCTAGCGCAATGATTACAGTGCTTGTTTACGCCAGTCTTGCAATCTATCTTCGAGCAATAATCGATTCGGCTTTAGCGCTCAAGACTCATCGAGTTCAAGCGCGTTAGGATTTCGAATTAAGCCGTTTTCTCTCCTCAATGAATCTTCGTATTGCATCATTGACGATCTCAGCTCTGCTATGATAAGATTCCTGCTTTACTAAATCTTCAAGCTTCTCGGCAAGTTCTTCTGGTATTTTTACAGTAACGTAATTTTTTCTCAAATAATCCCACGCTTCAAAAAATGTCGACACTTGGAAAATGTACGATCATTGAGTTCTTGTTGAATTACTTAAAGTGAGTAGTCGATTATCAAATTTGAGAATATCGGAATGAACATTGTTGAACATTCTCCATTTTCAGCCATCTTTATTAGGAAAGTTTTCATTATTGCGATGATAGTACAATCAAATGGTATCGATGATTATTTTCGACCGTTTTCTTTTTGCGTTTACGATAGGGTCACACATCATCCTCGTCTCCACGAGTATCGGTCTGATAATCATAATTGCCATCGCTCAGTTTCTGTCGATCAGACGGAATGACAAATACTACGGTAATTTAGCGCACAGGTTGACAAAAGTATTCGCGATTTCTTTCGGAGTGGGAACTGCAAGTGGAGTAGTGATGGCAGTTGAATTGACAATGCTGTTCCCCGGATTCATGACACTCGTCTCAGAAACTGGCGCCGTTGGTCTTCTCTATGCAGAAATCTTTGCATTCATGCTAGAGACTTTCGCCCTAGTGCTTTACGTCTACTATTCTGACGCGTTCAAGAGCAAGTACTCGCACTGGTTCTGCGGAGTGTTGATCGCAGTAGGCACGATAATGTCTGCAGTATTCATCACAATGCTCAACGCGTTGATGAACACCCCCAACGGTTTCGACCTTACCGCCTACGAGCAGACGGGCGTTGTCACAGGAGTAAAGCCATGGGCGCCTTTCCTTACCACATCAGGTCCACCTGAAATTGCACACGTTCTATCAACAACGGTGTTTACTGGTTGCATGTTGATCGGGGCTTACTTTGCATACAGGTACCTGAGATATCACGATCCCGAGGAGAGGGCGATGCTCGGCAGAGGTACGCGCATTACCTTTGTGGTGGGGATCGTGACGTTGATCGCTGCGGGTCTTACAGGATCAAACGAGATGGCGACACTCCTTCAACTACAGCCGCTCAAGTACGCTGTTTTCGATGCGAACACAGTTCCCGGATCAGCTTTCCCCGAGAGAATATTTGGGACTTTTGTAAATGGTAACTGGACTGGTGGTATCCAGATCCCCGGAGTATAGGGATTCCTCGCATCCCTTGAAACTGGCGTCGGCCAACTCCCAGGTATGTCTCAATTTGCTCAATCTGACTGGCCGCCGCTCATTATTCACACGACTTTTGATCTCATGGTCCTCGGAGCTTTCCTCGCTGGTGGTTTTTTGCTTCTCTGGATCCTTGGAGTTTTTCTGGGGAAAAAACCGTTTGAACATAGAGTTTTTCTTGTGCTCCAGATCATTGCGGGGCTAGGATCTCTGGTAGTATACGAACTTGGATGGGTGAGCGATGAGCTGGGTCGGCAACCTTGGGTTGTTTACAATGTACTACTAGTTTCCAAAGCTGCAAATGATACACCATCTTTGTTGGTTCCGGGAATCCTGATTATCGCTTTCTACGTACTGCTGCTCCCGACCACATTTTACTTTTTTACCAGAGTATTCCATTCGAAGTTAAAGCACGAAGAGCCAGAAGAAGTGGCAATCACAGGTGGAGGTGTGAATCTTTAACATCGTCTTCGAAGTGAATTTCGCTACTTTCGCAATCTTCACTGCACTCTTGATCACCGAAGTCATGGGGGCTGTTCTTCTGCTCTTCTTTTACAAGGCTACAAAGTCGAGCGTGCTCCAATACGTGGTTCCAATCTGGGAGGTAACAGGGACCTTCGGAGCTTTCTGGGTCGTGACATCGTATTTTGCATATCCTACACTTCTCATTCCTGTTGCAACATTATTCTCTCCTTTGCTGATAATATTCCTGATCTTGTTCGTCGCGAGAAACTCGGCTATAGTCTTCGGCGAATTTATCCAGAAGAAAGGGTGGCTAGATGAAATAAAGCTCTACCGAATGTACGGCGGCTCAACGTTGCTACTCGGAGTTACGGTTCTCGTCTTGATATCTGCATTGGTTAGCGGGAAAGGAATTGATCTTTCGTCAGGTGCATTTTCAATTGGAAACTGGATTTCTTCGCCAGGTAGCTTGGTATTTGAAGTTGGCACGCTGATTTTGGGAGTTGGATTAGCGCCTGCATTCTTCGGACTCAAGCTCCTGAGAATGAAAGGATTCTATCTGACAGTTCTGGGTGTAGTGATTTCGACTGGAGCATATTACCTATATTCGCCATCGCTAGTTTCGCCGTTGATCATCATTCCCTCTGCGCTGACAATTTTAGCGGCCCTGCTTTTCCTTTATGACAAAACTGTTCCAATAGTAACGAACAAGGCGGTGTTTATCTCATTGCTAAC
>Ga0307374_10013747_pt1 | contig 11139 bp, 6 predicted proteins | sample OX3MG_FD_202532 | JGI IMG/M metagenome (GOLD analysis project Ga0307374, IMG submission 202532) | Soil microbial communities from Risofladan, Vaasa, Finland - OX-3 | ecosystem: Environmental > Terrestrial > Soil > Coastal area > Acid sulfate soil | place: Finland: Risofladan, Vaasa | collected... | reverse complement strand
TACAGAGGATACCCAACAGGTTGGCGTTTGGGAGGATTTGAGGAATGGCAAAAACTGTCGGAATCGACCTGGGAACCACCAATTCCGTGGTCGCCGTGATGGAAGGCGGCGAGCCCCAGGTTATCACGAACCGCGAGGGGAGCCGGTTAACTCCATCCGTGGTGGCATTTACAAAAGGGGGCGAGCGCTTGGTAGGTCAGCCGGCCAAGCGGCAGGCGGTCATCAATCCGGATCGCACCATCAGCTCGATCAAGCGGCATATGGGCGAGTCCAATTTCCGCATTAAGATCGACGACAAGCAGTATTCGCCCGAAGAGATTTCGGCGATGATCCTGCAAAAGCTAAAACAGGACGCCGAGACCTATCTCGGTGACAAGGTGACGAAGGCGGTTATTACGGTGCCGGCGTATTTCAATGACGCGCAGCGGACCGCTACGAAAAACGCCGGGCAGATTGCCGGGTTGGAAGTGCTTCGTATTATCAATGAGCCAACGGCGGCGTCACTCGCCTACGGTCTGGATAAGAAGGAGAACGAAACCATCCTGGTGTTTGACCTGGGCGGTGGAACCTTCGACGTCTCCGTGCTCGACGTGGGCGAGGGCGTGTTTGAGGTGAAGTCCACGAACGGAGACACGCATCTCGGCGGCGACGACTGGGATCAGCGCATTGTCGACTATTGCGCGGACCAATTCAATCGGGATCAGGGGGTCGATATTCGAAAAGACTCCCAGGCGCTGCAGCGCCTCCGCGAAGCGGCGGAAAAGGCGAAGATTGAACTCTCCAGCATGGTTCAGACGAGCATTAATTTGCCCTATATCGCGATGGCGGAAGGCGCGCCGAAGCACCTCGACATGCCTCTCACCCGGGCCAAATTCGAGGAGCTGACGCGAGATCTCCTGGAACGATGCCGGAAGCCGTTTGAGAGTGCGCTCAAGGACGCCGGACTTACGGCCAAGGATATTCAGGAAGTGATCCTGGTCGGAGGCGCGACCCGGATGCCCGCTGTTCTGGAGTTGGTGAATTCGCTGACGGGAAAAGAACCGCACCGGGGAGTGAACCCGGATGAGGTGGTTGCCATTGGCGCGGCCATCCAGGCTGGCGTGCTCAGCGGCGAGGTTCGCGACGTCGTTCTTCTGGACGTGACTCCGCTTTCCCTGGGCATCGAGACGCTGGGTGGCGTGACTCACAAGCTGGTGCCGCGCAATACGACGATCCCGACCCGCGCGAGCGAGACGTTCACGACCGCTGCCGATGGGCAGAGCAGCGTGGAGGTCCACGTTGTTCAGGGCGAGCGTGAGATGGCGCGTGACAACAAGACGCTTGGGAAGTTTATTCTGGATGGCATCCCACCGGCGCCGCGGGGAATTCCGCAGGTTGAGGTGACGTTCGACATCGACGCCAATGGTATCGTCAACGTGGCCGCCAAGGACCGGGCAACCAACCGCGAGCAGCATATCACCATCGCCGGTTCGACCAATCTTAACAAGGCGGATATCGATCGGATGGTGAAAGACGCCGAAATGCACGCGGCGGAAGATCAGCGCCTGCGTGACGAAGCTGAAACCAAGAACAAGGGTGAGCAGATGCTTCACCAGCTCCGAAGACAGGTGACAGACCTGGGAGACAAGCTTCCTGGCGACCAGAAGTCGGAGATTGAGACGAAGCTGAATCATCTTGAGGAGACGCTGAAGGACACGGACATGGAAGCCATTAAGACGGCGACCGAGGATGTGCAGCAGGCGTTCTACAAGGTCTCAGAGGAGATGTATAAGCAGGCGGCGCCGGAGCCGGAAGAGGGTTACACCGAACCCGGGCCTGCACAGGAGCCGGAGGCCGGAGCGCCCACGGGCGGGAATGAGGACGTTATCGACGCCGAATTCCACTCCAGCCAGTAAACATCTTTGAACGGGCGCCGGTGAGTCATCGGACGCCCGTTCAAACAGGTAGCGGCAGACCGTCCGGGCGCGCCCTGAACCGGCGCGCCTGGCGTCAGAGGGCCGGGCCCGGGTAGCATGGCCCGAGATAACACGAATCACAAGTTTCAGGAACGGTACACGATGGCGGAGAGGGACTATTACCAATTGCTGGGCGTGGAGCGCACGGCCTCCGATAAAGAGGTCAAGCAGGCGTACCGCAAGCTCGCCCGCAAATGGCACCCGGATGTGAATCCGGGCAACAAGCAGGCTGAGGAGAAATTCAAGGAGATCAGCCAGGCTTATGAAGTCATCAGTGATCCGGAGAAGCGCAAAAAGTACGACTTGCTCGGCGAGAACTGGAAGCAGTATGGGGACATGCCCGGCCCCGGGGCTCGTGGGCCGACCGGCTTCCGCGGCCCGCCGCCGCAGGGATTCAGCTACCAGGGCGACGTAGGCGACCTCTTCGAGTCGATATTCCGGCAGGGGCGCGGCGGCGGCGGATTCGGCGCGCAGCCACAGGCTCAAGACGTGGAAATGAGCCTTGAGGTCACCCTCGAAGACGCCTACACCGGCGCAACCCATACGATCTCCTTCAGCGTTTCCGATACCTGCCCGGAGTGCAAAGGAACGGGCGGTAAGCCCGGGGCTCGCCTGGTACAATGTCCCCAGTGTAAGGGTTCGGGGCGAGCGGCCGGTTTGGGGTCCCTCTTTGGGACCGGCGCCTGCGAACGGTGTCACGGCGCGGGTAAGATCAGCGCCGAGGCCTGCCCCGAATGCAAGGGCGCCGGCACGGTGACGAACAAGCGGCGAGTTGAGGTTAAGATTCCAGCGGGCGTAGGAGAAGGATCGCGCATCCGATTGACGGGTGAAGGTCCCGCCGGGCCGGACGGAAAGCGCGGGAATGTGATCCTGGTCGTGCATCTGAAACCGAACCGGTTTTACGAGCGCCGCGGTGATGATCTTTACTGTGAAGTGCCCGTGAGCTTCACCGAGGCCGCCCTTGGCGCAACCATTCGGGTTCCCACGCTCGGTGGCGCCGTAGAGATGAAATTGCCGCCGGGTGTTCAAAATGGGCAGACGCTCCGATTGAAAGCGCGAGGAATGCCGCATCTGCATGGTGGGGGATCGGGGAGTCAGTTTGTGCGGCTCAAGGTCGTGGTCCCGCGTGATCTCTCCGCAAAGGAGCGGGAGCTCGTCGAACAGCTTGCGGCGATTCGTAAAGAGAATCCCCGTGCAGAACTGGTTCGCGCGGGCATCATGAAATAAGCGCCCGACGGGCGAGCTTGCGTCTCTCGGGCGCTGTTTTAAGTCTATATGGAGTGATATTGTGTTATGGCAGAGAGAAGACCATCAGAGGAGCCGGTCTTCGTGATGAGTGTCGCGGCCAGAATGGTTGGCGTGCATCCCCAGACTCTCCGGCTCTACGAGCGGATGGGGCTGGTGAGTCCCGGCCGCGTGAATAATTGTGAGCACGGCAAACGGCTGTACTCCGAAGCCGATATTATTCGTTTGCAGCAGATCCAGCGGCTAACCCAGGAAATGGGCGTGAACCTGGCCGGCGTGGAAGTGATTTTAGACCTCCTGGAACGGATGGAGGCGATGCGCGAAGAGGCGGAGCATGAGCTGAAGCGAATGCAGATCGAGATGGAGCAATTGCGCCGGCGTCGAGGGCCGTAGCGCTCGTCGCGAGAATTGTTGATCCTGTCGCCCGGGTACGCCAGCGTGCCGTCTGAAGACTCTGTGACCGGCCGATTTTGCTGTGGTCAACCGTTTAAGGTCGGCTGCAAACGGGAAAACTCCAATCGGCGGAGACGAGTGACCCGGGCCGCACAAGGCGCAGAATCCCGATCGTGACGGGGATGGTTTTGCCGCAGAAATCGCTGAAAGATGGCGCTTCATGAATCCAATACTTTACCCGTTTGACCCCGAGGCTGGAACGCAATCGACCGACCCGGATGCGCCGCTGCCAGCTTTAGACTTTTCGTCCCTGGAAGAGCCGCTCCGTCGCATAAAAGCTGCGGGCTTCGACGGTGTAGAACTGCTCGTGACGGCCAGCCTCTTGAAGCGGCCGGCGGCCGAGTTGGCTGCTGTCTTGGAGCGCTGCGGCCTATCCGCGCCGGCGATCGCCGCACGCTGGTCCTTCCCACATACTGCGTTTGACTGGCGGGCAACCGACGCCGGATTCCACTACGTCGACCACTTCGCGCCCGGTCTCGGAGCTAAACTGCTGACCCTCCGCCTCTCGCGGCCAGCGAAACTGGCCGAAGATGAACTGAAGAAAAGTCTCACCGGCGCGCTCATTCAGGCGGCCAATCACTGCGATCCCGTTGGTATTACCGCGGCCGTAGAGTTCTTCGATGGCGGGCCCCTGGGAAGCTACTCGGAAGCGATGGACTGGCTCTATTTCCATGCGCCGCAGGCGGGTCTCGCCGTGGACGCCTCGAGCCTGGAGGCCGGCAGTGAGGATACCTATCGCGCCATCACCGAGCTCGGCGCCGCGGTGAAGCTGGTGTATTTGAATCTTCCGAACAGTTTCGACTATCATCGCCTCTTCTCAGCCCTCAAGACCATGAACAGCCCCGCGCCAATCGTGCTTCGCGGCGCCGGAAATGACATAGATCTCTCCGACGCCGTATCGTCGCTCCGCCAAATGTTTGCGGAAGCACCCGTCCAGGCCGTAGCCGTCACAGAATCGTGAAGAGGGCGCGGGGCGCGAGGCGCGAGGTACCGGGCTAGAGGTACCGGTCGTCCCTCATGGTGACGCAGGCCTCCGTGCCTGTGCGGTCCGGCGTCATCGTGGTGCAGGCCTCCGCGTCTGTGCGTCGCCCGGTGTCATAGTAACGCAGGTCTCCTCGCTGTGCTCCGTCGGGACGGTCTGAGATGCTTCCGCCACTGTTATCAGGGTTGGCGCGAGCCTCGTACCTCGGGCTTGCCGTTCGTCATTTGCGACAGGGGGAAGGCATCATACGAAGCATGGCTCTTCTACGAACGATCACTTCCCGACCGGTAGTCAGAACGCCTGTCGTCGTCCGTCCGCCGCACGAATGCTGAACAATTGCGACTGCAATCACCGGAAGCTCTCGCATGGTCCGTGTTCGAGGGATTTCTGCTCTTGGAGCGGCGCGGCATAGGGACGACGCCGGCTGTCGATGGAACGCTTGAGCTATTGCTGAACCGCCATCGTGCCCCGGGCCTGTGATGCGCTCCGCGTTCGTCATGCGGCGAATCTCCGAAAAGTTGACAACGTCCCGCGGCGCCGGTTATCCTACTCGCAAGTTTCTTGTTGGAACTATTTCACATTGCATGGAAGCGCTCGTACTTCCCTCGCTCCATTCAAAGGAATGACATCTCATGTTTCTCCCCTCCTCTTCGTTTTTCCGCGGTCTTGCGGGCTGCGCAGCTCTTCGTTCCCCTCGGCGCAAGTTCATCGGTCCACTTCTTGTTTTGATTGCGCTCTTCGCTCTCTCCTCTCCCGCCCACGCTCAGTATGGCGGTTATCCAGGCGGGGGGAGCGGCAATTGGCAGATTGGCGTGACTTATAACGGGCCCGGCTCTATCACGCAGAACAACGCCAACTACACCGGCTTTACGAGTAGTATCAACAACGCCGAATACGAGCAGGTCAATACCACCGATTACCTCCAGAGTCCACCCGTATACAACAACCCCGCTTCCACCCTCTCCGGCGGGGTCACCGCTCAGCTCTCCGCCAATAACAGCTTTCAGGCCGCGTGGGGCGGCTTTTCGTCCGACGAGGAGTTCCAATCCGGCGACTGCATGACCCTCACATTAACCTGGCAGCCCGGCACTGGCAACATCCCCGCTCCCAGTCACGTCAAGATTCTCTTCCGGCGCCATGCGGCCATTACGCTCAGCAGCGCCGGAACCTCGACCACCGGCATCACCCTCAGTCTTTCAGGCTCCTCCAGCGTCGATTCGCTGAGCACCCCCACATACAACCTGCCCCTAACCGGTCCCTCCAGCGGTGGCAGCGTCTCTCCCCCCTCCACCGATGACCCTGGCTTTACCCAGGAGACGCTCACTGTCACCAACGGGGTCGCTACCCGGACGTTCAACGTCGGATGGTCTCTTAAGGTCAACGTCACCGGCCCCAACGACCCCAGCCAGCATTTCGGCACGATTGTGACGAATGCCATCATGAAGCTCGATTGTTGCGTCCCCGGCTTCAACATCGGCCGCTTCGGAGGGCGGCTGCGAGCCGTAAGCGGTACCCACGTCAACCGGGCCACCGATCCCAGTTTCACCCGCTGGCTGCCTCTCTCGTTCTCTCCGATGGTGGACAGCGCGCCTTTTAGATTCCAGGCAGGCGCGCTGCCGCCTCCCTGGGGCAATATCCACTGCTTCTATTCCATCGCGCTCAACAAAGAACCCACGACCCCGAACCCCGATCTCGACGGACTGCTCCTGCTTTACCAGCCCAGCCCCGGCGCCGATGGCACGTACAACTCCCCCGGTCCTCCCTACTCCGTCATTCCCGACGTCGATTATCTCACCCCCGCCTTTGCCATCACCGATGCGAATGGTGACCGGTTGGTGTTTGATGGGAGCCTCCATCCGTTTGGCGACATCCATTCCACGCTCGTCTCGCTGCAGGGCGGGGGATACCAGCTTCAGAACGCCGGCCCTCCCGGCCATCTCAAGGATCTTGGCTTCTTCACCTATACCTTCAGCGCTATGGCCGGCAGTCCCGGAACCTCTCAACTCACCTCGATTGCGGACATCTTCGGCAATCAACAGAGCCTGAGCTACGGCGGCTCTCCCTATCTCACCGTCACCGACAGCTCATCGGGAAGAGAGCTGCTGTTCTACACCGGGACCGGAGGCTATCTCGCCTCGGTGGACGCTCCTTCCGGTGGAGGAGGAGTCAACACCCACACCACCACCACCATGGACGGCAGCGGCCATTTAACCGCCGTCAACGTCTACGCCGGCGGATCCGACACCCCGGTTCACACCGACAGCTGGGTCTATGGCGGACCCAACGGCGACTCCGTTACTCAGTCCACCGAAGGACTCGCGCAGGACAGCTTTAGCTATGTTAGCGACAGCTTAAGTCCCGATCCGTTCGGGCTGCCAACCCCGAGAATGAGTTCCGCCAGCTACGGCGCCAGCGGGGACACCAGCTCGTCCGATAATGGCGGGTCCATACAGGGGACAGAGAATTACACGTATGGGCCGGTGCAGAGCGGATATAACGGGTGGTCTCCGGCGTCCCGCACCAACACGATCACGGACGCCCGGGGGAATCTGACGAGCCAGCTCTTCGCCCTTTCCAACGACATCAGCGGCGCCATCAATAGCGTCCAGACCACCGGACCGGATTATGCCGGCGCGCCCACCGGGTCCAACGTCAGCAGCGTGACCTACAGCCCGGACATCACCAATCCCTCACAGGTAACAGCCACCGATCCACTGGGACACAGTTGGACCACCAACCTGAACAGCAGCGGAGAAGTGATGTCCGCCACCGATCCCCTGAGCCATTCGGTTTCGCTGGGATACAGCTCAAGCGACAGCCGGCTGCTCACGAGCGTCACCGATCCCACGAATCTGACCTGGAACTTCCATTATGGGGAAAACGGGAACGCGGCAAGCGACCTGACAAGTATTCTGGACCCGGCGAGTGTGACGCAGGCGACGATCAACTACAACAGCTTTGGACAGCCGATCAACAGTACGGTTCCGGCGGGAACCGCGGCTTCGGGAACCAACGAAGAGACGCAGTTCGGATACGACGCGGGGACCGGGGATCTGACCTCTATTCTCACGCCTCTCGGGGACGAAGCGACCGTGGACTCGTATGACCCGCTGGGTGATCCTCTTTCCAGCACGGTCTATCCCGATACCGGCAATCCAGGGACGTCCACATCCCCGCTGCGTACCAGCGTCACGTATGACGCGGCGCAGATGCCCACGCAGATCACGTCTCCCAACGGGAACAGCCTGATCCCTACGTATAACAACAGCGTTGCGACCGGTTACACCCTTGAGAATGGGGCCTCCACACTCGCCGGCATCAACTTCTCAGTGGATACCCGCGGCCGCGTCTATTCCGTTTCGGACAGCGTGGGATCGTTGGAGCAGTTCCGCTACGATAAAAACTCGAACCTCACCAAATTGCTGGACGGTAACGGCTCAACCGTAACGCTGGCGTACGGGAAGAACGATGAACCGACCGGCATGACCTGGCCGGATGGCGTGAATCATACGGGCATTACGTATGATGCGGCCGGGAGATTGGCGTCGGCGACCGATGAGCGGGGCATCCTGCGGAACTTCACACTCGACAACGCCAATCGGATCACCGACGTCCAATTCCCCAACTACTCATCCCAGAACGTCCATTTCACTTACGACGCGGCGAATCGACCGCTGACAGCCAGCGACGTGACCGGCGGGACAACCTTCAACTATGACCCCACGCTCAAGCGGCTGAGCAGCGTGGTGACGACAATCAACGCCCTGCCGGGGGGCAGCAACCAGTCTACCGTCACCTACACCTACTTCCCGGATGGCAAACGGAAGAGCATGACGCTCACCGTGGGGTCGAATAACTACACCTGGAACTATACGTATGACGCGAACGGCAGGTTGAGTTCCGTCTCCAGCCCATTTTCGGAGACCACAGGCTGGAATTATGATCATGCCGGCCGAATGTCTGCGCAGACGGTAACGACCGCGGCGAACGCGCAGCTTCAGACGCAATATATTTATGGCGTATCGGGCCAGGGCGGCGATCCATCGACGGCGCCCGCGTATCTGCGAAACATCTATCAGACGATCAATGGCGTTAACTTCTGGAGTTATACCCTCACGCATTCTTATTTGGGCCAGTTGACACAGCAGTCCGGGAGCGGCAGCGCCGGGGAAACCGAAAGTGAGAACTATGGTTATGATCCGCGGGGCCGTCTGACCTCCGATTCCGAGCAGTACACGGTCGATGCGCAGCATAACTACAGTAACAGCGGCAGTTATGGCTACGACCTCGCCAACAACCTGAACGGAGAAACCGGGGGATGGAGCTATAACAGCGACGACCAGGTGACGAGCGCGAATTCGGGGCTTGGCGGGCTGCCGGCGGCGACCGGGCTATCGTATGACGCCGCGGGCAATCTCATCGGACTGAATGGCGTCACGCTGGGCTACGACTGCTGGGGACATCTGGCGAGCTATGGATCGGCCACCTACACCTATAACTACGCCAGCCAGCGGGTCAGCAAGACCGTGGGCGGGGTCAGCACGTATTATCTCTATGACGGCTCCCTTCCCATCGCCGAGCTGAACGGCTCCGGGCAGGTTATCACCATCTACACCTGGGGCGCGGAGGGGCTGATCAGCGACCGGGTGAACATGACCGGGACGCCGCAGAGCCGGTTCTACGAGTTCGACGCCGCTGGGAATACACGAGCGCTGCTGGACCAGAATGGAACCGGTCTGAGCCGCGGCGCTTACACCGCGTGGGGCAGCACGCTTGGCTATTTTCCCGGCACGCCGTTTGGGTGGATGGGCGAGTGGGGCTGCTACACCGACAGCGAGAGCGGCCTTGTTTACATGGGGGCGCGGTATTATGCCCCGAGCCTGGGCCGGTTCATCAGCCGGGACCCTGCCGGAGCGATCTCTGGCGCGAATGTTTACGCCTATTGCGCCGATGATCCCCTGAATCTCTCCGACCCGTTTGGTCTCGCGCCGTTCTACGAAAACCCGCGGTTCTGGGTCGGCGCAGGTGGCGCGGTGGTCGGCTTCATGCTTGGAGGACCGGCCGGGGCCGTCGTTGGAGCGATGACTGCCGACACCCTGTATGGGGTGTATGAGAGCGGCGGCAATCTCGTTCACGTCTACGGGCAGTACAGCGTCGGAAAGGCCTCGGGAGAGGATCTGGCCAGAGCCGCCGTGGACTGCGCGGGATCGGCAGCCAACGCCGCCATGATGGTGGATGGCGTAGGGGAAGTGGAGGAGGCCGGTAAGCTCGGTGAGGAGGGAGTCGACTGCCTGGAGGAAGGAGGGGGAGCGGACGCCCCGGCTCCATCGCTTGGTATACTGGAAGGAAAGTCAGCCACTGTTTCCCAGAAGGGCCTCGACATCGTAAAAGCGCATTTGGCTCAGTTCGGTTCCTTCCCTGAAAACGAGGCAATGATCGCCCGCTTACAAGCGGCGATGGAGGCCGGCGAGCGTGTTTCCGGGGCGGACCTTAGCTTCTATATGCATGAACTCGCTGAGTCTACTCTGATGAAGGGGGGGATGGTCTACGAAGATGCCCACGAAGCGGCTCTCGCTAAATACGATGTCTCTCGGTTCAGCGTCTACCACCCGGATGTCATCGCAGCGAATCCCGCGAGCTTCGGCGATGTCTGGCGCAATGCCTGGGGCCTCTCCCGATGATCGATCTGCGGATAGCCCCGATGGGTCGAGCCCGCGTCTGGCTGCAAGCGCTGCCGGATTGCTCCTACACGGCGAACGAGGTGTTAGAGCGGAAAGTTCCCGTCGTTGGCACCGCACAGGCGTCAGCGCGGCGGGCCGCAATAGAAGCGTTCGCACCTAGAGGGGCGTACTGCCCCTACGGGCTGCTTGGCGCGGAGTTCGTCCCGGACCTCTCCGGCGCCATGACGATCCAGGTCATGATTTCGACTGGGAACCTCGATGTACTGCAGGGCGTGATTCCCGGTACTATTACTGATACGGTGCGGCGGGGCCTGCCCAGCGAGTACGCCGATAGCGTCTTCGACGGAGCGATCCAGGGCAATTTGGATGCTCCGCTGGGTTCGGGCGTTCTGCAGTTCAATTGCGCGGCTCACGGCGAGGCAGGTTCGTCGCGTCGCGTATTTCGCCAACTAAGTGAAGTTGTGACCCGACTGGTAGGGATTGACCCTTCGTCAGTAACGATGGAGCAGTTGCTTAGCTTGATCGACCACAAGGTTTGAGGGCTGGCGGCAACTCAGCGGGGACCGCTTGAGCTACCGGTCCCTTCCTTATGCGCGCGCGGCTCCCCTTCCTAAGGCGCCAACCGTAATTCGTGTGAACGCCCGCAGGTGAGCGTCGCCATGACTCCGGAAGATGGGCAAAGTTATCTCAAGATAAGATGCCGTCGAAGGAAGAGGCCGGCCGAGATCCCAGGACTCTGTCCCTGGGGCTCATTCCTTTGCGCCTCATGCGGGCCGGGATACGTCGGCGAGAGCCGCCGTCGACTGCGCCGGTTCGGTAGCCA
>Ga0307374_10013746_pt1 | contig 11139 bp, 14 predicted proteins | sample OX3MG_FD_202532 | JGI IMG/M metagenome (GOLD analysis project Ga0307374, IMG submission 202532) | Soil microbial communities from Risofladan, Vaasa, Finland - OX-3 | ecosystem: Environmental > Terrestrial > Soil > Coastal area > Acid sulfate soil | place: Finland: Risofladan, Vaasa | collected... | reverse complement strand
CGACCTCGACCTCGTCGTCGAGGGCGATGCGATCGCGCTGGCGCACTCGGTCGCCCACCGGCTCAGCGCGCCGGTCGCCGCGCATCCGCGCTTCGGGACGGCGGTGCTCGAGCTGCCGCACGGCGACGGGCATGTCGATTTCATCTCCGCGCGCCGCGAGTACTACCCGAGTCCAGGCGCCCTTCCGGTGGTCCGTCCCGGCACCCTCGCAGACGACCTTGCCCGTCGCGACTTCACGATCAACGCGATGGCCGTCCGCATCACCGGCACGCGCGCAGGCGAACTCGTGGACCCGCACGGCGGTCGTGCGGACTTGGACGCGCGACTGGTCCGCGCCCTCCGTAGCGATGCGTTCGTCGAGGATCCCAGCCGCATCGTGCGCGCCGCCCGGTACGCCGGCCGTCTCGGTTTTGCGCTCGAGGCGTCGACGCAGATCGCCGCGCAAGCCGCGGTCGCCGGACTCGCGTGGGATTCGGCCCGAGTGGCAGACGAGCTGCTCCGGCTCCTCGAGGAGATCGACCCCGGACCCGCACTTGGGCTGCTGGTGAACCTCGGTGCGACAGGGATCGCGCCGGATGCGTCCGAGCTGATCGGGCCCCTGGACGCCGCCCGCGCCGAGCTCGCCGCACGCGACCCGCACGCGCCCGTGCCCCCTGGCTGGGCACTTCGTGCCGGCGTGGCGCTCGAGCCGTCGGCCGCCGCAGGTGCAGCGCTGCCGGGCTGGGCTCGCGGGGTGGCCGAGGAGGTCGCGTGTGGTCCGCGGGTCCGGGATGCACTCGAGCGCACCGGGCGTCCGTCCGAGATCGACGGCGTGCTCATCCAGACGCCGTTGCCGGCGTTGATCGCCGCGCACGCTCTCGGCGCTCCCCATGTCCTTGAGTGGTGGACGACCTGGCGCGGGACGCACCTTGCGGTGCGCGGTGCGGATCTGGTCGCTGCCGGAATTGCCCCCGGGCCGGCGATCGGCCGAGCGCTCGCGGCACTGCGTGCCGCCTTGCTCGATGGTGTCGTCGGCCACCCGCGTGAGCAGCTCGCGTACGCGATCAGGCACGCTCAGGGGGACGGGGCATGACCGAGGCCATCGAGCTCGTGCGCCCACCCGTCGACGGGCCGTGTGCTGCAGCGTTTACGACCCGTGCGGGCGGAGTCAGCCGAGGCTCCTACGCCTCCCTGAACCTCGCCGGCACGGTCGAGGACCTCCCGCAGGACGTCCGGGCAAACCGGGAGCTGGTGTGTGGCCATCTGGGCATCGACGCGGCTCGCGTACGCATCGGTACCCAGGTCCACGGGACGCAGGTGCACCGCATCGACCCCGACGCGATCGACGATGCATTTCTCGATCCCAGCCATCGCTGGCCGGACGGCGATGGGCTGATCTCGGACCAAACGGGGGTCGCGGTCGGCGTCTTCGGAGCGGACTGCCTGCCGGTGCTGCTGTGGCGCCGCGACCGTGCCACGGTCGGGGCCGTTCATGCGGGCTGGCGCGGGCTGGTGGATGGGATCCTCGAACGCGCGGTCGACACACTCGGCGGCGGGTCCCGTTTGGGGGCCGCCGTCGGCGCGGGGATCGGGCCCTGCTGCTACCCGGTCAGCGCCGAGATTCGCGCGCGCTTTGCCGCGCGCTTCGGGCCGGCTGTCCTATGCGGTGAGGCCGTGGACCTTGCCGCCGCTGCGTCTGCAGCATTGACGGCGCGGGGTGTGCCGGCATCGGCGGTGTGGGTGCTCGACAGCTGCACGTCCTGCGAGGCCGATCGGTGGTTCAGCTTTCGCCGCGATGGGGCGCCGACGGGGCGTCAGGCCGCGCTCATCTGGCCAGCGGCATAGCGGCTGGGGCCCCCGTGACGTGGGGCCAGGCCCGCGATGTGCCACGATTCAAGCCATGGAAGCGATTTCCCATCGCATCGACCCCGAGCGCATGCGGGCCGCCGTCGGCCTCGTGCGCGACGAGCTGGCCGATGCCGCTCGCGTATCGGGGCGCCCGCCGGAGGCGGTGGAGCTGTTGGTGGCAGGCAAGTACATCGCGGCCGAGGAGACACCGATGTTGGTGGCGGCCGGGATACGGCTGATTGGGGAGAACCGCCTTCAACAGCTCCAGGCAAAGCAGGAGCTCGTCGGCGACGCGATGACCTTTGACTTCATCGGCCACCTTCAGCGTCGCAAGGTGCGCGAAGTGCTGCGTCGCGTACGGCTGATCCACAGCGTCGACTCACTGGAGCTGGCCCACGAGATCGCGCTCCGTGCGGAAGGTCCCACTCGGGTGCTTGTCGAAGTCAACGCCGATGAAGAACCCAGCAAGTCAGGCATTGTTCCGTCGCAGTTGCGTCAGTTCATTGCCGACGTGTCGCAATCGGAGCACCTTGTGATCGGCGGACTGATGTCGATGCCATCGCCCACCAGCAACCCGAACGACAGCCGTGGCGCGTTCTCCCGCGTTCGCGATCTCCTGCATGGGCTTGCTGTTGAATGGCAGGGGCGGCACGATCTCAGCGACTTGTCGATGGGGACCAGCCAGGATTATGTAGTGGCCGTGCAAGAGGGAGCGACCATTGTGCGTCTCGGACGCGGACTAATCGAGCGGGGAAGGGCCTAACCGTGGCAATCGGCGATATGTGGCATAAGACCCTCGTGTACTTCGGCATGGCCGACGGGCACGACGACGACTACCAAGACGACGACTTCGAGGACACCGGCACGTACCGGACCTCGCACGGCTCCTCGTCACGGTCGTCTGCCGAGGATGACCTCGAGCGCAGCTACCGCGACCGGCCGAACGTTCGGCGTATCGCCCCGCGTCGCCGGGATGATTTTGATGACATCTACGCCGACTCGCCGTCGTCCCGCTCGGGCCAGCGGCAGACGGTGATGCGCGCCGTGGATTCGCGCGCCAGCGCCCCGCGCTCGGAGGTGCATCTGATCCTGCCCAAGAACTTTAACGATGCCCAGCAGATTGCCGACAAGTTCAAGGCCTCGGTGCCCGTGATCTTGAACCTGCAGTCCGCCGAAACCGACCTCTCCAAGCGCCTGATCGACTTCGCGAGCGGTCTGACCTATGCTTTGGACGGCGGCATGCAGCGGGTGGCCGACAAGGTCTTCATGTTGACCCCGCAAAACGTCGAGGTGTCTGCCGAGGAGCGCGCGCGCCTCCTCGAGAAGGGCTTCTTCAACCAGTATTGAGCCCGACCCCCGAGCCCCACTCGGCGTGGCCGAACTCCGTCGGGCTGGTCGGCTCCGGTGCGATGGGGCGCGCGATGCTCGCGGGCCTGGTTCGTGCGGTACCCGCACGCGGTGCGACGTGCGTCGTCGCTGATGCGATCCCCGCCGCCGCCGACCTTGGCGCCGCCGAGGTCGGCGGCGCCGTCGGATCGGTCGCACAGGCGGCCGGATGTGCGTTGGTCGTGCTTGCGGTCAAGCCGAAGGACGCCGCCGACGCGCTGGCACAACTGGCGCCGCACGTCGGACCGGATACCATCGTGGTCTCGGTGGTTGCTGGGTGGGACATGGCACGCTTGCGTGCCGCCGCACCGGGGGTCACGGTGGTGCGGACGATGCCCAACCTGGCGGTCCGTTTCGGCGCCGGACTCGTAGCGGTGGCGACCGACGGCGTCGACACCGCTCGTCGACAGACCCTCGAAGGCGTCCTTGCGCCACTGGGCGAGGTGGTGCCGCTGCCCGAGACCCTGTTCCCGGCCGCGACGGCGTTGGCCGGAAGCGGGCCCGGGCTGATGGCGCTGATTGTCGAGGCCTTTGAGGACGGCGGGGTCGCCAGTGGGTTGACACGCGACCAGGCGCGGGGGATGGCCCGCGCGGTGCTCGCCGGCACGGCGGCGTTGTTATCCGACGCCGACGCGGACCCGGCCGCCCTGCGTCAGCAAGTCAGCTCGCCGGCCGGCACCACGATCGCTGGCCTGATGGTGCTCGAGCGCGGCAGCGTGCGTGCCCACGTCGCCGATGCGATCGTCGCGGCCGCGCGGCGTGCGGCGGAACTCTAGGCGCAGGACATGAGCGCGGTGATCACCTACGTGAACGCGCTGTTCATCGTTTTTACGATCGTGATCCTGCTGCGGATCCTGCTCTCGTTCCTGACCATCGTGCCCGTGCGTCGCAGCACGCAAGCCGTCTACGACTTCATCATCGATTCCACCGAGTGGTATCTGCGCATCTTTCGGCGGTTCATCCCGCCGCTCGGGATGTTCGATCTCTCACCGATCGTGGCGTTCATCGTGCTGGGCATCCTCCAGGTGCTCGTAACGAACATCCTCAGTGGCTTCTGAGCCGCCCTCACTGCCCGTTTGGCTCAGGATGCGGGATGATGGGGTTGTGGTGAGCGTGAAAGCCGTGCCACGTGCCCGGAGGACCCAGGTGGTTGGGATGCAAGACGGTGCGGTGCGTATCCAATTAGCGGCCGCCCCTCATAAGGGGCAATCAAATGCCGCGCTGTGCGCCTACCTCGCGGATGCCGCGGGCGTGCGCCCGAGCGCGGTCCGCGTTGGGCGCGGCTCGTCAGGTGCGCGCAAGCTCGTGGAGGTCGATGGACCTCCCGCGGCAGTGGCCGCCGCGCTGGTGGCGCGCCTGGGACCGCTCGCCGAGACCACATGACCAGCACGCGCGGAGCCTTGAACGCCGAGGATGTGCGGATGGCGACCGAACGTCGCCTGCGTCGCGAGGCGCGCTCACGGTGGATCCACTTGGCCGTGGTCGCCGGCGTCGTGCTCGTGTGCGATCAGATCGTGAAGGCCGTTGTCCGCGCTCAGCTCGAGGTCGGGGAGGGGTGGACCGTTACCGGCTTTCTGTCGATCCTGCGGGTGACCAACCACGGGATTGCGTTCGGGATGTTCCCAGGCCGGCAGGCCTACGTCGCGATCATCACGGTCGTCGCGCTGTGTGCCATCGCGATCTTTCTCGCCCGGCTGGTGCGGCGGAACCTCATCGCAGCCACCGGTGCCGGCCTGTTGGTGGGCGGGAGCCTGGGCAACCTGACCGACCGGCTGGTGCACGGCGGCGTCACCGATTACATCGACTTCTCGTTCTGGCCGACGTTCAACCTGGCCGACGCGTGCATCACGGTCGGTGCGGCGCTGATCGTATGGGGTCTGATGCAGGGCGAGACGGGTGACGACGACGCCGTGCCGTCCTAAACGTCGATGTCGGCTGACGTCGACGCCGCGCGCGCGAGGGGACGGTGCGCGTCCTGAGCGCTGACCCGCCGGCACTCACGCTCGTGGTCGGGCCCGACCAGGCCGGTCAACGCGTCGACGTGGTCGTTGGCCAGGACCCGCAGGTCGGCAGTCGCGCCGAGGCACAGCGCCTGATCGCCGACGGGCGCGTCGAGGTCGACGGTGCTCCGCCGCGCAAGCGCGACGTGCTCGAGGCCGGCGCGCAGATTCGCGTGCACCCACGGGCGCCCGAGCCCAGCATGCTGGAACCCGATGCCAGCGTGCGGTTCGAGATCGCCTACGAGGATGCGCACCTGATCGTGGTCGACAAGCCGGCTGGACTCGTGGTGCATCCGGCTCGCGGCCACGCGACGGGCACCCTCGTACACGGGTTGCTGGGCCTTGCGGCCGCCGGCGGCGAGGACCCGACCCGACCCGGGATCGTGCACCGACTCGATCGGGACACCAGCGGGCTGATGGTCGTCGCTCGCTCCGAGCCCGTGCACCGGCGTCTGCAGCAGATGCTGCGCGAGCGTCGCATCGAGCGCCGCTACCTGGTCGCCGTCCATGGGACGCCGCCGCCCGCATTCAGTATCGATCGGTCGATCGCCCGCCACCCCCGTAACCGCCTGCGGATGGCCGTGGTCCCCGAGGGCGCCGGCCGCGACGCGGTGACACACGTGCGTGTGCTCGAGCAGTGGGACGGCGTCGCCTTCTGTGAGGCACGCCTCGAGACGGGCCGGACCCACCAGATCCGCGTCCACCTGGAGGCGGCCGGCTTCCCCGTGCTCGGCGATCCCGTGTACGGGCGGCGGGCCGACAGACGGGGCTTGGAGCGCCAGTTCCTTCACGCATACCGACTCGCGTTCGATCATCCCATCGCGGGCGGCCCGCGGATCGACCTCGAGAGCCCGCTCCCGCACGAGCTCGCCCTGAGCGCCGCCAGGGAGCGCACACGGACCAACGCGTCGCCCTGATTCCGGCAGAATTGTCGCGGCGCGCTAAGATCCCGCGCTGAAGGTCGCATCGTCCCACCGACCCGTTGTGACTCCACCCGGTGGCGGTGCCCGCGCGCATGCAGCGCGTCGGGTCCACCGGGGACGCGACGGAACCACATTTAAACCATCATGCAAGGAGCTTTCGTGTCCCAGGTCACGATGAAGCAACTGCTGGAATCTGGCGTGCACTTCGGCCACCAGACCCGCCGTTGGAACCCGAAGATGAAGCGGTACATCTTTGGTGAGCGCGGCGGGATCTACATCATCGATCTGCAGCAGACGATTGTGCTGCTCGAGCGGGCCCAGGACGTGTGCCGGGCGATCTCCGAGCGTGGCGGTACCGTCATGTTCGTCGGTACCAAAAAGCAGACCCAGGACGCCGTGCGCGCGCAGGCGTTGCGTTGCGGGATGCCGTTCGTCTCGCACCGCTGGCTCGGCGGCCTGCTGACCAACTGGGGCACGATGGCCCTCCGGGTCAAGCAGCTGCACGCGCTGCGGGTCCAGCAGCGCGAGGGCCAGTTGGCCCTCCTGCCGACGCGGGAGCGCTTGGCGCTGACCGCCCAGCTCGAGAAGCTCGAGACCAACCTGGGTGGCGTCGCCGAGATGCAGCGCCTGCCCGACGCGATCGTCGTCGTCGACCTCAAGAAGGAGATGATCGCGGTCCGGGAAGCGAACCGGCTCGGCATCCCGATCATCGGCCTGGTCGACACCAACTGCGACCCGGACGAGGCCACCTACGTCATTCCTGGCAACGACGATGCCATCCGTTCGTGCACGCTCGTGCTCGGTGCGCTGGCTGACGCCATCCTGGAAGGCAAGGGACTGACCCCGTCCGCTGTGGGCGAGCCCGAGCCGGCCGAGACCGTTGCCGAGGCGCCAGCCCCGCCGGCTGCTGCCCCGCCGGCTGCTGCCCCGCCGGCTGCTGCCCCGCCGGCTGCTGCCCCGCCGGCTGCTGCCCCGCCGGCTGCTGCCCCGCCGGCTGCTGCCCCAGAGGCGCCGTCGGAGCCGGCGGTTCCGGCCACCGCGGCAGAGTGAGCGTTTTCGTCTAATCGGGTTCGATTCAAGGAGCACAACGAGTGAGCACGGCCATTTCGGCGAAGCAGGTGAAGGATCTGCGCGAGAAGACCGGCGCGGGCATGATGGACTGCAAGAAGGCGCTCGAGGAAACCAGCGGCGACGTCGACGCTGCCGTGACGCTGTTGCGCAAGAAGGGCATCGCCGCCGCAGAGAAGCGCGCCGGCCGCGAAGCCAACGAGGGCGTGTGCGATAGCTACATCCACCAGGGCGGCCGGGTCGGCGTGCTGGTGGAGGTCAACTGCGAGACCGACTTTGTGGCCCGCAGCGAGCCGTTCACGACCTTCGTTCACGATGTGGCCATTCAGATCGCCGCCATGAACCCGACGTTCGTCCAGGCCGACGAGGTCCCGGATCAGTGGCTTGCGACCGAGCGCGAGATTGCCGCCGAACAGTTCAAGGACATTCCGGAGAAGGCGCGTGAGCGCGCGATCGAGGGCCGTATCGCCAAGCGGCTGAAAGAGATCTCGCTCCTGGATCAAGAATTCGTGCGCGATACCGGTGAGAAGAAGCCGCCGACGGTCGAGGAGCTGCGCGCCCGTCTTTCGGCCGAGGTGGGCGAGAACATCACCATCCGCCGGTTCGTGAGATTCGAGCTCGGTGGGCAGTAGGCCACACCATGCCGGCGACGCGACCGAGACCGGGCGAGGTGTGTCGGTGTATCGTCGCGTCGTTCTGAAGCTCTCCGGTGAAGCGCTGATGGGCGAGGGGGAGTACGGGATCGACCCCGATCGGGTCACCGCCATCGCGCGCCAGGTTCGCCGCGCAACCGACATGGGCGTCGAGGTGGCGGTCGTGGTCGGGGCCGGCAACATCTTTCGTGGCGTGAGCGGGACAGCGGCCGGGATGGACCGGTCGACCGCGGACTACATGGGCATGATCGCCACGGTGCTCAACGCCCTCGCGATTCAGGACGCCCTCGAGAAGTTGGGCCTGACAACCCGCGTGCAGTCCGCGATCGCCATGCAGGAGGTCGCCGAGCCGTACATTCGGCGGCGTGCGATGCGCCACCTGGAAAAGCAACGGGTGGTGATCTTCGCCGGCGGTACCGGCAACCCGTTCTTTACGACCGACACGACCGCGGCGCTGCGGGCGCTGGAGATTGGTGCCGAGTGCATCCTCATGGCCAAGAACAACGTTGACGGTGTGCTCGATGCCGATCCGCGGGAGGTTCCCGACGCCAAACTTCTCCCGGACATCTCGCACATGGAAGCGATCGAGCGCGGCCTGCGCGTGATGGATACGACGGCGCTTACGCTGTGCATGGACAACCGGCTGCCGATCCTCGTCTTCAACATGGCCGATGAGTCGAATATCGGGCGGATCCTGTCGGGCGAGCACATCGGCACCCGCGTGATCACGAAGTAAGGAGCAGATCGTGAAGGATCGTCTCGAGGACGCCAAGCGGCGGATGGAGGGCGCATCGCGGGCCTTTGCCCACGAGTTGAACTCAGTGCGTACCGGTCGGGCCAGCACGGCGCTACTGGACCGGGTCCAAGTGGACGCCTACGGGGTCCGCACGCCGCTCAACCAGCTGGCGTCCATTTCCGCGCCTGAGGCGCGGCTGCTGACGATTCAGCCGTACGACCGCGGCCTGTTCCAGAACATCGAAAAGGCGATCCAGGAGTCGGACCTCGGCCTGACGCCCAACAACGATGGCCAGATCATCCGGATCGGCATCCCGCAGCTCTCGGAAGAGCGGCGCAAGGAGTTCGTCAAGCTCGTCGGCAAGATGGCCGAGGAGGCCCGCGTGGCGGTCCGCAATGTGCGCCGCGACGTGCTCAACGAGGTCCGGCGCGCCGAGAAGGACGGCGAGGTCTCAAAGAACGAGGTCGGCCGTCTCCAGGACGAGGTCCAGAAGCTCACCGACACCGAGGTCAAGCACATCGACGAGCAACTGCACCGCAAGGAAGCCGAGATTCTCGAGGTCTGACGGGTCTCGGATCGCGGACCCCGGCCTCTCCTGGCATGACCATTGCATCCCGCTTGTCGGCAGCACGCACGGTGCTCGGGTTGGGCAAGGCGGCCCGCTTGCAGCCACGGGTGCCGCTTGCCCGGGTGCCCAGCTCGATCGCCATCATCATGGACGGCAACGGCCGGTGGGCGCGCGCACACGGACTGCCGACCGGTGCGGGCCACCGGGCCGGTGCGCGGGCGCTGAAGGACGTCGTCCGGCGGGCCGGTGACATGGGCGTGCACGATCTGACGGTATTCTCGTTCTCCACCGAGAACTGGAATCGCCCCAAGGACGAGGTCGATGACCTCATGGGGCTCTTTTCGGAGATGATTGATCGGGAGGTCCCCGAGCTGCATGCCGAAGGTGTCCAGATCCGCTTCATCGGCCGCCGCGATGACCTCGACCCTGCCTTGTTGGCGCGCATCGACGAGGCCGAGGCGCTGACTGCCGGCAATTCCCGGCTGCGGCTGTTCATCGCCATGAACTACGGCGGCCGCCAGGAGATCCTCGACGCCGCCGGGGCGCTTGCGTCCAACGGCATCGCAGCACCGACCGACGAGGAGTTTCGCGCCGCGCTCTATGGGCCCGACCTCATCGATCCGGAGCTCGTCATCCGCACCAGCGGCGAGCAGCGGCTATCGAACTTCCTGCTGTGGCAGTCCGCGTACTCGGAGCTCTACTTCGCCCCGCAGATGTGGCCCGACTTCGGTGCCGAGGACCTGGAAGCCGCGATCGCCGACTACGCGGGGCGCGAACGACGGTTCGGCGGGCGATGAACTCCCGCTTCGGACGGTTCCGCCGCCGTCGAGACACCGCTGGCGGGCGTGACGGCGACTTCAACGAGTTCGAGACGCTGAGCGGGGATCCTGCGGTGATCCCAACCGGCGTCCAGGCCGGCTTCGAGGACCCCGCAGATCCGGTCGCCGGCCCCGAGCAGCTTGAGGAGGAAACGTTCGATGATCGCGCCTGGGACGACGACGAGGACGACTGGTCCGAGCCGCCACCGCCGCGGGGACCGAGCCTGCGCGAGCGGCTCGCCAGGGGCGGGGGCCTGGGATCCCGTCTGGCCATCGCGATCCCCGGCGTGCTCATCGGGATCGGCGTCGTTGTCATCGGCGGCGGGATTTTCGCCGCCGCCGTCGGTCTGGTCGCGATCCTTGCGCTGTACGAGTTTTATTCGCTGACCGCCGCGTGGCGCCCGCTACGGTGGGCCGGGTACGTCGGGGTCATTGCCACGGTCGCGCTGGCATGGGGGATGGCGTCGGCGGACCGCGGCGTGCTGATGGGCATCGCGATCGGTATTGCGTGCGTCGCTCTGGCCGGGCTCCTGGTGGCCCGGCGGGACGACATCACCGGGCGCATGGCGACGACCGCATTCGGCCTTGTCTACGTTGCGCTGCCGTTCGGCATGCTGGTCGCCACGCGACAGTTGCCACACGGAGGCGGCGCGGTCGCCAACGTGCTCGTCGGCACGTGGGTCTTCGACACCGCGTCATTCGTTGGCGGCAAGCTGTGGGGACGTCGTCACATTGCACCGTTCGTCTCACCCGGCAAGACCCTCGAGGGTCTGATCACCGGTGTGATCTTCGGGACGGGCGCGGTCTGGATCGCGGGCTTGTATATGTCGTGGATTTCGGGCTGGGACTCGGTGATTGTCGGCCTGGCGATCTGCGCGGCGGGCTTTGTGGGCGACCTGTTCGAGTCGATACTCAAGCGCGACATCGGAGTGAAGGACTCCGGGCGCCTGTTGCTCGCCCACGGAGGAGTGTTGGACCGTTTTGACGCGCTGATGTTTGCGACCGTCGCCGCCTACTTCGTCACCGTGGCGCTCACCTAGATGATTGATTCCACGGCGATCGCTGTGGCGAAGGGGTTTTCTACAGAGAGGCCGAAGTCGGCGGTGTCTAGAACACCGTCGACCAGGAGGCCACGATGGACGCCGACCTCGACACTCTCT
>Ga0307374_10013744_pt1 | contig 11140 bp, 11 predicted proteins | sample OX3MG_FD_202532 | JGI IMG/M metagenome (GOLD analysis project Ga0307374, IMG submission 202532) | Soil microbial communities from Risofladan, Vaasa, Finland - OX-3 | ecosystem: Environmental > Terrestrial > Soil > Coastal area > Acid sulfate soil | place: Finland: Risofladan, Vaasa | collected... | reverse complement strand
CACGACCGTGAAGATCGCGAGCCCGGGGAACATTCCCATCCACCACCACTGGAAGTAGTTCGTCCCGTCGGCGACCATCGACCCCCATTCGGCCTGAGGGGGCTGGGCGCCGAGCCCGAGGAACGACAGGCCGGACAGGAGCAGGATCGCGTTCGCGAGATCGAGGGTCATCAGGACGAGGACCGGCCCGGCGACGTTCGGAAGGACATCCCGGAAGAGCGCTCGCCGCGCGCTCGCCCCGAGCAGGCGGGCCGACTCCACGTACTCGGAGTCGCCGGCCGTCAGGACGAGCCCGCGCACGACCCGGGCATACGAGGGCCAGGCGACGACGACGATCGCGAGCGCGGCGTTCTGGAGGCTGCGGCCGAGGACTGCCGCGACGACCATGGCGAGGATGATCGGCGGGAATGCGAAGACGAGATCGGTCATTCGCATGAAGAGGCCGTCGATCGGGCCGCGGAAGTAGCCGGCGATCGCGCCGATCGATCCGCCGATCGTCGCGGCGAGGAGGACGAGTATCAGCCCGATCGGGAGCGAGACGCGGGAGCCGTAGATCACCCGGCTGAAAACGTCGCGGCCGAGCTCGTCGGTCCCGAACAGGTGGTGCCACGACGGCCCGATCCCGGGAGTGAACGACTGGGCGAGCGGATCGGCCGGAGCGAGGAGCGGTGCGAAGATCGCGATCACGATCCAGGCTACGGCGATCGCCGCGCCGGCCACGGCGAGCGGCTGGCGCAGTCCCGGGTTGAGCCGGCGCCCCCTGAGAACCGCGCGGGCGCGAAACGTCAAGACGCTCATGTCACGCGGATCCGTGGGTCGATCACGCCGTAGAGGACGTCGACGACGAAGTTGACGGTGACGTACACGAGGGCGACGAACATGCTCACGCCGGCGATCGCCGGCACGTCGAGATTGACCGCGGCGTTGTAGGCGTATTGGCCGACGCCCGGCCAAGAGAAGATCTTCTCGACCAGGACGGCGCCGGTGAGAACGTTCGCGAACACGAGGCCGAGCACGGTCACGACCGACGGCAGCGCGGCGCGGAGGATGTGGCGGACGACCACGATCCGCTCCGGCATCCCCTTGGCACGTGCCGCGCGCACGTAGTCGTTGCCGATCACCTCGAGCACGGCGGCACGGGTGAAGCGTGTGAGCAGGCTGACGTTCGCCGCAGCCAGCACGAGCGCCGGCAGGAGCAGATGCCGGAACGCCTCGACGAACACCCCCCAGTTCCCGTCGAGCAGGGCGTCGATCGTGTAGAGGCCGGTCACGCTCGGGGGCGGGTTGGTGCCCGGGCTGAGACGCTCGCCACCCGGGAACCAGCCGAGCCGGTAGAAGCCGACGTAAAGCGCGACGAGGCCGATCCAGAACACCGGCATCGAGATCCCGCCGAGCGACACGACTCGGAGTACGTGATCGGCGGGCCGGTTTCGCCGCAGCCCCGCGACGACGCCGAACGTGATCCCGACGATCCCGGCGAACAGGATCGAATAGAGGGCGAGCTCCGCGGTTGCCGGGATGAACTGGCCGAGATCGTGCGTGACCGCATCGTGGGTGAGCGAGGACTGGCCGAGATCGCCCTGCACGACGTGCTCGAGGTAGATCACGTAGCGGAGCGGTAGTGGCTTGTCGAGCCCGTAGTGCTGTTCGAACGCCTTGACGGCGGCGGGATCTCCGGCCGCCTGCTCGCCGAGGTTCGTGGTCGCCGCGTTGCTCGGGACGAGCTCGGTGAGCACGAAGGCGACAAGAGTGATCCCGATCAGCAGTAGGACGAGCGCGGCCAGCCGGCGCAAGAGGAAGCGCAGGAAGCTCCCCGACAGGTAGCGGCGGTGCCCCCGAGCGACCGGGGAGCGTTGGACACTGGAGGCGGCCGTCACCGGATCTCGCGCGCGACTGCTCGTGCGAGCGAGCAGAGGGAGGCCCGAGCCATCGGCCGATGGTAGCGTCGAAATCGTGGCTGCACCCGTCCGCGGCCGATCCACGACGCGAAAGGAGATTGCAATCGTGCCGAGCGCATCACACGACGAGCTGCCACTGAAGGAGATCGTGCCCGGATACTCGAGCCGTCAGGCCGACTGGGGCGGCACCACCGTCGCGTTCGAGAAGGCCAACGCCGGGCAGGACGCCTCGAACATGGTCAAGGGGCTCCCCGGAGACCGCTGCCAGGCGCCCCATTGGGGCTACCTGTTCACGGGAAAGATGGTCGTCGACTACGGCGACCGCGAGGAGAGGGTCGAAGCCGGCCAGGCCTACTATCTCGCGCCGGGGCACAAGCTCAGCTTCGAGACCGACTGCGAAGCGCTCGAGTTCACCCCGACCGAAGCGCTCGAGCAGACGCTCGAAGCGGTCCGCCGCAACTACGCAGCGGGGGAAGCGTTGGACGGTTGAGCGAGGTCACCGAGCTGTACGACCTCCGCGTCACCGTCGAGCGGATCGAGGGCCGGTCCGTGTGCGGGCTCGAAGTAGGCGACTTCTTCGAGCTGACCGAGTCGAGCCGCCTGCGGATCCCGGCCGGTAGGCACTTCTGCGTCTACGCCTTGCAGGCCGTCCTGCCGCTCCTGCCGGCAAAACAGCGAGACCTGCCCGCGGGTGACTGGCTCGCGCAGGACTCGCTCGTCTGCTGCCCCGACCCCGAGGAGCGGCTGATCATGCGGATCGAACGAATCGGGCACCGGAGCCTTCCCACCTCAGAGCTGACTTGACCGGCCGCGGCCGCGAGCTCGGGCTTGGCCTCCAGACCAACAAGCGGCCCGGCGACTATGCGGCCCTGGCCCGGATCGCCGAGGACGGCGGCTTCGACGTCGTCACCACCTTCAACGACCTCTGGTTCCAACCGGCGCTCCCGGCCTTGCTGGAGATCGCGGCCGCCACGACACGCGTCCGCGTCGGCCCCTCCTGCCTGAACCCGTTCACCGTGCACCCGGTGGAGCTGGCCGGCCAGGTCGCAACGCTCGACCTCGCCTCACGAGGACGTGCGTTCCTCGGTCTCGCTGCCGGCGCCTGGCTCGAAACGATCGGGCTCGAGCAACGCCGGTCGCTCCGCTCGATCGCGGAGGCGTGGGAGATCGTGACGCGCCTGCTCGCCGGAGACCGCTCCGGTTTCGCGGGAGAGGTGTTCCACCTGGAAGCCGGTCACGGCCTCGCCTACACCCTCGAACGTCACCGAGTGCCGCTCCTGATCGGAAGCTGGTCGCCTCGGCTGACGGCGTTCGCCGCCCAACGGGCCGACGAGCTCAAGCTCGGCGGCAGCGCAAATCCGGCGCTCGTCCGGCTCGCGCGCGAGCGGCTTGGCTCCGCCGCCGAGGTCGGCGTCGTGGTCGGAGCGGTCACGGTCGTCGACAGTGACGGCAAGCGCGCGAGAGAGCACGCACGGCGTGAGGTCGCCATGTACCTCGCGGTCGTCGCCGGGCTCGACCCCACCGCCGGCCTCGACCCCGAGTTGATCGCCGCGCTCACCGAGCGCGTCGCGGCTGGAGATCAAGCCGGCGCCGCGAAGCTGATCTCGGGCGAGGTGCTCGACCTGTTCGCCTTCTCGGGAACCCCAGCCCAGATCGCCGATCAGGCCGAGGCACTCTTCGACGCCGGAGCTCGCCGGGTGGACTTCGGAACGCCGCACGGCCTCGACGAGCGGGCGGGGGTCGAGTTGCTCGTCCGGGAGGTGACACCGCGGCTCGGACGCTGATCCTTGCTGACAACAGCACGGGATCGCTCCGGCACTCTTTCGCTTGAGCCTCACCGCCGGCGGCTCTCTCCCCGAATCGACGGCCGTGGCGACGAGGCCGGCCCTGACCTTGACGCCGCTCAAGCCAAAGCGGTGCGCCGAGGGCTGGCTCGGCTTCACCACGCCGAGCACCAAGCGGGTAACGAAGCTCGAGTACGACTTCAACGGGACGATCTCCTGGAAGGTCGGCCGAGCTCGGCGCGGGTTTCGACCACGCCTCGAGCCGGTCGATCACGGGGAGCAGAGCTAACGATCAGCTCCAGGCCCCGGTGCCGACGGGCCCGGTCGGGGGAAGCCGCTCACTATGATTTCGGCGATGGCGAGCGCGACGCGACGGTTGCTCTGGCAGCGTTGACCCAGCCGCTTCGGCTCGCCGTCCTCGATCAGTCGCCGATCCCCGAGGGCGGGACCGGGGCGCAGGCGCTCCGGAACACGATCGACCTCGCCCGCCTCGCCGAGGAGCTCGGGTACGGGCGCTACTGGGTGGCCGAGCATCACGGCACGCCGATGCTCGCCTGCGCCGCGCCCGAGATCCTGATCGCCGCAATCGCTGCTGCGACGGCCTCGATCCGGGTCGGGAGCGGCGGCGTCGCCCTGCCGCACTACAGCCCGTTCAAGGTCGCCGAGGCCTTCAGCGTGCTCGGTGGGATCCACGGCAAGCGGATCGATCTCGGTGTCGGCCGTGCGCCCGGCGGCGACCTGGAGACGATCGCCGCTCTCCAGCGAGACCGCCGCCAGCTGTTGCCGGACGACTTCCTGGAGCAGCTCGCCGAGCTCCTCGCCTACTTCGAGGACGGCTTCGCGGCGGAGCACCCGTTCGCCCGGCTCTCCCGCCTGCCCGGCGCGCCGGGCAGAGCCGAGGTCTGGCTGCTCGGAACCTCCCTGCAGAGCGCCGTCTGGGCAGCCGAGCTGGGCCTCCCCTACGCGGTCGCCGACTTCATCAATCCCGCCAGCGCCTCGGCCGGATTGCTCTACCGCGAGCGGTTCACGCCCTCCCCGCGACTGAGGCGCGCCCGGGTCCTGGTCGCGGTCGGAGTGGTCTGCGCGGAGACCGACGAGGAGGCGGAGCGGCAGGCCTCGAGCTGGCGCATGGCGATCACGCTCGCGGAGCGGGGGCGGTTCGGGGCGCTGCCGACCGTGACGAGAGCGCTCGGCTTCCTCGCCGGGGAGTCGGGCATCGATACATTTGCCGGCCGGCGGGTCGTCGTGGGATCGCCGGACCGGATCCGGCCGGCGCTCGAGCAGATCACGGCCGACTACGGCGCCGACGAGCTGATGATCCACACGATGACGCACAACCACGCCGCTCGGCGCCGCTCCTACGAGCTCCTCGCCGAGGCGTTCGGGCTCAAGGGCACCCGAGCGGGCGAGCGGGCGGCGGCCTCGAAGCGGCAATAGCCGGATCGCTTGATCGATCGAAGCTGCCCCGCCCGAGGCGGCTACCGCGGTGATCTGCCGGCGCGGCCGAAGCCGACTGACGCAGAAACGCGATACTTACGGGCAAAGCCCGAAACAGGGCTAGCGTCTGCTCGAGAGAAGCTCTACCCTGGTGGTCGTCCCGATGTCGGTTCGCATGCCGAATGCCACGAAGCCGGTCGCGGCGCTGCTGCTAGCAGCCGCCCTTGCGTTCGCCGCCCAGGCGAGCGCGAAGCCCGCGGCGATTCAGACGCTGTATGTGACCTACACCATGAAATGCACCTTCACGATCACCGACGATTCCGGCACGAACGTCACCTCGATCGCACCCGGCCTCTACCAGGTGCAGGTCACGACCCCCGGGTCGTTCAGCGCCGTCGACCTCACGGGGGTCACCGATTTCACGGCCTGCAAAGGGTCGGCCCAGTTTCAGCTCACCGGCCCGGGCGTGAACGTCCAGACGACCCTGAACGACGGCGACGGCTCTCAGGACGTGCTCACCGCCACCTTCCAACCGAGCTCGACCTACGTCGCGCAGGACAACAACCAGCCGTCGGTGACGCGGCTCACCTTCACGACGCTGGCCTCGGGCGCCGGCGCGAGCTCCGGCGGCACCACCTCGACGGGCGCGACCACGACCACGTCGACCACGACGGCCGGGACGCCGCTCAAGGGGACGCTCCACGGAGCGGTCAGCCCGTCCGGGAAGCTGACGCTGACCTACAAGGGGAAGTCCGTACTCACGCTGGCTCCCGGCCTGTACAAGTTCTCGGTCGTCGACAAGAGCAAGAAAAGCGGCTTCTCCGTCGAGCAACTCCACGGGGCTGCGACGATGGTGTCCGGGGTCGCCTTCGTCGGCACCCGGACCGCGACGATCAACCTGAAGTCGGGGCAGTGGTTCTTCTCCTCGACGCCGGCCGGCAAGAAGATCGGCTTCGCGGTCCTGGCGGCCGGGCTCTACGGGTGACGCGGGCCTGCCGGTGGGGCCGCTTGCGGCGTGCCGCCCTGCTCGGCTCGTATCGGCCCTCCTGGCTGGCCGCCGGGCGAACGCGGGCAGAGTGAGCTCACGGTGGCCTCGGCGCGAGCACGGCTCCCTCCTCGCAAGCCGGGATGATCGCCGGATGGAGAGCGGCGCCTAGTGGCGTTCGGCCGCCGCGGACGGGATCCCGAAGCGTCCCGTCGCGCTGAGGAGAGCCTCCGCGCGATCGAGGCAGGTGGGCTGCCGCTGGCCGCTCGGGAGCGACTCGCGAACGTTCGCGCCGTTGGAGGCTCCTTCACCTCCAATCTCTCGACGGCGGAGTTCCTGCTCATCAAGCAGGCCGGCTTCAGGCCGCTGTCGCAGGTGATGGGTAGCTGCTTCTACCGCATCGGCTGGCAGTACATGCCGGGGGAACGGGCCCCCGGTAGCTACGTGCCGGAGGGCCAGATGACCCCGACCGGCGGCTACGAATACGACTCCTTCGGGCGTCGTGTGTATCGCGGTGCCTCGTTCGGGCAGGTGTTCGAGCTCGACGTCGAGACCCACGCCTGGCAGGAGGCGCGCCGGCTTGCGCTCGGTCGACTCGCGCAAGAGGCCAGGTTGCTCGGTGCCGATGCGGTCGTCGCCGTCAAGCTCCAGCGCGGAAGCTATGACTGGGGCCGAAATCTGATCGAGTTCGTGGCGATCGGGACGGCGGTCGCCTCCGAGCAGTACGACCTCGGCGAGGAGCCGGTGCTCTCGAACCTCTCCGGGCAGGAGCTCGCCGAGCTCTACGCGAGCGGCTACTGGCCCGCCGGCATCATCGCCGGCACAGCCGTCGTCTACGTCATCACGGGCTGGCAGCAGAAGCTCGGGAGCGGGCGGTTCGCGCCGAACCAGGAACTGCAGGACTACACGCAGGGGATCCAACACGCGCGCAAAGTCGCTGCGAGCCGCGTCGAGAGCGAGGCTCGCGAGCTCGAAGCCGCGGGCCTCGTCGGGCTCAAGCTCGAGGTGGCTCCACGTGAGCACGAGCACGAGGGCTCGAGGAGCCGACGCCAGAAGGACCTGATCGTGACGGTGCACGCGTTGGGCACGGCGATCGTCGAGATCGACCGGCCTCGCCACCCGCCGCCGGTTCGAATCGCCCTCTCCCTGAACGACCCCCGCGGCTGAACGGGCCGGCAGCAAGGCGCAGCCGGGCTACCCGGCTTCGCCCTCGCACCAGTCGAGCACGGCCGCGAAGCGCTGGTCGGCGACGAGGCCGTAGAGAGCATCGCGGGTCAGCTTCGCCCGCACCGTGGCTGGGCTGCTCAGCCCGCAGAGGAACCGTGCCTGCTGTCTCGGCAGCCCGAGCGCGCCCGGGTGGGCCGAGCGAAGCGCCACGAATGCCCGCTGATCGACGAGCGCCTCGAGCGCGACCGGCGGCGCTCGCTCGGGCAGCTGCTGCGGCTCCCCGCTAAGGCAGAAGCTGCAGTGGCCGCAGGGCGCGGCGCGCAGCTCGCCGAAGTATGCGACGAGTGCGTTCACCTGACAGCCCTCGTGGGTGACGAGCGAGACGACTCGTGCGATCCGATCGGTCTCGGCCTGCTCACGGCGTTCGGAGCGCTCGGCGAGACGGTCGCAGAGCTCGGAGAGCGAGTCGGGGCGTGCGAGGAGCGTGAATCGCTGGCGCGCGTCGGCCGTCTTCAGCTCGATCAATCCTCGCTGTTCGAGGTAGCCGAGCGCCGCCACGATCCGGCTTCGCTGCTCACCGAGGGCCGCGGCCACCTCGTCGGGGTCGAGGGTCGTCCAGACGCGCCCGGTCTTGCCGCTCTCGACGATCCGCCGCAGGAACTCGGCGCGGCGCCCGTCGAAGGCGGCGAAGAGATCGCCCAACGAGCCCGAGCTCGGACGCAGGCTGTAACCGGCAAAGAACGGCGTCCCCTGGAGCAGGTACCCGTCGAGCTCGAGGTAGGTCAAGATCGTCTTCAGCACGAGCGGGCGAATGTCGTACCGGGCGGAGAGGTCGTACTCGGAGACGGCAAACGGGGCGCCGGGCTCGCGGGCGAAGATCTCTTCGACGAGCCCTTCGAGCGCAATGCGGGTGGGCGTGTCGCCGAAGGCGAAATTCTCGAGCGTCGGGATGTCGTCGGGAGAGGCGAAGAGCTCGCAGATGCTGGCGGCTCCGTCCCGCCCGGCGCGGCCGACCTCCTGCGAGTACGACTCGAGGCCCTTGGGGAGGTTGAGGTGGTAGACGTAGCGGACGTCGGGCTTGTCGATGCCCATCCCGAACGCGATCGTGGCGACGACGATGTTCCGGCCGGAGCCGGCCCACCACTCCTGCACCTCGACCCGGTCCTCCGCGTTCATCCCCGCGTGGTAGGCACGGGCGGGAAGCCCGGAGGCAGCGAGCAGCGCAGCGACTCGCTGCGCTGTTCGCTGGAGCGTCACGTAGACGATCGTCGAGCCTGCAGGCCGCTCGCGGAGACGGTCGATCAAGCTCTGATCTCGGCGGGGCGCAGCAACCGCCGTCGTGAGCAGCGTGAGGTTCGCTCGGTAGAAGCCGGTCACGACCGAGTCCGCCTCCTCGATTCCGAAGCCGGCGCGGATGTCGGCAACGACACCGGGGGTGGCAGTCGCCGTGAGCGCGAGCACGCGCTCGGCCCCGAGCTCACGGGCGCGCTCGGCGAGCTTCAGGTAGTCAGGCCGGAAGTTGTGCCCCCACTCGGAGATGCAGTGCGCCTCGTCGACGGCGAGGAGGGCGATCCTGAGTTCCCTCAGCTGGGCGAGAAACCGCTCGTTGTTGAACCGCTCTGGCGCCACATAGACGAGCTTCAGACTCCCGTCGCGAAGCCGCTCGGAGACGTCGCGAAGCTCGTCGAGACCAAGGCTCGAGTCGATGCGGGCCGCCGCGATGCCGCGGACGGTCATGAAGTCGACCTGGTCCTTCATCAACGCGATCAAGGGCGAGACGACGATCGTGACGCCGTCGAGGAGCAACGCCGGCAGCTGGTAGCAGAGGCTCTTCCCGGCGCCCGTTGGGAAAACCGCCAGCGCCGAACGTCCGGCAAGCAGCGACTCGACGACCTGTTCCTGCCCCGGGCGAAACGCCTCGAAGCCGAACCTGGCCGCAAGGACGGCTCGCGTCTGCGCGTTCGCAATCAGATCGGGCATCTATCCGAAACACGGTATCCGCGCCCGCTCGACCGACACTTTGCCCAACGAGCGAGAGGTCGTTGCGCAGGCAGGGACCGTCAGCCGCCGGCGAGCTTCACGACATGGCCGAGCGCTTCGAGCCGCGCAGCGACCCGCGCGCGGTGATCGCCTTGGATCTCGAGCGCACCGTTCTTGACCGTCCCTCCCGAGCCGCACAGACGCTTGAGATCGGTGACCGTGCTCGACAGGTCAGAAGCGGCAAGCCCGCGCACAACCGTCACCGTCTTACCGCATCGCCCTCCGTGCTCACGAGAAACACGGACGACCCCGTCACCCGGTGACTGCGCCACGAGGCTCGCCGCGGCGCCGTCGGTCGCACGACGCCGGTCACCGTCACCCGTGGAGTAGACAAGCCGGCTGCCGGGCATGCTCCGATCCTAGATCTCGAGCGGCTCGATCGGCCCAGGCTCACGCGACGACGACGAACCGGCGCGCTCCACTCGCCTTCGAGTAGTAGGTCCAGGTTCCGGCGGTGAAGTCGATCTTCGTCGTTCGCCGGCCGACGAACGCGGCGCCGGTGAGCGAGAGAGGCGGCCGGCCGAGCTTCCGCACGGCGAAACCGGCCCGGGCGGTCTCGTCGTCGACCGCGACCTCGTATTCGCCCGCCTCGAGCGAGACGACGCTCTTCCCGTGCACGGTCAGCGTGGTCTTGCCGGCCGTGCCGACCGTCGCGCGGAGCGTGCCTCGGTCGGGGACGACGTCCGAGCCGACGAGGCCCGGCTGGACCTGCCCCGCGCCCGCGGCCGGGGCGTACGACGGCGAGAGGAGTGAGGTACTCGAGCCGGTGGCTGCGGTGGTGAAAACCAGCTGCACGAGCGGCTGATCCTCGACCACGGCGACGAAGGTGGAGGAGGCCGCGAAGCTCTGCGTCGCCTCCTCGTAGGGGCTCCCTTCGCCGACCACGAAGGAGAGGCTGACACCGGGGCCCGTGAGCAGGTAGGTCGACGGAGCGCAGCGAGGCGCGCCGGGCGACAACGCGTATGCCTGGCTGACCACCACCTGGTACAACCCCGGCGGGATGACGACACCAGGCGCGGCCGGCGAGGTGATCTCGATCCCGCCGTCGACGCTCATCGCGAACGTGCAGTCGGTCGTGTAGTTCACGTAGATGGTGGGAATCGTGGCCAGGCGCGAGGAGAGGGCCGCTCCGGGCCCCAACGCGACCGCCGCCACCGACACGGCGAGCACGCTCACGACGACACGGACGAGCCGGGCCTGCTCGGGCACGAATCGGGCCCGGCTCAGCCCGAACGGGTGGAGGCTCGCTCTCACGTGGTCAAAACGCTACCGAACGCGGCCCGGAGTCCCGCTCAGCGGGAGGTGCACTTGGCCGGGCCGCGCCAGCCGTTCGGGTAACCGCCCGGCGCTGCCGCGTCCGGGGCGAGGCCGGGCCCGCCGGTGAGCGTGCCCTTGAACGAGGCGGTACACGTCCAGTGCTTGTTCACGACCGTGACCGAGACGAGGCCGCCGTGCCCGCACTGGGTGGGGAGGTAGGCGTTGCCCGGCATGGTTGCAGAGGCCGCGCTCGGAGATGTCGGCGTGCCACCAGATCGCGACGCTATCGACCGTCTCACCGACCTTCGGGGCGGGCTCGCGACCATGCGCCGCGTCGTAGAACTCTGAGCGCAGCCCGTTCACCCGAGGGGGTCATGTCAGAATCCCAGGGCGCGGCTCGGGCGCAATCTCGCTCTCGCACAGACCGCGAGGGAGGAGTCGACCGAGGCCGTGCCCGGCGGACTGGTCGAGCTCGTGCAGCCGGGCGGCCGGACCGGCGCGAACAAGTGCCTCGGCGAGATCACCACCGCCCCGCCCCATGGCGCGAGCGGCCAGACGAAGCGATCTGAGCG
>Ga0307374_10013742_pt1 | contig 11141 bp, 9 predicted proteins | sample OX3MG_FD_202532 | JGI IMG/M metagenome (GOLD analysis project Ga0307374, IMG submission 202532) | Soil microbial communities from Risofladan, Vaasa, Finland - OX-3 | ecosystem: Environmental > Terrestrial > Soil > Coastal area > Acid sulfate soil | place: Finland: Risofladan, Vaasa | collected... | reverse complement strand
CGGCGGCGAGCGGGTCGGGGCCCGACGTGATCGGGTCCATCACCAGCGTGAGACCTTCTGGCGGCAGCACATCGGGCGGAGTCGTCGCCGGCAACTCGGTCATGACCTCGGCCCGCTGTGGCGGTGGCGTTTGTGACACCGGTGGCAGCAGTGGCACCTGGGGCGGTTGTGGTGGCGGCGGTGGCGGCGGCGGTGGCGGTGCCGGCGGCGGTGGCGGTGCCCCGACGGTCCCGTCTTGATGCGGCCCGGGGATTGACTGCCAACCGACCGCGAGGACCTCGCCGAGGGGGGCTTCGGGCGCGTCGGTGACGGCCGGGAAGATCCCGGCCGGGGTGCCCGCGGCGGTTGCAACGGAGGCGTCCTCCACGACCAGCGAGGAGAGATCGGGTGGCGCGTACAGGGCGCCGAGAGCCCGGGTGACCTGGTCGTCACGAGCCACCACGGCGACGAACTCGCGCCCGACGCTGGCCCGGAGCGCGTCCATGGCGAAGAGGTCCCCGGGGTCGCTCACGGCGATGACCGGCGTCCCGAGGCGGCGCCCGATGGGGACCACGTGGTGGCGGCGAGCGACGGCTTCGGGGAGGAGGTCCGCCGCGCCGGGGGCGAGCGCCGACTGGGTCAGGTCGACGAAGCGAAGCCCGTGCTCTTCCGCCAACCGGCGGGCACTGTCCTCGGCAACCTCGGTCTCGCTCATTCACCTCCCCCTTCCGTACCCCTGTTGAGGGCTGGGGTGCCATCCGGTGTCCCCATCCGTAGCGAAAGGATACCCCTCAGAATCCGCAGGTGGTAATGGCCATTTTTGGAATAGTCACGCCGCTGATAGACGGTGAGAGGGGAGTTAGCACTTCGTTGCAAAATAGTTGATCCAAGGTTGCTATTGGGTGGTGGGCGGGTGGCCATCCGGTCGGGATCGGCCCGGGGCGAACCCCCTGGCCCGCGACTTCGGGGGCTACAGTCGCCGATCGATGCCCCCCACCACGGCGACGACCGTGCTCGTCGTCGTCAGCGCCCTCTTCGGCCTGATCATCGGTTCGTTCCTCAATGTGGTCGTCCACCGGGCGCCGCGGGGTATCTCGATCGTTCGACCAGGGTCGAGCTGTCCGCGTTGCGGGGCGCTGCTCGGTGGCCGGGAGAACGTCCCGGTGCTGAGCTGGCTGATGCTCCGGGGCAGGTGCCGTCACTGCGGGGAGCCGATCTCGCCCCGGTACCCGCTGGTGGAGCTGGTCACCGGCGCCGGGTTCGCGGTGATGGCCTGGGCGGTCGGCCCGGCCGCGGCGCTGCCGCCCCTGTTGGTGGTGGTGGCGGCGACGATCGCCGCCTCGGTGATCGACCACGACGGCCTCGTGGTCCCCCGGATGGTCCTCATCGTCGACCTCTGCGGGGCGATCGGCCTGATCGTCGTGTCGACCGTCGACCACGGAGCGGGCCGCCTCGCCTGGGGAGCGATCGGTGCCGGAGCCGCGGGACTGGCCGTGCTGCCCGGCCTGGTCGAGCACGGGGGCCCGGCCGGACCGGCGCGGTGGTCCGGCGTGGTCGGGTCCGTCGCCGTGCTCGGATGGTGCTCCGGCTGGCTCTGGCCTGCCGGCGGTCTCATCCTGGCCGCGTGGGCCGCGGTCACCACGCTGGTCGGGCCGATCCTGGCGAGGCGGCTGGCAGCACCGCGTCGGGGCGTCGACCCCGCGCACGGGCACCTGCCGGGCAGGGCACCCGGCCTCACGCAGGGCCGATGGCTCCTGGTGGCGTCCTTCGGCGCGTACTGGGTCCTGGTGGCCGGCGCGGCGGTCCACGGTCCGTAGCCGGTCCCGCGGCTTGCCCGAACGAACTGGCTCGCCTGGGGATAGGGGGTCGCCGCGAGACGGGCGAGGCGAGGCGGCGGGCCCCGCTATTCGGGAAGCGAAGCCCCCGTTGCCACCAGCCCGCGGCGCTCGAGGAGGACGCGCAGGTCATGGGGGTTGGAGGCGACGGACAGGGCTTCCTGCAGGGTGACCACTCCCTGCTGGAGCAGCTCGGCCAAGCTCTGGTCGAACGTCTGCATCCCGTAGTACTCGCCGTCGGCGACGATCTCCTCTATCTCGGAGGTGAGATCGGGGTCGGCGATGCACTGCCGGATCCGACCGTTGGCCACCATGACCTCCAGAGCCGGCACCCGCCCGGTCCCGTCGGACCGGCGGACCAGTCGCTGGGCGATCGTCCCGCGGAGCGCCCCGGCCAGGGAGACCCGGATCTGCGCCTGCTGGTACGGGGGGAAGAAGTCCACCATCCGGTGGATGGTCTCGGTGGCGTTGATCGTGTGGAGCGTCGTCAGCACCAGGTGGCCCGTCTCGGCCGCCGACAGCGCGGCGTAGGCCGTCTCAGGATCGCGGATCTCGCCCACCAGGATCACGTCGGGGTCCTGGCGGAGCACGACCCGCATTGCACTGGCGAACGTGTCCGTGTCGAACCCGACCTCGCGTTGTTCGATGGCGGCGATCTGGTCCCGGTGGAGGTACTCGATCGGGTCCTCGATGGTCACGATGTGGCAGGGACGGGTGCGGTTGATGTGGTCGATCATCGTTGCCAGTGTGGTGGTCTTCCCCGAGCCGGTCGGGCCGGTGACCATCACCAACCCCCGGGACTCGTCGGCCAGGTCGTAGATCACCCGGGGGAGCCGCAGCTCCTCGGCCGTTCCCGGGCTGGGTCGCACCCGGCGCATGACGATGGCCACCGTGCCCCGTTGGTAGAACGCGTTCGTCCGGAAGCGCCCGATCCCGGGCACCGAGTACGCGAAGTCCGCCTCGTGCTTCTGCTCGAAGATCTCGGCGGTCCGCGGGGGCATGATCCCCTCCACCACCAGCAGGATCTCTTCGGGTGTGAACGGCTGCTCGTTACTGAGCTGGCGCAACTCTCCGTCGATCCGCATCCGGGGGGTTGCGCCCGCTTTGAGGAGCAGGTCCGACCCTTCCCATTGGGCGAGAAGTGCCAACAGCCTGTCGAGGTCGCCCTGGTCCACCGTCCTACAGCTTACGCATGCCCCGGTCGCCTGACGCGAATCGCCGACGGGCCGTCAACCGTAGGTCGCGCTGCGCAGCTCCTCCACGGAGAGCTCCGCGGTCGAATCGCCTCCGCATTGCGGGCAACGCTCGACGTGCCGCCACGACCGGAGCAACCTCGTCCCCTCGGGATTGAGGAGGACGACGAACGACTCCGAAAGGGGATCGAGCTCCAAGCCGAAGTAGGGCCGCCAGGCAGTGGAGGCGTTCCTGGCGTCGAGATCGAGGCCCTTCAGGATGCGCCGGAAGCGCATGGGCCCGGTATCGAACAGCCAGGTGCTGTGGCAGGACTCGAGCACGAGCAACCCGTCACTGGGGATGGCATCCACATCATTGATCATGCCCCAATCCATGCCCTCACCGGACATCGGAACCACCGCGGAATTGCGGCGGTTCGATGACAAGACGCGTCGTGCCAGGTAGGTGGCTATTTCGTGCCGGTGCTACTACCGGTGCGCTCGGCTCAGAGCGGGCTGCTCCCGTGCTTCCGGCCGATCAGGGCCTCGCGCTTGGTGGCCAGAGCTGCGAGCGCCGCGGTCAGCGCCCGGCGGGTCTCGGCAGGATCGATCACCCCGTCGACGAACCCCCGCTCGGAGGCCGGCCACGGGGTCAGGAACCGTTCCCGGTAGTCGTCCTCCCTCGCCTTGCGGTCCTCGGGGGCGACCCGGCGGTGGAGGATCTGCACCGCTCCCTGGGCCCCCATGACGGCCACCTCGGCCCCCGGCCACGCCAGGCAGATGTCGTTGCCGATCCCCTTGGAGTCCATGACGATGTAGGCGCCCCCGAAGGCCTTTCGCAGGATGACGCAGATGCGGGGGACGGTGGCCTCGGCATAGGCGAACGCCAGCTCCGCACCGTGGCGGATCATGCCCCGCCACTCGAGGTCCTTGCCCGGGAGGAACCCCGGCGTGTCGACCAGGGTGAGGATCGGGAGGTTGAAGGCGTCGCAAAGGCGGACGAAACGGGCACCCTTCTGGGAGGCCGAGATGTCGAGGGTTCCGGCCAACGCCTGAGGTTGGTTGGCCACCACCCCGACCGGGCGGCCGCCCATCCGGCCGAAGGCGGTCACCAGCTGGGGTGCCCACCGTGGCCAGAGCTCGGTGAGGACGTCGTCGTCGAGCACGGCATGGGCGACGACGCGCACGTCGTAGGAGGCATTGTCGCGGTCGGGCACCAGCGTCCGGAGCTCGGGAACCTCCCGGTCGGTCGGGTCCCCCGTCGGCTCGAACGGCGCCTCCTCGTCGGCGTGGTCGGGGAGATAGCCGAGCAGCTCCGCCACCGCGTCGTCGAGATCCTCGGCCTCCATCGCGCAGAGGCCGCTCGCCGTCGCGTGCACGGCCACTCCACCGAGCTGCTCGATCCCCACCCTGACCCCGGTGAACGCCTCCACCATCGCCGGACCGGACACGAAGGCGACCGCAGACGAGCCCATCACGACCAGATCGCAGAGCCCCAGCAGCAGGGCCGTGCCCGAGACCACGGGTCCGGTGACGAGGCCGAGGACCGGCACGTGCCCCGAGCAGGAGGCCACGGCCGCGGCCGCACCGCCCCAACCGTGCAACGCGTCCACCCCCTCCGAGATGTCGGCGCCGCTCGACGCCAGCTGGAGCACGAGAGGCAGGCGGAGATGCAACGCCAGCCGGGCGGCGACGGCCAGGCTCTCGCCGTCGCGTCGGGCCAGGGCGCCCCGCCGCGTGCTTCCGTCGACACGGGCGACCACGGCCGACCGCCCCCCGTAGTCGTACAGCCCCACCCCGACAGTGCCCTTCACGCCGGATCGCAGAACCAGGCTGGTCGGCGAAGCCGGGGGCACGGGCCCCGATCCTAGGGTCCGTGCCCCGTGACCGCTTCCCGTCACCCGGTGCGATCCCCCGAAGCCCGCGCGCCGACCCGGCACCGTGCACCGTGCACCGAGCTCGGAGCTCGGAGCTCGGAGCTCGGAGCTCGGAGCTCGGAGGAGAGATTTTTCTCTATTCGGATATGTGTGCAGTAGGGTTTCTCGTAGTCAGTGAGGACTTGAGCGGTGGATTGAAGTAAATGGCGGGCTCACCGAGTGGTCCCAGCACCCCGGCAGGTGGATGGCGGACATCCACCCCCGCCGAGTGGACCCGAACCGGCGGAAGGCGGGGGAAGAGCGGATGGCACAGCGGATCGTCGGGCTCGACATCGGCACCAGCGCGGCCCGCGCGGTCGAGCTGTCCGTGGCCGAGGGACAGAGGCCGGTTCTCGAGGCGTTCGGCCAGGTCGGGTTGCCCCATGGTGCGGTAATCGACGGCGAGGTGCGCGACCGGGCCGGCGTCGCCCAGGCGCTCCACCGCCTCTGGCAGGAGGGCGGGTTCAAGGAGAAGCGGGTCCACATCGGCATCGCCGGGCTGCGGGCCATCACCCGTGAGCTCGACATGCCGACGCTGCCGCCCGAGGAGCTCGACGACGCGGTCCGGTTCCGCGCCGACGAGGTCCTCCCCTTTCCCTTGGAGCGCACGGTCATCTCCTCCAAGGTGATCGCCCGGTACACCGATGCCGAGGGCGATCCGACCCTGCGGGTGCTCGTGGCCGCCGCCCATCTCGACCTCATCGACTCGGTCGTGGCAGCGGCGGTCGAAGCCGGGCTCGAGCCCGTCGGCATCGACCTGAACACCGCTGCCCTCGTACGAGCCCTGTCGGACCCGAGCTACCGAGGCGGTCCCGAGGCCATCGTCTCGGTCGGCGCCGGCCTCACGCTGGTGGTGGTCCACGAAGGCGGCATCCTCCAGTTCGTCCGGACCATCGACCTCGGAGGTGCGTCGACCACCAGGTCCATCGCCGGCGCGCTGGACCTGCCCGAGGCGGACGCCGAGGCGGTGAAGCGCCGGCTGAGCTCCGGGGACGAGCAGGACATCGGAGCGAGGGAGGCCAACGCCCAGGCCGTCGCCGGCCTGGTCGGCGAGATCCAGAGCTCGGTCCGTTTCTTCTCGTCCCAGCCCGGGCGGAGCCCGGTCTCGCGGCTGCTGGTGACCGGGGGCGGCGCCCAGACGGCCGGGTTCGTGAGCGAGCTCCAGAAGGCCTCCGACGTGCCGGTCGTCCCCGCCTCCCCTCTCTCGATGACCGACACGAGCCGCCTGCCGATCACCCCCGAGCAGGCGGCCGCCATCGATCCGACCCTGGCGGTGCCGATCGGGTTGGCCATTCCCGACCCCTCCGGCCGGCCCTTCAACCTGCTGCCGGCAGAGGTCCGCCAGCAGGCGGCCGAGCGCAAGGTCCGGCGGGGCTTGCTCGTCGGTGCGGGCGCGATCCTCGTCCTGGTGATCGGCCTCTCGGCCTGGCGCGTGCTCGCGGTCAACGACGCGAAGAACCAGGTGAAGGTCCTTTCGGCGAGCATCGCCGAGATCAAGACGGTGCAGATCCCCAAGTACGACAAGGCGGTGGCGCTGAAGAATTCCGTCGCGGCCCTGCAGAAGCAGCCGATCCCGGCGCTGGCCGGTGAGGTCGACTGGCTGGTCGTGCTGAACCAGCTCGGTCAGTACCAGCCGCCCAACGCGGTCCTCTCCGCCCTCTCCCTTCAGGCCACGCCGGCTACGACCTCGCCGGCTCCCACGACGGGGAGCTCCACCACGCCGCCGCCGGCGTCGGTCGCGGTCGGCACGATCAGCACGACGATCACGGTCCCCGACCTCCCGTCGGTCACGGCGTGGGGCCAGTCGATGAGCGGCGCCCCGGTGCTGTCCAACGTCATCCCGACCGGAACCCTGGCACCGCTCCTGTCGGGCGTGACGTTCACGGCGTCGATGGGCATCAACGGCAACGCCCACTCCCAACGGCTGAGCCAATTCGAGGAGGCGCTGCCATGAGCGAGACCTCGTCGAGCACTGCGGCCGTCGTGAAGAGCCGGCCCGTCCTCATCGCGCTGGGCGTCGGCCTGGTCGTGCTCCTGATCTGGCTGCTGGCCTTCTTCCTCCCGCAGGGCAAGGACCTGTCGAAGTACCACGCGCAACAGCAACAGCTCCAGACACAGCAGTCCCAGCTCGAGGTGCAGCTCGCGCAGCTGCGGGCCACCTCGAAGGCGACCCCGAGGCTGCTGGCCCTTCAGGCCCAGTACACCAACCTCGTCCCGCCCACGGCGGACATCTACAACTACATCAACCTGATGTCGAGCACGGCAGCCGCGAGCGGCATGCATCTGGTGAGCATCACCCCGTCTAGCACCGGCACGCCGGTGCCCGGAACGAGCCTGCAGGCGATCCCGGTGTCCCTCGTCACCACGGGCAGCTACGACAGCACGCTCGGGTTCATAAAGGCGGTGTACGCGCTGCCGCGCCTCACCGTCGTCAACTCGATGTCGCTCACGGGCGGCGGGCCGGGCACGAACCGCTCCACCTCGCTGAACGAGAGCTTCTCGCTCACCATCTACACGACGTTCAAGCCGGCGACCCCGTGAGAGAGGCAGGGCACTGAGATGACCTTGGGCACGAGCGCCACCCCATTGCCGAACCGAGACGCCGAGGCCCCGAACGGCATCTCCCTCCCGCTGCGATCGTCGATCCGCCGCCGGTCGCTCGTCGCGATGTGCGGCGTCCTGATGGCCGGCGGGATCGCGGCGGGTTGCGGCGGCGGCTCCGGTGTTGCTTCGGCTCCGTCGTCCACGGCTCACGAGACGGCCACTCAGGGCACTGCGGCGGCCACCGCACCGACCACGACGACGACGTCGTTGCCCGCCCAGTGCGGAGCCCCGCGGGACCCGCTCGACCCGACCAACACCCCGGCGCCGAGCCCGCCTGCCTGCTGAAGCCCGCCCGCGGGCGCGACGTCGAGGCGGTAACCTGCGGCCTTCGGACCGAGGGGGAGACCGTTGTACGACGTCATGCAGGGTGTACAGGTGGTCGAGGTGGCGGAGCACACCTTCGTCCCCGCAGCGTCGATGATCCTGGCCGACTGGGGCGCCGACGTCATCAAGATCGAGCGGGCGGACGGCGGTGACGCGGCCCGTTCCATGCGGGTCATCCAACGCCCGGGGCTGCGAGCCAACCCGTTCTTCGAGGCGGCGAACCGAGGAAAGCGCAGCGTCGGGCTCGACCTCACCCAGCCCGAGGGGCGCGAGCAGCTCTACAAGCTCGTCTCGGGCGCCGACGTCTTCATCACCAACATGCGCGACGACGCCCGCGTGAAGCTCGGCATCGAGCCGGCCGACCTCATGGAGCGCAATCCGCGGCTCGTGTACGCCAGTGGCACGGGCTACGGGACACGCGGTCCGATGGCCCGGGCTCGTGGGTTCGACTACCCGTCGTCGTGGTGCCGGTCCGGCTCCGCGTACGTGCAGACCCCGGCCGATGGCGGGCCGCCGCCATCGCAGCCCGGATCGGTCGGCGACCTCACCGGAGGGGCGACCCTTGCCGGGGCGATCTCCGCAGCGCTGTACCGGCGGGAGCGGACCGGCCGGGGCGCCGTGATCGACCACGCGCTGTACCTCATGGGCGCCTACATCATGAGCCAGGCTCTCATCAGTGCGAGCCTCGGATGGAGCCCGTCGGGTCGGCCCGCCCCCCGGACGGAAGCACCCGACCCGGCCAACAACATCTATCGCACCAAGGACGGGCGATGGCTCGTCCTCTGCCTTCTGTACGACCAGTGGTGGCCCGACCTGGCGCGCAAGGTCCACCACGAGGAATGGCTCACCGACCCCCGCTACGCCGATCCGGCGGCACGCGCCGCGAACAACGTCGCGCTGATCGCGGAACTCGACGCCATCTTCGCGACCCGGACGCTGTCGGAGTGGGAGGACGAGCTTGCCACCATGGAGGGCGTGTGGTCGCCGGTGAAGAGCCCCGACGAGGTCATCGGGGACGTGCAGGCGCTCGAGAACGGCTTCGTCACCCCGGTGACGCTCGGCGACGGCGGCTCCTACCTGACCGGAGCGTCCCCGGCGCAGTTCGACGGGCGACCCGTCGGGGCCCTGCGGGCGGCTCCCGCCCTCGGGCGGGACACCGACGACGTGATGCGCGAGCTCGGGTTGACCGAGGAGCAGATCGCCGGGATGCGCGCCCGGGGTGTCATCAGGTAGCGGTGGCCCGACAGGTCAGGTGACCGGTGCTCCCTCGTTCGAGAGCATCCGAACCGGTCCCCGTCCCGAAGAGGTCGACCTCGCGATCGACCTCTTCCCCGGCGCGAACCACGGCATCTCGCGCCCCTCGGCCGGTCGGGCGTCCGGGGCGGCTCGAGGCCATCGCCACGCCGAGGAGCGCGACGACGACGAGCCACCAGACCCACGGTCCCGCGTGATGGTAGCTGTAGACGGTCACCGCGGTGGCCGCCACCGTCGTGAGCACGAACCGCCACCGGGCCGTCCCGGCCGCCACGAGGAGCGCGACGGCGAGCGGGGGCCAGAGGTAGTACGGGTTCATCACCGACTCGAAGACGCACCGGAGCGCGAGGGCCAGTGCCGCGCACCACACCACGGCCTTCGCCGAGGGACGGCTGCGGTAGACCCATACGCCGATCGCCAACGACAGGGCCATGGCGATGAGCCGCCCCGGGCCCGCGGCCACGACCTCCCCCACCCGGGAGGTCACCAGCGACGTGGTGAAGTGGGTCCGACCGCCCGAGGTCACCGCGGCGAAGTGACGACTCACCCCGAGGTGTGCGGGCGACAGCACCGGCGCGAGCGCGACCCAGGGGGTGGCGTGGTCGATCGCCGGGTAGTTGGGCTGCTCCAACAGAGCCCGCGACGTGTGCTGCCACTGCTGGAGCAACGGGACCAGCACAAGGGTGACGCCCGGGATGACCGACTTCAGCGCAAGACCGGTCCACCGGCGCACCGGCGCCAGCGCGAAGACGATCGGGAGCATCAGCACCACCAGTGGCTGGGTGGCCAACGCGGCACCCCACAGCCAGCCGGACACCCCCCACTTGCCGCGCAGGGCGGCGAGGAGGCCGTAAAGGGCGAACGTCATGGCCAGGGCGTCCTCGGGATGCCCCCAGAGTGCGACCACCGGCCAGACGAGAACCGCCTCCACCACGCAGAGGACGAGCCGCCGGATGGCGGTGACCCCGAGATGCTCGGCCAGGGCGTCGAGCGGGAACAGGACGGTTGCGCCGATGAGCAGCTGGGCAGGCCCGAGCACCAGCCACGCCGTCGGGTGGGGCAGGAAGTAAGGGAGGCTCTCGGACAGGCCGAGGTGTCCGCTTAGCATCGCGACGGGAGCGAGGACGACAGTCAAGAAGGGAAGCGAAACCAAGCCGGTCTGTTGCGAGTACACATCACCGATATCTCCCCAGCCGACGTAATGGGCGGCTCGGAACGTGCCCCAGATGTCGCCCGGCTCCACCCAATACGACACGTGCTTGACCAGCACACCCCAAAGCAGTGAGTACGCCATGCCGGTCGCCACGATGAGGACGGCGCCGATGTACGGCCACTTTCGCCTTGCCAGCGCGCCGGTCACCGCCGAACGGATTCCTATGGTGTCACCCGAACGCTGAAACTCGCCTCCGTGGACAAGGGTGGTCACGACGCCTCCAAGGTGCATCTCACTCGGGTCCGACCAAACGAAATGACAGGGGGTTTCGAGTCGATCGCGGGAGGAGGGCCCCACCTGGGGTGGGGCCCTCCTCCGCCTCCGACTGTTCATGAGCAGGGAGCGATCCCCGCCCTTGATGAGTTACGCCGTTGCGGCGGCCGGGTACTTCGAGCCCCACGTAACCGCCGGGATCGTGCCCGAGGCATTACACGGGTCGGTGGCCGACTTCCAGGCCGTGTACTGGGTCCCCTGAGTGGTAACGCCGGAGCCCGTAAGCACGGTCCCGCTACCATCCCAGTCGCTCACCGCCCAGCAGGTCCCGCCGTTCGCCGGCGAGAAGTCGACGAGAACCAACTGACTGCCCGTTGTGTTCACCGCCACCGAGACCTGGTTGGTGGCCCCGCCCGTCGTGACCGCGGCGCTGGTGAAGATCAGCTCAGGCTCCTGGGAGTTCAGGGTCGACACCATGCTCGGCGCGGCGAGGTACGAGCTGTTCGTCGCGTACGTTGCCTTCGCCGAAATGAGGGCGTTGGACAGGTTGGACTGCGCGGCCCGGTCCTGGGCACCGCCCTTCACACCGAGGAAGGTGGGAATGGCGATGGCCAACAGGATGGCCATGATG
>Ga0307374_10013740_pt1 | contig 11141 bp, 14 predicted proteins | sample OX3MG_FD_202532 | JGI IMG/M metagenome (GOLD analysis project Ga0307374, IMG submission 202532) | Soil microbial communities from Risofladan, Vaasa, Finland - OX-3 | ecosystem: Environmental > Terrestrial > Soil > Coastal area > Acid sulfate soil | place: Finland: Risofladan, Vaasa | collected... | reverse complement strand
ACGCTCTGCAACTGCAGTGCTGCGTCTTTGGATTCTTCGGACGAGGTCAGGAACAGCCAGCCCTGTCGCTTCGCCGACCATTCCAATGCGCTCCAACTTCGCGGCGCGTTCTCGGGCAGGTAGTGAAAGGCCTTGGTCGCGTTTGCCGCGGTGGCGACGATGCCGGCGCCCTGCTCGTGGGCTCCGGGATCGATGAGCGCTTCGGCTGGCGTCCCTATAAGCGCCCGTCTGAGTTCGGCCCGCGGCAGCGTGAGCAGTCGCGGGATCGACGACGCTTCCTTGGGCTCGGCGATCCGGAAGATGCTGGTCAGCAGCGTCCGGCTGCTCTGACGAAAAAAGAAACTGGCTCCGCCCTCGTGATACGCGTCCGGTGGGTCAGGGAGGAGCGAGGCGGCCAGCGCCTCGCAGTCGGCGTCGTGACTTTCATCGCGGAGCTCGCGCCACGGTGACCAGCGCGGACAACGGGCATCGAGCGGATTGAGGATGAAGTCGCCGCGTCCGGGTTGATAGAACTCCGAGACGAACTCGCACTCCGGGTCGACCACGACTGCGGTTTCACCGCGCTCCGCAATCTGCCGAAGCAGCGAACGTATGGCGACCGACTTGCCGGACCCGGTCGAGCCAGTGACGAGAAAGTGTTGGCACTCGAGCGCGCGTGGTATGCGAACGCCGGCGAGCCGAATGCCCGCGCGGCCGCCCAGCTTGCGGGCGAGTTTGCGTGCTGGAACCAGAGTGACGCCGCGAATATGTCTGGCTTCGCCCGGACCGCTGCGCACAAAGAGAACCGCTACGGCGGCGGCTTCGATCAGACCGGTCAGCGCCGCTCCCCATGGTGCGTAGTGCCAGTACCACGCAGCGAACGAGCCGCCGAGATAATACTTGTAATTTAGAAAGGCATACATGCTGGCGATGGTGTAGCGCCCGCCGTGATAGGGAAGCGATGCGAAGGTCAGCGGAATCTCCTGAGCCAGGAACCACGCCAGAAACCAGCGGATGAAGTAGCGATGCGCGGCCGGACCGCCGTAATGCCCCGTCCAGTGCCAGACCAGGCAGACGGTCATCTCGACCCAGAGCGCTGCGGTCAGGAGGAGGTAACGGAGCGCCTCTCTGAGTCTGAACTCCAGCGAAGCATAAAGGGCGTGTTCGTGGATTGCCTGACGAATGATGGGCGTCATGACAAAGTCTCCTTGCTCTTGAGCACCTGCGCGACGTGCTCCTTGGCGGATTGCTCGGCGGCGTCGATGATCTCGTCGACCACGTCCGCTCCCAGCGTGTGGTCCAGCGAATGCAGGATGACGGAGCGAGTCTTGGCGACCTCGAAGATGAGCTGCGCGTACTCATCCAAGGATTGGATTTTTGTCCGAGGCTCCATCGCTGACGGAGCGGCGCCGAGGTAGCGCGCAGCGAGAATCCCGCGAATCAGATCGCTTTCGGTCACGCTTCGGCGGCGCGCTTCGGCCGCAAGCTGATCGGCGATTTCTTCCTGGACTCGGGTTGAGATTGATCGGGTGCGCATGTGTGGTTCTCCAAAGCCTGCTGTAGACGGGTGTTTACACTGATTTGGCGGGGACTTAGACGGCTTCGCACCTGTTCCTGTAGACAGCGTCTACCCAATGTTTACGGGTACTTGCACGAATCGCGTTCATCCAGGCGATGAGTGACGTGTCAATCCCCAACACGTGCGAAGCACGTCAGCCGACTTTCCGCTGATGGCAGTCACGATTGGCCCTTGGCGCTGCCGTTGGACGAGGCCGGAGCGGAGACACGGCGTGACTGGCTGTGTTCAGGAGAACGCGCCCACAAATGGAACTCACGATCAGCTTGGAGGAAGGCACTCAGAATCTCCGGAATCAGCGCCTTCGAATCCACGGGGTCACCGTGAACGTGTTCGTAGTAGCGCGCATAGCTCTCGAGCGCGGCATTCAGGTCGCCCGCTAGGGTCACGCGCACCTGTAGGGAACGAAGCGGCTTTGCGATGCGTGCGAGTTTCATATCGGACCTCCAATGGTCGCTAAAAAGGGTCTGCTCAGAAGGGCGCGAGGTAAGTCAGCAAACGGACGGCAATCAGCGCGGCGTAAGTTGCCAATCCGCCGGCCAATAAGCGTCCTGCCCGCTCATGGCTGCCGATCGTGTACAGGATTGCCGACAAGGCGAAGTTCAGCGTTATTACGGCGTGAGCCACGGGACCAACCAAGATGTCCTGAATCGCGCCAAGCGTCTGGTCCCACGGCAGGGCGCCGGCGTATTGCGCGGCCCACGATGGCGCGGCTCGAAGCGCGAGGAGGACAGCGGCGCAGGCGGCGATGAGCCATCTGAGGTTCAATTTCGGCGCATGGTTTACCGCGGTTGGTGTCATGGGCACACATCCGTTCTTTGGCTAGATGACTAACTCGCTATGTAGCGAGATATCGGACGAGTGTCAAGCGCGAAGATCGGTCCGCACAAAACGGTCGGGGGCTTGTTGGCGGGCTACTCGATCAGATAGCCGAGTTGCTTTAGCCGCACGGTGGCGGCTTCGACGGACACATCGAACGCGAGCGAAATACGCTGACAGAGCGCTGACGCTTCTGACGAGTCCTTGGCAACCGGCGGACGCTCAGTGCGATTCTGGAAATACGCCTCGACCGTGCGCCGCGCGAAGCTCTCCGGCATCAGCAAGGCACCCGAGGCATAGCCCGCTTGCCATTCGAACCAGTCAACGACCGCGCTGGTCGGAAGCAGGCTCTGCCAGTAACAGCGGTGCGGGTCGCGGGCAGCGCCGTACTTGTCGTACAGCCAGGTGTGGAGCATTACGTGGCCATATTCGTGGGTCAGGGTCGTGCGCAACCGATTGTTGCGATGCCGTTGCTCCCACAGTTCCCGTGCGATTTTGACGACCGGCTTTCGGCCGCGCTCGAACTGGGTGAAACCAAACACTTCGTGAATGTCATCGGATAGATTCGTCGCCAGGTCGAAGTCGGCGGCGTCACGCTCGATCAACATCGTGACCGCCTCGGTCGGCACCGGGATTCGCTCAAACCCGAAGTGCTGGCGCAGGAAGACGACAATCGTCTCCTCGCACATCTGCTCAAGCTCGCGGATCTCCCAGTGCGGACGCTCCGGAAAACGCCCGGTCTTGTCCGGTATCATCTTCACGGCTTCTTCCTGCGCTTTACTTCCCGCCGGAACGCCTTCCAGCCTGCCGCGAGCTCCTGCGCACTGTTGACGGTCTTCGCACTGAGGTCGGCTGGAAACCGCCCTGCGAGAAAGTAGAGCACATCCGAATCGACCTTGAGAACCTTTGCAAGTTGCTCAAGGACTTCGTCGGACGGCTTGCGCCGGTCGTGTTCGAGGTCAACCAGGAACGGAATCGAGATCGGTTTGCCATCGGAGTTGCGCACCTCCGCCACCACCTCGCGCCCCGCCAGTCCTAACTCCTTGCGCCGCTCAACGATGAACTGTCCCAGTGTCTGCATGATAAGCTACGTAGCATATCCGCATGGTCTTGCGTAAGTGCCTGATTCTTGGTGCAACGACGATGCGAACAGGCCAATCTGAATCGCGAATCATGGACTGGGTGATCGACGGTGGCTCGGGTCCCTCAGCCAAAGTGGCCTCGCCGTAAGCTTTTGGCGGCGCGACTGAGCAGGACTACGGCAAGCAGACCGTGCTCGGCGGCGTACGCTTCAGGCAGGCGACGATCGGCGTCAGCACCGGACGTGCGACGCCGATGATTTCGGTGAGGGTGTCGCCACCACCATACAGGTAGTGGCCCAAATTAGAGGCCCACACATTACCGGAGGCATCGATGGCGACGCCCCAAGGGTCATTCAGGCCACCGCCCGTGTATCCACTCGAAGGCGATAGCGCGTTCCCGACCGGATCGAACTCGCTCAAGCCCACCTCATTGAGGTTTGAGACCCACACGTCACCCGAACCGTCAGTGGCAACGTTCAACGGCTCGTCCATTCCACCGCCGCTGTACGGCGAGCCGGCGGCGAATGTACCTGTTGAGGTAAGGAATTCGCTCAAGCCGCCAGTAATGCCACTGCTGCCATTGGCTGCCCAGATATTGCCGGAAAGATCGATTGCAATTCCGTACGGTCCCGCTAACCCGCCGCCACTGAAGGCTGAACCTAGGAACGACCCGGTCGCGGGATTGTATGCGGTGAGATTGCTCGAAACGGCTCCGCCACAATCAGTTCCACAGTCCGCAATCCAAACCTTGCCGGAGGAATCGATCGCTACACCGAGCGGCGCGCTAACGCCTGGGCCTTTGGCACCCGAAATTGTAAAGGCTCCGATCGCTGGATTGAACTCGCTCAGGCTGTTGCCATCTACATTCGACACCCAGACATTTCCGGAAGCGTCGATCGCGATTCCGGCCGGCTTGCTTAGCCGCCCACCTGTGAGCGGTGATGCGGGGGAGAAAACGCCCTCGGAGGGCACAAACTCACTCAAGCTATTTCCACTTTCATTTGCGGCCCAAACATTCCCCGAGATATCGACAGCTATAGCTGACGGGGCGTTCAGTCCGCCCCCGGTATCGCCGTTAATCGGCGACAGAGCACTGCCCAGAAAATTGAACTCAGTCAGGTTGCTGGGCCCCGAGCCGTTGGCGCAAATCGGTGCGCTGCCGCAGTTACCGACCCATACATTGCCCCTGGCGTCGATAGCGATACCGAGGGGAACGTTCAGACTCACTGCGGTGTAATTCAAGGCCAGAGTCCATGAGTTGGGAGCAGCGATTTCCGAGGGAATGAACGGAGCCGAGCCGCTCTGGATGGCGAAAAGTGCACCCACATCGGTCCCCGGATTGGCTGCTATGACATGTGCCGCTTGAAGGGTCGTCGTACTCGCACCGCTATTATCGAACAACGCGTAGCACGGCGACGACGACGGTCCTGAGCTCTCGATGCACGCCGAAAGGATATTCGCAAGCGTGTCCATCTTCTCAAGGCCATCGCAGTTCACCACTGGGTCGTTTGAGCAGGTGGACGAAATCGAGGCAAGGAAGCTCGTCGGATTCCCTGAGCCGCTGTCCACAAGGTTTACCATCGTGAGAGCGATCGAGTTGCCCAAGCCGGTCGAGTTCGTCGCAGAAGTTCCGATTTGCGTGCCGGTCGAATCCGTAAACTGAGCAAGTGCCCACTCAGCGGCCACCGTCGTGAGCGGATTCACGGTTATATAGGTGGAATTAACGAAACTGTTGCATGGACCGCTGAGTGCAAGCATGCCGATCGCGGAATTACTTCCGCTTACCACGCTGCTCGCCCTCCCGCCCGTCGCGACGATATAGGTTTGCGGATTACTTTCCGGACACGTGAACGATCCGGCGGCAAAGATGAAGTTTCCGCCGCCATCGCTGCTGACGCTGCTGAGAGCAGCGACGCCTGCACCATAGCCGCTGCTTCCCATCGAATACAACGTAACTGTAGCACCGATGATCGAATCCGACGCGGCTTGGCTGCCTCCGTCTACGTGCCCCTCGAAAGCACCCGGGGTCGGCGTCGGAGTGGGCGTAGTAGTGGGAGTCGCGGTCGGGGTCGGCACCGGTCCGGCGGCAGAGCCGTGTAGTTTCACTTTCACAGTGCGATTGATGGACTTCGATCCTCGCTTCGTCGTGACCTGATAGCTGTATGTGATTGGAACGACGGCGCGAAAGTTTCCCTTGCTCAGAGGTTCGAAGAGCACGTTCACAGCCGCCGTTCCTGCAGGATCGAGCGTGAAGCTGCCGGTGCCCGACGTGAGATGAAACGCCGCCGCGCCGTTCCCAACCGGCGCGCTCACCGCGACCGTGAATGTCCCGTTCTCGGCGCTCATTGTGAACTGCCCCGTGGCGGCTTCGCCGACCTTCTTCCCGAGATTCAGGTTGCGCGGCGTGATCACTAATTTCGGCTTGGAAGTCCTTGTCTCCGGAACCACATCATGGGCCGCGACTCGAACGGCCGAGCCGCCGATCGAACCGATAGTCACCACCGATGCGAAGACCAAGAAAAAAACGACGGGAGCCAGCGTTCGCTGCACGAAATTTCCCATTGCGATGAAAATGACCGAACAGAACTATGCGAAAAGTACGAGTTCGCTTTGTAAAGTGTATCAATGAGCGTTTACATGTTCAAGTGGCAATTACTTTCTCAAAGCTATAAAGAACGGGCCATTACATCATGGCCGTGGAACGAGCGTCTTGAGAGCAAAGCACTGCGGAGTCGCATGCCTTCGGATACAAGTATGCTCGGACGGCACCTTTGGAACGCACGCCATCGCTTCCCCCGATACGCCAACCGCTCCATCACGAGGGTTGCGCAAGATGGCGCCAGTGGACCGTGTGCGTTGCTGCGTACTGGAACCCGCAACGGAAGTGAAAGCTTTCGCCCCGTTCCATCATCGAGGGAACACGCGAAAATTTCGACCGACAATAAATAGACGCGAGACTTTTTGACTTCTTCGCCGCTTTTGGACGACAATTTGTCATCGTGCGTTAACGATGGGACTTTTCATCAGCCCCGCCTCTCGATATAGCGTCAATTCAGGCCGCGCGATGCAGTAACTGAGCGGCCAACAACCGAGCACCGAGGGTTGCAACTCAGTCTGCTGAGACCATCCGGCTTGAAAGGGGAAGTGCAATGACGGCGCGATATGTTCACGTGGGCGCGTCATGGCGACCAAATGCGCAGCGTGAGGATTCTCAGCGCGAGGGCGGGTGGCTCAGATTGGCCGGGTTGCTGGAGCCCGAGGTTCTGGAAAAGCTCTGCCAGCAATGCGGAGGCACGCGGATTTATATTCCCCGCAGGATCCGGGCAGATGCGGTCCTCTCGCAAACGATCGGCAGCGACGCTTTCGGCCGCATCATCGCGAAATCCGCAGGAGAGCGGATCTACATACCGAAGGATGGCCATTTCAACGCTAGGAAGCGCCGCTGGCGCGCGCAGGTCGTTGCCCTGCGCGCGAAGGGGGTCAGTGCTGCTCGCATCGCTCGACGTCTCGGATGCAGCGAGCGACTGGTCTACAAGATCATCGCGCAGAACCGATAGCGGCCGCTATTTCGATCCGTATCGGAAAGTCCGCCGAGAGATTCACGATCGCTGACTTGCGCGCGCAAGATCGCGCGGATACGAGTGGCCGTTTATCCCTTGGGCATGACACCTCTCGTTCGCACGGAGCTAGTTTGGCTGAACGTTCAGCCTTATGCTTCGCAGAGGGCTGCGCTACGGTCGCAAGCATGGCAATGCAGCCTTTGACCCAGGCCATCTACAATCAGATGGCAAACGACACCGGCACCGGTGGTCTGGTGCCCATGCTCGCAAGTGGAACGTCCTCGATTTTCATGTATGCGCCGGTGCCCAGCGCCTCTACGCGACCCTTCGTAGTCTGCGCGAATTCGATAAAGGACAAGCCTGTTGATACAAAAAATTCGAGCGGACGCGAGGTCACCCGGTTGATTGGGTGCTACGACAGCTCAACCGGGACGTACGATACCGTCGAGGCGATCGCCGAACGCGTTCGCATCCTGTTCCATCGAGTGATCCTCACGGTTACCGGCTACACCATGATCCTCGCCGAGGCGAGCGGTCCGATTATCGCGCCCGCCGACGACCAGATGACCGACTACGTGCGCATGGTTACCCCGTCAACACCGGTGTTGGCGCCGTTCGGCTTGCTGGTACCGGTGCGCTGGATTCTGACCGACTGAGCGGAGATCATCGAATGGCAGCGCCACTTAATGGAAGCAGCGTGTTGGTTCTCCTACGTACCGCCGGAACCCTATATTCCGGAGAGGCGTTTGGAACCGGTGACGGTACCACAACCTCGTTTGCGCACACGATGGTGAATCCTCCGGTGCTGCTCGGCTCGGTCACGATCACCGCCGGCTCCGTAGTCGCAACTGACGACGGTCTCGGAAATCTGGTGGGAAATGGCATCGCTTCGGGATCGATCGACTACGACACTGGCGCCGCCTCGATTACTTACGAAACCCCGCCTGCCAGCGGCACTTCGATCACCGCCAGTTATACCCAAGCGGTCTATACCGCTGTTGGATCCCAGCGCGATGCGACCTTTGACGAGAAGACCAACGCGGTCGATGTCTCGGCGAAGGACCAGCGCCAGGCGCAGTATCTTCCGGGCAAGTACAGCGCCAGCATCACGATGTCGCATCTTTACGTGCCGAGCGACGCCGCGTTCTCGGCGCTCAAGTCGGCGATGCGATCGGGAAGCAAGATCGTCGTCGCTCGGCAGGAGTCGGGAACCGAAACGGAGCACGCCTCCGCCGTCATCACCGAGCTCAGCGGAAACTTCAAAGACCAGACCGAGGGCGTCGTGTCGCTCACCATCGCTGTCGATGGTCCGTGGGTGGTGTCCTGAGCCATGCCGAATCGGGAACGGAGATTTTCGGCCGCTGGCACGGAATACACTCTGCGCTTTACGCACGAAGCGCTCTGTCGCCTCGAAAAGGCGGTCGGCAGGTCGATCCCGGAAATCGACGGCAATCTCAGCACGTTCGAGCTCGCGACGATTTCACGCGCAGGCCTCGAAGGCGCGCGCCTCAAATCACGATTTCGAGCCGAGCCGTACAGCATCGAGGAAGCTGCCGGAATTATCAACCAGCTTGGTGGACCCACCTCGACCGTTCCGATCCTCGTGGACGCGCTGCGATTGGCCTTGCCCAGCGGCAATTCGCACGAACCTCGAGAATCGGAAATAACGACTACAGGCGGGCCTCCGAATTGGGACCAGCTTTTGTCTGACGGGATGGAACTCGGCCTCAAGCCGGACGAGTTCTGGAACATGACGCCGCGCGAGTTCGCGATGTTCGCGGCGGCGCAAGCCCGGCGCGTCCAATGCGAGATTCAGCGTGGTCTGGCGCTGGCCTGGAACATCGCGGCGCTCACTCGCGCGATACCGCTTCCGCCTTTGAGCCAGATTCTGGAACCTTCGAAGCCGGGCGAACTCTCTGACGATAATCTGGCCGAGCGGCGGCGGGAGTTCGCAGAGCTAACGGCCACGATGCTGACGAACGGCAGAACCAATGGCTGACGAAATCAAACGTACCGAAGCCCTCATGGAGAATACTCCCGCGCAGCCCCAGCAGAGCGCGGGCGTCGCGAATCTTCAGGATTTGTTCAAATCGTTCGAAGCCGAATTGCAGCGCGAATTGAAGGCGTTTCGCGCGACTTCCGGTGAGCGCGTTAGCACGAACGGCCCCGGCGCGGCGGGAACTGGCAATAACGCGCGCCCGGCAATGCCCTTGGGAAATCACAGCCAGCCGGGCCGCCGCGATCTGATGATCAGCATCAGCGAGGCGATGGCTCAGGACATACAGTCCGGCGGGCCGCTTGCGCGCTCGATCCAGCAGACCTACTCGATCGGCCGCAAGCCCACGCAGAGGTAAGCTCCCGACATCGGGGAACGCGATTCGCAACCCAAGAGGCTTTGAAACGGTATGGCAACCTGGCCGGCGGCGCTTCCACAAAATCAGTTTCTCAATCTAACCGACCTACGTCAGGACGCGCGCGTCCGCACGAAGATGGATGCCGGTCCGGCCAAGATGCGGCGCCGTTTCACCGCGGCGGTGCGCACCTTCATGGCGCCGATCGAGGTGAACGGCACCCAGCGTCAGGCGTTCGACAGCTTCTGGATCAACGATACGCAGGAAGGAACCCTGAGCTTTTCATGGTCCGATCCGGTTACCGACCAGACCGTGAATTTTCGTTTCGTCTCTCCGCCGGTGTGGACGCTCGAAGTTGGCGGGAGTACCACGTCGCGCCTGTGGCGCGCCCATCTGCATCTGGAAGTTTTGCCATGACGGCCCTGCACTGGCTCGCGCCGTTATAGGAAAGGTTAGTAAAAAATGCCGCGGACGTTATCATCGTTAGCCCTGCAAGGCATCTATTCGCAGGAGACCGGGATTGCATACATCGTCCTGCTCACCCTGTCTCATCCCACGCTGCCGGCGCCGATTCGGGTCACCTCGGATGCGGTAGACACTGTTTCGCAGGGAAACACCTTCATTCCATTTCCGTTCGTGATCATCCTGCCGACCGACGATGACCTGCAGCCGGCGCAGGCCCGGCTGACAATCGACAATGTTGACCGCACGATCATCACCTCGCTGCGCAACATCGGCACCACGCCCGCGACCTTGCTTATCGAGATCGTCACCTCGAACACCCCCGATACGGTCGAGTTCTCATCGGGGAATCTCACATTGCGGGGCGTGCAGGGCGACGCGGTCTCGGTGACCGGGGTGCTGGGGATGGAAGAAATTTTGGCCGAAGGGTTTCCGGGAGACACGGTCAGCCCACTGAACGTGCCGGGCGTGTTCGTGATCAATGCATGAATACCGCGGTTGAAATGGTCAGCGCCTTCGGGCGCGGTAAAGAGCCGGCGTGGTGCGCGAATTATATCGGGATTCCGTTCCAGTCGCTGGGGCGGAGCCGCGCGGGCCTGGATTGCTGGGGGATGGTGTATCTCGTCTATCGCGAGGTCTTCCAGCGCGAGGTTCCGCCGTACGGCGACTACGCGGACGCCTACGATATCGAGGAAGTAAGCGCCCTGGTTAAGGGCGAAATAGTCACTCGATGGTGCGAAGTCTCGCCCGAGCAATTGGGCGACGTGGTTCTTCTCCGCGTATGTGGCCAGCCCTGCCATGTCGGAGTGGTAGTCGCGCGCGGCAAGTTCCTGCACTCGTTCGAGGGTACGCGTTCGTGCATCGAGCGCTACGACAATCTCAAATGGCGGCGGCGCATGTTGGGGTTTTACCGCTATGCGGGCTGAATTGCGAAATAATCTATCCCACAACTTAGGCGGGACGCTGCGGACAGGCCGTAGCTGGGGTGGCGACTACGACGACGCACGAGCGAATGTCTCGTTAAACCGCCTCGATTTTTGCCACGCTATCGCCGCGAATCGCATACGCGGAATCGCCTCGGACGCTACGGAGATAATGGCTTCGGAGGGAAGTTCGTGGTCTCTGTCGAACTACGGAGACGGGCTAGCCGCGACAGCTCCAGCAACCAGTCCATTAACTTGGTCGTGTGCCGCGCGCCGTTCCACGGCCCACTTTTGGCAAGCGAGCAGCTCATCTGTTCCTGGCTTCTCGCATTCATCTGGTAGCGGCGGGTCCACCGCACAGTTGAAACTCTTCCATAAAGACGATTCGC
>Ga0307374_10013738_pt1 | contig 11143 bp, 8 predicted proteins | sample OX3MG_FD_202532 | JGI IMG/M metagenome (GOLD analysis project Ga0307374, IMG submission 202532) | Soil microbial communities from Risofladan, Vaasa, Finland - OX-3 | ecosystem: Environmental > Terrestrial > Soil > Coastal area > Acid sulfate soil | place: Finland: Risofladan, Vaasa | collected... | reverse complement strand
AAGCTATCTGGAACGCCTGCCCGTGCGGTAATGACCTCTACACAAAAAGGCGATGATCATGCTGTGATCATCGCCTTGACTCTGGTCGGGGTGAGAGGATTTGAACTCTCAACCACTGGTTTTTTGTTGTTTGTGGTTGCGTTCTGCGCGCTTCTCGTGCACGTTCATTGCTTGCTCTCGCGTTCCGTTTTTCCCCTGAACCTGCTGGCGTTGCTACATCGTTGCTACACGGAGAAGGAGGAAAAGCCTAGACGATATCCGCGAAAACTTCGCCCGCCTGACAGCGAAACCCCGGCAGATACGGTGACTGCAAGGGATCAGTCTCGTAAACGACATTGGCTTGCTTGAGTGCCATGTCTTCTCGGCGGTACACCTCGATCTGCCGATTGCGCCAGTTGACAATCCAGTATTCGAGAGCGCCTCGTCGGGAGTAAAGTTTGAGCTTGGTCTCGCGATCTCGCCGCTCGTTGATATCTCCTGGGGAAAGCACCTCAATCACCAATTCGGGAGTGGAATGGAGCTTGCCGTCCGGCTCAAAGGCGGTGGCGAGTCGTTCATGGCTAATCCAGATCACATCGGGAACCACATCATCATCATCGGCAAAAATGATGCCAGGGGTAAAAATGGCGACACCGAGATGGCTTTGTGCGTTCCATGCTTTCAGAAGACTTACGATGTTCGCACAAACAATCTGGTGATTGAGGTGTGGTTGCTTTGACACGTACAGTTCTCCCTCGATGACTTCATACAGCTTGCCATTATCCGGCAACGTTTCCAGATCGCGTGATGTCCATTTATAGGTTGACATAGGTTTACCTGCTGGCTCTTTCTGAATAGATACGTTCTTTCACGTTGTTTCTATTATACACGCTTTGTCAGGTTGGCGATGAAACATGTTACCAAAAACGAAAAGTGCCGAAGAGGGAAAACGGTCGGGTTTGTTTTTGGACGTTCTCGACCATTCTTCCTGTGCCTTCACAGGCGGCTTCACGTTCGTCTGTGTTTTTGGTTGTTCGCTGATGGCCTGTCAAGGTTATCTCTGACTTATGTATCGAGCGATAACGGTGCATTTAAGCTTACAAGGTACAACACCGAAAGGAAGAGCTTTGATTTACTTTGAGCTTATAAGATAGCTAGCTTATCATCAATATGCCTAGGATTTATGCTTTTTGTTATAGTTCAGATTTATAATAATGGAAATAGCTGATGCTATGATGGGAATACCTATTGACATGATAAATGGGATAGCCTGAGAAGTTTGTTTCCCTTGTTGGGAGGAATCTATCTGCTTCTGTAGCTGTATCGTATCTGTTCGCTTTTGTAAGTTTGGCGAATCTGCTTGCTCTTGTAGTTGTGTTAGATTTGTCCCTTCATGCGGCTGTGCTTGTACTATTTCCGTTGGTTGGCTTAGCACTTGATTTAATGCTTGCTTAGTTTCTTCTTTCAGAAAATGATTCTTCCTTCCTTGTTGCCACATTGGTAAACCTAGTTGAAAGGGAATGAAGAAGAAAAATAGGAGGATTACAATAGAGATCAGAACTAGCCACATAATATTCGTGTTTCCAGGATTTGCTTGCTGATCTGGAAATTCAATGTACACTGCCCCAGTAACCGTAAAAATTGTGGCAAGGATGGCGGATATAAGCAAAGCCAAACCACATGACCACTCATCTGGAGATGAAAAGATAGTACTGGAATTATCTTTTGGTTGTGCTTTCCATTTTCGGCGAATAAAAAGTGCGATTCCCCAGGGGAGGAAATACAGAATAATCAGGTTAAGCATAGTAATGGCAATAGTGTTCAATAAGGGATTGTTGAACCAGGGTGCACTCCAAACCTTATTTGTCGCAATTACATAAACATCACCAGACGAGCCAATCACATGTACGACTACTATAAATAGAACACTTTGAATAAGCCAATATGCTCCCCGCATAACTAATAGCTCTACCTCGTAAGATTTGAAGTACCAAGCAATGCTCAGCATCAATTGAAGTGCAGCAAGTGAAAATACCAGCGAGGCAGCTAGTCCAAATATAAAAGCTCTAACTAGGGTTTCCTCGCCTGCTACTACTCCAAAAAGGTAACAAGATATAAGCAAGAAGACAAATGCTGTAAAAGAGGAAAGCAAAGGAAGTGAAATATTTTTTACAGTCTTGTTCTTGGGAGGGTTTCCAAGCGCGAGAACAATAGTTGCAAATACAAAACTAGCTAAAACACCTGCTAATTGAGATAAAGCTGGAGCAGATTGCACAATATTATAACATAGAACATTATATTTACCCGAAAAGCAAGTAGGATTGTTTTGTAATGCGCCGAATGACAGAATTTCATTGATCAGCACGATTATCTCCTCTCATAAAACCCTATCACAAGCAATTAATCTCTTTTCAGCAACCTTTTCACTACAAAAATTATCATCCAAATTGCAGTCGGAACACTTATTGCCATAGCAAGTTGGGTAAACAGAGAAATTTTGATCGATGGTGCTGCTTGGGTTGGAGTTTGCTTCTGCGCTTGTATTGCATCTCTTTTTTCCGTGAGAGCCTGTACTTGCGTTTGTAATATTTCAACCTGCTGGATCAGTTCTTGAATGGGGTCTTTTTCATCGATTTTCTCACTATCGTATCGTATTACTCCAGATGATACAACAAGATCAGAACCCTCCACATATTTATCTAATCTTGAGGATATTTGACGAATCTCAAGCTGTATGATTATGCATACTATAAACATCAAAAATGTCAAAGTTAACCAAGGAATGGCCCAAGCAACCTTGTAGCTTAGCTGAATTATCTGATCATACCAAAGACCATAAATTATCACAACAATGCCTAAACATATGTATAGTATGCCCTCTCTTATTTCTCCAACTAAACTCAATTTGCCTAAGTCTGCTGATTCATAATCCTCTATTTTCTCGATACGGAGGTTATTCAAACGAATAATACCTCCAACGATTCCTATGCATCCTAGACCTGTGATCCATCCAGATAACATTGTTGGCGATATAGCAGTAATTTTCTGCCCGCCTGGTAGAAAGAGTATTCTGAACGCTAAGAATTCGATCAATGCAATGAAGTAAGTTAGTCCAGCTTGGATTGTCGAAAGGGGCCAAAGTAAGAATACAGATGCTTGCACAAATTGTTTCCAAATAAGAAGTATCAGAAGAGAACTTATTACATAGGGTAAATAGAAGTAGACATGAAGTAAAAAATTGAGGAGTTGAGCAAGAGAAACATTAGGCAGAGGAATACCCTGTAGAAGTTCACCAAATACCACGCCTTGGAGTATGCTTACCAGAGTAAGATGTAAAGTTGGCAAAATCGCACTGAATTCATAATGAAGCCTTTGAACACCATAAGTTAAAGGTGGCTGTTCATGGCCTCTTGTGATGACCTTATTAGGTTTCTGGGACATAACTCTCTGCTACCTTTGCTAACATCTAACTCACGAACGCTAGCAGATCATAAAACTTCACTGGCTGTAGCTCTTGATACACATTTTACACCACGTTATCCAGCCATTCCTCCTGCTGTACATCCCTTGCCAACTCCTCTACCAGCTTTACCGTCTCCACGCTCACCGTGATCACTTTGCCAACCAGCCTGACAATATATTGCTCATCGTCGAGGCGGTTGGGATCGCTTGTGATCCCGCTGCGTTTATCCGTGCTGACCTGGTACTGGTCGATCACCCATTCAAGGGCTGAACGGTTGCCTAAGCGGTACTGAAAGCATTCCTGTGGGATGTCTTTCAGCGTCAGCCACTCGTTCACTTCTAGCGCACTCTTCTCTTCTGTCAGCTTCATTTTCTTGACATACCAGTTGACAGGTATATCTCTGTTCTCATGCCATGTGAGAGGATATTCCGACGCTTGCTCGTAATTCAGGTGTAGCTCCATTAATAGCTTGCCAATACGCACACATGTATCGAATGCTACGCGATCTCTGAGCAATGGGATGCGCGGTAGCTCACGTTTGAGGTTCTCGGCGTAACGTTCGCGGTACTGTGGATGGTGCAACATGGCGTAGACGTAGTGGAAGATGTCGCGCCTTGTCACCTGTTTGCCATATTGCGCCTGGAATTGTGCCAGCGCCCAATCGGTGATGTTCTCGTGTCGGTTGCTGCCGTCCTGGGCATAGGTGCAATACGGAAAGCATTGCGTATAAGCACCAGCGCCTACTAAATGTAAGTCTGCGATGGCATTAGTTACCAGAACCATGAATGGTTTCTCTGAAGCCAGGTCCGTGAGACATATCACTTCGTTTTCTGTCTCACTATCGGGAACGGGGAAGATAGAGGGAAACAAACCTTGCCGATGATTCATAATACTATCAAAGTAGAGTTTCTCACGAGTAAAAGGCCGGTAAAGAACATTACGTATAGCTTGTACCTCAAATTTTGCTTCTATCCTCCGCGCTAAGCATTCTTTCAGACGGCTACTCCATTTTATTTTCGTTTCGTCTGCCAAAACAAAATTGTCAATATCTTTAGGACATCCGGCCCGTATCCATCGTGATAGCTCTGCATTATAAGTTTCAACCATACGGCTTGCCTTAGTAGCGAGTCTTTCAGTATCGGAATCATACATCCAACTGTCACGATTAGTCTGTACGCCTGGGGAATATGTCTTAAAAATGGCATTGGTTGTTTTTCCTATTTCTGTAATATGCGCGAGCTTTACCTCTTTCTTCCCAATTGGTAAAAAGGAAGTGGAATCAAACTCAGGGCGTAGCCATTCATTAAGCCATGTATGATTGCTATCAGGATGCAATGTTTGCCATTCTATTCCATTGATGCTCCTTTTTAGGGTCAAAATATTTAGCTTCGAAGTGCCATTTATATTTTCATCTATCTTGTGGTAGAAAATCGTCCCAGGAAGATGTGGCGGCTGTGAATCTTTGCGATTTCTCATCAACAACGTGATACCCACCCCTAACATAATTTCGAAAACGTTGCCACCTCCTCCCTTGCGTGCATTTCCGCCAAGATCAAGATGATAAATACAGCTAAACTCTTCTTCTAATCTTCTACGAAAACCATCAAATGCATAAGCTTCAAGGAAACTATTATTACTTACAAAACAGATGATACCATCTCGATCTCCAAGTCGATCTGTTGCCCAACGAAAAAATTTGACATACGCATCGCTCACTGCCCTATTATTGGTTGCTTTTGAGCTTTTCATGTAGGTTTCGTAAACACGCTCATCAATGATCGGGTAGCGACGATTCTTGTTATTCTCGTTTTCGCTTTTCTGGCCCACGTTATACGGCGGATTGCCGATCACGACCATGATTGGAGCGGCGCGTTCGCGTCGGATGCGTTCGGTGTTGATTTCGCTGAAGAGTTCCATTTGCTGACCTTCGAGGTTGAGAGTGTCGGCAAAGCAGATGCCTTCAAAGGATCGATATTCGCCGGTGCGTTCGTAGTAGGCATGTTCGATGTTGAGTGAGGCGATGTAGTAAGGTAACAGCATGATCTCATTACAAAAGAGGTCATTGGCATATTTGTGAGCGAGTGTGCTGCCTGAAATGCGGCGCAGGATATTCACGATAAAGTTGCCAGTGCCAACACACGGATCAAGTACCTGCACGCCTGGGGCCGATAGTGAGGTGTGGAACTCACGCTGCAAGACTTCCTCCACGCTGGCGCACATGAACTCGACGATCTCCTGCGGCGTGTAGACAATGCCATGTGTGTCGGCCTGTTTTACGGAATAGCCCTGGAAAAACCGTTCATAGACGGTATCAAGAAAGTGCTGTTTCTCTGTCCAGCTATCGAGCGTTTTGGCTGCTCCTTCGATAGCTACATAGAACCAATCCAGCTTTTTCTCAAAGTCGTTGCGGTCGAAGGCGCGGCTGGTCAAGGCATGGATCACTTTTTCGATCTCGGCGGCGATCACGTTGCGATTGGTAAAATCGGGGTTGTTGAAGATGGTGCGGAAAAGACGTTCGGTAAAGAGGTGCTGCATTAGCATCTCGTCAATGGTCTCGCGGCTGATCTGCGGGTTGAGTGAGGTGCGGCAAAGCTCTAAAAAAGTGGCAAAAGCGCTCACGAACTTCGCGTTTTTTGCGTGTTCATCGGCGATCCGTGCTAACAGACCCTGGGCAAGTTCAGGGATACGCTGTTTGAATTCAGCAACGGCTGCCTCAAACGTGGCGATATCCGGCTCGGTGTAGCTGAAAAATAGGCGCAGCAGATTGAGCAGTTGATCGCGCTGTGCCAGATCGGCCTCAAACTTCAGCTTATTGTTCTGGTAGAGGATGGCGCGTCGGGTATCCTCAAAGATGGTATTGGTAGTCGGATAGCCGATGCTGGTCTTTTTGCGAACCTCAGTCAAGAGATCATCTTTGGTATCTTTGGCTTCCCAATAGCCACGAGGAAGCCTGAACGTGTCGCGTAACGTTCCATCAGGTCGCTTGCCGTTTGCCAATGGCTCCTCTGGAATGAGCATCCAATTGACGCTCGGTGCGAAAGCTGCGAGCAGATATTGAAAAGCCGATCTCACGGCTGTCTCATGCGTGACATCTTGCTGCTTGTAGGCTGCGAGTTCTTTGTAATATTGCTCAACGGCTTTTTTGTGCGCGGCGGTAATCTGCATATTGTTCTGTTATCTCTCCCTGGAGACGTTGGTGTGCATTGTTGGCTGCGTCTAGTGTAGCGTATGGCTGAGAAGATTGCAAGATGAAACTTGGAAGATAGTACTACGCTTAAATGGCTTGCCATTAGTGGGAAAAGGAGATATGCTAGAGCGTAGGAGGGAAAAGAGCATGAGATCAGTGGGTCAAAACGCAGAACAGGTATTGCAATGAACAGCGAACGGGGGAAGTGGCGAAAACGGGTCAGGTTCAAGTTATTGACTATTATGTAGAGCATGAAGAGTGAACTGCTGTTAGCTTCGATACTCTTTTGAAAGGGATAATCATGTGGAAGTAATCATGACTGATAATGGCTTATTCTACAGAGTTCAGTTTGAAAGCGAAGCCGCTCTGGAAAAAGCCATACTTGAAGTACAGGCTCAACTATTTGGTAAAAATAGGATGTATTTGGATGTAAAGAAAAAGATCGGAACTAAAGGCGGTTTACAGAATGTACCAGATGGGTATTTGCTCGATCTAAATGGTCAAAAACCTCGTCTTTATGTAGTCGAAAATGAACTCGCTGCACATGATCCGCTTCGGCATATTGCTATTCAAATATTGCAATTCTCGCTATCTTTTGAAGCGGAGCCAAGAAAAGTAAAAAGCATTCTCTTCGAGACTCTACAGAGTCAGACAGATTTAAAATTACGTTGTGAAAATTATGCTTCTAACCACGGCTTGCGAAACCTTGATTATTTGCTCGATTATTTGGTTTTTGAAACTCCTTTTGCGGCGCTCGTGATAATTGACGAACTTCCTGACAATCTTGAAAAAGTACTTCTTAATAGCTTCCAATTTGGCGTGGAAGTCTTAGAGCTTGCCTGTTATAGATGTTCCGATGGAAGAAAATATTACCGTTTTGAACCTTTCCTTGCCGATGTTAATGCTGACATTCGTGAAGCATCATCAAATGAGAAACAAGAAGAACTTATTACTCAGGAAGATATCGATACAGTGGTTGTTCCTGCTCGTGAAGATGGTTTTCAAGATACCTTCATTAAGGAAAATCGTTGGTATGCAATAAGGATACATGGCACAATGAGACCACAAATTAAATACATCGCGGTCTACCAAGTTGCACCACAATCCGCAATTACATATGTCGCACCAGTTAGTTCTATTGAACCTTGGGGTGATACAAAGAAATTTGTCGTCAATTTTGCGGAGCCAGCAAGAAAAATTGGCCCAATTTCCCTCAAAAGAAATGGGATAGTAAAGGCACTACAAAATTTGCGCTATACCAACTACGAACGGTTAGTACACGCACAATCATTAGATGACATTTGGGGGCAAACTGGAATAAAAGAACCGAATGAAGTTAAACCTGGGGAATCACACGGTAATTGACTTGCTACTAATCATTAATGGCTTGTTTGCTTCCGATCAACCTCGCCAACCCATGACAATGCGGCTCACCATGCGAATCATCATATTTCATGATTTCCTCGTACAACACTGTTTCTAAGGAGGTAAACCATGCCGCTAGCTCGCCTTCATCAAAGTAGTGCTGAACAAACGAGGCTGTCTCGCTGATTGCCTCGATTTCCCTGCTGGCTGCGCTCGCTGCTGGGTCATGGACGGTAAAGGATTCGATGAAAACGAATCCCCCCGGTTTCAGAGCGCCGATAATCGCCTCAGCAACTTTCTTGCCTTCTTCCTTAGTGATGTGGTCAAGGAATGTCACAGCAACAATGGCATCGTAAAAGTTGGGCTTGAGTTGCACTGTTTTTACATCCGCAACTTCACCGTCAATATTGTCTAAGCCTTGCGAGCGAGCGTACTTCTCTAGCTTTTGAATGCCCTGGCTAGAGGCATCGACAGCGTGAACATGATAGCCATAGCGGGCTAATAGCAAGCCGTAGGGTCGCAATGCAAATAGAGACTACCGGTTGGTTTGAGAACACGGTGTAATTCCACTAGCCGAATAGCCATCATCACGAGATAGGCCATCATCTGATTTGTCCCAATAGCGGTACGCAAGGCTCCGATTATTGCGCTGATGTGATCGGGTGATTGTGTGACTAAATGATCGTAGGCGTCCTGAGCGACCTAGTTCCAGTGCCAGGTATCCTCAAAAGCAGTGATCTGGGCTTCGCTGTCGCTGCCGCTTTCATCCTTAAATAGCACGTTATAATTGCGATTGGAATTGAACGGCGGGTCAAGGTAAATCAGGTCAATGCTCTCGTCGAGGATATATTCGCGCAGGATGTTCAGGTTATCGCCGTAAAACAGGGTGTTCTCGGTGATGGGTTGCTGACTCATGCGATACTGCCTCACTCTCTATTGACGTGTTTGTGGATTGTGAGATTTATCATAACATAGAAAAGCTGTGTTGAATACTATCATGAGGTATTTTGTGGAGTTCGCCGAAAATAGTGAGCTTATGGCAAATGATTTTCTGTCACTGAACTATTGACTAGCCAAGAAAGTACATCGGTCGGTCAACGTGTTGTGTTCATTTGGCTTGGATCGTATTATTGGTACGATAGTCAATTAGTTTGGAGGGATGATATGGACACAATCAGAATCGCCGATGTAGCTGAGCGGGCGTCTGTTTCCATTGAGAGAGAACATAAGAAAATTAAGCTCGTTGTTTCTGACATTGAAGGTTGTCTCAATCTTAACGAACATACGTATGATCTTGAAGCTTTAAGCTGGATCAGAGCAGCGAACCAACTGGCACGGGTTGATAACCCTCTACCGTTCATTACAGTATGTAGTGGACGCCAACATGCGTTTGTAGAGGCGATCACACAATTGATTTCAGGTACATTCCCAGCCGTTTTTGAGAATGGCTGCGGACTCTATTTTCCCACACGTAGTTTGTATGAAGAGTATGCCTGGCATCCTTCTCTGAATCAGCCAGAGATTAAATCTCAATTTGCTCAGGTGCGAGAGAAGATACAAGATAAAGTTATCGCATCCGATTTGGCGCGCCGGGTTCCTGGGAAAGAAGTGATGCTTAGCTTGCATCCTGTGCCGCCTGTAGGAGTTGAGGAAGTGTACAGTATTGTCCTGGAAACGTTGGCAAAGAGTCAATTGGTCGCATCTATTACAAGATCGGCTTCTGCGGTAGATATCACACCAACGGGCATTGATAAAGCGGCAGGAGTGAGATGGCTTGTTGAGACGCTGCCGGTAGGACTAGCCAACGTCGCTGGGATAGGAGACAGTATTGGAGATGTATCTTTTCTGCGTATAGTCGGTCTTTCGGCTGCTCCGGCAAACGCGAGCGAACAAGTGAAGAGCTTCGTTGATTATTGTTCATCATGGGCTGATGGACAAGGGGTAGCAGATATTATTCGGCACTGTATTAATGTTAATATGCAGTCTCAATAAGCATACAGTTTTATGGGAAGCCGGGGTTGTTTCTTTCTCAGAAAACGAGTGAATCGAGATTACTCACGGAGTTGCCGGGCCAGGGATCGGTAATTTCTTTCGGTTCAAAACAGTCTATGAGTTCTCCAATTGCCGATCCCTGTTTTTCCATCCCTTTTGTCAGCAAGTCTTGTTGAAGTGCAAGCAACATAACCAGTTTTGATGTCGGCCCCCAGGATGCATAACGTAAACTGGAGCAGGCTTCTGCGATAGCGTGAGGCGTCAGTTCCAGATTGAACAGTTCGCGTGCGCGATCTTTGGCTTTTCTGGCGTTTTCCAAAAGAGTCGCTATGGGACAATCTGCGTTGTAAACAACAAGAAGCTTGGGAGCTAGCGTTTCGTACTCAACAGCGAATCCATAAAGACAAAAGTTCTCTGGACGTGCTTCGTGATAGTTCAATTCTTCAGCAACGGCATTTTTCAGAAACAAAAACAAGTCGGGAAGTCCATCGTTGGTGAAGTGAGGAAATTGTGCATGGTAAGGCCCAGACGTGTACTCTGGGCCGGGTATGTCTGCTGGCCCATGCATGAACTCACCAATTCCTGCTTCCCATGCCGAAGGGTAGAGTTCCGTATTGCTGGCTCTTCTGCGTAAAAGAAGGTATCCATCCTGGCTTACTACAACCATATGCAAAGCGAAGTTGGAAGGAAGTTCCAGGCGTTCACCATTTTTGAGACCTGCGAGAGCATTTGCAAAATATGCTTCTCTAAGTGATCTAAGCTCTGCTTTTCCGAGATGTGGATGAATAGAAACATAATCCAGGTATCTACTTGGCGAGAGCAAGATGAAGTGTTTGTAAGCACTATGATTCCATTCCGCTTTTTCCAGACGTACTAAAGCGCCTATGGGGTCTCTTCTTTTCTCGTGGCACTTCGTTTGATTCTTTCTGCACCAGTCTTCAAGAGCTTGCTGTACATCATCTGGCGGAGAAGACTCGTATTGAATTGTACTATCGTAGACAAGTTCAACGTTGGATACCTCTTCGCCGAGGCCCCAGGCATATATCCATGCACATTGGGGATTAGCGACAAGAGGTTGTAAAAGATCGGTGATACTATCGTCCATATTTGGCGATAGTCGTGATGCAGGAGATAGAAGAAGCTGCGCTGCTTGTGTA
>Ga0307374_10013735_pt1 | contig 11144 bp, 10 predicted proteins | sample OX3MG_FD_202532 | JGI IMG/M metagenome (GOLD analysis project Ga0307374, IMG submission 202532) | Soil microbial communities from Risofladan, Vaasa, Finland - OX-3 | ecosystem: Environmental > Terrestrial > Soil > Coastal area > Acid sulfate soil | place: Finland: Risofladan, Vaasa | collected... | reverse complement strand
CCGCGCGGAGCCGGTGCGCGTCTGTGGCGAGGTGGAGGGGGATCTCGCCGAGCTCGCGCTCTGCGTCCTCACGGGCGAGGAGCGGGCTCGAGTCGTCGACCACCTCGAGGGGTGCGCGGCGTGCGCCGCGGCGCTCCGCGAGCTCGCGGGCGTCGCAGACCGGCTCGTTGCCGATCTCCCGGAGATGGACCCCCCGCCCGGCTTCGAGAGCAGGGTGCTCCACCGGATTCGCTCGGTGGAGCCACGACCGACGCGGCGTGGAGACCACCGGCTCGTGCGTGCCGTAGCGATCGCGGCGATCGCGGCCTCGGCCGCCGCTGCGTTCGTCGTCGGTCGGGCGTCGTCGCCGTCGACCCCGGCCGGGGGGATCCGCGACGCCGCCGGGGCTGCCGCGCCCTCGCGTTCATCGGGGCTGTCCGTCGCGCTGCTGACGTCGGCCGGCCGGTTCGTCGGGGACGCCTACGCGGATGGCGGCCGCCACCCGTGGCTGCTCGTCTCGATCGATCGTCTCTCCGGCGACTCCTCCGTGACCTGCGACGTCACCGGTCGGGACGGCCGAGTTGTCGTGCTCGGTTCGTTCTGGCTGAGCTCGGGTCGGGGCTCCTGGGTCGTTCCGGTCCCGGCGTCGCTCGGTCGGCTCCGCTCGGCGCTGATCACGGCCTCTGGGGGCAAGGTGCTCGCGAGCGCGACGTTCGCGGCGTGATCCGTCGCGGCCTCGCGGTGCTCGCGCTGGCGGTCGCGCCGCTCGCTGCGACCGGTGCGGGAACGGTCGCGACCGCGGGCGGCGTGGCGCCGCGTGCGCCCGCCGCGCGGCTCTCTCCCGCAGCGGTGGCCGCGGGCGAGGTGTCGGGGGCGAGGGGAGGGCCGTGCGTCGGCGCCCCCGCGTCCCGGCACTACTCCCACGTCGTGTGGATCGTCATGGAGAACGAGGGCTTCGGCCAGGTCGCGGACAGCGCGGCAGCGCCGTTCCTCCGTCGGCTCGGATCCGAGTGCGGGCTCGCGACCGACTACCTCGCCGTCGCGCACCCGAGCCTCCCGAACTACCTCGCGATGACCTCGGGGAGCACTGACGGCGTGACCGACGACGCCGACCCGATCGTCCACCGCCTCTCCGAGAGGAGCATATTCTCCCAGCTCTCGGGAGGGTGGCGGGCGCTCGAGGACGCGATGCCGGGTCCGTGCGACCGGGTGACGTCCGGACTGTACGCGGCGCGTCACGATCCCGCGGTGTACTTCACGGACCTCCGAGCGACGTGTGCGCGCGACGTGGTGCCGCTGAGGTACCCGCTCGACCTCTCCGCCCGCTTCACTTTCATCACTCCGGACGTCTGCAACGACATGCACAGCTGTCCGATCGCGACTGGCGACGAATGGCTCGCGAAGACGGTCGGGTCGATCGTCTCGAGCTCGCAGTACCGTGCAGGTGGCACCGCGTTGTTCGTCGTGTGGGACGAGAGTGAGGCGGCCGGAGCGAATCGCGTCGCCGCGTACGTCGTCGCCCCGTCGGTACCTCGCGGGAGCCGTGTGGATGCGCCGTTCACGCACTACTCCCTGCTTGCGACCGCAGAGGACCTCCTCGGACTGCCGCGCCTCGGGGCAGCTCGCACGGCTCGCTCGATGGTCGTGCCGTTCCACCTCTGACCGACGTCCCCTGACGCCTCGCCGGCGGCGCGTCGCCCCGACCGGTCGCGTAGCGCGTCCCGGCGCCGCACGTTTCTCAGCGCCTTGCGCGCCACGCGTCGGCGAGGCCACAGGTTCGGACGCGAGCCTCGTCGTGACGAGGTGCGCCCCCGGCGCACCGCCGGCGCACGATGAGGAGGAGCCATGACGCAATGGACCGAGGGGCTCGAGCTGTCGGCGCCCCCGCACCGTGCACCGGGCGCCCGCACCCGGGCACTGCGGAGCGCGCTCGCGACCCTCGCTCTTGTCGCCGGGGTCGGCGTTCTCGGGTTCGGCGCCTCGCGTGCGCTGTCCACCGCGATGACGTCGCCGTCGGCGACGCTCGCGGCGCGACCGCACGTGGGCACTACGGCGCCCGCCGCGGCGAGCAGCGCGGTGACGGCGGCAGCGGGTACCGGGTCCGGACGGGTCGTCGCCCTCAGCTCGCCGCCCGCGGGGCGAGGCCTCGACGACTCAGCCCGGCGACGCTCGGGCGAGTCGCTCGGGCCGGTCAGCGGGGGTGCCGACGGCTGAGAAGGGTGCCCATCTCGCGGTGACGCCCACTCGTTCGTCGTCGTCGACCTGACCCTCACCAACGGCTCGTTGCGGGGTTGCTCGGCGAGGTGGCCCTTCCTGCTCGCTTCGCGGCAGAGCGTCGCCGCGCTCGACGTCCTCGCCGGAGAGCGCATCGCCCAGCTGTAGCTCCTTGTCGGCGGCGCGCCGCGCGGTACGGTCGGACCGTGAGCGGGCCCGTCGAGATCCGCGGATCGACGAATCGGACCCCGCGCGTGCCGGGGCCGGAGGACGTCACCCGAGCGGTGGAGAGGATCGCGCCGTACGCGCGCCGGACCCCGATCCTCGCCCTCGAGGTCGACGGTCGGCCGCTCGCGCTCAAGCTAGAGCACCTCCAGCTCAGTGGGTCGTTCAAGCTACGCGGCGCGCTGAATGCGCTGGTGGCAGAGCCGGACGCACTGGAGGTCGTGACCGCATCGGGCGGCAATCACGGGCTCGGGGTAGCGATCGCGGCCCACCTGCTCGGGAGGCGGGCGACGATCTTCGTCCCCGAGAGGGCCCCTGCCTCGAAGGCGCGGCGGATCACGGCTGCCGGAGCGGAGCTCGTGCGCACGGGTGCGACGTACGCGGCCGCCGTCGAGTCCGCCCTCGCGTACGTCTCCGAGCGAGGTGGGCGATACGTGCCCGCGTACGACGATCCTCTCGTCGTCGCCGGTCAGGGGACAGTCGCCGCGGAGATCGTCGTGAGCGCGCCGGAAGTCGACGCCATCGTCGTCGCCGCGGGTGGGGGCGGCCTCGCCGCGGGGTGCGCGCTCGGTGGTGGCGGCCGCCTCGTGGTCGCGGTCGAGCCCGAGCGCTGTTGTTCGCTCCACGACGCTCTCGCCGCAGGCCGACCTGTGGACGCGCCGACGGACTCGGTCGCGTCGTCGGCACTCGGCGCGACGCGCGTCGGCGAGATCCCGTTCGCCGTGCTCTCGTCGCGCGCCCCGGCGAGCGTGCTCGTCTCGGACTCGGCGATCCTCGCGGCGCGCGACCGGCTGTGGGAGGAGTGCCGCCTCGCCGTCGAGCCGGCCGCCGCCGCGGGCGTCGCCGCGTGGATCGCCGGCACGGTCGAGGCCGAGCTACCTTGCGTCGTCCTGTGCGGGGCGAACGCGGACTGGCTTCCGGGGTGACGCGTCGCCGTGCATTTGTGGCACCTGGGGTCTCGCCGCGCGACCCTACGGGCCGGTGCGGGTGAGCGAAGGATTCCGCAGGTCCATCGTGATCCTCGACGCGACGTCGTGGAGCTGCGGCGCCAGCCGCTCGAGCCGGTCGCGGCCCCACCGTGTGCTCGGAGCTGCGACAGTGAGCGCAGCGATCGGCCTTCCGCCGACGCCTTCGATGGCGACGGCGATCGCGTTGACCTCGCTGAGGTGCTCGCCGATGTTGAGGGCGTAGCCGCACAGCCTCACCGCGTCGAGCTCCACCTCGAGCGCACCGAGGTCCGGTATGGAGCGCTCCGTGATCCGCGTCAGCCCCGACGCGTATCGGGCCCGGACGCTCGCACGCGGGAGCTGGGCGAGCAGGACCTTGCCCCCGGCCGCGGCGTAGGCCGGCACGCGAGCACCCTTTCGAGTAGCGACGCGTAGCGGCTGGCGCGCCTCGATCCCGTCGACGAAGAGCGCGTCGGGGCCGTCGAGGACCACGAGGTTGATGGTCTCGTCGATCTCGGCGCAGAACTGCTCCAGATGCGGCCAGGAGACGGAGAGGAGGTTGTGGTCGCCGCGCGCGAGGCGGCCGAGGGAGAGTGCCGCCGGGCCGAGGAGGTACCGGCGAGTCCGCGGGTCCTGCTCGGCGAATTCGTGGATCCGCAGGATGTTCAGCAGCCGGTGCGCCGTCGAGACCGCCAGATCGAGCTCGCGGCTGAGGTCGCTTACGCCGATCGACTCGCGCGACGCGAGCAGCAGGAGAGTGCGAAGGCACTTGCTCACGGAGTCGTTCGGTATCGCGTCCTTCGACATAGTCGAAATGTACTCAGTTTCCTTCCACAAGGCCGTAGATTCAGTTATCCTGAACGCAGGGAGCCAAGTTTCCACATTGTGGAAGTTGGCGGACGGTACGTGGGGGGGGAATGGGCGACGCGCGAAAGCGCCCGCGTTGCACGCGCAACCGTGACGTCGGTCGCGCTCGCCGGGCTGCTGCCCACGGCGACGCGGTGTCTGCGTCTGGCGGTGTTCACCGATGACGACGGTGCGCGATGCGGCGTTCGAGGTGTTTCGGCGGTACGAGCTGACGACCATCTTCGCGAATCCCGGCTCGACCGAGATCGCGCTCCTCACGGATCTCCCCGAGGACCTGCGGTTCGTCCTCGCGCTGCACGAGGGGTCCGTTGTCGGCGCGGCCACGGGGTTCGCCATCGCTAGCGGCAGACCTGCCCTCGCTGTTCTTCACACGACCGCGGGGCTCGGTAACGCGACAGGCGCGCTCGCGACGGCGCGTACCAACCGAGCGCCCCTCGTCGTCATCGTCGGGCAGCAGGACCGCCGCCACCTCGCGTTCGCGCCCTTCCTCGCCGGCGAGCTGGAGGGCCTTGCCGGCTCGTACCCCGTGTGGTCCGCGGCTCCGGTTCGAGCGCAGGACGTGCCGGGCGCGATCGCTCGGGCGTGGCACGAGGCATGCGAGCACCGTGGGCCGGCAATCGTCGTCGTGCCGATGGACGACTGGCGAGCGGCCGCTGACGACCTCGCGATGGCAGCGCCGGGCGAGGTGCAGCGGCCCGTGACGTCGGACGCAGCGGGCCTCGGCGAGCTTGCCGAGCTCGTGGACACCGCGATCTCGCCCGCTATCGTCGCTGGGGCCGGAGCCGACAGCGCGGAAGCATGGTCAGCGCTCACCTCGCTCGCCGAGCGCCTCGCGTGCCCCGTGTGGCAGGAGCCGCTCGGCGCACGCGCGGGCTTCCCGCAGGACCACCAACAGTTCGCCGGGCACCTTCCAAGCGGGCGCTTCGGAGTCCGGGATGTGCTCGCGCCACACGACGTCGTCCTCGTCGTCGGCGCGCCGGCGTTCCGCCACTACCCCTACGAGCCCGGCCCGCTCGTCCTTGCGGGTACGAAGCTGGCGATGGTCACCGATGATGCCTCGGACGCGTTGCACAGCCCAGTCGATCTCGCGCTGATCGCGCCGATCGCCGCGACGTGCCGACTGCTTGCGGAGATGGTCGGTCCGCGCGCGGGCGCGATGGTCGTCTCGGCCGCGCGGCCGGTACCGACGCCGCCCGAGGGACGAGGGCACCGGCTGCGCGCGGCGCACGTCCTCTCCGAGCTCGCGCGCCGGATTCCACCCGATACGGTCCTGCTCGAGGAGGCGCCGTCGAATCGGCCGACGTTGCACCGCGTCATCCAGGTGCGGCGGCCGCTCGGATTCCTCAGCGCGGCGATGGGCGGCCTCGGGTTCGCGATGCCCGCGGCTGTCGGCGTGCGCCTCGCTTCGCCGCGCCGGCCGGTCGTCGCCGTCGTCGGAGACGGGTCCTCGCTGTACGCGATCCAGTCGCTGTGGACCGCGGCGCACTACGGCGTCGGAGTCCTTTTCGTCGTGCTCTCCAACGGTCGGTACTCCGTGCTGGACCAGCTCGCGAAGAGCGAGGGTCGTGGCGTGGTCCCGTGGCCGCCGTTCGAGGAGATCGACGTTGCGGAGATCGCGCTCGGCTTCGGGTGCGAGAGCGTGACCGTCGAGGATCGCGAGGGCCTCGTCGCGGCGCTCGACAAGAGCATCCCGGGTCTGCGCGAGATGAACCGTCCGTTCGTCCTCAATGTCGCGGTCGCCGCGGACCTCGAGTTCGTGCCCTGATGACTCGGACGACCGTCGTTCTGGCACGAAGGTTCCTGACCGCGTCGGCGAGCCCGGGCCCCGAGCCGTGCGCGCGAGCCGCGATCCTCCTGCTCCGCATGGGTCGTCGCGCGCTCCCGGCGCGGGCGTTCGCGGCCCGATCGCCTCCGCCGCTGTCTGACCCGGGGGTATCCGTCCTCGCAGGCCGTTCTGCAAATGGCCGGGCGCGAGGTGCCGCACTAGCGATCACCAGTTCGAGGGGGGGAAGACGACGACATGACCGATGCTCACGACACGTTCCTCTTGGACGCCGCGACGTCCTTGCGGCGGCTCGGATTCGGCGCCACCGGCGCGGCACGCAGCGCGACGTACGAAACACGCGCGACGTGAATGTGACGACACGCCGACTGGAGCCGGCAGACCGCCCGCACACGGGGCGCAGTTGCCCGCCGGGTGCTCGGCACGCCGGGCTCCACATGGATTCATTCCCACCCGAACAACTCATCCAGGAGAGAACAGATGCGTAGGAAGCGTCTCAACATCGCAGCAGGTGTCGCCTTGCCGATTGCCCTTCTTGCCGGGAGCACGTCGGCTGCACACGCGACGTCGCCCGCGTCGGGCAGGAAGAGCCCAGCGGTCATCGGGGCCGTGTTCCCCTTGACCGGTGTCCACGCGCCGACGGGGACCGCCCTGCTCGACGGCATCGAGCTCGCGGCGTCCGTGATCAACAAGGAGGGCGGAGTGCTGGGGCACCCGCTCAAGGTCGACCCGTTCAACACGAACGCCGACCCCGTCGACGCGGTAACTGCAGTCCGGCAGCTGCTGGCGGTCGACAACCCGAGCGTGGTAATCGGCTTCAGCGGGTCCGACTACGAGCAGGCCCTACCACTTGTGAACCAGGCGAAGGTCGTGTCGTTCATCGACGTCGGAGACCCCGTTCTTGACCACGTCACGAACATGCCGTACATGTTCCGCGCCGTGCCGTCAGACGCACTGACGGGCACGGCGATGGCGTACTGGGCGTGGCATCAGCACTACACGCGAATCGCGATGGTATTCGACGCCGATACTGCGTCGCAGACGATCGTCCCCTCGGTCGAGACGACAGCGCGCAAGCTCCACATCCAGGTTGTCGCGTCGAACTCGAGCGACTTGCCGACGGGGTCGCCGTCCTACCAGACTCAGGTCCGGGCAGTCCTCGCCGGCAAGCCGCAGGCGATCCTCACCCAGGTGGTCGAGAACGACGCGGGTACGTTCTTCTCGGAGCTGCAGAGTCTCGGTGGAGGAAACCTGCCGGTCGTCGGGAGCGATGCGACCGCGACGGCTGCGTTCTCCCAGGCATTCGGCGCGACCCAGGCTCGGGAGCACCTTGTGTCCGTCGAGCCCGGCGTCGGCGTCGGCGGTCGGCTCGGTCACGCCTTCGTGGTCGCCTTCACGAAGATGTTCCACACGCCTCCGCGCTCGCTCTCGTCGAGCGACTACGACGCGACGATCGTGGCCGCGCTCGCCATGGACGCTGCTCACTCGACCGATCCCAGGGTCTACCAGCGCTACGTCATGAAAGTGACGACCCCCGGCCGTGGAGTCACCGACGTCAACTCCTACCGGCAGGGCGAGCAGCTCCTCGCGGCGGGCAAGCGCATCAAGTACGTCGGGCTCAGCAGCAGCATGACGTTCAGCAAGTACCACTCTCTCGCCGTCACCTACGACGTCGTCAAGACCGATGCGAGCGGGAACGTGACGGTCGTGGGAACCATCCCGGACGCGAAGCTCACGCCGCTTCTCGGCTGATCGTGTCACTGCGATGAGAGCCCTCCCGCTGGTCGAACCGCGATGTCGTTGCTCGGTGTCGTTCGCGAGCAGCGTCCGGTGTGGCATCACAGCGGTGCCGCAGCGGTTCGCGGGAGGCTCTCGTCGCGGTGCCAGGCGATTGTCGGCACGGTGCGCGCAGCGGCGACGCCACGGTTCGGGCGGAGCAGCCGTCAGGACGGACAGGGCTCATGAAAGGACATGGGAGTACCGATGCTTCATTCGATAGGGTTCGGACTGGTCGACGCGTCCATCCTGGCCATCGCAGCACTCGGCTTCTCGCTCCAGTTCGGTGTGACCAACTATGTGAACTTCGCGTACGGCGCCTACCTGTCCTTCGGCGCGTACATGGCAGTGTGGTCGAACTCGGGACCACTTCACCTGTCGATCTGGCTGAGCATGGTCGTCGCGGCGGTCACGACGGGCATGTTCTCATGGGTGGTCGACCGAGGCTTCCTCGCGCCCTTCATCCGGCGGCGCTCCGGCCTGATCTTCGCTCTCATCATCACGTTCACGCTGTCGTTGGTGCTCGACGACGTCTACATCGTCATCTGGGGCACTACCTTTCGCGAGCTCAACTACTCGGCGCCACACACGATGTCGGTCGGCCCCTTCCTGTGGAGCCAGTACGACGTGATCTTCATGGCCTGTTCGATACTCCTGCTCATCGCGATGATGGCGCTGCTCGGACGCACGCGACTCGGTCGGATGATGCGGGCCATGGGCGACGACCTTGACCTTGCGCGCGTGTGCGGGTTCCGGACCCGGCGCGTGACGTCGGCCGTCGCGGTCATCTCTGGCGCCCTCGCTGGTCTCGCGGGAGTCATGCTCGCGATCGAGCAGCACACCTTCACGACCTCGATCGGCGACAACGTGCTCTTCCTCATCCTCGGTTCGGTCATCCTCGGGGGCATCGGGCGACCGGCGGGCGCCGTGCTCGGTGCGATCCTCGTCGGCGTCTCTGTGCAGGTCGCCGTGTTGTTCATTCCTGCCGGCCTCGCTCCGGTGCTCGTCTTCGTGGCGCTCATCGCCGTGATGCTGTTGCGGCCGGAGGGGCTCCTCGGTGCGACGACGCGTCCGGCCGGGCAACTGTGAGCCGGCGTTGATCCCGTCTCGATCCCTCGCAACCGTCCAGAGGAAAGCGACCTCGGAGATATGAGCGCCTTCGAGTTCCTGATCATCTCGCTCGGTACGTTCGGCGCCTTGAACGGGATCTTGGTTCTCGGCCTGAACCTTCAGTTCGGCACGGCGGGCATACTCAACCTGTCGTACTTCACGGCGGTCGCTGTCAGCGCGTACGCGACAGGCGTCGCGGAGCTCCACCACGCGCCGGGTGGGCTCGTGCAGTACATCGGGGGCTTCGGCTGGCCGTTCCTCCCATCGATCCTGTTCGGGATGGCCGTTGGCGCGGGCTTTACGTTCCTGCTCGGGAGCATGGCCTTTCTCCGCCTGCGGGAGGACTACCTCGGACTCACCCTTTTCGCCGTCCAGGCCGGGTGCCTCCTCGTCGTGACGGATTACCCGCCGCTGTTCGACGGGCCCCGCGGGCTCGTCGGCCTGTCGGGTCCGTTCCAGTCCACACTGTCGGCGAGCGGCTTCCAGGTGGAGTTCCTCGCGCTCACGGTGGTCGTCCTCGTCGCTGTCCTGCTTGTCCTCCAGCGCATCGATCGGTCGCCTCTTGGACGCATCTTCCGGGCGGTCCGGGACGACGAGACCGCCGCAGCGGCGGTGGGCCAGGATCCATGGAGACGAAAGACCGCGGCGTTCGTCATCGGTGGCGCCACCGCCGGCCTCGGCGGGGCACTCTTCGCGACATACGTCGGTGGCTGGGACCCGGGCGCGTGGCAGACGCCGGAGACCCTCGTGCTCTTGTCGGCGCTGGTCGTAGGCGGCCGCGGACGCCCTCTCGGAGCGCTCCTCGGTTCGCTCTTCCTCATCGAAGGAATCAACGAGGCAGGGCTGTGGATCCCTACGATCGCGAACCGACCGGACCTTCTCCCCTCGCTGCAGGGGATCGCCACCGCCGCCGCACTCTTCGCCTTCTTGTGGTGGCGTCCGCAGGGGATACTGCCGGAGCGGCGGGAGCGGGTGGCGGATTTCGAGCGCCGGCGGAGAAGGCTCGCGCCTCGGCGCGTCCGACGCACGGCCGGCGCGACCGAGCCGGGCCGGCTCGCGTGAGCGCGCACGGCACGTGCCATTCGGACTGGATGCGGAGATGGGAAAGACCGACATGTCGTTGATCGATCGGCGGCGCCAGAGGCGCCGGGGCGCCGTCACCGGTGCGACCTCCAGCGAGAGGCCCGAGGGCGGGGCCATGCTCCGCCTCGACCACGTGGCGTACAGCTACGGCGGCGTGCAGGCAGTGCGTGACGTGTCGCTCGAGGTGTCGCGTGGCGAGTTCTGCGGGCTGATCGGGCCGAACGGCGCCGGGAAGTCCACCCTCATCGACTGCATCTCCGGCCGGGCGACGTCCTACTCGGGAGCGGTGCACATCGATGGCGAGGAGGTGACCGGATGGGGCCTGCAGCGCACCGCGGAGTTCGGGCTCGTGCGGACGTTTCAGACGAGCCGGGTCTTCTCGCGGCTGAGCGTCGTCTCGGACGTGCTCGTCGGCGCTCGAGACCAGGAGGGCACGACTGTCGCGTCGGCGATTCGCGGCGGCTGGCGAGAGAACGAACGGCGCCATGTCGCCGATGTCGTCTCCATGCTCGACCGGTTCAGTATCGGTCACGTGGCGAACAACCTGGGCTCGGAGCTGTCCGGGGGCCAGCGGCGGCTCGTCGAGCTCTCTCGGGCGATCCTGACGCGACCGAGGATGCTCCTGCTCGACGAGCCCTTCGCGGGCGTGAGCCCCGTCGCGCGCAAGGAGCTCGCACGTCACCTGCGGTCGCTCTGCGAGCAGGACGGCCTGACCGTGCTCATGGTCGAGCATCGTCTGGACCTCGTCGAGCAGTTGTGCGACCGCATCTATGTCATGGCGGAGGGAACGATCCTCGCGTGCGGATCGATGGCGGAGCTGCGTCGCAACTCCTCGGTCACCTCGGCATATCTCGGCAAGTCGGCGTCGGCCGATCGGTTGGCAGCGGAATGAGGCTCGACGTGCAGGACCTCACCGTCGGCTACGGGAGCCAGCCGATCGTGTTCGACGCGAGCCTGTCCTTTGCCGCGGGCGAGGTCACCGCTGTCATCGGTCCGAACGGCGCCGGGAAATCCACTCTCGTCAAGGGGATGGTCGGTGCCGCGACCGTGTTCGCCGGCAGCGTGGTCCTCGACGGTGAGGTCGTCGCGCCAATCACCCCGCGCGCGCTCCTCGAGCGCGGTGTCGCGTACGTGCCCCAGCTGAACAACGTGTTCCCGTC
>Ga0307374_10013734_pt1 | contig 11144 bp, 12 predicted proteins | sample OX3MG_FD_202532 | JGI IMG/M metagenome (GOLD analysis project Ga0307374, IMG submission 202532) | Soil microbial communities from Risofladan, Vaasa, Finland - OX-3 | ecosystem: Environmental > Terrestrial > Soil > Coastal area > Acid sulfate soil | place: Finland: Risofladan, Vaasa | collected... | reverse complement strand
AGTTCTTCGAGAAGTGGAAGCCGAAGCGATAAGTCCTATTCGGACGTGTCGAAGGTCTGCCATCGATGCCGTGCAGCGAAGACTGAGGTTGTTCTGAGGGTTTGTAGCACAGGGCCCGCGTTTCAGCACTGAGGCATGCCGCCTAAAACCCGCAGCGTTGGGACGGCGAACGCTGCGCTACCCGCTACCTTACAAGCGGCAAGCTTTGAAAATCAGTGTCAGCGCCCCCGACGAGTGTTACTGTGCGAGCCACCTCCTAATTGTCGCGGGTGGCGCATACGTTCCGCAGTACGGAATGTATGCGGCATTTGAATCCTGTAAAATGGCCGCGTGGCCCGGCAGAAGCATTATGACGGACTGAACCATCGTCACTATTTGACCCGCAGCACGTATCGCCGCGCACCTCTGTTCGACTCGGAGAGGTTCAGCAAGCCACGGCATAGAAAGCTTGACGTGGCGAGCGGCAAGCTCACGAGAGTCCCGCTAAACTTCGCGGGTGACATATTACTGTCCGGATGGACGAACGACGGCCGCATCCTGGCGTTTGGCGAACCCTTGCGAGCCCATATCTGGCGTTTCCGGCCCATCCATTGATGGAATTGACAGGGGAAGGACAGGAATGCTATATTACCTACCGACTGGCCGGTATCCAGGGCAGAGTGCCTGAAAGCTTGCCTCCGATGGCGGGTCCAGCGTTGCTGGATTGGAACTTCCGAACACTTTCAGAGTAGGGTAAAGTAAGAATTATGCCAACGCGCACCATGTACGAAAAGATCTGGAGCGCCCACGTGGTCCGGGAGGAAGCCGGACACCCGACGCTCATTTATGTTGACCGCCACCTGGTCCATGAAGTGACCTCGGCGCAGGCGTTTGCGGGGCTCAAAGCCGCCGGGCGCAAGGTCCGCCGGCCGGACCTGACTTTTGCGGTGATGGACCACTCCGTGCCGACCACCGACCGCAGCCTTCCGATGGTGGACCAGGCTGCCGTGGAGCAGTTTGCAGCGCTCGACCGCAACTGCCGGGAAAACAACATCCTGCTGTTTGACATGAACGACCGCAACCAGGGGATCGTGCACATCATCGGCCCCGAACTCGGCATCACGAATCCCGGCCAGACCATCGTTTGCGGTGACAGCCATACTTCCACCCATGGCGCGTTTGGCGCGCTGGCCTTCGGCATCGGCACCAGCGAAGTGGAGCACGTGCTGGCAACGCAGTGCCTTTCGCAGTTCAAATCAAAACCCATGCTGGTGCGGGTGAAGGGCCGCCGGCTGCAAGGGGTCACGGCCAAGGACATTATTCTGGCCATCATCGGCAAGATCGGAACTTCCGGCGGAAACGGCCACGTGATCGAATTCGCCGGGGAGGCCATCCAGGCGCTTTCCATGGAAGGCCGGATGACGGTCTGTAATATGACGATTGAAGGCGGCGCGCGCGCGGGCATGGTGGCGCCGGACGATACGACTTTCGCTTATCTCGAAGGCCGTCCGTTTGTTCCGCGCGGCAAAGATTTCCTGGTGGCTGTTGACCACTGGAGGACGCTTGCCTCCGATCCCGGCGCAACCTATGACAAGGTTGTGGAACTTGAAGCGGCGGAAATCGCTCCCCAGGTAACGTGGGGAACCAACCCGGGCATGGTGACCGATGTCACCGGCAGCGTGCCGGACCCCAACTCTTTCAGCGATTCGGTGTCGCGCCAGGCCGCGGAGCAAGCTCTCGAATACATGGCTTTGAAGCCCGGGACCCGCATTGCCGACATCCCGGTGGACCGCATTTTCATCGGCTCGTGCACGAACGCGCGCATCGAAGACCTGCGCCTGGCCGCCCGCGTGCTCGACGGAAAGAAGATTGCTTCAACCATCAAGGGAGCGCTGGCCGTTCCCGGTTCCCGCCGCGTCAAGGCCCAGGCGGAGGCCGAAGGTCTGGATAAAATTTTCCGGGCCGCCGGATTCGAGTGGCGCGATTCCGGGTGCAGCATGTGCCTGGCTATGAACCCTGACGTTCTGCCAAGCGGCGAGCGCTGCGCCAGCACCTCCAATCGCAACTTTGAAGGCCGCCAGGGCAAGGGCGGCCGCACGCACCTGGTGAGTCCGATGATGGCAGCCGCCGCGGCCATCGAAGGCCACTTTGTCGACATCCGCAAGTGGGATGTGGGGAGGACGGAGTAGACGACACACCATGTGTATCACCCTTGTCAATTTCATCCAGGGAATAAGGCCTTACCTTGAAGTAATCGCGATTGTAGCGACACTGGTGATGGCCTTTATTGCTCTCCTCACTTATGACCGGAGCGTGAAGTTAGACAAGACTAAATGGATGAAAGAGTTGTATGAAAAGTTCTACGAGCAGCCACAGCTTAAGTGTGTGAGAGAGCAACTGGATAGCGGCGACGGGCAGAAAATCTCCGAGTTAGTGAAGGAGGAGAGTGCGCCGTTCACTGACTACTTGAACTTTTTCGAATTCCTGGCTTATCTCGAAAAGTCAAAGCAGGTGAGTCGTGCCGACACCCTCGGGCTGTTCCGGTATTACTTGCAGAACCTCCAGGCAAATCGTGAGGTCATGGTTTACGTCCAAAATCCCTCGAATGGCTTTGAGGGATTGCGGGAAATGCTGAAGCGAAATCTGGATGAATAAAACTATGAGCACCCGCGCGACAGGCGCCAATCTTCTGTTTGTCTACGGAACCCTGATGAAGGGGCTCCGAGAGGGCTGGCAAAAACAAGTAGGGGCACATTTTGTGGGTCACGGGCGGATAACCGGCAAGCTCTATGATCTGGGTGAATATCCAGGCGCAGTCGTCTGTGCAGACGCGCAACACCAGATAGCGGGAGAAGTATATCGGCTTGACGACCCAGACATCGCAACCGGAATTCTGGACCAGTACGAGGAGTTTCTCCCTTCCCGGCCCGACAAAAGCTTGTTCATCAGGGAAAAGCTGCCCGTCACAATGAAAGGCGGCGCACAGAAGCGAGCCTGGGTTTACTTGTACAATCGCTCCGTGAACGATGCGGATTTTATTCCCGGGGGCAATTACCGGGAGCGAACATCTATCGGAAGGTGACACTTGAAATCCTTTTCGAAGCACACCGGACTTGTTGCGCCGCTGGATCGTGTGAACGTGGACACGGACCAGATTATTCCCAAGCAGTTTTTGAAAGCGATCACGCGCGAAGGGTTTGGCCGGTTCCTGTTTTTCGACTGGCGCTATCTTGACGGCGGGGATCCCAACCCGGAGTTTGTGCTGAACCAGCCTCGCTACCGGGGAGCTTCCATCCTGCTGGCGCGCACCAATTTCGGCTGCGGCTCCAGCCGCGAACACGCGCCGTGGGCGATTCTCGATTACGGCTTCCGAGCGATTATCGCTCCGAGCTATGCCGACATATTCTATATTAACTGTTTTAAGAATGGCATCCTTCCTATAACGCTTCCCGACGCCCAGGTGGATGAGCTGTTCCGGCGCACCGAACAGAATGAGGGATACCAGTTGACGGTGGACCTGGAAAGCCAGACGATCAGCGAGGCAAACGCCGCGGGCGGCGGCCTGAAAATTCCTTTCGAGGTTGGTCCCTTCCGGAGGGAATGCCTGCTGAACGGATGGGACGACATCGGGCTGACGCTGCGCCATGAAGACCAGATTGGTACTTTCGAAAAAGAGCGCCAGCCCAACGCCACCCGCTATGGTTCGCTCGAAGCCTCTTCCGGCCAATAAGAAACCCCTCCTGCTGAAGGGCCGGGGCCAACCCATCGTTTGTCATCCTGAGCGCAGCGAAGGATCCCCGCATTTCCTTTCACGGGAAACTCAGCGAAGCATCTCTGTGTCCTCTGTGTCTTTGAAGCTTTAACACAGAGACCACGGAGAGTCTCTGTGCCCTCGGCGTTGAGCTTCTTCCGACCACGGAGGACACAGAGCAAAACAAATGCCCAGACCCTTCGCTGCGCTCAGGATGACAAGTGCATGGCCGGCCTCGCCACAAAACAATGCTGCCGCGATCAATTGCAATTGACGTCGTGCGAGAAGAAATCAGCGGTAGAAGATGGGATTATTAATCTGCAAAGCCATCAGGGCAAAGGAACCCGCGATGATGACCACGGAAGCCACGGCCAGCGCGTTCCAAAGGTTTTCACTGGGCCGCGTCTCAGGCACGCCTTCGGGGATGATGTATCCGAGAACAAAGCCGGAAGCGAGCCCGCCCAGGTGAGCGGCATTGTCGCTGTTGAAGAACAGGCCGAAGATGAAGATGTAAATGACCCATCGCCACAACGTGCTGCGATACTCTTTCCCCAGATGCCCGTGATGGAAAGTGGCCCCGATCAGAATGCCGATCAGCCCCATGATTGCGCCGGAAGCCCCGATAGAAAGGACCATGGGGCTCCACAAAAGGCTGAGCAGGTAGCCGCACACTCCGGTGACGAGATACAGCACGATGTATTTGGAGATCCCAAACAGCCCTTCCACTTCAGGCCCCAGGTCAAACAGGACCCACAGGTTGAATCCGATGTGCAGAAGGCCTGCGTGCAGGAACATGGCGGTCACCAGCCGCCACCACTGGCCGGCATAGATGAAGGGCCCGAACTTGGCTCCCAGCCGAAGCATCACCATGCCCCGAATGCCTCCAAACAATCCCCCCGACTGGCCCGGCCCGCCGGCCCTTTGCGTCATGAACCATTCCACCACAAACATCAGGACGATGGCCGCAGCCAGCATCGAAGTGGCGCTGGTGGGCGTGGGGATGATGCCCATGATCCGCCCCGGAGTCCCGGCGCCGCCCCGCGCCCGCTGAGGCCCGATCTTTGCGCCGCAATGCGGGCAGACCTTGGTGTCCCGAGGATTCAGAGCGCGGCATTCCGGACACATCCGGTGAGACGTGTCATAGGACGGATTGGCCGCACCGAAGGACTCTCGCCACCACGCTTTCAGCTTTTCGATTTTGAACCAGACCTTTGGAGGAAGTTCCATAAGCACCGGGAGTTCTGGACGTAAGAGGATAAACGGCTATTATATTCCACCCGCCCCAAAATCCTGCACGTTTTTCACGAAGGGTCCGGCGTCCGTGCTTTGGCCATCAGGCGGGATCATGGCATCGCCGGGAAAGCCGTCCTGCGGTAAAATGGCCAACGGGCCGGTTATAATTTGTCTGGCCGCATCGGCTGACTGGAATATCGCGAGGATGAGCGGTAACCAGAACGCGGAAGTCTTGACGAAGAAACGGGCGAAATCTGAAATCGTGGTCAAGACGCTGAATTTTAAAACTCGCTCCGGAACGTTCAAAAGGCTTGGACGTCTGGCATTCCTGGCGGGCCTGTCGTTCTTTTGGACCAGTTGCCATCATCGGGCGCCTGTCGTCGCGCCCCCATCGGGCGCGCCTTCAGCGCGACGGCATCCTTCCATTCCAGCCCCGATCGTCCAGGGCGAGGAAGGCATCGCCTCCTGGTACGGGCGCCCCTACGATGGGAGGCGGACGGCGAGCGGTGAAATTTATAATATGCATGCGATGACCGCCGCGCACCGCACGCTGCCCTTCGGAACCCGCGTCAGAGTACGCGACCTTGAGAATGGTGACAGCGTGGTTGTGCGCATCAACGACCGCGGACCCTTTGTCGAGGGGCGCATCATCGACCTTTCCTATGCGGCGGCCCAGGCGATGCACATGCCCGGGACAGCTCTGGTGCGGTTGCATATCCTGAGCGTCGGGCCGGACGTTTCCGAGGGCATTTATTCGGTCCAGATCGGCGCGTTTCTGGACCGAAGCAATGCTGAAAGGCTGAAGCATCGCATTGAAAAGAGATTTCATCCGGTCGTCATCAAGACGGCGGACCACGGCACCGGGGTGTTTAACCTCGTCCTTGTGGGCCAGGAAAGCACCCAACAACAGGCGGAAGAGCTGGCAAGCCAACTGGTCCGCGCCAAACTGGCGACACAAACCTACGTCGTGAGAATCAATTAGAAATTCAGAGGTTTTCTTGCGGAGGCACAATGGATACCTGCATCTTTTGCAAAATCATTGAGCGCCAGCAGCCGGCCAAGATTGTTTATGAGGATGACCAGGTCGTCGCCATTGAAGACATCCGCCCGCAGGCGCCGGTCCATCTGCTGGTCATGCCGCGAAAGCACGTGCCCTCGCTTAGAGAAGCCGGCAGCGGCGATGGACCGCTGCTGGGCCGACTGTTCATGGTCGCCGCTCAACTGGCTCGCGAGCGGCAGCTTGATGCCCGAGGCTACCGGACCGTGGTCAACAACGGGCCGTGGGCCGGGCAAACCGTCGATCACCTGCATCTGCACGTGCTGGGCGGACGCGTTTTTCACTGGCCGCCAGGATAAGTTTCTTCGGCCTGCCGTCAATCAGAGCGTTGCCAGCAGGGCCGCCAGCAGCGCGGCGCGGCGCGGAAGCTCACGGATGATGACGTGCTCATCGAGCGCGTGCGCGCCATTGCCCACGGCCCCCAATCCATCCAGCGTGGGGATGCCGAGCGCGGCGGAGAAATTGCCGTCGGAACCGCCTCCCGTGGCAGCGTCCCTGACTTCAAAACCAAGTTGGCTTGCCACGGCTTTCGCCTTTCCGAAAAGGGCCGCCGCCATCGCCCGCTCCATCGGAGGCCGGTTGATTCCACCCTCGATTTCCAATCGGGCTTCCGGATGGACAGGTGTCAAGCCGAGAATTTTTCTTTCGATCCGCGCCTGGTCACCGCGCTGCGGAATGCGCACATCCACCGTGGCACGGGCAAGCGCGGGAACAACGTTCGACCGGGTCCCCCCTTCGATGACCCCGACATTCAGCGTGAGGCCGCGCCGCGGTTCCGCCAATTTTTCAATCTGGAGGACCTGGCGGGCAAGCTCGGCAATCGCGTTGACCCCCGCGCCGGGATTAATCCCTGCATGCGCCGAACGCCCATGAACCGTGAGGCAAAATTCGCCGACACCCTTGCGGGCCGTCTTCAGCGCGCCACCCTCCGCCGCCGGCTCCAGCACCAGCACGGTCCTGGCGCCGATTGCCTCCCGTTCAATCTCACGCCGAAACGCCTTACTTCCGGTTTCCTCTTCCGGGTTCAGGAAAAACCGCACGGAACTTGAAGGCTCGACCCCGAGGGCCTGGAGCGCCCGGACCGCCGCAAGCCCCAGCACCAGGCCCGACTTCATGTCCAGAACGCCGGGGCCGTAGGCACGGCCGCCCCGAACCCGAAAAGGCATGCGAGCGAGCGTCCCTTTGGGCCAGACCGTATCGTGATGTCCGATAAGAAGAATGGGCTTTTGCGGGCTTGATGCCTCGCGTTTTCCCTTGCCGCCACGGGGCGTGGAGGCGCGATGTCCTCCCCAGAACTCCGCCACCAGGCCGGCGCCGGTAACCGGGTTTTCAAGCATCGAGACTTTACCGCGCTGGCGGCGGAACTCGCGCGCAAAAAAACGGGCCAGGCGGTCGATATCGGGCCGCGAATAGGTGGGAGACTCGATCTCCACAGCTTCGCGGAGAAGCTTCATCGTGTTGGGCAGATCACTTTGGCAGTAAGCAAGAAGCTTGCGAAAATCCAATTGCGTCCTTTCGGGTTCGAGTGAGTATTCAGCTCGGCAACGGCTGGAACCCTCCCGGGCCGTGATAGCAAACGGTGTTTCATTTTATCCCAGCTAGTTCGGTCTGAGCGAACATTGCCACATAGGAGCGGCGTTGCAGCCTGAAGAGGATGACGGTTGAGCAAGATCGCACTGGCGCTGGTGGTCCACGCGCATCAACCCGTCGGCAACTTCGATCACGGTTTCGAAGAAGCTTGCCAGAAGGTCTACAGCCCGTTTGTCCAGGCACTCCTTCGCCATCCGCGCATCCGGATCGGTCTGCATTTTTCCGGATGTCTGCTGGAATGGATCGAAAAGCATCAGCCGGATTTGATGGGAACCGATTCTTCAAGCAACGATGCCAAGCGGCTTTGCTTGAATTCCTCCGGCGTGTCTGCTAGATTCAGAAGCATCTTTGAGTTGGAGTGATCGAATGGCTGTCAGCCAGGAATTGCTGGATATTTTGGTCTGCCCGCTCTGCAAGACGCCTGTGACGCTTACGCCGGACGGTGAGGGGCTGAAGTGCGGCAAGTGCCGGCGCGTCTATCCCATCCAGGACGATATCCCGGTGATGCTTGTGGACGAAGCCAGGATTGATCCGGAGTAACGCCGGACTTCACCGGGCGCGCCCAAGGCTCAGAACTTCATCCAGAGCCTTTTGCACTTCCTCGACTTGAATCTCCTTCATGCAAATGTTGTCCTTGCAGGTTTTCATAACTCGCGTCCCGTAACACGGCGCACAGGCAACGCGGTGGTACAAAATGCGCGGCGGGTTGCCGGGCGAGATGGGGGCCGTCTGCTCAAAAATGCCAGGCCCCCACAACGTCACGAGCGAGGTCCCCAGCGCCGCCGCCATGTGGGCAGGCCCTGAATCAACCGTGAGATAGGCATTCATGCGGCGAATCAGCGCGGCAAGCTCCGTGAGCGAAAGCTGGCCGGCCAGGTCCAGGCAGGGCGCCTCCGCTGCGCGGGCAATATAACGAACCAGTGTACGGTCTCCCGCTGAGCCGGTCAGGGCAACGCGCACTCCCCGCTCCTTCACCAGCCAGCGGACCACTTCGGCAAATCGGTCGGGCGGCCAGCTTCTCAGCCGGGTCTGGCCAGGGGTCCGGGTACGGCCTCCCCAGCCTGCATGAATCCCAACCAGGCAATCGTCCCTCGCCACGCCAGCCAGTTCCATCCGCCTGGCGACAACATCGTTTGTCTCCGGCGGGTAGTTTAGTTCCATTTGGAGGCCGTCGGGCCGGAGACCAAGCGGGCGGGCCAATTCCAGGTGGTTCTCAATCGAGTGCTTTTGCGGATCAAAGCGCGCCGGCTCAAATCCCTGCGCAGGGTCGTCGCCGCTGTATGCAATGATTCGTGCGGCGCCTCCCTTGCGCGCCAGGTCGATAAAGCTCGGGTGGCTTTCGAGCACCAGGGCCCAATCCAGATCCAGATTCCGGAGGGAGCGATGGATCAGCGACTTCTCTGAACTCAGCCACGCCGGCAAGTGGCGGTACGCGACTGGAATCGCCTGGTCAACGTGAGGATTGTGCCGGACAACATCGAGGGCGGCAGCGGAGCAGAGAAAAACCAGATGGCACTGCGGAAAAGTGCGGCGCACGGCACGGACCAGCGGCGTGGCCATCAGCGTATCGCCAATTGCGCCCGCGCGAACAATCAGGACCCGCGGCCTTCCGAGCGGACTCTGGCCGGACGGAAGCGCTTGCTTATCCGAAACTGGGAAATCCACATCTTCTCCGCGAAAGGAACCGCTCGCAGTCGGATGAAAAACTACTTGCGCGACGGCATCCTGAGAGAAGCGAAGGATCTGCTTTGCTCGTTTTCAGGAAGATACAGCAGATGCTTCACTGCGTTCAGCATGACGAGTGGGTTTTTCAGCAGTCTGCCGGCTGCGATTCCCCTCGTTTAAGGTAGAATAGCGTTGGCTTTGCGTCAACTTGCATCAGAGTTTCGCGATGCTCAAGATACATTGAAACGGGCGGCAGACCGAATTCGCCCGGCCGGAAGCAGGAAATGCGCCGGACTTCCAGGCATCATGACCTATGAAAACAATCCAGACTCGACTAACTAAAATCATCCGCAGATTCGGCAGCCAGACGGTCGGCGTGCTCGGGGATTTCATGCTGGACGAACTCCTTCGCGGCGAGGCCACGCGCATCTCGCCGGAGGCCCCCGTTCCCGTCGTCCTGATGGACGGCCACCCGGAGCCGCAACGCTTTCCCGGCGGGGCCGGCAATGTGGCCATCAACATTTGCGCCCTGGGCGGCCGTTCCGTTCCTTTCGGAGCGATTGGGATGGATGAGAGCGGCGACCGGCTGTGCCAGGAGCTGAAGGCCCGCGGTGTTCAGTGCGGCACGCTGGTCAGGGAACAAGGCCGCATCACTCCGCGCAAGCTTCGGATTGTCGCCCATCAGCACCAGCTCCTGCGGCTGGACTTTGAAAGACCTGCGCCCATTTCCTCAAAAACCTCCGCCACCATGAGCCGGAGTTTCGCGCGATGGGCGCCCAAATTGAACGCGCTGATCATCTCCGACTATCGCAAAGGTTCTGTGGAGACCGGACTGTGCGGCCAGGTTTTGTCCGTCGCTCGCCAGCGGCGCATCCCGGTGTTCGTTGATCCGAAACCCGAACATCCTGAAATCTGCCGCCACGCCACCGCCGTCACTCCCAACCTGCATGAAGCCGAGCTGATGGCCGGACATTCCATGCGCGACCGTGCCAGCCTGGAAGCGGGCGGGCGCCGGCTGCTTGCCGAACTTGATTGCGCCTACCTTCTGATCACCCGGGGCGCGGAAGGCATGACGCTCTTTGAAAAAGGCGGCGCGATCCACGATATCAAGAGCGAGGCACGGCCCGTCTATGACGTTACCGGCGCGGGAGACACCGTGCTGGCGGTGCTGGCGCTTGCTGTCAGTTCGGGCGCGGAAATGACGGACGCAGCCAGGCTCGCCAACATCGCTGCCGGGCGCGTGGTGTTGAAGTTTGGAACGTCGGAAATCAACCCGCAGGAACTGCTGGGCGCCATCACCGGCGGCCCGTAGAAACCCGCCTCTCGCGACGACAGATGATTGCAAAATAGAGCGACAGTCATCTTCTGTAGCGGCGCTCGGCGGCAAGCACTGCTTGCCTGAGCGCCGAAAAGCCGGCGGTCCCTTCGTACCTCAGGACAAGCTCCGACCGCCGCTACAACATTTGTTGTCGCTCGATTTTGCAGTTCTCATTAGAAGGGCGAATAAGCCAGTCCTTTGGTCTTGCGGTCCACCACCAGCGCCAGCGCCGGGGTTTGATTGTTGATGGTGACGATCACGATGACCAGCGCGCTCCCTTTGGATTCGGCACCGGCAATCTGGAACTCTCGGATCTTTCCGTAATCACCCTTGGGGCCCCAGTCGTGGAGAAAATCGTCATAGGTGTAGTCTGCCGCAGGCTGCCAAAGCTTGTAGGCTTCCGTGTAATTTCCGTCTTTGAGTTGCGTCAGGAAATTCTCGACGGCGTGCTTCTCCGGCAGGTTGTGAAGCGCGAAATAAGCGATCACGCCGCCCACAACAATCAGGATGACCAGCAAGGGCAACGGAACGTACTTGCGAATTCCTGTTTT
>Ga0307374_10013731_pt1 | contig 11148 bp, 9 predicted proteins | sample OX3MG_FD_202532 | JGI IMG/M metagenome (GOLD analysis project Ga0307374, IMG submission 202532) | Soil microbial communities from Risofladan, Vaasa, Finland - OX-3 | ecosystem: Environmental > Terrestrial > Soil > Coastal area > Acid sulfate soil | place: Finland: Risofladan, Vaasa | collected... | reverse complement strand
GGTAGGCGTCACGCGGTCCTTGTTCGTGCCTTTGTCGCTCGCGGTGGGCTTTGCGATGATTCCTGCTTACGTGCTCTCAAGCTCATTCGTGCCCATCCTCTACATCTGGTTCAACAAGCGCCTCCACAGGAGCGAAGAAGAACGCACGGGACGCTCCCGGTTCGACCATTTCCGCGACCGCTACCGGAGTTTCATTCACAAACTGATGCGGAGACGCCGCGCTCTGGTGGCAACATACTTGGCGGTATCGGCTCTCGTCATCCTTCTTATCGGTCCGCAGCTTGGTCGCGAGATTTTTCCGCAAGTACCCGGAAATCAGTTCGAGCTCCGGTTGCGCGCGCCCACGGGAACACGCATTGAAGTAACGGAACAGCTGGCTCTTAAAGCCCTTGGCGAGATCAAAAGGTTGGCCGAGCCGGAGAATGTGCAGATAACTATCGGTTACGTCGGTAGTTACGCACCCAGCTATCCGGTCAACCTGGTCTATCTGTGGACGAGCGGCCCTCAAGACGCCGTCCTGCGCGTTCAACTGAAAAATAGCGCCCACATCAATGTCACTCACTTGCAAGACCGGCTCCGTGAGACGCTTCCTCAAATGCTTCCTGACAGCGCTTTTTCTTTCGAATCCGGCGATATTGTGAGCCAGATCATGGACTTTGGCTCGCCCACTCCAATTGAGGTCGCCGTCAGCGGCCCGCGAATTAATACCGACCACGCCTACGCGGAAAAGATTCGGGCTCAAATGAGCCAAATAAAATACCTCCGCGATCTTCAGTACAGGCAACCGCTGGATTATCCGAGCCTCAACGTGGATATAGACCGCGTGCGAGCCGGCCAGCTCGGCCTTACTGTGCAGCAGATCGCTCAGTCGCTCCAAACCGCAACCTGGTCCAGCCGGTTTGTCTCGCGTAATTTTTGGCAGGATCCTGAAACGGGAATTGGCTATCAGGTGCAGGTGGAGGTGCCTCAGCCCCAGATGAGCTCCATCGACGATATCGGAAACCTCTCGCTTACTCAAGGCGGAACCTCAAATCACCCCACACTGGGTGATGTAGCCAATCTTTCCTACGGGACAGTCGTAGGCGAATACGACCGCTACGACATGCAGCGCATGCTTTCTCTCGTTGCCAATGTGGAAGGAGAAGACCTGGGCCGGGCCGCAGCGCAAGTCCAGAGTGCAATTCAGCGGGCAGGCGCGCCGCCGCGCGGAGTCACTGTTCAGGTTCGCGGGCAGATTGCACCCATGCTCCAGACGCTACACAGCCTAAGCCTGGGCCTGGGCCTCGCTCTGATCGCCATCCTTCTGATGCTCGCCGCCAACTTCCAATCTATGCGGCTTGCGTTTGTATGCGTCTCCACCGCGCCCGCCGTGATCTGCGGCGTGATTTTTGTCCTGCTTATCACCGGGACAACGTTGAACTTGCAATCTTTCATGGGCGCTATCATGGCGCTCGGAGTTTCGGTATCGAACTCCATTCTACTGGTCACCTTTGCCGAAGAATGGCGGCAGCGCGGTGGCGCATCCTCGACTGAAGCGGCTCTGCATGGCAGCGCGGCACGGCTGAGAGCCATTCTTATGACCAGCTTGGCGATGATCGCCGGCATGATTCCCATGGCGTTGGCCTTCGGTGAAGGAGCGCATCAGACCGCGCCGCTGGGCCGCGCCGTAATCGGCGGGCTGGCGGCCTCGACGATTGCCACGCTAGTGATCCTGCCGGCTATTTTTGCCATGGCGCAGGAAGGCGTGAGTATTGAATCGGCTTCATTGGACGCTTCAGATCCGAACAGCCGGCATGCGGCAACCAGCTAATGCGCGGTGACGTTTGCGCCGCGCTACCTATGGAGACTTAATGCGACAACTCAAAGCTATACTGCAGATTGACGTCAGGCGGTGGGCCATCCTTGCCTCGCTAACGGCGGTGGTTGGCGCCGCTCTGATCACGGTTGGATGCGGCGGCGCCGGGGGACCGCAGATGGCCTCCGCTGCCGCAAGGACTGAGGCGGCTCCAATCCCAGTGATCGACGCCGCTAAAGTTGTCTCGCAGCGGCTCGACATGGCGATCCCTTTACCCGCTGAACTTCTCCCTTACGAGGCTGTGGCGCTCTACCCCAAAGTCACCGGATTCGTCCAATGGATCGGTGTGGATCGCGGCTCGCAGGTGAAACAGGGCCAGCTTTTGGCGCGCCTTGTCGCCCCGGAACTCGTCGCCCAGAGGGCTGAGGCGCAGGCCAAACTGCGGAGCGCGGAGAACCGTCAAATTGCCGCACAAGCCAAGCTTGCCGCCGACGAAGGTACGTATCGGAGATTGAAAGTAGCGGCGGCCACTCCTGGGGTCATTTCCGACGAAGAGCTTGAGGTTGCCGAGAAGACTGCGGAAGCCGATCGCGCCAGCGTGGTGGCTCTCCGCGACGCAACCCAGGCAGCGGAAGCCACGGTCCAGTCCGTGGAGACGCTTGAAGACTACTTGCGCATCACCGCGCCGTTTGACGGCATCATCACCGAGCGCAATGTTCATCCCGGAGCGCTGGTTGGCCCGGGCGGAGGAACTGGCGCCCAGACGCCTATGCTTCGCATCGAGCAGACGTCTCGCCTGCGATTGGTGGTAGCTGTTCCGGAGGTCTATGTGGCTGGAGTCACACGAGGAGCCAAAGTCGGCTTCACCGTACCGGCGTTTCCTGGCCGGACGTTCACCGGCACCGTGGCGCGCGTTGCTGATTCCTTAGACCAGAAGACTCGAACCATGCCAGTCGAACTTGATGTGTGGAATCCTGACCGGAAGCTTGATTCTGGCATGTTTCCGCAGGTTTCCTGGCCCGTCCACCGTCCGCTACCTTCGCTCTTTGTGCCTCAGTCCGCGCTCGCACGGACTATGGAAGCCATGTTCGTGATCCGGGTACGCGACGGCAAAACCGAATGGGTGAATGTTAAGGCGGGCGCCAATTCAGGAAATCTGGTTGAGGTGTTTGGCGGCCTTCACGCGGGTGACACGGTCGCGCTGCGCGCATCCGAGGAGTTGCGCCCGAACACGCAGGTCGTAGCCCGCATGGTTCCGGCCTCAGCCACTCAGAGTCCCAGCGCTCCGTAAGAGTTTTCCTGGCCTGGCTCCGCCGGTGCAACGCCATCCCGCGAGAGATGTCTCATGCGCGCATCGCCCTGCCTTCTATCAGCCTGAAGGCGCCGACGTTCAGCTTTTAAGTCCCCGCAGAGTCGTTTTGCTTGACGCCATACCTTTTAGAGTATATCGTATAAGTAATGCCCTGGAAGGTGGACTTCTATGAGGATGCGGACGGCCACGCGCCTGTCGAAATGTTTCTTGACGGATTGACGGAGACGCAACGCAACAAGCTTGTCGCTCTGATTGAAAAGTTACGGGAATATGGCGTGAGCCTGCCCTTTCCCTATTCATCCCAACTCCGGGGCAAATTGAGAGAGTTGCGGACACGGCTTGGTAAAACCAGATTGCGCATCCTCTATTTTGCAGACTCCAACAGGACTTTTATCCTGTTGCATGGTGTCATCAAGAACACCGAGAAACTGGAGGAGTCACAAATACGAATCGCAGAAGAAAGACTAGCCGACCACAACCGTCGAATTAAAAGTTAAAGAATCAGGAGGACCCAACATGCCTTCTCGCTGGAACCGCTATTACGCCCGTCTTATGAAGGACCCTAAGACGAGGGAACAAATCGAAAAGGAACTTCAAAGCCTTGAACTTGGCATTCAGATCGCCAAATTGCGTCAGAAACAAGGTCTTAATCAGACCCAACTCGCTGCGCGCGCGGGGATGAACGCCTCCAAGGTCTCTGTTATCGAAAACTCACCGCAAAACATGAGACTCGGTACGTTGCTCCGCCTTGCTCATGCCCTGAATGGAAGACTGAAAATCCAGTTGATTCCCGAAAAACAGCACCACGCTCATGCCGTGGCTCATAAACGGGCGTAAGTGGTTCGGGCGGCACGTGCCCGGCGCTGACGAAACGATGTCGCTGGGAGGCCCGCCTTGAAGCCTGGTTGCGCGCAGAGCGGGCTGCAGCCAGACGCTCGTGTGCCTCGTGGCAGCGATTGGAAGGCACAAAGGGCTCGGCAAGCAGCGCCCCTACGCAATGCGGCATACGCCCTGTGAAGCCCTTTGTTGATTCTAAAGGCTTGGTAGACTTCGATTGACAAGTTTTTGTGTTTCAACTTTCGCCGAAGCCTGCCGGAAACCCTGTCTGCGCCCCGTTGCACGAGATTTCTCCACCCGCGCCCAGAGTAACACTGGGCAATGAGACAGAGGAGAAGAATGAGACGGTTTTTCAACTTTCACGGTAGGCGCAGGGTGCGCGGGCTTTCGTTTTTGAGAAAGGCGGCAATCTCACCAAAATTGCAATGTGGCAACAGGATGCTTACCGGATGATCCAGCGCAGGGCGAAGGGTGCGAAAATCAAAACGAAGATTGGCAATCACACCTTCCGGGCAACTGGCATCACTGCCACCATGAAGAACGGCGGCAAGCTGGAAACGGCCCAGCAGATCGCCAACCACGAGTCTCCAAGGATGACGAAGCGTTACGACCGGCGCGAGGAAGAAATTTCGCTCGACGAAGTGGAGCGCATTGCGATTTAATACTTCAGGACGTGATCGAAGCCATTAGTTCGCTAGCTTTGTGAGCACTTCTGTTTTCCACTCGCTCATGAGCACGAGGTCGCATTCAACGATCTCGCCCGCCTGTCCGACAAGCTCCAGCGTTCCGGCCTTGATGCCGTCTTCAGCGCGGTAATATTCTGAGACTGTCTTCAGGAGTTTTCGTTTGTAAATGGTGTCCAGGTTGCCTTCTAACTGATCGCCCTTCATTTCCCAAATATGAATCCGGTCAGTCTTGCCGGTTCGCTCACGCGCGAAGATGAAGTCAGGGTAAACGCGGTTTTTCCGCCATCCCTGAATCCAGTAGTTTCCGGCTTGCGCCACGTTTCGATACCACCAATGGAGAGCCTTTGCTTCATCCAGATAGCAGGCAAACTCCGCCTCATCCCCGTTGAAATCATCTTCGTAAATCGGGCTGAACACGCTCTTCTCCGTGAGTCCGCCACTGTTGCCTCGAAGCTGGTGGGCGTTCATCGGTCGGTCAGTTTCGATTTCTTTCGGCACCTTCCAGAGCGTGCGGTCGGCTCGCAACCGGAACTGGATTCGTCCCCCCGAAACGTCCGCCATGAACTGCTTCTCTGCCAGAACGTCCCGCTGCTGCTGTAGCCACTTCCGCAGCTCTTCGAGGATGTAGCTCGATGCCGCTCCGAGCCTCACGTCATCAAATCCGCGCTTCTTCAATGCGTTGAGAAGATTGTCAATGAGGGCTCTTGCTACCCAGGGATTCGGCACTATGTCAACCACCGAGCGCGTGGCATACACCGGATCAAACGAAACCGTTTCCTGAATAGCCTGCACTTCCGTCGTGCTCAAAAACTCCTTCCCCTCCGAAAGAGTCAGTTTCAGCATATGGCTTCGGTCCGCGTCCACTTCCGTCGCCAGTTTGTCGGCAAGAGTCTTCGCGTCCAGCAGCGACCAGTCCAGTCGGTAAAGGACATCCCGCTCGTAATCGAGCGGTCTGGCGTCCTCGCTCTCGACCCAATTGACGAGCGGAAGATAAAGTTCTAGCGTCCGGTACTTGTCCCGCCGAGCGATTTTCCGCTTCTCGCGCTGGTCCGTCTTGCTTGAGTCCCGCTCACGGACCTGATCGGCGATATCGGACATACCATCGCGCTCCAATCCTGCTTTGATGGCTTCAATCACGTCTTTGGTCTTAACGTGATGGCAGAACACGTAGCATTCATTGCGTCAGGCTGACGGAGGATGCGGCCAACCAGTTGTGTCATTGCGCTTTGGTTGTGGCTTGCTGCCAGGGCGCAGAGCACATATGCGAACGGGCAATCCCAGCCTTCCTGTAGCGCCTGCTTCGTGATGATGACGCGCACCGCGCAAGTCGGACTCAGTAGGTCGATGTTTTCCGGGTCGTTCAATTCGTTCGTCTCGGAGGTCTTGACCGCAATCTCCGCCGTATCCATGCCGAGTCCAAGAAGAGATTCCCTCACGGACTCCGAGTGAATTACGTTCTTCTCGCGCTGATCCTTTCCCGTCCGCTCAACCTGAACCAGCAGGATCGGACGGATATAGCGAGCCGTGTTCGCGCGCAGCTTGTCGGCGTGCGATTGCAGCACGTTCAGTTGATCCAAGCTTTCCCGCAGGCACACTTTCCAGTCACTTCCGGCCTTCACCTTCACGTTGATAGGGAGCTTAATCATTTCCTCGCGCAGCAGCTCCGCCCCGCGCACATCCACCAGCCAATTGGCGTATCGGGGAGGGATGTCTTTCGGACGATCTTTCGGTGTCGCGGAAAGCTCCAGCACAAGGGAAGGGTTGAAGCCGAAGAGCGTCCCCATTGCGGTGGCGGTGTATGCTTTGTGGCCTTCGTCCATCACCACCACAGGGCGGAGCAACCGCAGCACGTTGCCAAGGCTTTCGTGAGCGATGGCACCCATGTTGTCCCGATTGCCATAGCAGCTCAGGTTCGGGATGCGTCCCAACAAATCGAAGTGCGCTGGAATATCGTCCGAGGCCGGGAAGAAACCATGCACGTTGCCCCGGTCTCGGAACAGGCGCAGCGTTTCTTTCGTCTCGCGGTTCGCGGATTGGAGCATGAGCAACATAACGCAGAGCTGGCTCTCCACATCAAGCCGGTTCAGCGGATCAGTCTTCTCAAGAATCTTCACCCGCCCTGCCGCCGCACGATCCAAAATCTGCCGGTACGGATGTTCGCGGTTCGTAAGTTGCTTTTTCGTTTGCGTGTAGATGGCATCGCTGGGCACAATCCACAGGACAAACCCGAAGTTCCGCTGAAGATACCGACCCATGATGTATGACACCGCGTAGGCGGCCAGCAGCGTCTTGCCCCCTCCGGTCGGAATCTTTAAACAGGCATTCGGCACAACATTGCCCATGCCGTCCTCGCGTCCACTGTATGGGATTGCAGCGCGGAACTTTGGCAAGCGGCCCTGCTCTTTCATCCGCTCCCACGCCAGCTTCGGAAAATCAGGGATGGAACGAATCAAATCTGGGTCCGTTTCGCCCTCGTTGGCCTTGCGCACCTTTTCGGACTTGGCCAACTGTGTTCGCAGTTCGCCCAGATAGGCATCAAACGTGTCCAAAACTGACTGCTGATAATCTTTCAGCTCCATCAGTCTTTCTCCACCCGATACAGCGCGAACGGGAGCGGAGCATACTCGACCCCCATCGGCAATAGCGTCTTGTTTGGCGCGTACTTCGCAGGAGCGAATACCAAATGGCGTTTCCCTTTGTGGTCGGGGTCGTTGGCGATCTTCTCTGCCAGCTCAAACGTCAGCGCCGCTTTGTTGGACTTCAGGAAGTCTAGATCGGGCTTATAGATCAACCAAACGTGATGCGCGGTACTCTCCCCCAAGTACCAACTGCTTTTCCGAACCTTGCCTGTACTCAGCGCCTCCCCGGTTGCCGTGTGGAAGAGCCATGCCCCGATGGTTTCGTAATCTGGTAGCGTCGTGCCTGTCAGAATCTTGTCGAGGTCAAGTGGCTCACCCAATATGCAATAGGTAAACTCTCCGCCCAAACCTTCCACTCGCTTCGTGATGTTCTTTTCGCCCGTGACGATCAACTTGCCGTCTTTGACCTCGTTCTTGATTCGGTCAAAACGGTGACCCTCTAGGTTTTTGATCACTTCCGCCTGCTTCAGCAATTTGTCTGGATTCTTCAGCGTACTGAATGTGACGGACTCCTTCAGAAGCTCTTCCTTTTGCGTCCCCTCGAATTTGTAGCCTTTGGCGACGCGCCGTACACGCTCAGCAGTAATCGTGTCTGCATAATCTTCTTGTTCGACCAGAATGAAACGGCGGTGTCCTCCGTCCTTCTTGTTGGCCTCGAATGTCGCGTGAGCAGTTGTTCCAGAGCCAGCAAACGAATCGAGGATCAGAGCGTCCTCATCTGCCATCAGCCCGATAATCCACTCGATCAGTGCTACGGGCTTTGGAGTATCGAACTTTTTCTCTCCGAATATCTGCTTTATGGTTTCCGTTCCGTCGGCGTTCGTTGCGAGATTGTCCAGCCACGTACTCCATCCGAAAGCTCTCCTTATGTCACGTATCTTCTCGTACGGAACCCAGCGATCTGTAGCGCCATTGACAGTGACGCCTGGATCGAAAGGCCTTCTTTCCCAGTGTGCGGATTCAGGATCGTCGAGAATGGATTTAATCTCGGGATTTGCTTGGCTGCATCTCCAGCGTCCTTCTTTGCCGTCGCTGCGTATTGGCTTGACGATTGTCCCGTCTGGAGCTTTCAACGTGAAGAACATCTTTTCCCTGTCTTGACGCAAGGAGCTAGAACCCCACTTGAGGTACTCACGCCCTTTTGCGTACGGTCCCCATTTGTCGTTCAGATCGAGTGCGGCGGTCACAGCTTCTTCTTTGGTTAGCTCCGGAGAACCCCCACCATAAATGACGACGTACTCGTGGCCTGTGCGAAGGGCAGACTTCTGCTTGCCCCCGCTGGGGTCCGATAACCAAACGGCGCACGCGAGCCGGTTCTCGGGCTTGAAAGCCTCATCCATCAACATCAGCAGGTCATCCAATTCGTTATTGTCAATTGTGACTGCTATGAGTCCATCTTCCGAGAGTAATTCGCGCAGCAGCCTCAAGCGCGGGTACATCATCGCGCACCACTTATCGTGGCGGAGCATGTCGTCAGCATTCACCGGGTTGCTGGTAAGCCACTCCCTCATCATCGGGCTGTTCACGTTGTCGTTGTAGCACCAGCCCTCGTTTCCCGTGTTATACGGCGGGTCGATGAACATGCAGTCCACCTTGCCCGCGTAGAGCGGAAGCAGGGCCTTCAGCGCGTGCAGATTGTCGCCGTGAATGATGAGATTGCCGTTGAGGTTCGGCTTGCCTATGGACTTCCTAGCGTCCATTTCAAGCGGACGAAACGGCACGGTCAGATGATAGTTGTAAACGAACTCTTTTCCCTTAAAGTGCAGCTCTGGCATAGTTGTGCTCGATTTAGTCCGGTGTGTTCCCCTACTTCCCCCTCACCACTGGCTTTTGCTCGGCCACGTACTTTTCTGATGCGTCGCGGACGACCCAAGCCAACGACACTTTTTTCTGTTGCGCTATTGCTTCGAGAGTTTCGTAGAGATCGGGCGGAAAGGTGATCGACGCCCGGACTGCCGCTTTCCTCTGAGCCGTCAGGCTCTTTTCCCGCGACCGTTTTTCTCGCATTGGCGGCCTCTAGTGCCGTCACCACTTTACACCACATCGGTGAATTCTGTGCGCTCGCCGCGCTAAGATTTCGACACTATTGAGGTTTACAAATTATAGTGACAACATTCGCTGGTGCGGCGCTGTCCCAGCGCCGAAAGACGCCGGTGGGGACACCGGCGCTACAAAAAAGCCGTCACTATAATTTGTAAACCTCAATAGTGCCGTTGCAACTTATTCGCCTACTGCATTATGCTTACGTTCTGTACAGAGTGGTACCAGGAGGCATATCAGCGGCCGCAAACAGGAACAAAACGAAGGTGTGACACGAGGAAGGCGTACTTTCAAGGAGGAATAGAATGAGAAAAACGAATTTCCTAATTCACAAAAGCTTGTACAAACCCTGCTTCCTTGCATTCCTCGCATACATTGTTCTTGGCGTAGGTGTGCCAGAGTCGCAGGCGCAGTTCAAGTGGGGAAAGAACATAAAGGGCGACATCGGCGCTAACCCATCGGTGGCGTCCGACGGGGATGGGACAGTCGTTGGGGTGTACGCAGCCTACGAAGAGGTGCACCCCGGCGGCAATGGCGGCGTCCGCCTGTGGTACCATGTGGGGCAATACAATTCTGCGAAGCAGACCATTGATTGGGGAACCGGCGTAAATTACGACACCGGGTCAACTCCATTCGTGGCGGCGACTAATTGCGCAGTACGCTATGGGGGCAACAAAAAGACCCCAGCATTGCTTTGCACGCCAGGAGTCGTTGAAGTGCACCAGGGCGGAGGAGGCTGGGTATCACATGATTCGGACATGTGGTACCGCGTGGGGCTGGTTAATGGGCCGACTAAAAGCCCCATTGACTGGGGACCGAGCCCAAAGGGGAAAAAGTACGACGCCGGGACAGTCCAATCGGTGGCCATCGCCGGCGACGGGTCGACAGTCGTTGAGATGCACACCACCTTTGGCGGCAACCAAATGTGGTATCGCGTAGGGCAGGTCAATTGGACGAAACATAAAATTAAGTGGGGACCGAACAGAAAGTACAAAGTCGGGGGCACAGGATCGGTGGCGGCGGCGCCCTCCGGCTCGACGGTTCTTGAAGTTCACGCAGGCGGAACCCGCCTTTGGTATCACGTTGGCCAGATCAATGCGTCGACTCAGACAATTACCGGATTTGGATCTCCTAGCACTTCGTACGACAAAAGTGGGAGTGTGAATTTGCCAGATGTGGCGATCTCTGGGTGTGGCGCCCTTGTTGAGGTCCACATAGGAACAACTCCAGTTCCAGGGCCCACCGTCGCCCCTCTCTTTTATCGCCTGGGCACGCTCGCTGGGAGCACCGTTACGTGGGGATCTAGCATTTCGTACGGCAAAGAGGGCGCGCAGTACAGCACAACGGACGACCGCGTTCAGGTGGCGTCGGGATCGGATGGAGTTGTCATTGAGGCCCATTTGGAGCCAAGCTCTTCTGACAAATACCGTGTATGCTACCACGTTGGGCAAGGGCTATGTCCGCCGCCGCCGCCAATTAAATGAATTCGGCCTTAGGTCCCTCCCCCAGGAGGTCAATGAACGTGCATGTTTTTGCGAGTGCAGGCTTCACGCTCTTCGAAGTCTGCGGGTTTTCTTCTGCCCGCCTTCGGGCCACCGGCATGAAGGCCGATGTCGGCGCCAGCCGCGATAAAGCAAATTAGAAATACAAATCGCGGGTGGCGCATACATCCCTGCCTTTGGGATGGGTGCGAACCGCAAATTTGATCGCCCGCGCGATGAAAGACGGCTGAAGCGCTGGCACCCGCAGACCCCTCTGTGTGTGATCCTTATCTGTCCCTCCACCACATCTTGAGCCATTATACTGCTTCGCGCCGCGCCATCAGGCAACTTCACCCCA
>Ga0307374_10013726_pt1 | contig 11153 bp, 12 predicted proteins | sample OX3MG_FD_202532 | JGI IMG/M metagenome (GOLD analysis project Ga0307374, IMG submission 202532) | Soil microbial communities from Risofladan, Vaasa, Finland - OX-3 | ecosystem: Environmental > Terrestrial > Soil > Coastal area > Acid sulfate soil | place: Finland: Risofladan, Vaasa | collected... | reverse complement strand
CTCTATGTAATCCTCACCGGCGCAATGTCGTGCTACCGGCCCTAACCATGGCCGGCCGCAGCAGCGGTGCTACCCACCCACCTCACACCGCGGCGCCAGAAGTGGTCGAACCCTGGTCGATCGCCCGGCACCGTCCTAGAGAGGGGAGTTGCCTGACATGACGGTAACGAGACCCCTCGGCGCCGCCCTGCGCCGCTACCGGGATGATCTGGAGGTTGTCTGGACGATCGCAGACTCCTGGGTGGGGATCTGGGCAGAGCGCTTGGACCCCCTCCCCCCTCCGCCCGATAATGTCGTGCCCCTCGGGGAGAGGCAACTTCATCGAGCCAAGAGAGCCTGACAAGGTCTCCGATACCAACGAGGGACCACAACCTCACCGCAAGCTCGCGGTCATCGAAGCGCACAGACTCCTGGGCCTTGTGTCATACCGACCTGCGAGGCGGCTGGCTCGGGTGGGGGCGGTGGCAACTCGGAGCAGCCGGTAGCCGGTGCCCGGATAGGCCGATTGGCCCTGGTAGATGGTCGGAGATGCCTCCGAGACTGGGATCATGTCATGGTCGAAACCTCGCTCGGCGGGCCCAGGAAGGTGCCGATCGAATACGGGCCTTCCGGCTTCGACCGGGGAGGCCGAACCATCGCCCCGACTAGTAGAGGCTTGGCATGGCCACCGGTAGCGACGAGCACACAAGCGCTGGGGTCGAACCCACGGAAGACACCCCGAAGTCCGAGTTGCACGGGCCGGCCGCCGGCCGCTCTCGGTTCGAAACCGGCTTCGAGCGGCTTCTAGGCGCGTCCCGCTTACTGGTGATGATCCCCGTGGCCGTTCTTGTCGCTGTGGCGCTGGGCGCCTTCGCCTACGGCGCCTACTACTTCGGTCGTTCGGTGCGAGACGTCATCGAGCATCCGGGGCCGGCGGCGGCCAACATCTCCGGCTTTCTGACGGTCATAGACCTGTTCCTGATCGGCGCCACCATGCTCATCGCCGCTATCGGCTTCTACGAGCTGTTCGTCAGCCGGGTCGATCCGCCCGGGGCGAGGCCACTTCCCCCGTGGCTGCTCATGCAAGACCTCAACGATCTCAAGGCCCGGGTGATCGCGATGATCGTCCTTGTCGCCGCTGTGTCTTTCATCGAGGTCCTGGTGGACTTCCGCACCGGCCGTGAGGTGCTCGAGTTGGGCATCGGCGTGGCCGTGGTGATCGCCGCTCTCACCGGGTTCCTGCGCTTCGGCAGCCAGAAGCGTGGCGAGGGGTGACCGGTAGGGCGGCGCTGAGTCATCCGCTGACCAAGGACTGCTAATGCTCGTCGCTCCCTCCGACCGGCGAACCGTGACCAGGCCGTGGCAGCGGCCCGCCGCCGAGGTGGCCGAGGTCGATCTCGGTGTCGATCCCGCCCGGGGCCTACCCGGCTCCCTGGCCGCGGAACGGCTCGCCGCCTACGGGGCTAACCAGCTGGGCGAGGACGCGCAGCGGCCCGCCTGGGCGGTGCTGGCCGGGCAGTTCATCAACACGATGTCGGCCGTGCTGGCCGCGGCGGCCGTGGTGACGGTCCTGATCGGCGACATCGAGGACGCGGTAGTGATAGGCGCGATCGTCGCCCTCAACGGGGTGGTCGGATTCATTCAGGAGTACCGAGCGCAGCGGTCCATGGCCGCGCTTCGGCGGATGGCCGGTGATCGGGCCACGGTCCGCCGCGATCGGTTCGTGATCGAGGTGCCCGCCGCCGACCTCGTACCCGGTGATGTGGTTCTGATCGCCGCCGGTGACATCGTGCCCGCCGACCTCCGGCTGGTCGACGCCCACGCCTTGAGGATCAACGAGGCCGCCCTCACCGGAGAGTCCGAGCCGGTGGCCAAAGGAACCGATCCCCTGCCCGGTGCCGACGGCGCCATCCTCGGCGACCTGGTCAACATGGCGTTCAGGGGGACCGCGGTGACCTACGGGCGGGCCGCTGGCCTGGTGGTGGCCACCGGCCAGGACAGCGAGCTCGGCCGGATCGCGACACTGCTCCACACCCACAGCGAGATCCCCACCCCACTCGAACGGCGCCTAACGGGCCTCGCCCGGCGCCTCGCCGCGGGTGCCGTCGCGGTGTGCGCAGTCGTCTTCGCGGTGGGAGTCGCACGTGGAGAGCTGGTACATACCATGTTCCTCACCTCCGTGAGTCTGGCGGTGGCCGCCATCCCAGAAGGCCTGCCCGCGGTCATCACCGTCGCCCTGGCGCTCGGCGCCCAGCGCATGGCCCGCCGTCACGCCATCGTCCGCAAGCTGACCGCGGTCGAGACCCTCGGCTCGGTGAACGTGATCTGCAGCGACAAGACCGGCACCCTGACCGAGAACCGAATGGCGGCAGAAAAGGTATGGACCGCAGCAGGCGAGTTCCGCATCGAGGGGCCTGGCTACGACCCGACCGGCTCTGTCGCACCGACACCGACCGCGCCGTACGACGAACATCTGGCCCGGCTCGCCCTCGTGGCCGCGGCGTGCAACGACGCCTCGCTCCGGGCGCCTTCAGCACCCGGTGGCGAGTGGCAGCTCAGCGGCGACCCCACCGAAGGTGCGCTTCTGGCGCTTGCCGGCAGACTCGGCAGCGACCCGGAGGTCATACGCGCCGCGTGGCCGCGCACCGCCGAGCTGGCCTTCGACGCCCAACGCCGGCGGATGACGACCATTCACCGAGCCGGGGGCAGGATCGTGGTTGCGACCAAAGGGGCGGTCGAAACCGTCCTGCCTCTGGTCCGCACCCAGGAGCGGGAGATCTGCGCTCGGGCCGCCGCCACCGCGGAGCGATGGGCCACCGAGGGCTTCCGGGTCCTGGCCCTGGCCGACCGGCATCTCGACCAGATCCCCGAGCGACCGGAAGCCGACCTGCACCTCGTTGGCCTGGTGGCCCTCGCCGACCCGCCGCGGTCCGAGTCCGCGGCCGCCATCGCCGCGTGCCTCGACGCCGGAATCCACGTAGTCATGATCACCGGAGACCACCCGGCCACGGCCGCTGCCATTGCCGCCCGTATCGGAATCCCCATCGATGACGGGGCGGTCATGACCGGCGACGAGCTCCGCCGGCTCACAGATGACCAGCTGACCGGGCGAGTGCAGCGAACCCGGGTATTCGCCCGGGTCAACCCGGAACAGAAGCTGCGCGTGATCAACGCCTGGCACGCCCGCGGCGGGACCGTCGCCATGACCGGCGACGGCGTCAACGACGCCCCCGCCCTGCGCCAGGCCGATATCGGCGTGACCATGGGGCGGACCGGCACGGACGTCAGCAAAGAAGCGGCCGACATGGTCCTCGCCGACGACAACTTTGCCACCATCGTGCACGCCGTAGAAGAAGGACGGCGCATCTACGACAACATCCGCCGCACCGTCCGCTACCTCCTCACAACCAACTCCGGCGAGGTGTGGGTCATGTTCCTGGCCCCTATCCTCGCCCTGCCACTGCCGCTGGTCCCGGTGCAGATCCTGTGGATCAACCTGGTCACCGACAGCCTCCCGGCCATCGCCCTCGGGCTCCAGCGCGCCGAACCCGACACCATGCGCCGCCAGCCCCGAAACGCGAGCGAGTCACTATTCGCCCACGGTCTGTGGCAGCACGCCCTGCTCATCGGCATGCTGATGGCCGCCATCGTCCTGCCGCTCCAAGCGATCGCCCGAGCAGCCGGATGGCACTGGCAGACCATGGTCTTCACCACCCTGGCATTCCTCCAACTAGGCCACGCCCTGGCCGTCCGCTCAGAACTGCACAGCACGCTTCGCCCGAGAGACGCCCCCAACCGGTGGCTGATGGCCGCCGTCGCCGGAACCGTGGCCGTCCAGTTGGCACTCATCTACACCCCCGCCCTACACGGGATATTCCACACCGCCTCCCTCCGCCCGGCAGAGCTCGCCACCGTCATCGCCGCGTCGACCATCGTCTTCCTCGTAGTCGAAATCGAAAAGGTGGTGCGCAGGAGGCGGTCACCCACCTAGAAAGCCGATGCCTTCGCCAGGAACCGGCCGATGCTCGACTTGCACGAGACCGAGTCCGATCCCGGTGCCCGCCACCCAGCCGGCTTGGGGGCGTCGACTCTCCACGCCGCCTCCACGTCGTCTTTGTCGGATCTGCAGAGCGCGCCGCTTGGATGACCGCCGGTCCGGGGCCTGATGTCCGGTCCCGGTTTCGTCCCCCTGGAGGCAGTCATGAATTCCGTTCGCACCGAGACCCCGGCCTACCGTCGCGCACTGCTCGACGAGCTGCGCGCGCGAGTGCCCGGGACCGTCGCCGAGCCGCGTGAGCCAACGTATGAGGAGTTAGTCAGGCCGTGGAACCTGGCCGTGGAGATGCGCCCGGCTGCGGTTGTGGCGCCGCTGTCTGCGGCGGACGTGTCCGCGACCGTCGCGTTCGCTCGAGCGCAGAAGATGACGGTCGGCGTGCAGGCGACCGGGCACGGCGCGGTGAGCTCCCTGGCAGGGCACATCCTGCTTGTCACCGGGCACCTCGACGAGGTGACGATCCATCCCGAGGAGCGTTGGGCGCGGGTTGGTGCCGGGGTGAAGTGGCGGCGAGTCATCGAAGCGGCGGCGCCCTACGGGCTCGCCCCGCTGAACGGCTCCTCGAGCGACGTGGGCGTCATCGGTTACACGACCGGCGGCGGTGTCGGTCCGATGACCCGTACGTTCGGCATCGCCGCCGACCGCGTCCGCGCGTTCGATGTCGTCACCGGCGACGGCGTGCTGCGCCGGGTCACTCCCGACGAGCATCCGGACTTGTTCTTCGCGCTGCGCGGCGGCAAGGGCGCCGGCGGGATCGTAACCGCGGTCGAGTTCGACCTGCTGCCACTGGCCGGCTTCTACGGCGGCGCGGTCTACTTCGCCGGCGAGGACGCGCCGACGGTCATCGACCGCTGGCGGGCGTGGTCGCGGACTCTGCCGGAGCAGGCGACCACGTCGTTCGCGATCCTGCAGGTGCCGCCTGACGCGGCCGACGCTCCGCCCCCGCTCGTCGGCAGGATGGCGATCAGCGTTCGCTTCTTGTGGGTCGGCGACCCCGACGACGGGTCACGGCTGCTCGATCAGATGCGCACCGTCGCGCCCGTGCTGGTCGACGACGCAGCCGTGAAGCCGTACACGGAGGTGGACTCCGTCCACGCCGACCCCGTCGACCCGATGCCGGTGCGTGACCCGGCCATGCTGCTCACCGACTTCACCGACGAGACCGTGGAGCGGCTGCTCGCTGTGGCGGGGCCCGAGTCGGACTCACCGCAGATCATCGTGGAGGTTCGCCAGCTCGGAGGGGCGTACGCCCGCAAGGGTGCCCACCCCAGCGCGTTCGTACACCGTAGCGCCGCGTACAGCGTGCTGGCCGTGGGCGTCGCACTGGACCCAGCCGTCGTGCCGCACGCGCAGCGGCTGTTCGCGGCACTGGCAGACTGGGACACCGGCGGGGTCTGGCCGAACTACGGCCCACCGCACGACGCCACCAGCGCACGCCGCGCCTACGATGAGCCCACGCTCGCCCGCTTGGCCGCCGTTGCCGAGCGGTACGACCCCGACGGCGTGCTCGCCGCCGATGCCTTTGTCCGCGGGTCCGCGGCAGCGACCAGCATCTCGGCGCCGGCCCTTGCCGGATCGGGTGGCACATGCTGTGGTGATCGATCAGACTCTGTGGAGGCTTAGAAAAGGAGAGAAGCGTGGAGACGAAGGTGGACGAGATAGCGCCCGACATCTACCGCCTATCTACTCTCGTGCCGGAGATCGGGCCTACCGGCTTTACGTTCAACCAGTTCCTCGTGCTCGATGAGGAGCCGCTCTTGTTCCATACGGGCCACCGGTCGATGTTTGGCTCGGTACGTGACGCCATCCAAAGGGTCATGCCGGTGGAGCAACTGCGCTGGATCACCTTCGGGCATGTCGAGTCCGATGAGTGCGGCACGATGAACGAGTTCCTGGCCGTCGCCCCGCAGGCTCAGGTTGCCCACGGGGCCATCGGCTGCTTGGTTTCGCTCAACGAAATGGCGGATCGCCCGCCCCGGTCGCTCTCCGAGGGCGAACTTATTGACCTCGGGGCCAAAAAGGTTCGCCACATCGACACCCCCCACGTGCCGCACGGATGGGAAGCACGCGTGCTGTACGAGGAGACGACGGGAACCCTTTTGTGCGGCGACCTCTTCACCCACCTGGGGGACGGCCCGCCGCTGACCGAATCCGACATCGTCGAGGCGGCGTCGGAGGCCGAGGACCTGTTCCGGGCCAGCAGTCTGGCACCTGCCACGCCTAGCACCGTTGAGCGGCTGGCCGCGCTCGCGCCGCAGACCCTTGCCCTGATGCACGGATCATCGTTCACCGGTGACTGCCAAGGTGCCCTATTAGCCCTGGCAGCCGACTACCAGCGGCGTATCGAATCCTCGGTGTGATTCCGCCTCGCCGCGGACAGCCCCCATTCCGAACAACACACGGCCGTTAGACAACCGCGATGCCGAGTGGGGCGGGACCAAACCATCCACGCCTTCATTGTTGTCAAGCAGTCACCCACCACCTATCGAGAGAGCACCTTACCGTGAGAGATTTGCGAAGCTCGACAAGCACAGTTTCCCTCACGGCAAGGCCACTCTCGCGTCTATCTCCAGCTCAAGAGCCGGGAAAATGGTGGAGCAGGATGGCTAAACGTTGGCGGGCTCGCCGCTCAGGAGCTCCTTGACACCTTCGGTCGTAATTGGGTCGCCACCCATAGTCCACTCTCCGCTAGCGACGTCCTGGATGACGACCCAGGTCACCGAACGCGCCCGCGAACCGACAACGTCGGCGAACACGTCGGTCATGCCTCGGGCAATCTTCTGCTTCTGCTCGGTGGTGAGCACCCCTTCCATCACCTTCACGTCGATGATCGGCATGGCTTGTCCTCCTTCGGCCGGGACCATCCCGAACCGAGATGTATCACAGGTGACTCAGGAGCAGGCTCGGTGGCGTTTGTCTGGAGATTGGATGGAAATCGCGCGCCACCCTTCTGACCGTTCCACGCCCCCTACGCCGGAGAGTCCCTCGGCATCCGCTCCAAGATCCCAAGTGCCTTCCATGGCCTTCGCCACCGCTGGTACAGGCTCGGCCCTCTCTGGTTCCTTTCGGGCAAAATCACGACGCTGCAGGCTTCGCTTCATGCTGCGGACCGGCCAGTTGCCTCCACCCCGCTCCGACGCCGACCTCTCGACCGACGCCGGGGGTTTCGCTACCGAGGACCTTGGCGTCTCCTCGGAGCGGACTTCCACCGGCTGGCTGACGTGAGCTTGTCGCTCGCTCACCTGATGTACTCCTCCGCCGGTTCTACACAGGGGTCTGTCTAATCGTCAGAGGCAGCCGTTGGCCGAAGTCAAGACGGCTTATCCTCGGAGGTATATGGGGCCCTTGGATCCCCCTCGAATGGCAAGTGAGGTCGGGGGCAGGTGTTGACCGACCAAGACCGAGTGTTGATGACGGAGCTCGACCGAGCCCTGCATGATGGTGGCCGCGGGCTCTCCGTCGTCTACATGCCAACGGTGTTGCTTGCCGATGCCAGCCCGACCGGTGCGGAGGCACTCGTCCGCTGGAATCACAGTTACTACGGGCCGATCTCGCCTGGGAAGTTCGTGCCCCTCGCCGAAGAAGCGGGGCTGATCGGGGCGTTGGGCGCGTTTGTCCGCCGTGAGGTGTTCGGTACCGCGGTCAGGCGCGCGTTCGCCTCTCAGAGGGTCTCAATCAACGTGTCAGGGCCTGAACTGAGCGACCCCGCTTACGCCGACACCGTCCTGGACGAGCTTGCGAGCACCGGACTGTCCGGTGGGCGGCTGTGTCTGGAAGTAACCGAAACGGGCCTGCTCACTGATCCTGGTGCCGCCTCGGAGACCTTGACCAGGCTGCGGGCGGATGGGCTATGGGTCGCCCTCGACGACTTCGGTACCGGACATTCCACCCTTAGCTACCTGACTACATTGCCGTGCGACATTCTCAAGATCGACCGTTCGTTTGTCGCCGATCTCGGGCATGACAGGCGCGCCGAGCACGTCATCCGGGCCATCATCGGGATGGCCTCGGGCCTCGACATGACCGTGGTGGCCGAAGGTGTCGAAACCGCCGATCAAAGCCATGCGTTGAGGCGCTTTGGCGTGACCGAAGGTCAAGGCTTCCTCTTCGGTCAGCCAGCGCCGGTCATGCCCACAGGTGCGGCAACACCGGCTGCGACGATGCGGGCGCGCGGGCGGTTGCGTCGTGGCTCAGAACTTGACCCTCAACTTCTCGTCGACCTGACCGCTGACCTGCAGTCCGCGATCGACCTCGACAGCGCGCTTGCCCTCACGCTGCGCACCGTGCGGAAAGTCGTCGCGTTTACCGGCGCAAGCATTCAACTCCTCGGCAGTGACGGAATCCGGCTGGGCGCGGCCTACCCACCGCCGACAGCCACTGCGCGGGCCGCTCGAATCCCGGAGGGCCAAGGCGTCGCGGGGGCGGTGATCGCGAGCGGCAAGATGCGCTACCTGGCTGACATCACCGTGCCTGCTGCAGCTGTCCCCGCGCACCGGCGGGCCGAATCGACATCACGGCACACGCGTAGCTATCTGGCGGTGCCGATATTCCTGACGGGAAAGCCGGTGGGGTTGCTGCAACTCGATTCCGTCGAACCCGACGCATTCCCCCCGCATGTAGCCCTCGTTCTCGCCACGGCCGCAGCCAACCTCGGCAACCTTCTCGGCCCTTACCTCCTCATCGGTGAGCCGCGGCAGGATCCGTGTGGGTCAGCTTCTGGAGCCCAGTAGGAGTGCGTTCCTCCCGGGACTGGTCGATCCACGACTCCCAATCGCATAGGTCGATTCTCAGTGTCTTCTTCCGGACCTCGACGGCTTGGAGTGCGAAGTGTGCGTCGCCAACCCCGACGCGGCTCCGGGCGTCTGTAACCCGACGATGACAACGTCCATCGGAGCGCAGATCGGCATCACCTCTGGCGTCCTCGCCGACCCGGCGTTCAGTAGCGCGCCGAGACGGACCGTCACATCGGCGGTCTCAGATCAGCTTGGTGGCCGACGCCACCTCGTACATGACGATCTCCGCCGACGTTGGCTTCGGCCTGTCTCCCGCCGAACGCGATGACTGTCCATTCAGGTGCTGCTGAAGGAGCTCCATCGACTCCCAGCGCTCCGAGAGCACGACCCGGCCCGGGTCGAGCGGGTCGGCGGCGAAGACGTACTCCAGACAGCCTGCCTCCGCCCGTGAGGCTCGCATCCCCTCGATGCTTGCCTCGATGAACTGGTCCCGTTCTCCCGGATCCACCACGAACACCCCCTGCACGATCACGTTTGTCATCACGCGCCTCCTGTCTCGATCTCGAAGCCTTCGTCCACCCAGCCCGTCATAGCGCCGATCATCTTCTTGACCGCCCGGCCGAGCTCGGCCACCCGGACGGCCGCCATGTCGGCCCCCTGGCGGTGGGGACCGGCACAGTAGACAACGCAGAGCGGCTCGGCAACGTACGGTTCCAGGTTCCGCTCGTTGATCCGCCGCCCTGTGGGAGGGCCAAGGCGTCCAGGGGCGTCGCCGCCGGCACCTCGGTCGCTGCGTTGCGGGTTGAGCATCCACCTGACGTCGCCGGAGTCCTCCTCAGGGTGTGCACCCATCATCGCTGGCCACCGGATGGGAGTAGTTTCCGGAAGTGTGAAATATCGCAATCTCGGCAACACTGGAGTTCGCGTCAGCCCTCTGTGCCTCGGCGCCATGATGTTCGGCTCGTGGGGGAACCCCGACCACGACGAATCGGTCCGCATCATCCGCTCTGCCCTCGACGCGGGAATCAACTTCATCGACACCGCCGACGTGTACTCGGCCGGTGAGTCCGAGGAGATCGTCGCCAAGGCCATCGCCGGCCGGCGCGACCAGCTCGTCATCGCCACCAAGGTCCACGGGACCATGGGGGAGGACCCCAACATGATGGGCAACTCCCGGCGTTGGATCATCCAGGAGTGCGAGCACAGCCTGCGCCGGCTCGGCACCGACTACATCGACCTGTACCAGATCCACAGGCCCGACCCCCACATCGGCATCGACGAGACGCTCGGCGCCCTCACCGACCTGGTGCGCCAAGGGAAGGTCCGCTACCTCGGGTCGTCCACGTTCCCGCCCGGCGACATCGTCGAGGCCCAGTGGGTGGCCGAGCGGCGGGGCCGGGAGCGGTTCGTCTGCGAACAGCCGCCGTACTCGATGCTGGTGCGGGGGATCGAAGCAGAGGTGCTGCCCCTGTGCCAGAAGTACGGGATGGGGGTGATCCCGTGGAGCCCGCTCGCCGGCGGTTGGTTGTCGGGCCGGTGGCGGACAGGGGCGCCGGACCTCACCAGCCGGCGGGCGTCGCGCATTCCGGCCCGCTACGACCTGACCAGGCCTGAGAACAAGGCCAAGCTCGACGCCGCGACCGCCCTGGCCGAGCTGGCCGACGAGTCCGGCATCAGCCTGATCCACATGGCGCTGGCGTTCGTCCTCGAGCACCCCGCGGTCACGTCGGCCATCATCGGGCCCCGCACGGCCGAGCACCTCGAGGGCCAACTCGGCGCCACCGAGGTCCAGCTGCCGGCGGACGTGTTGGACCGCATCGACCAGATCGTCAAGCCGGGCACCAACTTCTCCCTCGCCGACGCCGGCTACGAACCGCCGGGTATTGCGGCGCCGTGGATGAGGCGGCGGCCCGTGCGCCCCTAGCAGCGGGGGGGCAGGCCGTCGACGACCATGGGCAGCCCCCATCAACCCTAGATGGCAAGGTGTCATCCATTGCATGGGCCGCCCCGACGCCCCGGAACCTCCTCTTGGCCGTCCACACTGGCTCTCAGAGCGGCCGACGGGCCACGGCCCCGACCACCTCCGTGGCCCGGTCCCTCCCGCCGCCATCGAAGCGCCGTTACACGGGCAGTCCAGAATTGGAATGCACTATCGATAATCAGAGCCCGGTGGCGGTCGGCCGGATGCAGAACGACACCCTCCTGCGTCGCCTCGCCGGCTCCCATGATCGACCGTGCAACAGTTCCCCAAGATGGCGTCAACGTGTCCGCCGTCCGGACGGTTGGATACGGGGTTCGACCGGGGGCGGCGGTGTTCCCAGTCTGGCGGAGGGGTGTGCAGCATGACCTTGTGTGCGTCATGCTGCACACCCCTTCAGACCTCGATA
>Ga0307374_10013725_pt1 | contig 11153 bp, 9 predicted proteins | sample OX3MG_FD_202532 | JGI IMG/M metagenome (GOLD analysis project Ga0307374, IMG submission 202532) | Soil microbial communities from Risofladan, Vaasa, Finland - OX-3 | ecosystem: Environmental > Terrestrial > Soil > Coastal area > Acid sulfate soil | place: Finland: Risofladan, Vaasa | collected... | reverse complement strand
TGCCAAGCGCCTCCCACCTGCTCTCCCCGCACGTGCTCCGGGCGAGGGTCATCGCAAATTCCTCACGATCCCCCGGACACAACCGGGGCGGAGCCCGCTTCGGAGGCCGGACTCGATTCCGAAGCCGAGCTGGTGGAGGCCGGTGTTTCCGTGGTCGTGGTGTCTTGCGCTGGCGTGGTCTGTTCGGTCGTGGTCGCCTGGGGTTCCGGCGTGGAAGCGGCCTGCGTTTCCCCCGAAGCCTGTGCCGGGGTGGAGGATGTCGCCGTGGGCGCCTGCGCGGGCGCTTGCAGGGCTTTCGCGGTACTCGCCTTGTGAGCATTCCTCGCGTGGTGGTGCGAGTGGGAGGCCTTCCCGCTTGTGCCGGACGTTGTACTAGGGCGCGTCTTGCCAGGGAAGGCTTGTGCAGCAACCTCTGTGAGCACTCCTGTAAGAGTCACAGCGCCGGCGAGCAGCCAGCGGTTACAGCGCTCCAGCCGGCGCAGCGCGGCGTCTCGGGAGCGACTCGAATTCAACTTATTCATGTGAGCATCTTCGAGGACTTTGTCTTCTGCCCACTAAAGAGCCGGTTAGAGAGTTCTTATCTCGTTTCCCTGCTGATCCCCTTTGCCCTTTATTGTCGAGCGATGATTCTCCTGATCGAGGACGAGCCCGGGATCGTCGACTTCGTAAAGCGCGGCCTCGCCGCCGAGGGGTTTGCGGTGGAAGCCGCCCTCGATGGGACCGAGGGCGAGCGGCGTGCGCTTTCAGAGAGCTTCGATCTGATCATCCTCGACCTGATGCTGCCCGGCCGCGACGGCCTGCAGATCCTCGGCTCGCTGCGCCAAGCCAACATGACGGTGCCCGTGATCGTGCTCACCGCGCGAGGAGAGATCGAGGATCGTGTGGGCGGTCTCGACGCGGGCGCGGTCGACTACCTGGTCAAGCCCTTCTCACTGGCCGAGCTGGCTGCCAGGATTCGCGCCCAATTGCGGCTTGCCGCGCAGGCTCCCGCAACAACGCTTCACGCGGGCGACATCGAGGTCAGCCTGCTCACCCGTGAAGTTCACCGCGCCGGAAAGCTGGTGCGACTGTCGAGCACCGAGCTCGAGCTGCTGGTCTATCTCATGCGCCACCGCGGTCAGGTCCTTTCGCGCGAGGAGATCCTGTCCACGGTATGGGGCTACCGGCACGACCCGCAGACAAACGTCGTGGACGTCTACATCGGGTATCTAAGGCGCAAGCTGGGCACCCCCGATGACCCCGCGCCGATCCTCACAGTCCGCTCCGTCGGCTATCGCCTGGACGATGCGGGCTAGACGCTCGAGATGGGGCGGGCTGCGCTGGCGGCTGACGGCCTGGGTCGCTGTGGTGATGCTGCTCTTCGCCGCGGTCATCTTCGTCGCCGTCTACCGCGGCACGGCGGCGCAGATACGCCGCCAGATCGACCATGAGCTGGCGGGCGACGCGAGCGAGTTCTCCCACAACCTCGAGCTCCTGCGCAGCAACTCTCCCGACGCACTGACCACGGCCGCTCGCAATTATGTCCACGATCAGCCCTTCGGCGCCAGCTCCACGTTGCTGTTCGCGAACGTCCCGGGCGCGGGCACGAGCACCAACCAGCCCGAGCTCCTCGGCCAGGCCGCTCCAGACAAAGGCGAGACGCCCGCCGCGCAGGCCCAGGAGAACCGTGTGGCCGATCGGCTATTGAGCGCTCACGACGGCTACTCCACCCTGGACTATCCCGATGTCGGCGACCTGCGCCTGCTCAAGCGCCACATCAGCACCGGCGGACGGGCAGGCATCACGATCGGCGTGGGCGAGCCGCTGGCGGCGGCGCACCGGGCCCAGGACGGCGTCGCGCGCGCTTTCATCCTGCCCGGCGCGCTGGCGCTTGCCGCCGCGCTGCTCGCGTCCTATCTGATCGGCGCCAGGGTGTCGCGGCCGCTGCGGAGGATGGCCGCGATCGCCGCCCGGGTCGACGCGGGCGAGCTCGAGCCGCGCATCCACCAGGCGAGCGGCTCCGCGGACGAGGTGCGAGTGCTCGCCGACGCCTTCAACCACATGCTCGACCGGCTCTCCGCGGCGTTCGCCGGCCAGCGCGCATTCGTGGCCGACGCCTCTCACGAGCTGCGCACCCCGCTGACAGTCATCCGGGGTCAGCTCGAAGTGCTCAGCGCCCAGCCTCATCCACCGGCCGGGGAGGTGCGCCGCGTCGAGCGCCTCGTGCAAGCCGAGGTCTCCCGGATCACCCGGCTGGTCGATGACCTGATCCTGCTCGCCAAGTCCGAGGAGAGGCAGTTCCTGCGCGTCGAGCCGATCGACCTGCGGCCCTACATCCAAGACCTGTGGGACGGAATGAGCCTCACCGCCGAGCGCTGCTTCGAGCTTTCACTCCTCCCAGATGGCACGCTCCGAGCCGATCCAGATCGCCTCGCCCAAGCGCTGCGTAACCTCGCCCGCAACGCGATTGAGCACACCACCGCCCCGCAGGGCCTCGTCCGTCTGGATGTGGAGCTCCTGGCAAGCAACCGGCTGCGCTTCGTGGTGAGTGACAACGGTCCGGGCATTGCCCCCGATCAGCGCGAGCGCATCTTCGACCGTTTCCACCGCACGGACTCGGCGCGCGACCGGGCCTCGGGTGGCACCGGGCTTGGGCTGGCGATCGTCCGCGCCATCGTGCAGGCCCATGCCGGGCGCATCACCGCTGGGGACCGTCCCGAGGGCGGTGCGCAGATCGCGCTCGAGCTCCCGGGCTTCATGCCATCCTTCGCCAGTGCCCGCGCCACAGATAGAGCCTCCCGAGGAGCTGCGCAACCGTCGTAGAGCCAGCCGGCGAGCAACCCGCCGCCACCGCTACCAGGCCACCGGACTGATCACGCTGCTGATCCTGTCTGTGAGCGTCGTCCTGCTGGGCGATATCTGGGGTATCCAATCTGGAAACGCTCCCAGCCAGTCCCATAGCGCGGCGGGCCATACGCCCTCCGCCCATGGGGCGAGCGATCTCCTGGCCCGGGCGCGGGATAAGCTAAGCGCGAGCCGGACCGGCCGTGGGGGAGCGGGCGGGGAGCGGGTGGGAGCCGGTACCGCGGCGGTGCCGATCCTCATGTACCACGTGATCGCCGCGCCTCCCGCGGGCGCGCCGTTCCCAGGGCTGTACGTGACACCGAGCGAGTTCGCCGCACAGATGCAGGCGCTGAAGAACGCTGGCTGGCACGCCGTCACCCTCGATGAGGTGCAGGCCTACTGGCGCAGCGGCGCATCGCTTCCAGCGGGCAAACCGATCGTGCTCAGCTTCGATAACGGCTACCAGTCGCAATACACGCAGGCGCTGCCCGTCCTGCAACGGCTCGGTTGGGCCGGTGTTGAGAACATCCAGCTATCCGGCTTGCCGCCATCACAGGGCGGATTCGGCCAAGGGCAGATCCGTGGCCTGATCGCCGCAGGCTGGGAGCTCGATACGCAGGGCATCAGTCACGCCGATCTGATCACCTTGGACGCCCAGCAGCTGCACTACCAGGTGGCGGTCGCGCGCCAGATCCTGCAGCAGCGCTACCACGTACCGGTCAACTGGTTCTGCTACCCGTCCGGGCACTATGACGCGACCGTCATCGCCGCGGTCAAGGCCGCGGGCTACGCCGGTTCGACCACTGTCATCCCCGGCTGGGCGCATCCCGGAGACGACCCCAACCGCCTGCACCGCCTGCGAGTGCTGGGCGGCACCTCGCCCGCGGCGCTGCTGGCGCAAATCGCAAGCAGTCGCGAAGATCCCCAGGCGCCTGCCTCCTACAACGGTGCCTGATCTTCAGAGACAAGCACCTCGGGGTGAGCTTCGGTGATCACGTGCCTGCGCAACGCCGCCTCTGAGACCTTGCGGGGCGAGCGTGACAGGAAGCGATAGACGATCAGACCGTTCACGTCATAGCGACTGCTCAGATGAAAGCCGGGCGCCGGCGGACTGCCCGCAGAGGCTCGCAGTGGCGCATAACCGGTCTCGTCGATCTCGCTGACCGTCACCGCCCCCCCACGGGCGAGGTTGTGCAGCGGCGGCAGGTAGTACTCGAGCGGCGCCGCCCCGAGCTCCACGGTCGTGATCACGCGTTCGTTCGCGGGGGTCCCTCGCAAGACCTTGGCGACGCCGCGCCAGTCACCGCGTTGCAGGCGCGGGCTGAGATTCACATCGACGGACATCGCGAGGAAGGCGAGCGCTACGACGCCTGCGAGCGCGGCGCCCACACGGCCCGTGCGCTGCGCGGCGATGACGAGCGCAAGCAGGGCGGTGAGCGGGATCATCGCGGCAACGAGGTTGCGCGGGGCTAGATAGTCCAGACCGAAGATGAGGAGCACGACGGGGATGAGCACGCCACAGGCGCTGAGCACCAGCACGATCAGTGCCTGGCGCTCCTCGAGGCGAGTGAGGCCTCGCCATAGCCCAAAGAAAAGACCGCCGAGGACCGGCAGGGCGATGAGCAACTCCACGCCGTGGCCAAGCGGAGCGCCGGACTCGCCCGTCAGGTAGTACTGAGGAATCGCTTCCAGGCGTTCGCCGAGCGGCCAGCGGCCGATCCACTGTGTGCCGCGGCCGCCCTGGGCAGAGATCAGAGGGAGCAGCGCCACGCCCACAGCACCCACTGCCGCCACCGCTGCCAGCGTCAGGCGCCTGTGCGCGCGATGCCCCAGCACGAGCCACAGGCACATCGGCACCAGCAGGAACACCGCGAAGTAGTGAGTGAGCAGCGCCAGCGCGCCACTCACCGCGAACGCGGTCAGTGCTCCCGGCGTGGGCTCGCGCAGCGCGCGCAAGAAGCACAGGATCGCCAGCCCCGCCATCAGGGTGTAGAGGCCATATGCGCGAGCCTCCTGGGAGTACCACACAAACAGCGGGTTGACCGCGATCAGGGCCGCCGTCGCAAACGCGGCGCGGCGACCGGCTAGTTCGCGGCCTATTCCCCAACCCACCACGACGCTCGCCACCCCCGCGAGCGCCGAGAGAGAACGCAGCGCGATCGCGCCGGTACCGAACACGCGCGAGACGGCCCACTCGAGCAGATACCACAGCGGCGGTGAGTTTTCGGTGTGAGCGACCGCGCTCAGCGTCGCCGTGAGGCTCGGGTGGAGAGTGTGTACGGGGGTGAACGCCTCGTCGTACCACAGGCTCTGGCGCCCGAGCGTCGAAAACCGCAGCGCCGCGGCCAAGACCACGAGCCCCGCGAGCGCCCACCACGCTCCCAGCGCGTGACCGCGCAGGGCAGCGGCACGAGTTACACCGGCAGGCGAGGGGATCGCCGCACTCACTGGCCTGTTTCCGGCACTGTGCCTTCGGGGCTTTCCGCGCCCGCCTCGGCCGGGCCACAGAGCCCGGCGCTCTTGGCCTCACCGAAGCAGCCATAGCGTGAGTGGCGGAGGTCTTCGGCCTTCGGCGGCAAATACCAGCCGCCGCGCGCTGCGCGCCGTGAATGGATGACCGGGCCCGTCATCTGTAGGCAGAGCTGGATCCGTTCTTTCGGCGGTCCCGGGACGGTGTTGCCGCAGACGACCTCCGTGGTCGTGTGGCCACGCTGATCCTGTTCGGCGGACAGGTTCTTGTAGTTGTGGCCCGTGTACTCGCGCCACGTGCGCAGGTCGGCCACGAGGCGATGGTTGGTGTGCGTCTGCAGCACCACGTCGTTGACCGTGGCCACGGCGAGCAGCAGGCCGGCGAGCAGCAGCAAGGTCGTCTCGACCAGTCGCATCCGGCCGGTCCCGCGCGCCTCCACATCCCGTGGGCGCAGCCACGCAGGCAGCCGGCCGAAGGCGCGGGTGGGTGCCGTGGCCCCGTTCATGAAACCGGGGCGAACAGGGGCGTCGTTTGATGGGCTATGAACAGCGCCTGCACCGCGAGCGTGGCGACGAGCAGGCGGCGGTCGCGCGCGATCACCGCCAGCGGCAGCGGCCAGAGGATGTACCAGGCGAGCAGCCAGGTGCTGGTGACGGAGATCGCAAGCAGCGCCCAGCCGGAAGCGGCGACCCAGTCATAGCCGCGCCAGGTGCGCCACATCAGGTGCAGCACGATCACCACCAGCGCGCCCTTGAGCAGGTCGTGATCGACCGGGAACACGCCTGGCTTGCCGACGAGATGGGCGATCTCGGTGGGGAAGCTGTCGGTCGAGACAAACGCCGCGTCGCGGTTGAGCGCGGCGACGATGTTGATCCCGTCGACGCCGAAGGCCAGCAGGCCGATCAGCAGGCCGAGGACCAGCGCGGCGACCGCGCCGAAGATCTGCGCGCGACTGCGCCGGGCGAGGATCATGAACGGCAACAGTGCCGCGACGGTGGCCTTGACGAGCGCCCCGGCGACGACCGCGGCAGCCGCCGGCGCGTCGCGACCGGCGAACGTGAGGCTGACGGCGACCATCATCGCCAGCAGCATGATCAGGTCGTTGTGCGCGCCACCCAGGCAATAGATCACGTACAGCGGATTGGCGCCGACGAACAGGATCGCCTTGACCGGATCGATCTCGCGCAGACGCGCGCAGCGCCAGGTAAGCGCCAGCGTGCCGGCGCTGGACAGCAGCGCGAGGAGCTTCATGCTCCATAGCGCGCCCGTCACGCCGAGCAGGCCGAAGGGGTAGGAGATCAGCGTGTACAGCGGGCCGTACGCCGTATCGACTTTCTTCCAATCCTGCCCGACGTAGTGGTAGATCGGATCATGCGTAATCGAGATCGGCCCGTGTGTGTAGGGGTTCAGGCCGTGCTCGACGCCCATGCGGGCGTAGGCGATGTAGCTGAAGACGTCGGTCGACAGCAGGATCGGGCCAGCGAATACGATCGCGTGGAGCACGGCGATCAGCGCAATCGCCCAGCGTTTGGAGATGCCTCGCGCCAGCCCCAGCAGGCCTGCATAGCCAGCCGAGAAGGCCAGCACCGCGATCAGGAAGACGCGGAATCCGAGGCGCTCGCCGAGACCCTGCAGCCAGCCCGCGATCTCCGGCGACTTGGGGATCAGCGGTGAATGTCCTACAGCGCCGTCGAGGACGATCTCGGCGGTGGCCGCCACGAGCACAAGCGCGCAAAGGAGGATCACTGCCCGCACCCAGCGGGCCGCGTCCGGGCGATCACCCAGACGCTCGACGGATGTGCGAACCCCTCCGCTCTTGCCGAGACGACCTACGGCGTCAGCTCCTACAACGCCGCCGCTGCTCCCTACAACGCTGTCCAAACCGTCTTTGTCTCCAGGTAGGCGTCGAGACCGTCGTGGCCGTGCTCGCGGCCAATGCCAGAAGCCTTGAAGCCTCCGAACGGCGCCGACGGGTCGACCACGCCCCAGGTATTGATGTAGACCATGCCCGCCCGCAGTTTCGCGGCCAGCTTGTGAGCGTTGCCGACGTCGCGCGTCCAGACGCCCGCGGCAAGGCCGTACTCACTCTGGTTGGCGCGCTCGGCCACCTCATCGAGCGAGTCGTAGGGCGACGCGACGAGCACCGGCCCGAAGATCTCCTCGCGAACAATCTTCAGATCGTCTGAGGTGGTGCTGAAGAGCGTCGGCGTGACGTAGTAGCCGCCGCTGTCAGTCAAGGCTGCCTCGCCTCCCGCCAGCAGCTCGGCCCCTTCTGAGCGACCGGACTCGATGTAGCCCATCACGCGGTCACGCTGCTCGGCCGAGACGAGCGGCCCTAGCTGCGTCTGCGGATCCAGGCCCGGCCCCAGGCGCGCTGCCTTCGCCTGCGCGCTCAGCGCACTCATCACCTCGTCGAAGCGCTCCACCGGAACGAACAGCCGCGAGCCCGCGTTGCAGGCCTGACCGGAGTTGAAGTAGATCGCCTGATAGGAGCCCTTGACGGCGGCGTCGATGTCCGCGTCCGGGAGGATCACGTTCGGCGACTTGCCCCCCAGCTCGAGCGTCACGCGCTTCAGCGCACGCCCGGCCTTCGCACCGATCTCGCGCCCTACCGCTGTCGAGCCGGTGAAGGCGATCTTGTCGATCCCCGGGTGATCCACGAGCGCCGCCCCAGTCGCGCCATCGCCGGTGAGCACGTTCACAACTCCCGGCGGGAAGCCGACCTCAAGCGCGAGCTCGCCGATACGCAGCGCGCTCAGCGGCGTCTGCTCGGCGGGCTTCAGCACGACCGTGCAGCCCGCGGCGAGCGCGGGACCGAGCTTCCACGCGGCCATCAGCAGAGGGAAATTCCAGGGGATGATCTGGGCGCACACGCCGACCGGCTCGCGGCGCGTGTAGCAGTGCATGTTCGGCGCGCTCACCGGCAGCACGTCACCCTCGATCTTGGTCGGCCAGCCGGCGAAGTAGCGCAGGTGTCCCACCGCGCCGTTGACGTCCACGTACTGCGCGAGCCCGACCGGCTTGCCGTTGTCGAGTGACTCGATCTGAGCGATCTCCTCGGCGTGCGCTTCGATCGCATCGGCGAGCGCATGCATCAGGCGCTCACGCCCGGAAGCCGGCATCGAGGACCACGGACCGTCGCTGAATGCAGCGCGTGCGGCCGCAACCGCACGCTCGACGTCCTCGGGGCCGGCATGGGCGACTTGAGCGATCTCGCGCCCGGTGGCGGGGTCGAGCGTCGCGAAGGTGCGTCCGTCCGCGGCCTCCGGGCGCTCTGCGCCGAGTAGCAGCTGGTGGGATTGTGAGACAAATTCCCGCGCAGCTGACCCGAGCGCGTCGGGAAGGACGTGCGGGGTGACGGTATCGGCAGCGGCGCTCATGAGGGCTCCTTATGCGAGGTCTGTGGCTGCAGCTGATTCACGGCTTCAGCACGATCTTAAGCGCCTCGCGCCGGTCATACAGCGCGTAGGCCTCGACCGCGTCATCGAGAGCCATGTGGTGGGTGACGAGCGGGCCCGGGTCGAGCAGACCCGCGGACATCATCTCCAGCACACGATCGAGGTGACCGATCACGTTGGCCTGCCCCCCGCGCAACGTGAGCGCCTTGATCCACAGCAACCCCATGTGCACCTCCGCGCGCTCGGCATACACGCCCAGGCACTGCACCGCACCATGTGCGCGCGTGATGTAGAGCGCCGTCTCGAGCGCCCGCGGATCGCCCACCGCGTCAATGCACACGTCCACCCCACGACCCTGCGTGCGCTCGCGCGCGAGCGCACGCACATCCTGCTCAACGAGGTGCACCGGCTCCGCTCCGAAAGACTCGGCGACTAAGAGACGCTCCTCCACCGAGTCGACAGCAAGCACATGCGCCGCCCCAATCGCGCGCGCCGCCTGCACCGCACACAAGCCCACCGGCCCCAACCCCAGCACCGCGACGACATCCCCGGGGCGCAAACCGCTCGCCACCACCCCGTGGAAGCCTGTCCCCATCACATCCCCGGCAAACAGCGCAACGTCGTCACTCATCCCCTCGGGCACCCGGCGCAGCACGAGGCCGGCGTTCGGCACCAGCGCACGCTCAGCCTGGGTCCCCTGGAGCGACCCGAGCGCCGCGCCATGCCCGAACGTGCGCGACACCGCACAGCGGTCATACCACCCGGCGCGACAGAAGTAGCAAACACCGCACGCGGTCTGAAAGCACCCGAGCACGCGGTCCCCCACCGACACGGCCCTAACGCGCTCGCCAGCCGCGATCACCGTGCCCACATACTCATGCCCGATCGTGAAGCCCGGCTCGATCTGAACGCGCCCGTGGTAGATGTGCAGGTCCGACCCGCACACCCCCGTCGCCTCGATCCGCACAACGGCGTCGGTCGGCTCGTTCAGCTCCGGCTCGGGCACGTCCTCGACACGCACCTCGCCCGGAGCCTGGAAGGTCACGGCACGCATGGGCGCCCACCCTAGAGGACCGGCACGCGTTTATGCTGCCCGCATGTCCGAACCCTCGAAGGCGGTGCTGATCACCGGCTGCTCCTCGGGCATCGGCCGTGCCACCGCGCTTGCGCTCGTGCGCTCGGGCTGGACGGTGTACGCGACCGCGCGCCGGCCGGAGACGCTCGCCGGCCTCGAGCAGGCCGGCTGCAGGACGCTCGCCCTGGACGTCACCGGCGAGCAATCGATGCAAGCAGCGGTAGCCGAGGTGGAGCGCGCTGAGGGCGCCGTCGGAGTGCTGATCAACAACGCCGGCTACAGCCAGTCAGGGGCGATCGAGACGGTGCCGCTGGACGCCGTACGACGGCAGTTCGAGACGAACGTGTTCGGGCTCGTCCGCCTGACCCAGCTGGTGCTGCCGAAGATGCGCGCGCAGCGGTGGGGAAAGATCGTCAACGTCGGCTCGATGGGCGGGCGCCTGTCGTTTCCCGGCGGCGGCCACTACCACGCGACCAAGCACGCGCTCGAGGCGATCTCCGACGCGCTGCGCTTTGAGCTGCGCGGCTTTCACATCGACGTGATCCTGCTCGAGCCCGGCCTGATCACGACCGAGTTCGGCGAGGCCGCCACGGCGAGCATGGCCGGCGTGGGGACAGGCGCAGACGACCCGTACGCGACGTTCAACACGACCGTCGGCGCGGTCACCAAAGGCGCGTATGAGGGGCCGATGAAGCTGCTCGGCGGCAGCCCGGACCGTGTGGCGAAGGTCATCGAGCGTGCGATCACCCGCTCACGGCCGCCTGCGCGGATCACGATTACGCCCTCAGCCAAGTTCACGATTTGGGCGCGACGCCTGCTCAGCGACCGCATGTGGGACGCTGCGATGCGTAGGCAATTCCCCCAGCCCAAATAGGCGCGCGGCCAGAAGCTAGGCGAGCGGCAGCACCGGGTGTGGAGCACCCACCTCGAAGCCCTGGGCGTAATCCACGCCGTACTCGCGCAACAGCTCCACCGTGGCCATGTCTTCGACATACTCGGCGATCGTCTGCTTGCCCATGCCGCGGGCGAGATCCACGAGCGCCTTGACCACGAGCTGGTCCTTTGACGAAGCCGGCAGGCCGCGAATGAAGTCGCCGTCGATCTTCAAGTACTGAAACGGCAGGTGCTTGAGGTATTGAAAGGAACCGAAGCCGGCGCCGAAATCGTCGAGCGCAACCGCGCAACCGAATGCCTGCACGCCGGCACAGAAAGCTTGTGCGCGCGCCATGTCGGAGATCGCGGCGGTCTCGGTCACCTCGACCATCAGCTGTGCGGGATCGACCCTCGCGAGCCTGAGCGCTCCTTCGATCTGAGCCAGCATTCCCCCATCGGTGATCGACAGCGACGAGCAGTTGATCGCGACGTGCACGCCCTGTTCACCGTGCTC
>Ga0307374_10013724_pt1 | contig 11153 bp, 9 predicted proteins | sample OX3MG_FD_202532 | JGI IMG/M metagenome (GOLD analysis project Ga0307374, IMG submission 202532) | Soil microbial communities from Risofladan, Vaasa, Finland - OX-3 | ecosystem: Environmental > Terrestrial > Soil > Coastal area > Acid sulfate soil | place: Finland: Risofladan, Vaasa | collected... | reverse complement strand
CGCCGAACCAGCGGCTCATGAAGCCGCGCTGCAGCAGGCGCGCCTCGAGCGCCTCGACGTCCTGCTGGCCGCGCTGCGTGTCGCGGAAGACGCGGTAGATGTCGATCATCACCAGCAGGTTGAGGAAGCCGATCAGGTACAGGAAGGCGCCCGACACCACCGTGCCCACGTACTGGCCGATCACGTGCAGCCGCGGCAGGCTGGCGCCGACCGACTGCGTCGCCACGGCCACCGCGATCGTGAGCAGCAGGACGACCGACGAATGGCCGAGGGAGAAGAAGAAGCCGACGCCGAGCGGCCGCTCGCCCTGCTTCATCAGCTTCCGCGTGGTGTTGTCGATGGCGGCGATGTGGTCGGCGTCGAACGCGTGGCGCAGCCCGAATACGTACGCCAGGCCGGCCAGGCCGAGCATGAACGGATAGCGGGGCGCGACCAGGAACCAGACCGTGCCCCAGCCGACCAGGTGCAGGAGGAGCACCGCCCCGCCGAGGCCGGCCATCTGGCGGCGCTCCGTCCGGTTCAGCGGCACACCCGTGGCTGGCGATACTCGGCTCATGGCGTGAACTGGGCTGGCGAGAACAGGTGCTGCGCGATGCCGGGCCGGCGCACCGACCGGACCCGTGCGGACGATAGACCCTAAGCCTATCATCCGCGGCTGAGCCGGTCCAGCGAGCCGCCGGCCCGATGCCGGTCTGCACGCGGCGCGCGGCGCAACCGGGCCGGGGGCGGCGATGCCCGTGCCGCCGACGCGGTAGGATAGGGACTGCCCGCCGGCTGCGGCCGGCGGGCGGAAGGGCGGCGAGATGGCGGAGGCCGAAGCGGTTCTGCGGGTCGAGCACCTCACGGTGCAGTACGATCGACAGCCGGTGATTCGCGACCTGTCGTTCGACGTGCACCGCGGCGACCGGGTGATGATCCTGGGGCCGAACGGCGCCGGCAAGACGACGCTGTTCCGCGCGCTGCTGGGGTTCATTCCGTACAGCGGCCGGATCTGGTGGGACCCGGCGGTCACCGTCGGCTTCGTGCCGCAGGGGCTCGACGTCAACCGCAAGTTTCCCGTGACCGTCGCCGAGCTGTTCCGCTTCGGCAAGGTCCGCGTGGCCGACGCGGCCGTCGTCGAGGAGCTGACGCTGGTCAATGCGGCCGCGCTGGCGCACCGGTCGCTGGCCACGCTGTCGGCCGGCGAATTCCAGCGGGTCCTCATCGCGTTCGCGCTGGCGCAGAAGCCGGACGTGCTGCTGTTCGACGAGCCGACGTCCGACATCGACATCGGCGGCCAGGAGACCGTGTACCAGCGGCTCGAGACGATCGCCGCCGAACGCGCCCTCACGCTCCTGATGATTTCGCACGACCTGAACGTCGTGCTGCGGTACGCGACCGAAGTGCTCTGCCTGAACCGCGACTTCCGCTGCCACGGCGCACCGCGGGACATCCTGACGCCCGAGGTGCTGCGGGATCTCTACGGGCAGAACGTCCAGTTCTATCAGCACACCCATTCACCGGCGGAGCGCCACGAGGACGGCGCCGACCTCCGGGCGGGCGCCTGACGGTGTTCGCCCTCGTCCTGCTCGCCGGCGTGTGCGCGGCCGTCGCCGTCGGCTTTCTCGGCGTCTTCGTCCTCTTCCGCCGCATGGCGCTCGTCGGCGACGCGCTGTCGCACGTCGCGCTCCCGGGGCTCGCGGTCGCGATCGCCCTGGGCGTCGATCCGATCTGGGGCGCCCTCGCCGCGCTGCTCGCCGCCGCCGTCGGCATCTTCTACATCTCGCGGGCGACGCGCCTCTACGAGGAAGCGATCGTCGGCATCCTGTTCTCGCTGGCGCTCGCCGGCGGCGTGCTGCTGCTCAAGGGGCGCGAGCTCGAGGCGGCGCTGTTCGGCGACCTGACCAGCCTGAGCGCGCTGGACGTCTGGCTGACGATCGGCCTGTCGCTCGCCATCGGCCTGGCGACGCTGGCCCTGTACCGGCAGCTCGCCCTGGTCAGCTTCTCGAGCGACCTGGCGCGCGCCAACGGCGTCAACGTCGACCGCGTCAGCCTGCTGTTCTTCATCCTGCTCGCGCTGGCGGTCGCCCTCGGCGTGAAGGTGGTCGGGACGCTGCTGGTCGGCTCGCTCGTCATCATTCCCGCCGCCTCGGGCGCGAACCTCGCCCGGAGCCTGAAGGTCCTGACCGGCCTCAGCATCTTCTTTGCCGTGGCGAGCGTCGTCCTCGGCCTCGTCGTGGCGCACCTGTCCGGTCTGCTCCCCGGACCGGTCATCGTGCTGATGGAAGGGGCGCTGTTCCTGGTCTCGCTGGCGCTGAAGCCGCTGGTGGCGTGAGCGCCGCGGCCGGTCAGCGGACCGGCGCGCCGTCGCGCGTGTAGGTGACCCGGCCGTCCGGCTGGATCACGGCGGCCCATGGCGACTTCTGATCGAACCGCCCGCCGAGAATCCGGAAGATGAACGTCGGGTCGGCGGTCGGCGGCAGCGGGAACGCCGTCTGGACGCTGCGCATCGGCTGGCCCATCGAAACGATCGCGCTGGAGCCTTTGACGAGCGCGGCGTACTGCGGCATGTCGAACATGTGGCCGGCGCGCACGCGGGGAACCGCGAGGACCAGGGCGGCGGCGCACAGGACGATCGCGACCGCGTCGGCCGCGCGACGCGGCAGAAGCGCGCGGATGCCGAGCAGGACCGTCAGCACGGCCGCCGGCATCAGCGACAGGTAGTAGTAGGAATCCAGCCCCGCCAGCCAGAATCCGAAGCCCGCGATCGCCAGCACCTGCGGAAGCAGGATCACCGCCAGCAGCGCCGGATCGCGGCGATACCGCGCCGCGACCAGCAGGCCGCAGACGATCAGCAGCCAGCCGCACGCCGGAACGGACCAGGGGGCGGCCTCGATGCCGTTCACCGCATCCGCGTACGTGTCGGCGCTCGCGTGAAAGCGCGTCTGCGCCGACCCCGACAGCACGCGCGCCATGCTGTCCGTGACGGCGCTCATGCCCCCCGGCGTCGATCCCGCCCTCGCCTGGTGCACCAGGTACGGCACCTGCAGCAGGACGACCACGCCGCCAATCACCGCCGCGTGTTTCCACAGCGAGCGCCGCGCCCCGTCGGCGAACGGCTGGACGAGCAGGGCGGCGAAGATGCCGAGAGCGACGAACACCGCGCCGGTGTACGCATGCACCGCGCACCAGGCGATCGCCGCGACGATGCCGGAGCGGACGAGCGACCGACGCGGCCAGTCGAGCAGGACCAGGGCGGTCGCCGTTTCCGCCAGGATCGACCCGACGATCGGGTTCCAGATCACGGCCGCCAGCGACAGGGCGAACGGCGCCGTCGCCAGGATCACGATGGCCGCCAGGGCCAGCCACGTCGAGCCGGTCCGCTTCCGGATGGCGACGAGCAGCAGCACGTCGGCTCCCGATTGCAGCGCCGCCTGACCGATGCCGCCGGCGTGCGGAAGGTCGTGAAACCACGGGCCGAAGACGACCCGGAGCAGCCACAGAATCCAGTAGAACGCCGGTCCGATGGTGTAGCCGCCGACATGGGTCGGGGGGCCGACCAGCGGGAGATCGCGGAACGGGCGGAGCGCGATCCCCCAGTCGCGGATCTGATCCCCGAGCAGCCAGAAGTGATGGCTGATGCCGTGCACACGGATCGCGAACGTGGCCGCGAAGACGGCGGCGCAGAGCGAAGACAGCAGGAGCCGGCGGCGGACGATGGACGGTCGGGACGGGGTCCCGGCAGGCAACGGGGTCATGACTGTACAGATCGACGGCGGGCGTTGCGCCGGACACCGTCACCGTATCATAGTGTCGGCGTGTCACCACTGTCGCGTAGCCGATCGGGGAACGCCGGCCTGTGAGCGAACGTTCAGCCCGCCGCCTGCTGCTGCTCGTGCTGCTGCTGGCGGCGGCCGTCAGACTGTGGGGAATCGGGCTCGGCCTGCCGGGCGCGCAGGGGCGGCCGGACGAGACGGCGCTCGCCGGACCGGCCGTGATGGTGCTGACCGGGCAGTTCCGTCCGCCGAACTTCAACTATCCGACGCTGTTCATCTACGTCCTGGCGCTGCTGTACGCCGGCTATTACTGGTTCACGCGCCCGTTCATGCACTGGGCCTCGCTGGCCGCGTTCGCGGCGAGCCGGGTGCAGAGCCTCGCGCCGTTCTTCTACATCGACCGCGGCCTGTCCGCGCTGATGGGGACGCTCACCGTGTGGTGGGTGTTCGCGATCGCCCGCCGGCTGTTCGACGGGACGGTCGGCCTGGTCGCCGCCCTGTTCCTGGCCCTGTGCTTTCTTCACGCGCGCGATTCGCACTTCGGCGTCACCGACGTCACGATGAGCGCGCTCATCGTCCTGGCGGTGCTGCTGATCATCCGGTGGCAGCAGACCGGCGCGCTCCGGGAGGCGGCGGCCGCCGGCCTGGTCGGCGGACTCGCGATGGCGACGAAGTACAACGGGCTCGGCGTCTGCGTGCCGTTCGCGGTGGCGGTGGGGCAGCAGCTGATCGAATCGCGCCGCACCTGGCGCGACGCGCTCCGGAGGCTCGCGCCGGCCGTCGTGGCGTTCGGCGGGCTGTTCATCGTCGCATTCGTCGTGACGTTTCCGTACGCCGTCACGGAGTGGCGGCAGGTGCTGATCGATACCTCGGGCGTGGCTGCCACGCTGGCGAACGGACACGGGGTCGCGATGCCGCTGGGCTGGTGGTATCACGCAACCGTCACGCTGCCGGTCGCCTTCGGATGGCCGGTGTACCTCGCCGGTCTCGCAGGCCTCGTCGGGCTCCTCGTGACCAGGCTGCGGCAGTCGGCCGTCCTGCTGTCGTTCCCGATCGCGTATTACATCGTCGCCGGCAGCGGACACACGGTCTTCGCCCGGTACATCATTCCCGACCTGCCGTTCCTCGCCATCACGGCCGCCTGGTTCGTCGTGACGGCCGTCCGCTTCGCGATGCGCGCGTCGCGCCCCGTGGTCCGCGGGTGGGTGACGGCGGCGGTGGCCGTGCTGGCCATCGCGCCATCGGCGCGGCGCCTCGTCCTGATCGATCGCCTGCTGGCGCGGACCGACAACCGGGTGATTGCCGCCCGCGCCCTGTTCGGCCTCATTCCGCCCGGCAGCATCGTCTATCAGTCGGGCGCGAGCTACGGCCGAATCCCGTTCACGCTGGACGGCCGGACGCTGGACGTCCACCGGCGGGGCTGGGCGGACGGCCATTTCACGCCGCCGGGCGGGCCGCTGCCCGACTGGATCATCCTGCAGCGGTCGCCGCTCGCGCTCTACAGCGAGGTGCCGGCCGGAGTCGAGCGGCTGGTGCAGCAGCGCTACGAGCTGGCGGCCGTCTTCACGGCAACGCCGCCGCGGCCCGGCCGCCTGTACGATCAGCAGGACGCGTTCTTCCTGCCGCTGGAGGGGTTCGACGGCATCGAACGGCCCGGGCCGAATTTCGAGATCTACCGCCTCGAGCCGGCGTCTCGTCCGGATGAGCCACCAGACGCGGCCGGGGGGAGGCGTTCGCCGGGCACAGGCGCTCCGCAGACATCGGCCACGCCCGCGTCCCCATCGTCCGCGCCCGCCATCGGCCCCGCCGCCGCCGTCTCAGCGGAGCCAGCCGTGCGCCCAGTAGTACACCAGCCCCAGGTACTCGTGGAGCGTCGCCTGCCCGAAGTGCAGCCCCTCTTCGCTCGGCCACCAGTACGACACGTCGGGCCGGCCGGCGAACGTCTCGGTGGCGATTGAGGGAATCGCGTGCAGCCCCTGCGCCGCGAACGTCAGCATCGAGCGGCGCATGTGGGTCGGCGAGGTGACGAGCACGAACGTCCGGATGGCGTGCGCCCGCAGGATCGGCGGCACGTCCAGCGCCTCGTCGTACGTGTTGCGGGACCTGGATTCGAGCAGGATGCGGCCGGCCGGCACGCCGAGCCGCAGGAGCAGCCGGCGCATCGCGACCGCTTCCGGTTCGGATTCCACGTTCGGATCGGCGACGCCGCCCGACGGGATGACCCACGGGTGTCCCAGGAGACGGTAGACCCGGACCGCCTCCAGGACCCGCACCGCCGTGGCCGGATCGAGAAGCTCGACCTGGTCCGCGCGCCCCCGGACGAGGCGTGCGCCGCCGCCCAGAATGACGATGCCGGTCGCCTCGTCCGCCTGCGCCGCCGACTGGAGCGGCCGGTAGCCCCAGGCCAGGAGCCGGGCGGCCGGCAGCGTCAGGGCCGGCACGCTGAGGCCGAGATACCCGATCGCCAGGAGGGCCAGGAGCCGCCGGCCCCAGGCCGCGGTCGGCTTGAAGTACAGGAGCGCGACGCCGGCGGCGAGGCCGGCTACGAGCATTCCGGCCGAGGCGAGGTTCACGTCGACGAAGTGCCGCATGGTCCGGTCAGTCTAGCCGGTCGCGGTGCCAAAGGACATTGGTCCGCGGCCGGCAAAGAAAAAGGCCGCCGGTGCGCCGTGCACCGGCGGCCTGCTGCGAACGCCCCGGCTGAAGAAGCCCTACGGCTGCGGTCCTTCGTGGGCCGTGATGAAGGCACCGACGTTGGCCGACAGCTCGGCCAGGGTCGGTACCCGGACGTACATCATGTGACCCGACTCGTAGTACTTGAGGCCGATGTGGCTCTGCAGCGACGCCGGCAGATCGAGATGGGACATCGTGTACTCGGTCTCGAAGAACGGCGTCGCCATGTCGTAGTAGCCGTTTTCCACCTGCACGTACAGGTGGGGATTGGTGATCAGCGCTTCCTTCAGATCGGGCTCCACGTTCGGCGCCCCCGGGAAGCCGTAGCCCTCGCCGCGCACCTGATGCTTCCAGTCCCAGTAGCGGCCCGCGCCGTCAGCCGCCACCATGTAGGGCCGATCCGGATTGAACTTCAGTTCCTGCGTGATATAGGCGTGGAACGCGCCCGTGAACGCCCCGGTGATCGCGGTGCTCTGCGGGTCGTAGCCGCCGTATTCCGACAGCGGATCGTAGGTCGCTCCGGAGAAGCGGGAGTCCAGCCGGCCGGTCACCAGCCCGCGGCTGCGCTGCAGTTCGGCCATGAACTGCGGGAGCGAGACGCGGAGATCGGCGCTCATCAGGTAGTCGACGCTCAGCCCGGTGTACTGCGAGAGCTGCTTGGCGACCGCCTCCTTCTCCGTGGCGCTCAGGTTGGCCCCCTGCATCAGCGCGTTGGCGTACGTCGTGGCCGCGTACTGGCGCACCTGCTGGAGGAACGCCGGCAGATTGGCCGGTCTCGGGTTCAGCACCTTGTGGTACCAGGCCGTGGCAGCGTAGCTGGGCAGATACAGGACGTAAGGCAGGTCGTTGCCCGGATGGAACGAGATCGTCCCCAGGTCCAGCACCGACGACATCAGCACGATGCCGTTCATGTACATGTTGTCGTGCGCCTGGAGGTAGTTGCCGAGCGCCACCGAGCGGAACGTCCCGTAGCTCTCGCCGATCAGGAACTTCGGCGAGTTCCAGCGGTCGTTGCGCGTGACGTACTTCGTGACGAACTGCGCGAGCGACCGCACGTCCTCGTCCACGCCCCAGAAGTTCCGATCCTTCGCCTTCCCCACGGCATGGCTGAAGCCGGTGCCGACCGGGTCGATGAAGACCATGTCGGTCTTGGCGAGCAGGCTGTACTGGTTGTCGACGAGCTGATACGGCGCCCCGCCCGTCGGCGCGGCGTTCGCCGTCACGACGCGGCGCGGACCGTACGCGCCCATCTGGATCCAGATGGACGAGGAGCCCGGCCCGCCGTTGTAGAGAAACGCGATCGGGCGCTTGGCGAAATCGGTCACGTCGCTGCGGGTATAGGCCCAGTAATAGATGAGCGCCGTCGGTTCGCCCTTGTCGTTCTTGAGCAGGATCGATCCGGCGGTCGCCTTGTAGGGAATCGTCTGGCCGTCGATCCGGATGCTGTGCTCAGTGACGACGGTGACTTCTTTGGGAGCCGGTTCGGGCGCCTTCGCTTCGGCAGCCTTCCGGTGCGGCTCGGGATCCTGCGCCGCCGCCCGCGGGACGGAGCCGAGGGCGCAGAACGCCAGAATCGCGATGATACACAGGGCTTTCTTCATGCGGTGTCCCTCGCAAATGAAACTGAATCTCGGTGCGCGTGGATTCTATCCGGCCGGCCTCTCCCGGTCAAAAGCGGATCGTGCGCGGATGCGCAGAACTTCGACCCGAATAGCCGGGGTGGAAACGCGGGAAAATCACTCGGCGTCGCGCAAAACTCCCCGACCATGGGGCGTGACTCTCCCGGCGGTCCGTACCGCCGGTCCGTTCAGGGCGGCCCCGGGCACCCTGAGCGCCGGCGGGTGGGCGCCGCCGGGGCGAAAGCTCAACTGGAGTTGGTTTTGCATTTCATCATTCCGCCAATTCCCTGGCTCGCAGGACAGGAGCGAAGGCGATGACGACCGATGTGCGGCCACCCAAGGACCTGATCGGGTTTCTCGACTATTACCTGGTCCAGAAGGCTCCGTTTCAAATCCCGGACAACGCGAAGGAATGGATCGTCAAGTGGGGCCCGTGGATCACCGTGGTGCTGATGATTCTCACGGTGCCTCCGCTGCTCTTCGTGCTGGGGCTCGGCACGGCCCTGATGCCGTATGGCGGCCTCGGCTACGCGGCCGGATTCACCTATCTGACGGTCGTCCTGATCGTCCAACTGGTGCTGATGGTTGCGGCGCTGCCGGGCCTCTTCGCGCGCGCGATGTCGGGGTGGCGGCTGCTGTTCTACGCGCAGATCGTCAGCCTGCTGTTCTCGCTGCTGAGCGGGTCGATCATCGGCGGGATCATCGGCGCCCTGATCGGGCTCTACATCCTGTTCCAGGTGCGCCCGCTCTACAAGGTGTAGCGCCGGCGGCGGATGCGTCGAACACCCTCCACGAGCGGCACGGCCGATCGTCGTCCCCACGCCCCTGACGCTTCGTTTCTCGACGGAGTCCGGCCCGGACGGTCTCCGTCGAGAAGCTCATCAGTACAGGCACGCCTCGTTCGCGGCATCGCGGTCCCGGCCAGGCCCCCTGGCGGCCGCTGTCAGCGCCGGCGATCATCACGCTCCCTTCGTGAGACAATCGGGTTCACACGGCAGAACGGTCCGGCACTTGCGATTCCTGATGGTCCGCCATGGCCACTGACGAGCCGGTTGACGGCGACCCGACTGCGAGGCAGGTCCGCGAGCTCGAGGCGCGCTTCTTCGACCTCTCGATCGACATGCTGTGCTTTCTCGACTTCAGCGGCCGCTTCAAGCGGGTGAACCCGGCCTGGCAGACGACGCTCGGATTCACTCCAGACGAGCTGACGTCGAAGCCGTTCATCGACTTCGTGCATCCTGAGGATCGCGACCGCACCTTGCTGCAGAACCGTCAGGTCCGGAGCGGCGGTCAGGCTCTGGGCTTCGAAAACCGTTACCTCTGCAAGGACGGGTCCTACAAGTGGCTGCTGTGGAATGCGACGCCGGACTTCAGCCGGCAGGTCATCTACGGCGTCGCGCGTGACATGACGGTGCGCAGGCAGGCCGAACAGGAGCGCGAACGGCTCGTGCAGGAGCTGCAGGCGGCGTTCGCGGAGGTCAAGACCCTGCAGGGGTTCCTTCCGATCTGTTCGTACTGCAAGAGGATTTGCGATGATCAGAACTACTGGCAGTCTGTCGAGGCCTACATCTCCAAGCACACCAATACCAGCTTCAGCCACTGCATCTGTCCAGCCTGTTTTGCGAGTGTGGTCGAGCCGCTGCTGAACGGAGAGAACGAGAAGGGCGCGTGAGAGATCGAGAGCGATCGGAGGACGGGCCTTCACCACGCCCCGAGACATCGCCTCAGCGGGTTCCCCCCGGTGAGCCGGCCTTCGACCAATCGCCCGTCGGCATGGCCTGCGAGAGCCTCGATGGCCGCTGGGTGCTGATCGTCGACGATGACGAGCCGGTGCGGAAGCTGTTGAAGCGCCTGCTGGCGCCGCACGGGCTGGACATCGCCGAGGCGGGAACGGCCGCTCGCGCGCTGGCGCTGGCGGCGCAGCGTCAGTCGGCGATCGATCTCCTGATTACGGACGTGGTGATGCCGCATGCCTCGGGGCTCGAACTGGCGGCGAATCTGCGCGCGATTTGTCCCGACGCCCCCGTCATCTTCATGACCGGCCAGGTCGACTCGCCGCAGGTCCGCGAGCTGATGGAGCGGCAGGAAGCCATCCTGCTTCAGAAGCCGTTCACGGCGACACAGCTGTACGACGCGATCCGAACGGTGGAAGCGCGACCACGGACGGAGTCGGCGGAGCGCGGTCGCGGGGACTGAAGGAAAGACTGTCGGGCTGAGATCCGGGGGGAAGGAACACATGGCGGACGACCATCACTACGACGTCATCATCATCGGCACGGGGGCGGGCGGCGCCACGCTCGCCTGGAGCCTGGCGCCCTCGGGCAAGCGGATCCTGCTGCTCGAGCGTGGCGATTTCCTGCCGCGCGAACAGGACAACTGGGATTCCAGGGCCGTCTTCGTGGACGCGAAGTATCAGGCGAAGGAGCCCTGGCTCGACAAGGAGGGCCGGGAGTTCTTCCCGGGCATTCACTACTTCGTGGGCGGCAATACGAAGTTCTACGGCTCGGCGCTGTTCCGGCTGCGGAAGGAGGATTTCGGCGAGCTGCGCCACGCCGGCGGCATCTCGCCCGCCTGGCCGGTCGGCTACGACGAGTTCGAACCGTATTACACCCGGGCCGAGCGGCTCTATCACGTGCACGGCGAGCGGGGCGTCGATCCGACCGACCCGCCCGCCAGCGCTCCCTACGCCTGGCCCGCGGTGAGCCACGAGCCGCGGATCGCGACGCTCTCGGAAGACCTGACCCGGCTCGGGTACCATCCCTCTCCCCTCCCGCTCGGCATCCTGCTGGAGGAAGAGCACGGCCGGGCGACCCGCCACAGCCCGTGCATCCGCTGCCGGGCGTTCGACGGCTTCCCCTGCCTCACCAACGGCAAAGCCGACGCGCAGATCATCTGCATCGAGCCGCTGCTCGCGGAGCGACCGAACGTGACGCTCCTGACGGGGGCGTACGTCGAGCGGCTGGAGACCAGCGGCTCGGGACGGGAAGTGACGGCGGTGAAGGTGCGGCGCGGCGGTGAGTCGGAGTCCTACTCCGCCGGTCTCGTCGTCGTCGCCTGCGGCGCGATCAACTCCGCCGTGCTGCTGCTGCGCTCGGCCGGCGACAGG
>Ga0307374_10013723_pt1 | contig 11154 bp, 10 predicted proteins | sample OX3MG_FD_202532 | JGI IMG/M metagenome (GOLD analysis project Ga0307374, IMG submission 202532) | Soil microbial communities from Risofladan, Vaasa, Finland - OX-3 | ecosystem: Environmental > Terrestrial > Soil > Coastal area > Acid sulfate soil | place: Finland: Risofladan, Vaasa | collected... | reverse complement strand
TGGCGAAGTGCTGACGGATGCCCGGCAGCTCGGCCCGCCACTCGTCGGCGTCCACGGTGAGCAGCTTCTCCATGTCCTCGGCGGACACGTCGAGCCCCTCGGTGTCGATGGCGCCGGGGGAGGGGATGAGCCCGATGGGCGTGTCGGTGGCCCCACCGGTGCCGTTCACACGCTCGAAGACCCACTCGAGCACCCGGGAGTTCTCCCCGTACCCGGGCCACAGCCACCGGCCGTCCTCATCCTTGCGGAACCAGTTGACGTAGAAGATCTTGGGCAGCTTGTCGCGATCGGCACCGGCGCCCACGCTCAGCCAGTGGGCGAAGTAGTCGGCCATGTTGTACCCGCAGAACGGAAGCATGGCGAACGGGTCGCGGCGGAGGTTCCCGACCGCACCCGTGGCCGCCGCGGTGGTCTCGGAGGCCATGATCGAACCGAGGAACACGCCGTGCTCCCAGTCCCTCGACTGGAACACCAGTGGGATCACCGAAGCCCGGCGTCCGCCGAACAGGATGGCGTCGATCGGGACGCCGGCCGGGTCCTCCCACTCCGAGGCGATGGCCGGGTCCTGGGCGGCGGGGACGGTGAACCGGGCATTGGGATGGGCTGCCGGCGCACCCGATCCCGGGATCCAGTCCTCGCCCTTCCAGGAGGTGAGATGGGCGGGTACCTCGTCGCTCATGCCCTCCCACCACACGTCGCCGTCATCGGTCAGTGCCGTGTTGGTGAAGATGGCGTTGCCGTCGAGGGTGAGCATGGCGTTGGGGTTGGTGTGGACGTTGGTCCCGGGCGCCACGCCGAAGAAGCCGGCTTCGGGATTGATGGCGTAGAGCCGGCCGTCGGCGCCGAACTTCATCCAACAGATGTCGTCGCCCACCGTCTCGACCTTCCAGTCGGGCAGGGTGGGGATGAGCATGGCCAGGTTGGTCTTGCCGCAGGCCGACGGAAAGGCCCCGGTCACGTACCTTGTCTCACCGGCCGGCGAGGTCAGCTTCAAGATGAGCATGTGCTCGGCCAGCCAGTTGGCGTCGCGGGCCATGACCGAGGCGATCCGCAGGGCGAAGCACTTCTTGCCGAGCAGCGCGTTGCCGCCGTATCCCGAGCCGTAGGACCAGATCTCCCGGGTCTCGGGGAAGTGCACGATGTACTTGTTCTCGGCGTCGCACGGCCACGGCGAGTCGGCCTCGCCCTCGGCGAGCGGCGCGCCCACTGAATGGAGGCACGGTACGAACTCTCCGTCGGCTCCGAGCACCTCGAGGGCGCCCCGCCCCATGCGGGTCATGATCCGCATGGACACCGCCACATAGGCCGAGTCGGTGATCTCCACGCCGATGTGGGCGATCGATGAACCGAGCGGGCCCATGGAGAATGGCACGACGTACATGGTCCGTCCCCGCATCGACCCCTTGAACAGATCGGTGAGGACGTCCCGCATCTCCGAGGGCTCCCGCCAGTTGTTGGTCGGCCCGGCGTCGGACTCGAGGGTCGAGCAGATGAAGGTCCGGTCCTCCACGCGGGCGACGTCGCCCGGGTCGGAGTGGGCCCAGTAGCTGTTGGGCCGCTTGGCATCGGAGAGCTTGGTGAAGGTCCCGTTGGTCACCAGCAGCTGGCACAGGCGGTCGTACTCCGCCGCCGACCCGTCGCACCACTCGACGGCGTCGGGCTCGGTCAGCGCCGCGATCTTGTCCACCCAGGCGATCAGCTTCTTGTTGTCGGTGGGGGGCATGGGCTGCGTTTTCCTCCTCGGAGTCCGGCTCGGCGGTGCAGCGGGCCGGAACCACCGGCACGGGGTCCGCGACGGAGGTCCATGGCTGCGTACCGATTCTAGTTGGGACGATCCGGCACAATGCTAGGCAAGGGACGTGGAGCGTCCCAATTTCGGGGGTCCGCCCGGCGATCGGGCTGGCGGCGTCGACGAGTTCGCCGCCATCGGGCTCCTCCGCGCCCGATTCGAGGCTGCCGCCCGGGTCCGCCACCCCGATGGGCCCCTCCCGCCCCCCGGGGACACCTGGATCGGAGACGACGCGGCCGTCGTGAGCATCGATGCCGGCTCGGCGGGCCAAGCGGTGCCGTCCGGCCAGGCGGTGCCGTCCGGCCAGGCGGTGCCGTCCGGCCAGGCGGTGCTGGCCACCGACCTGGTGGTCGAAGGTGTCCACTTCGATCTCGGGTTCTGCAGTCTCGACGACGTGGGCTACAAGGCGTTGACGGTCACCGTGTCCGACCTGGCCGCCATGGGGGCCTGGCCCGAATACGCCCTGGTCTCGGTGGCCGGCCCGCCCGGGACCGACTTCGACCGGCTGGGGGCCGGCCTGGCCGCGGCGGCAGCCGAGACCGGGTGCGTGGTGGTCGGCGGGGATCTCTCGCAATCACCGGCCCTGGTGGTCTCCACCGCGGTGTTGGGCCTGCTCCGCGGCGGTTCCGGCGACGGCCCACTACTCCGGGCCGGGGCACGCGCCGGAGACCTGCTCTTCGTGACCGGTCCGCTCGGTGGGTCCGCGGCCGGCCTCCGCCTACTGCGGAGCGGGGGAGGCGCGACCGGGAGTGGGGGAGGCGCGACCGGCGAAAGCAGGTCCGGCCTCCTGCGTGCCTACCGGCGGCCGGCGGCCCGGCTCGTCGAGGGGGAGACCGCACGCCACTCGGGGGCTGGGGCCGCGATCGACATCTCCGACGGCCTGGTCGCCGACAGCCGGCATCTGGCCCGGGCGTCCGGGGTGGGCATCGCCCTCGACACGCTTCCGGTGGTCGACGGGGGCACCCGGGAGGAGGCCCTCCACGGAGGCGAGGAGTATGAGCTGCTGATCGCCACCGGCGACCCCGACCGACTGGTCAGGAACTTCGGGGCGGCGGACCTGCGCCCACCCCTTCCCATCGGGATCTGCACCGACCTGGCCGGACAGGCCACGCTCGACGGCGAGCCGCTGCCGGCGGGCGGCTGGCACCACCGCTTCTGAGCGCTACCCGGCGTTCCCTGGCAGGCCACCACCGACGTGCCACCACCGACGTGCCGCCGGCAGGTGCGACTTCAGGCGGGGATGTTCCGCACCGGTCGCTTGACGACCTTGCCGGAGCGGATGCAGGACGTGCAGGCGTTGAGGCGCCTGGGGGACCCGTCCACGAGTGCCCGTACCCGCTGGATGTTCGGATCCCAGCGCCGCTTGGTCCGTCGGTGGGAGTGGCTGACGCTCATCCCGAACGACGGCTTCTTGCCGCAGACCTCGCACACCGCTGCCATGACGCTCCGACTCCCTCGTAGGATCCTCTGGGTTGGGCGCAAAGGTTAGCATCCTGGCCATGGTGGTCCTCGACGCCCTCGGAGCTGCGGACCTGCTCCAGGTCGTGACCACCTTCCGCGATGGGCTCCGAACCCACCAGGAGCTGATCAACCGGCTCAACGTCTATCCGGTGCCCGACGGCGACACGGGGACCAACATGGCCCTGACCCTCGAGTCGGTGGTCGAAGAGCTCTCCGGTCTCGACACGCCCGACTTCGCCGCCACCTGTAGGGCCATCGCCCATGGCTCGCTGATGGGGGCGCGTGGCAACTCCGGCGTCATCTTGTCCCAGCTCCTCAGGGGCATCACCGAGGGCCTCGACTGCCCCTCCGGGCGGCCGGGTCCCCGTGAGCTGTCGGAGGCACTGACCGTCGCCGACCGGCTCGCCCGCGAGGCGGTGATGCGCCCGGTCGAGGGGACGATCCTCACCGTGGCCCGCGCCGCCGCCGCCGAGGCCCGGCTGGCGGCAGAGGCGGGCAAATCGCTGGTCGACGTGGCAGAGGCGTCCAGAGTCGGGGCCGCGGACGCCCTCGCCCGCACTCCGTCGCTCCTGCCCGTGTTGGAGCAGGCCGGCGTGGTCGACGCCGGCGGGACCGGCTATCTCCTGTTGTTCGACGCCCTGCTCGCCGTGCTGGACGGGCGTCCGATGCCGACCCCACCTGACCCGCCGGAATCGGTCGTCAGCCCCCTCGACGTGCAGGCCACCGGCGCCTTCTCCCCGCTGCCGGAGGGCGACGCCGCCCTCGCCGGCCTCCGCTACGAGGTCATGTACCTCCTCGAGGCGCCCGACGACACCATTCCGTCCTTCAAGGAGGTGTGGGCCGGCATCGGGGACTCCATCGTCGTCGTCGGCGGGGACGGGATCTGGAATTGCCACATCCACACCGACGACATCGGTGCCGCCATCGAGGCGTCGCTCGACGCCGGCCGGCCACGGACCATCCGGGTCACCGACCTGCTCGAGGAGGTCGAAGAGGAGCGGTGGGTGCGCGAGGCGGCGGGCACCGTGGGCAGCGGGCCGTCGGACACCCCGCCCGGCCCTGCTCCGACCACCGGGGTGGTGGCGGTGGCCAGCGGGGAGGGCATCGCCAGGATCTTCCGCTCGCTCGGCGTCCAAGGGCTGATCGCCGGGGGCCAGACCATGAACCCGTCCACCGCCGAGCTGGTCGAGGTGGTGGACGCCCTCCGCTCCGACGAGGTGGTCATCCTCCCCAACAACGGCAACATCCGGCCGGTGGCCACCCAGGTCAACGACCTCACCACCAAGCGGGTCTGGGTGGTCCCCACCGCCACCATCGCCGAGGGCTTCGCCGCGTTGCTGGCCTACGACCCCGGGGCACACGGGGACGTCAATGCCCGCACCATGGAGGAGTCGGCCCGGAGGGTGGTGGCCGGGGAGATCACCCGAGCCGTGCGCGACGCCGACAGTCGGGCGGGGCCCATCGCTGCCGGCGACTGGTTGGGCCTGTCGCGCCGGGGGATCGAAGTCGTGAGCGATTCACTGACCGGGGCCGCCTGCAAGTTGCTCGACGTGCTGGTGGCCGACGGCCACGACCTGGTGACCATCATCGAGGGCGAGGGCACGGGCGCGGCCGACACCCGTCGGATCACCGAGTGGCTCCGGGACCACCGGCCCGATGTCGAAACGGAGGTGCACCACGGCGGACAGCCCCTCTATCCCTACCTCTTCTCCATCGAGTGAGTCCCTCGACACCGCCGCAGGCGAAAGCGCCCGGGTCGCCCGCTGGGGCGGGAACCGGCGGGAGTCGGGAGCGGAAGCTCCCCCAACTGGCCGGGCTCGAGGTGTCCGTCTTGCGGGGGGTCGGGGCCTCGGCCGAGCGTGACCTGGCCGAGCTCGGCATCGAGACGGTCCTCGACCTCATCACCCACTACCCGCGCCAGGGGCGCTATATCGACGGAACCCGGCTCGTCCCGATCGGTCACCTGGCAGCGGGGGACCGGGCGTCGGTCCTTGCGGAGGTGATCCGGGTCAGCCGGCCGTCGTCCGGCTACGCCCGGGGCCGGCGTAGGGGACCAGCGCGGGTCGAGGTGGAGATCGCCGATCGCAGCGGCCGCCTCAAGGTGGTCTTCTTCAACCAGACCTGGCGGGCCAAGCAGTTGAGCGTGGGAACCGAAGCCCTGTTCTTCGGCACCGTGGGCTCCTATCGGGACGCCCTCCAGTTGAGCAACCCGACCGCCGAGGTGCTGCGGGCCGGCGGGGACCGGACCGATGAGGCCGACGGGACCGGCGATGCCGCCGATGACGCCGACGGGGCCGGCGGGGACCGCGGGGACCGCGGGGGACGGGTGTTCCCGGTCTATCCCCTGACGGAGAGGGCCAATCTCACATCCGCCCGCATCAGCCGCTACGTGGCCGAGGCGCTCGATCGGGCCGGCCGGTTCGCAGACCCCCTGCCCGAAGCCTGGCGCCGGCGCCTCGACCTGGTCGACCGGACCACTGCCTTCAACCACATCCACCGGCCCTCGGCGATGGCCGAATGCGAGCCGGCCCGGCGGCGCCTGGCCTTCGACGAACTGTTCCGGCTGCAGTTGGCGCTGGTGATGCGCAAGCTCCGCCTGCAACAGGACGCCCGGGGCATCCGCCACACGGTGGCGCGTGCGGACGGCGGCCCAACTTTGGCCGATCGATTCCTCGGGCAGTTGCCGTTCCGCCCCACAGGGGCCCAGCAACGCGCCATGGACGCGATCCTCGGCGACCTGGCCGGACCCCTGCCCATGCACCGCCTCCTGCAGGGCGACGTCGGCTCGGGCAAGACGGTGGTGGCGCTGGCGGCCCTGCTGGTAGCCGTCGAGGGCGGTCACCAGGGCGCCCTGATGGCCCCGACCGAGGTACTGGCCGAGCAGCACTCCGCCGCGGTGGCCGCGCTGCTGGCCGGCCTCACCGTTCCCGATCCGGGCACGCTCGAGGGGTATCGGCCGCTCCGGGTGGAGCTGCTGACCAGCAAGACGCCTGCAGCCAGGCGCACGGCCATCCACTCCGGGTTGACCGACGGCACCGTCGACCTCCTCATCGGAACCCACGCGCTCCTCACCGACGAGGTCGGGTTCAAGTCGCTCGGCGTGGTGGTCATCGATGAGCAGCACCGCTTCGGGGTGGAGCAGCGCGCCGCCCTACGGGCCAAGGGCCGCGGGTCGGAGGGCACCGGCCAGGACCCCGATCTCCTGGTCATGACGGCCACACCCATTCCCCGCACCGCGGCGATGGTGGTGTTCGGCGATCTCGACATGACCTTCATCGACGAGCTGCCGCCGGGCCGCCTCCCGGTGACGACCAGCTGGCTCCGGAGCCCGCTGGAGTCGGGGGAGGCCTGGTCCCGGGTGCGCGGCGAGGTCGCCGCCGGGCACCGCGCCTTCGTGGTGTGCCCCCTGGTCGAAGGGTCGGAGCGGGTGCAGGCCACCTCGGTCGTGGCCGAAGCGGAGCGCCTTGCCGTCCACGAACTCTCCGGGCTGCGGGTGGGGCTGCTCCACGGCCAGCTGCCGTCGGCCGAGAAGGAGCGGGTCATGGCAGAGTTCCGATCCGGCGACGTCGAGGTCCTGGTGGCCACCACGGTGATCGAGGTGGGGGTGGACGTGGCCGAGGCGACGGTCATGGTCATCGAGGATGCCGACCGCTTCGGCATCGCCCAGCTGCACCAGCTGCGGGGGCGGGTCGGCCGGGGCCGCGACCCGGCCTGGTGCTACCTGCTGTCCGAGAACGACACCCCCGAGGCCGAGGCGAGGCTGTCGGCCATGGAGCGGAGCACCGACGGGTTCGAACTGGCAGAGGTCGATCTCGGGCTGCGCGGCGAGGGGACCATCCTCGGGGCGCGCCAGAAGGGTCGGAGCGATCTCAAGCTGGCCAAGCTCTTCTCCGACCAGGACCTGGTGACCAAGGCCCGAACCACCGCCGAGGAGGTGGTCGCCGACGACCCCGGCCTGACGGCCCACGGACTGCTGGCCGACGAGCTGCGTCTCTTCACCGACGAGGACGAGGCGGAGTTCCTGTTCAAGAGCTGAGCCTCCCTCGAGCTGGGCGAGGCCGGGGACGTGCGGGCTGCCGGTAGCCTGGTCCGATGCGCGTGATCGGAGGCGAGTTCCGCGGTCGGCGCCTCGGTGCACCCGCGGGCCCGGCAGTTCGTCCTACCTCGGACCGGGTGCGGGAGGCGATCTTCGACATCCTGTTCAGTCTGGGCGGGGTGGACGGCATGCGGGTCGCCGATCTGTTCGCCGGGAGCGGCGCCCTGGGGATCGAAGCCCTCTCACGCGGGGCGGCCTCGGTAACCTTCGTCGATCGCGACCCGGCCGCGCTGGGCGCGGTGCGGCGCAATCTGGCCTCGGTGGGACTGGTCGATTCTGAGCGGAGCGGTGACGTCACCTTGGTGCGCGCCGACGTCGACTCCTGGGTCGCCACCACGCCGGCGCGCTACGACCTGGTCCTGTGTGACCCGCCGTACGACTACGACCGATGGGATGGGCTGGTCTGCCGCCTGCCGGCCGATTTGGCCATCCTCGAATCCGCGGGCGAGGTCCCACCGCCGCCCGGGTGGGGAGTCGTCAAATCCAGGCGCTATGGGGGTACGATCGTGACCGTGGCCCGTCCGGAACTGGTCACGGAGAAAGGTGCCTGGTGAGGAGAGCGCTCATACCTGGGTCGTTCGACCCGGTCCACAACGGGCACCTGGAGGTCATCGAGCGCGCGGCCCGCCTGTTCGACGAGGTGGTGGTGGCGACCCTGCGCAACCCTCAGAAGAGCGAGGCCCTGTTCGAACTGGACGAGCGCCAGGAGATGCTCGAGGAGTCATTGAGCCATCTGGTCAACGTGCGCATCGTGTCGGTGGCCACGCTGGTCGTCAACGTGGCCGACGATGTGGGTGCCAGTGCCATCGTGAAGGGCCTCCGGGCGGTGTCCGACTTCGAGAACGAGCTCCAGATGGCCCAGATGAACAAGCAGCTCTCCGGTGTCGAGACGTTGTTCATCCCAACCAGCTCCGCCCACTCGTTCATCGCCTCGAGGCTCCTGCGGGAGGTGGCCCGCTTCGGCGGCGACGTGACCTCGTTCGTACCCAAGGTGGTGGCCAAGCGGCTCCAAGAGAAGTTCGCCGATGAGTGACCTCTTCGAGGACCTCGAGCAGCAGCGGGCGGCGAGCGAGGAGCACGATGCCGAGACGCTGGTCCGGACCGCCCTCGACCTGGTGCAGACGGCCAAGGCCATGCCCCTGTCAGCATCGGTCCTGATATCCCGCGAGGAGGTGGCCGACCTGCTGCAGGCGTCACTGGACCGGATGCCCGACGAGATCCGACAGGCACGTTGGCTCCTGAAAGAGCGAGACGAGTTCCTGGCCGAGAAGGGCCGGGAGGCGGACGCCCTGTTGGAGGAGGTCCGGGTCCAAGCCGAGCGGATGGTCCAGCGCACGGAGATCGTGCGCCAGGCCAACCATGTGGCCCAGCGCATCCTCGACGATGCCAACGAAGAGGCCCGGCGCCTCCGTCACGAGGCTGAGGACTACGCCGACCAGAAGCTCGCCAGCTTCGAGATCGTCCTGGATCGGACGATGAAGACGGTTCGGGCCGGCCGGGAGAAGCTCCAGGTGACACCGATCCCCAACGTGGCCATCGGCGACGGGGGTGACACCAAGGTGACGGACTCCGTCCTCGACGCCGGGGGCCAGCATCTCGACGAGCCCGAGGGGTTCTTCGACCAGGACCTCGACTGAGCCGAGCGGTCCGGTGAGAACCGAGTCCAGCCCGCCGGGGGTGCAATCGCCGACAGCCCCGACAGCCCCGACAGACCCGGCAGCGTCGACCGGGTCGACAGCCCCGCGGCCCAGCGCCCGGCGACCGTTCCTCGTCCAGGTGGCCGCCCTGCGCAAGCGGACCGGCTCCTCCCGCCACGAGGTCCGACAGGGGCTCATCGACGGGCTGGGAGCGGTGGCGGTGGTCGTGCCCGGCGGTGGGCCGGTGGTGGCCGACCTCACCTTGTCGTCCTACCCCGGAGGGGTGATGGCAGTGGGCGTGGTGAGCGCACCCTGGGTCGGTGAATGCCGCCGCTGCGGCGGTCCCGTCGACGGGACGGTCGCCGCCAGGGTGCGGGAGCACTACGCGCCGGCAGAGTCTGCCCGCGGGGACGACGACGCCTATCCGTTGACCGGGGACGAACTGGACCTCGAGCCCTTGGCCCGCGACGCGGTGCTGCTCGACCTCCCGCTGGCTCCGCTGTGCTCCGATGGGTGCCTCGGGCTCTGCCCCCAGTGCGGCACCAACCGGAATCTGGCCGTCTGCGCCTGTGCCACCCCGGGCGATCCCCGGTGGTCCGCCCTGGACGTCCTTCGCCGTCGCGACCCTGGGGACGGCGACTTCGCCTAGGATGCGATACCTATGGCCGTCCCGAAGAAGAAGACCTCCAAGTCGAAGAGCCGCAGCCGCCGGGCATCCAATTGGGTGCTGAAGGCGCCGGCCCGCTCGGTGTGCCCGCAGTGCACGACGGCCAAGCTCCCCCATGTCGTCTGTCCCAATTGCGGGTGGTACAAAGGTCGCCAGGCGATCGAAGTCGAGTAGTCGGAAATGGCGCGTGGCGGCGCACGGTTGACGGGTGACGCGTTCAATTCACTGCCGGTGGCGGTTGACGCCATGGGTGGCGACCGGGCCCCGGGCGAGATCGTCGCCGGGGCACTCGAGGTCGCCGCCAAGACCGACATCAAGGTGGTCCTGGTGGGTCCCCCCGGCGATATGGGCGACATCGGTGATCTACCGTTCCTCCCCGCCCACGAGGTCATCGGCATGGACGACGACCCCGGCCAGGGGGTTCGTCGCAAAAAGGACTCCACCTTGGTGCGCGCGGCCGAGGCGGTTCGGGACGGCAAGGCCATGGCCATGGTGTCGGCGGGGAACACCGGGGCCGCCATGGCTTCGGCCCTGCTGCGGATGGGGAGGCTCCCTAGCGTCATCCGGCCGGCCATCGCCACCCCGATACCCAACCTCCAGCGCTCGTGGCCCACCGTGCTGCTCGATTCGGGGGCCAACGCCGAATGTACCCCCCCGATGCTGGTCCAATTCGCCCAGATGGGGGCGGCGTTCGCCCGCAAGCGTTACGCCGTCGACATGCCCCGGGTGGCCCTGCTCTCGATCGGAGAGGAGAAGTCGAAGGGAAGTCCCTTGGTGAAGGAGACCCATGCCCTGCTGGAAGCGGGCGGGGCCGACTCTGGATTCGACTTCGTGGGCAACGTCGAGGGCCGTGACTTCTTCGAGCCGACCATCGACGTCATCGTCACCGACGGGTTCACCGGCAACGTGGCCCTCAAGACGCTGGAGGGATCACTCCGTTTCCTGATCGGGGCCGTCACCGAGATCCTGGCGCGACCGGAGCTGAAGCAGGCGGCCGACGACCTCTATCCCCACCTGCTGCCCTTGGCCGCCCCGCTCGATCCCGAGAACACCGGTGGGGCCATGTTGTTGGGGGTGAACGGGGTGTGCGTGATCAGCCACGGTTCGTCGTCATCGGTGGCCATCGTCAACGCCATCACCGTGGCCCATGACGTCGCCGTGGCCGGACTGGTCGACGCCGTGGCCGCATCGGTGACCACGATGCCCGCCGGCGACTGAGCCCGCCGGGGCCGGCGCTGCTCAGCCCCAGAACGTGGAGACCAGCTTCAGGTCGTCGGTGGCCTGTCGGGTACCCATGGCCACCGCTTGGGGGACGGCCGCCGGTGACATCAGTTCCAGCAGGTCCACCTCCGAAGGGGTCCTCAGCAGCACCGACGTCCCGGAGCGTTCGAGGTCCTCGACCTCCTGTCGGCCGCCGTCCGGATTGGCGGTCATCATCCCCTCGGAGAGGTCGGCTCCGTCGGTGAGAGCCAGGACGAGCACGCGTTGGGACCCGCCCAGCAGG
>Ga0307374_10013722_pt1 | contig 11154 bp, 7 predicted proteins | sample OX3MG_FD_202532 | JGI IMG/M metagenome (GOLD analysis project Ga0307374, IMG submission 202532) | Soil microbial communities from Risofladan, Vaasa, Finland - OX-3 | ecosystem: Environmental > Terrestrial > Soil > Coastal area > Acid sulfate soil | place: Finland: Risofladan, Vaasa | collected... | reverse complement strand
CCGCCAGCAGTATACCCATCCCATCGATTCGCTGGAACAGACGCTCTCCGCCGACGAGCTGATGGCGATGCAGGCGCGCGTGCGCGAGGTGCAGGTGGCGCACGAGATCCGCGAGTACATCGTCACGTTGGTCGCTGCCACCCGCCAGCACCAGCACGTCTACCTCGGCGCCAGCCCACGCGGCTCGCTCGCGCTCTTCCACGCCTCGCAGGCGCTGGCGACGCTACGCGGACGCGAGTATGTCATCCCCGATGATGTGAAGGCGCTGGTCAAGCCCACCCTCAGCCACCGGCTGATTATCGCGCCCGCCGCCCGCGTGCGCGGCGTCACGCCCGCCGCCGTGCTGGACGAGGCGCTGACGATGACCGCCGCCCCCGGCAGTCCGGCGGCGCTGAACGGCAACGGGCGACGGTAGCCGTTGCGGTGGGCGATAACGCCTGTCGCTCTCCAGTCCGCGCAGGCGGACTTGGTGTTCGCCAGGCCCTTAGGCGCGGTTTCAACCGCCGCGTCCGCCTGCCGCCACGGCGCCCACTGGCGCGCGACTGGCACAAACTATCTGGAAGGCCATAGTGTATGCGTCCCTGGCAACTGATCGGGTTGATCGTGATTATGGTGGGGTTGGCCGTCGCCACCGGCTGGAAGCCCTTCTGGGTGCTGCTCTATGCCCTGGTGGTCGCGCTGGCGCTCTCCATCGCGTGGCTGGCGCTGAGCGTGCGCGGGCTGAAGTTCAACCGTTCGGCGCTGGGTGGGCGCGCCCAGGTCGGCGAGCGCATCGAGGAGCGGCTGGCGCTGGAGAACCACTCGTGGGCGCCGAAGCTCTGGGTGCAGGTGACGGACGCCTCCACGCTGCCCGGCCACCATGCGGGCTACGTTTCCAGTGTCGGGCCGCACCAGCGCATCGCCTGGAAGGCGCGCACCCTCTGCCGCAAGCGTGGACGCTACATGCTCGGCCCCGTCGTCGCCACCACTGGCGACCCGCTCGGCCTTTTCCGCCGCGAACTCACGCTGGACGCCGGACGACCGCTGCTAGTGTTGCCGCCGGTGCTGCAATTGGGCACATTTGACCTGTATCCCGGCGCGATGCCGGGGCGGGGCCGTGGCTCACAGCGCTCGTTGCAGACCACCACCAATGTCGTCACCGTACGCAGCTACGTCCCCGGCGACCCGTTGACGCGCATCCACTGGCCCAGCACCGCGCGGCTAGGGCAGTTCATGGTCAAAGAGTTTGACCTGGACCCCACCATCGATGTTGTCATCATGGCCGACCTCGACCGCGACGCGCAGGCCGGTGAGGGCGACAGCTCCACCGAGGAATATACCGTCACCATCGCCGCCACGCTGGCCGGCTATCTGCTGCGCCAGCAGGAGCTATCCGTCGCGCTCGCCGTGACGGGCGCCAACGACGCCTCGCTCCCGCTGGACCGTGGCGAGCGCCAGCTCGACCGCATCCTCGAGACGCTGGCCGTCGCCCACCCCAACGAGTCGTTGCCGCTGGTGGAGGCGCTGGCGGGCGAGGAGGCGAAGCTGGCGCGCAACACCGTGCTGATCATCATCACGCCGTCCACCGATCTCCAATGGCCCGCTGGGATGTCGCATCTCCAACGGCGCGGCGTGCGGCCGCTGGTGATCCTGCTCGATCCCAATAGCTTCGATGAGAGCGTGGGTGGCAACTCGCGCGCCCATGATGCGCTGGTGGCGAGCGGCGTGCCGGTGATCCCGGTGCGGCGCGGCGACCCGCTGGTGCATGTGCTCGAGCAGGGCGCCCACTAGCCAGCCCGACCGCTGGCCATGACACGCGAACATCGGCGCCACGCCCCGGACCCGCCCGGGGCGCCACACTCAACGTACCCACCCAACCCGATATACGCCCGCAAGACTGCCGAACGGAGGCGCCGCATGCAAACGACAACACAGGCCCACCCAGATTCGCCGCGTGACCAGACGCCGGGCCAAGCTGATGTATCATTCCTGGCGGCGCCTCCACAGCGGACCGGCAGTTCCCACGCGCCGTACTTCCGACTGATCCCCAGCGATGGTTGGTTGACGGTATTGCTGACGGTGATCGTCATCTACCTGACGATCGCCAGTATTCAGGCGGTGACGCCCGCCTGGGCGCCTGGGCTGGAAATCCTGACGCCGGTGATGGCGCTGGGCATTCTGCTGGGCTATGTGGCGACCCAGCAACGCCTGCTGCCGGATGTGCTGGTCCACGCGCTGGTGACGGTGATCGGCGTGGCCTTCGCCTTCTACCAGACGGCAGGCACGGTGGAAGGCGGCAATAAGCTGTCGCTGCTGAACCACACCGTCACCTGGTTTCGGCTGGCCGTCAACCCCAACGCCAACAGCAGCGACAACCGCGTCTTCCTGCTCTTCCTGGCGACGCTGACCTTTCTGCTCTCTTATGTCAGCTACTGGCTGGTGTTTCGCACGCGCCGCCCGTGGCTGATGGCGTTAGCCAACGGCGTCGTACTGCTGATCAACCTGAACTGGACGACCTCCGATCAGTATTTCTTCCTGGTGCTCTATCTGCTGGCGGTGATGCTGCTGATGGTGCGCTTCACCCTGGCGGAGAACACCCGCCACTGGCGCGCCATTGGCCTGCGCTTCTCGCCCGACCTGGGATGGGATTTCATGCAGGCTGGTGTGTTCTTTGCGGTGGTGGTGGTGCTGCTGCCAAACCTGTTGCCGCTTGGCCCGGCCAGCGCCTCGCTGGAGCGCTCGCTCAGCGCGGCCAACAACCCCTGGCAACAGGCGCAGATTCGCTTGCAGGCGATTTTTGGTGGCGCCGGTGGCAAGGGAGCGGGCGGCGCGGGCTTCTTTAGCACCAATCTGAATCTGGTCAACAACTTCGATCCCACCAATACGCAGATCATGCACTATCAGACGACGCTGGGGACGAAGTCCAATCCGCAGACCGATCCGTCGCAGTACCTGATCACGCAGGCGTATGACACCTATGATGGCCAGCATGCGTGGTCGCCCGCGCCCGCGACGACCCAGCGCGCCTACGATACCGACGCGGTACTGCCACAATCCAGCCGCAGCAGCTCGTACCGATACGACACCTATACCATCACGCTCGATACCGCCGCGACGCTTGCCAATGGTGGGGGCAGCAATGTCTTTGCGCCCGGTGGCGAAGGGGCGATCTTTAGCATCCCCACCCATGTAGAGTTCAGCATTGTCAGCGGGGTTCCGTCCTCGCCAATTGCCTGGGCATCCCAGTCAGTGTTGGGCGCCAACTCGAGCTACCAGGCGACCGGATATGTTTCAACCGCGACCGCTGCCGAATTGGCGCAGGTCCCCTACCCCACGCAAGACCCAAACACCAGCGACTACCCGGATAACGTCCTCAGCGAATACCTGCCGGGGGACACTGGCTACATCTCAGGGACGGTGCAGCAACGTGCGGCGCAGGAGACTAAGGGCGCGGCGACGATGTATCAGGCGGCGGTAGACCTGGAGAACTACCTGCAAACGTCCTTCACCTACGCCACCCACATGCCGACGCCACCGAACAACCAGGATGACGTGGCCTGGTTCCTCAACCTCAAGTATGGGTTCTGCACCTGGTTCGCCTCGGCGATGGCGCTGATGGCGCGCTCGCTGGGCATGCCCGCCCGCATCGTCAGCGGATATACCGCCGGGACGTTTGATCCGCGCACCAACAGTTATATTGTACGCGACAGCCAGGCGCATACCTGGACCCAGGTCTACTTTGGGCAGTATGGGTGGATCAACTTCGAGCCGACGGCCTCGTTCAGCCGGTTCATCCGGCCACAGCCCATTACGGCTGCGCCCTCAACGACGCCTTCCACCGTCAAGGGCGGCGCGACCGGCGTCGCCAACCGCACGCCCGTCGGCGTCCGCCGCAACAATCCTGGCGGTGGCTCGACGCAAACCAGTGGCCAGTCGGGCGCGCTGATCGGCGTGGGGCTGGGGCTGGGCGCGTTGCTCATATTGTTGGCGCTGATCGCGGCGGCGGTCGTCTTCTGGTGGCGAGCGCTCTACCGAACGCTCTCGCCGATTGCGGCGGCCTTCGCGCGCGTCACCCTGCTTGGCTCGTGGGCGGGCGCGCCGCCGCGACGCTCCCAGACGCCCGGTGAGTACGTCGAACGGCTGGGGACGCTGGTCCCCTCCCAGCGTGGCGCCTTCCGCCGATTGAGCGACCTGTATGCGCGCGAACGCTGGGGCGGTGGCCTGGGCGCCGAGACGAGCGCCGAGGCGACGGGCCTCTACGAGCAGTCGCGCCGCTCGCTCACCAGCGTGATTGCTCGTCGCGCCCGCCGCGCGCCCCTCGCCGCGCTGAACGGGCTGCGTGGCTTGCGGTTACGCGGCCAGCGCGCCAGCCGTCTCGATACCGTAGATGACGACGAGATGGCGAATGTGAACTGAGGCATAGCGCCCGCTGGACATCCTATGGCATACTAGAGGCGTGGGCGTCGCGGGCGAGCAATCGCTCCTGCGCCCTGGCGTCCTATGCAGACGCCATCATCCGCCCGTCGCCCCACTCGCATGCGTCGGGGAGCGACCGGACCGCGACATGAAGGCTAGACGAACGTGGTTCCAACAGACATCACCTGCGCTCGCTGTGGCTGGCGTAATGAGGCGACAGCGCGGATGTGTGGCGGATGCGGCGCGCCACTGACCCATAACGACTCGCCCGTCAACGAGGGCGCCACCGTCGCCATCGCCGAGCTGCCCGGCTTCGCCGACCGCACGCCGCCGGGCGCCAACGCGGGCTATGCCCCCGGGTTTGGCGCCAGCGACACCCAACCTACCCCGCCGACGCCGGTGGACCTGCGCTCCTCGGCATATATGACGGCGATGCCCGCGACGCCCGTCACGCCGGTGAGCCGCCCCACCACCCCGCCGACGTACATCCCGATGGGCGGCGTCGCGCCCACTCCCCCCAAACCGAAGCGGCGTGGCGCGTTCTGGGGGCGAGTGGCAGGCATTGTCGCGCTGGCGCTGCTCGTGCTGGGTGGCCTGTCCTATGGCAGTTGGGGACTCTTCGCCGCGCCATCGCTCCACAGCTCGGTGGACGCCGAACTGCACGCACGCTTTGTGATGCTGGTCAACTCCGCGTTCAAGACGACGGGCGCAGCGAAGACTGTCAGCCTCACTGATGCGCAGGCCACCAACGCGCTGGGGCCAGCCGACTCGTCCGAGTGGCTGCAAAACTTGGGGATGCAGTTCAATCAGGGCGTGATCTATCTGACGTACACCTTCGCCGGGTCGTCGGGCGACATCGCCACCCACATCTTCGTCAGCGACGGCAGGCTCAAGGTCGCCGCCACCACCATCAACGGCTACCTGGCGGGCGACCCGTATTTTGCGGCGATTGAGACCGGCGACCAGGCGGAAGCCGCGTTCAACGACGCGCTGGCGCAGCTTCCCACCAGCGAGAGCGTCCAACAGGTGAGCGTCACCAGCGGACTGCTCACCTTCACGACCGCATAACGTGTCGGACCGCTGACCACTGTGACTCGTATAGCCCCAGCGCGGGACACGACGGGACACGACGGGACACGACGGGACACGATAGGAAGGATGGGGCGCATGTCCACAACGTCCAACCCCACGGGTGGCGCGCCAACGCCAGACGCCGCGCCACCCGTAGGTGTGATCAGCCTGGGCAGTAACGACCTCCATCTGTTGGTGGCGACGACCGATGGCGCAGGCGCGTGGGTGGAACTGCACAACCAGGCGATCATGGCCGAGTTGGGGGTCGCGCTGCATGACGGTGTGGCGCCAGCCTCCGCGCTGTGCCTGGCGCTGAACCATCTGGATACGCTGGTGACGGCGTCGCGCGCGGCTGGCGCCGCCGAGGTCTTCATCCTGGCGACGGAGGTCATACGCGAAGCCAGAAACGGACAGGCGCTGCTCGATCTCGCCGCCGCCACGCTGGGCGCCAAAGCCTTCCTGCTGACCGGCGACGAGGAGGCCGCGCTGGACTACCGCTGGGCGAGCTTCCCGACGCCACCGCAGCAGATGACGCTGGTCGTCGATAGTGGTGGCGCCAGCACCCAGATCAGCCTGGGCGTCGGGCCGACGCCCACGTTCATCACCTCGACGCCGATCGGCGCAGGCTCCCTTACCCACGAGTATATTCACCACGATCCGCCGAAATCGCGCGAGCTGCGGGCATTGCAAGAGCGCATCGCCACCGCGCTGAACGATCTGCCAACCGACGCGCCGCGACCAGGGGAGTCGGCTGAACCGCCCACTGCCGCAGTGATCATTGGCGGCAGCGCCGATCACCTGGCGCGTTTCACCGCGCATCCCAAGCGTCTCACGGTCAGTCGCCAGGAGCTTGACCATGCGCTCGACGCCTTGCAGAGCAAGCCCGCCGCCGAGGTGGCGCAGAAGTTCAAGCTGCCGGTCGAACGGGCCAGGCTGTTGCCCGCAGGGGCAAGCATCCTGAGCGCAACGTTGGCCCACTATGGCTGTGTCGAGGCGCAGATCAGGCCCAATGGCATACGAGGTGGCTTCGTCATCAGCTATGCGCGGGACGGCGCCCGCTGGCGCAAGCGGCTCACCGCCCGCTGAGTGCGCTGAGATTTGCGCTCGCCGGGTGGGACCGTCCGCGCTTCCGCTACCCATTGCCCCGCCAATCGTTATATGCTTTCGGAAGGCTCGTGGGCGTTCGGCGTCCGGGCGAGCCAGATGGGGTCCGCTTGGCGCCATGATGGTCAACCAGCAGGGAGGTAGCTGTTTTCTTTATGCACGACTGGATTATCTATTCTATACAGCGGTTGACGCCATCTGTGTCGCGGCGGTCACTCCGCCAACTGGCGCTGATGTGTGGATTGCTGGCGACGGTGGCGTTGGCAAGCGCATGTAGCTCCAAAATTCCCACCACTTCTATGCCGACGGCGACGCCCGGCGACATTCAACTCACCACCGACCTCAGCAGCTACTCGGTGAACCAGGCCATCGGCGTCACGGTGACGAACGCCAGCGGCAAGACGACCTACTACACCCAGGATGGGCGTTCCAATTGCTCCATCGTCCAATTGGACCAGTACGTTGGTGGCAAGACGCCGTGGGTCGCGGTGGACCCCTGCACAAGCATCGATCCACCCCAGGCGCTGCAAATCCCCGCCGGACTGCAAGAGCCGTTCTCGTTGTCGCCCACCTCGAAGACCACCGCGAACGCCTGGGACCCCGGCGATTATCGGGTGGAGATCAGCTATACTACAAAGAAGGATGGCGTAACCAACACCACCATCGCCTACTCTGCTGGCTTTACCATCCATGCGTGAGTCGCAGTGTCCATGTAGAAGGGAAGCTCATCATGGGGACCACCGTACCGCAGCTCGTCGTCGCCAATTTCCCGTTCCTGCCCGACGATCAGCAGCGGCTGCGTGAGGCGCTGGGCGACGACGCTTTCCTCTTCGTGATGGAAGATGACGCCTTGCGCGGAGCTTTGGTTTCCCACCCGCAGACGGATACGCTAATCACATTTCGGACCCCGCCTGACGTGTTGACGCTGGCCCCCAACCTGCGCTGGCTAGCGCTGCCCAGCGCAGGCGCGGAGCGTATCTTGCGCATGGGCCTGACGCAGGCGCGCCCCGACCTGATTATCACGACGGCGAGCGGCGTGCATGGTGTCCCCATGAGCGAGTTCGTGTTGAGTGTGATGCTGATCTGGGCGCGACGCTGGCCGGAGATTTTCACGGCGCAACGCGAGAAGCGCTGGCCAGAGAGCCAACTCGAACTGATGGGCGGCGAACTCGACGGCGCGACGCTAGGTGTGATCGGCCTCGGCGCGATTGGCCGCCGCATCGCCCAGCTAGGCCGCGCCGTCGGCATGCGCGTCGTCGCGCTCCGCCGCAGCGCCACGCCCGGCCAGACCGACCCCGATGCGGACACCCTCTATGCGCCCAACCAACTGGCCGACTTGCTCGGACAGGCCGACTACGTCGTCCTCAGCGCGCCCAGCACCCCCGAGACAGATCATCTCATCACGGCAGAGCGCCTGCGCCAGATGAAACGCTCGGCAGTGCTGATCAACATCGCGCGTGGCGAACTGGTGGACGAACCGGCGCTGATCGCGGCGCTACGCGACGGCGCCATCGCCGGGGCCGGGCTGGATGTCTTCGAGACCGAGCCGTTGCCCGCCGACAGTCCGCTATGGAGCATGCCCAACGTGATCATCTCGCCCCATATCTCCGGCGTCACCCCCCGCTACAGCACACGTCTCGCCACCCTCTTCCTGGACAACGTAGCCCGCCTGCGCTCCGGCCAACCCTTGCGCAACGTCGTGGATGTGGCGCGTGGGTATTGAGGTGTCACGCGATCTCCTCGCGCCCCAGCAGCGTTGGGCCGCGCAGGCGGTCAGCCAGCCCCGTATTGCGGTGGGCCAGCGCGTCGTTGGCGACGGCTTGCCGCAGGGCGCGCGGATCACCGACGATCACGCAGAGGCGGCGGGCGCGGGTGATCGCCGTGTAGAGCAGGTTGCGTTGCAGCAGCAGGTAGTGCTGCGTCACCAGGGGAATGACGACGCAAGGGTATTCGCTGCCCTGGCTGCGGTGGATGGTGCAGGCGTAGGCGAGGGTCAGCTCGTCTAGCTCGTGGGTTTCGTAGGTGACGGCCAGCGCGCCCTGCTCGTCGGGGAACTCGACCGTCACCTGGTTGGTCTCGCCATCGATGGCCGTGATGTAGCCCAGGTCGCCGTTGAAGACGCCGTGCGGCCCCTTGTCGTAGTTGTTGCGCACCTGCATCACCTTGTCGCCGACCCGCAACGTATGGTCGCCGAAGGCCACCGAGGCGCTGGGCTGCGCATTCAATCGCGCCTGCAACGCCTCGTTGAGCGCGATCACCCCCGCCGCGCCGCGATACATCGGCGAGAGCACCTGGATGTCGCGCGTAGGGTCGAAGCCGTAGCGCGCGGGCAGGCGGCGCGCCACCAGATCGGCCACCGTGCGCTGGGCGGCGTCGGGCGCCTCGGCGCGCAGGAAGAAGAAATCGCTGTTCGGCTCGGAGCGCAACGCTGGCGGCTCACCCGCGCGAATGCCATGCGCCGTCACGATGATCGCGCTCTCCCGCGCCTGACGAAACAGTTCCGTCAGATGTATCTGCGGGATCACATCGCTGGCCAGGATGTCGGCCAGCACGCTGCCTGGCCCCACCGACGGCAACTGGTCCGCGTCGCCCACCAGCAGCAGATGCGCCGCCGGGTGAACCGCACGGACTAGCCGATACGCCAGCAGGATGTCGAGCATCGAGACCTCGTCCACGATGACGAACTGGTAGGGCAGCGGGCGATCTTCGTTGAAGGCGAACTCGTAGCTGTTGGGCTGGAACTCCAGCAGGCGATGCAGTGTGCTGGCGGGGCGCCCGGTGGCCTCGGTCATGCGACGGGCGGCGCGTCCGGTGGGCGCAGCCAGCGCGTAGGCGACTCCGCGCTCGTCCAGCATATCCAGCAGGGCGCGGATGGCGGTGGTCTTGCCGACGCCGGGGCCACCCGTCAGCGCCATCACCTTCGACTGATACGCCAGTTGCACGGCCTCACGCTGGCGGTCGGCCAGATGCACGCCGCGCTCGCGTTGCAGCCGCGCGAACGCCGCCTCCCACTCGTGCGGGGCGACGGGCGGCAGTGGACTCGGCGCCTTCAGCAGCAGGCGCAGGCGACGCGCCGTGCCATTCTCGGCGTAGAAGAACGGCGCGAGATAGACGTAGTCCTCCTCGACGAAGACCTCTTTCTCGGCCTGCAACGCGGCGATAGCTGGCTCTAACGCCGCCATTTCGCAGTCCAGCAGGGCGGCGGCGCGCGTCAGCAGATCGTCGCGCAGCAGATAGCAGTGGCCGTCGGCGGAGGCGGCCTCGGAGAGGGTGTGCTTGACGCCGGTCATCAGGCGGGGCAGCGCATCGCGGGGCAGGCCCAGCTTGACGGCCAGCGCGTCCGCCGTCTTGAAGCCGACGCCGTGGATGTCGCGTTCTAGCAGATACGGGTTCTCGCGGATGGTAGCGATGGAGTCCTTGCCATACTGGCGGTAAATCTTGGCGCCCAGCCCCGGCGAGACCTCGTAGCCCTGCAAGAAGATCATGATCTCGCGGATGTCTTGCTGCTCGGCCCAGCCCTTGACGATGCGCTCGCGTTTGGCCCCGCTGATGCCGTTGACCTCGACCAGCCGGTCGGACTCCAGTTCGAGGACCGCCAGCGTCTGCTCGCCGAAGTGGTTGACGATGCGTTCGGCCAGCTTCGGCCCCACACCCTTGATGACGCCGGACCCCAGGTAGCGCTTCAGCCCCTCCGGCGTGACGGGCGTGTGCGGTGTGAACGCGCTGACGCGCAGGTGGCGCCCATGCTGCGGATGCGACTCCCACTCGCCGGTCACGTCCACCAGTTCGCCGACGTTGACGCCGGGCAGCGGCCCCACTAGCGTGATGAGGTCGCTGCGAAAGAGGCGTCCGGCGTCGTCGGGGGCCAGCCGCGCCACGGTATAGTGCGTCTCCTGGTTGCGGAAGACGATGCGTTCGATCACGCCTGAGAGGGTCGGCATCGCGGCGTCCCGATTCGTGGTAGGTGGGTGTGTATGCAGGTGTACGCGCAACGAGCTGGCGCGCCGGGTGTAGCGACGCAGCAGTCAGCGTCCACAGTGTACCATATGGGGGTGGGGGCGCGCTATGTCAGGGGCGCAGTGCGTCGCTCGGCGTTGTAGACCAGCGTCTGCCCGGTCAGTGTGCCTGCACAGGTCACACTGCTATTGGGCGCCCGGCACTGCATGTCGCCCACGGCGTCGTAGCTGGCCGAGTACGCGCCGCTGCCGATGGCGGTGACGGCATGGGGGTGGCTGCTGTCGCCATAGGTGTACGGGCCGAGCGCGGCGCTGGTCAGCCGCCCCCGCGCGTCGTAGCACTCTGCTACAGTGTACTACAAAGGTACTCGTGGCGAAGGCAGCTACAAACTCATAGCAACAGTTGTTGCTTACCTTTTCGCGTTCGGTATGAGCTTGATTCACTGTCAGCGCCTCAGTACCATGTAGAGAAATATCGCATCACACGCAAAGGCAATAATAGCAAATGACATTCGTAACACCTTGAGCGTTCTTTTGTAGTTTTTGCTGAATTGCTGTGATCTATCGGCTACATTCACTTGATAGACTAGCGACGTTACACCAAGGCCGAATGCTGATACGCCCATGC
>Ga0307374_10013719_pt1 | contig 11155 bp, 10 predicted proteins | sample OX3MG_FD_202532 | JGI IMG/M metagenome (GOLD analysis project Ga0307374, IMG submission 202532) | Soil microbial communities from Risofladan, Vaasa, Finland - OX-3 | ecosystem: Environmental > Terrestrial > Soil > Coastal area > Acid sulfate soil | place: Finland: Risofladan, Vaasa | collected... | reverse complement strand
ACGACCGACGTCCTCGGGTCGACGGCTTCGTGCATGACGAGGCGTGCTCCGCTTTCAGCGAGAGCCGGGTCGCGGGGCAGCCCAAGAGGGCTAGCGCTAGCCGGGGGGGCGCGCCCGACGCTCGAGCCACGATCCCAAGATGTGCTCGCGCATTGCCGCCGCGGCTCCTTCGGCGTCCCGCTCCACGAGTCGCTCATAGATCTTGACGTGGCCGCGGTGAGAGGCTGCGAGATCCTCGGCCGTTGGCGGCACGGTGTAGCGCATGCTCGCTCTAGCGTACGGATGGATCGTTCGAATGATCGACCGGGCGAGTTGGTTCCCCGAGCCTCGATGGATCAGATCGTGGTATTCCGTGTCCGCGAGCTGGTATGCCTCGCCCTGGTCCAACAGCTGCCCGAGCGCTATCAGCGCCGCGTGGAGGTCGCCGAGCTGCTCGTCGCTCATCATCTCGGCCGCGCGACGCGTCATCTGAGACTCGAGCCCGACGCGCACGTCAACCAGGCCGTCGAGAGTGCTGAGCGTCTTGTCGTGGCGGATCGAAGCCTCGAGCACGAGCGGGTCTAGCAGGTTCCAATGCTCCGGAGCCGTCACCGTCGTGCCCTGGCCCTGCTTCACGCGGACGAGGCCCTTCTCTTCGAGTACTTTGACCGATTCGCGAATGACGCTCCGGCTCACGCCGAACGCCCCGCACAGCTCACGCTCGTTCGGGAGGGTCGATTCCGGCGGCAGCGCCTCGCTCACGATGTTGTCGATGATCGTCGACAGCACAGCTGTCCCGAGTCGAGCCGGCCGCGTCGGCGGCTGACCGTTCATAAGCGCTTCGAGACGGACGGTCATCGGTGCGGTCGCGGCAGCGATACCCGCCCGCTGGGCGGCCTCGGCGATCTCCGCGCCAACGAGCCGCCTCTGCGAAGCCGGGCGCAGAGATGCACGACGGCCCTCCCGTCGTGCAGGGACTCGAAGTCAACGAGCATCAGCGGATAGACCGCGCCCATGCCAGCCTCGTCGCGTGAGCCGCGCCCACCCGCGTGACCGGGCACGCGCCCAGGGGTCAGGCACGAGCCAGCAATATTGATCGGAGGTATGATGTCATAAAGCTTATCGCGGCCCGCGGCCGCGGTGGGCGGCGGGCTCGAAGCCGACCCACATCAACCGGCCGGCGATACTCGCCGGAGGGAGCGCGAGCGAAGCGCACCGAGAGTCTCGCGCCCCGCGAATCGGTCGTGCCGCACGTCGCCGCTCGCGGTCGTCGGGATCCTGGCGGCGCTCCGCACCGGCATTCCTCGGACACCGCAGCCCTCGCGACAGCTCATGCAGATCCGACTTGCGCACGCGAGCATCCATATGACATCATACGTCTGGTTATCATCGGTCTGCTCGCCACTCGGTGGGCACCTACTGCGGGGGAGGCCAGTTGCGCATCACCGAAGTCGAGACATTCAGCGTGTTCGCGCCCGGCGCCCACCCCCCTTTCATCTGGCGTGACGGCCTGCGCGGTAGCCCGCCCGACAGGGAGGTTGGCGTTATTCGCCTGCGGACCGATGAGGGCGTTGATGGCGTAGCGATTGCGCCCCGACGGGGCGCCGGTCCGATCGTCGTCGACGCGGTCAAGCATGTGCTCCGCGAGGAGCTGATCGGCGCCGACCCGCTCCAACGCGAATGGCTTTGGCACCGCATCTGGGAGATCGACCGCACGGAGGAACTCCCGATCTTCCTGCTCGGCCTCATCGACACGGCACTCTGGGACCTGGCCGGCCGGTACTACAACGCGCCGACTTGGGAGGTGCTCGGAGGCTTTCGACGCGAGATCCCGGCGTATGCGTCGACATCGACGTTCTCGAGCATCGCCGAGTACCTCGAGATCGCCACGCAGTGCATCGAGCTCGGCTACCCGGCGATCAAGCTCCATGGGTGGGGACACGCGCGACGCGACGCCGAGCTGTGCACGGCGCTACGCGAACATGTCGGCAGCGACCTCCCGCTGATGTATGACGGGTCGGCCGCGTTCGATCTTCCTGACGCCGTGTACGTCGGAGATGCCCTCGCCGCGGCCGGATACCTCTGGTACGAGGAGCCAATTCGCGAGTTCAGCATCACGGCGTACAAGTGGCTCGCCGACCGTGTGCGTGTTCCACTGAACGTCGGCGAGACCTCCGACGGTGTCCACATGAACACCGCCGACTTCATCGCGAGCGGGTGCGCCAGCTTCGTCCGCACGAGCACCGAGCTGCGCGGCGGGTTCACGGGCGCGATGCGGATCGCCCACCTCGCCGACGCGTTCCGACTTCGCGCCGAGCCGCACGGCCCCACGGTTTACGCACGGCATTTGTGCATGGCGATCTCGAACTGCACCTATTACGAATCGCTCGTCACCAGTAATCCGGTGGTCCGCGAGGAGGGGATCGACGCCAATGGGATGGTGGCCGCACCGGCCGGCCCGGGTGTCGGTCTGGTCGCGGGCCCCGACTACCCCAAGGAGTTGGCTCCGTATGTAGTCGATCAGGCCGGCACAGCGGTCTCCCCGAGCGTCGCTGGGGCCACCACATGAGACGTGCTGCGAGCTTCGCCGGGCAAGACTTCCACGACTACATGACTTAACCATCACAGGAGGAGGGAATGTGTTTCACACCGTGAGCTCATCTAACGCGCCGAAGCTTGGGCGCACCCGCGGGCGCAGGTGTCGCACGGCGCTCATCACAGGCGTCGTGCTCGCTATCGCAGGCGGGGCAGTCGCCCTTGTAGGCGTCGCCTCCGCGGGCGCGAAGGCCGCTGCGAAGCCGCTCGTCGTATGGATCGACACGTCTCGCGTCGCCTACCAAAAGGCCTACATGAAGGCCAACCCGCACGCCAACATCAAGTGGGTGATCTATAACGGCAACGCAAACGGGACCGGCGTGCTGCAGTCGAAGTTCGCGCTGTGGAACCGCACTGGCTGGCCGTCAAACGCCCCGGACGTGATGTTCGACACGCAGAACTACGACGCGGTCCAACTCGGTACGCCGCCGTACAACGACCTGCTTAACCTCAAGAGTTACGTCCCGAAGAGCGTTCTCAACAATTTCGCGAAGGGTAGTCTGTCCGCGTGCACGACGCCAACCGGCCAGGTAATCTGCCTGCGCAATGACAGCGCTGCGGCCGTGCTGTGGGTCAACCCAGGGCTGTACAGCCAGTTCTTCGGGAGTGCGCCGGTTCCGACCACCTGGCAAGGGATCCTCGCGGACGGCCAGGCACTCAACACCGCTCACCCGGGCTACCTTGTCGGGGATGTCGGCGACGCATTTGACGAGGACTACTATCTGTGGGGCAACGAGTGCCCGCTGAACCAGGTCGTCGGGAAGGGGACGATCGCGATCAACCCTAACTCGAGTAACTGCACCGGGATCGCGAAGGCGATCGACGCGTCGGGCGACATGGGCAAGTCGCTCAGCCAAACCAGCGTCTTCGGTTCGAGCTTCAACCCCAACAAGGTCGTCATGATGGTTGGACCGCTGTGGTACGGAACGGCCGTGTTCCAGACCGGCGCGACGGGCGGAGTCCCCAATGGCACGATGGTCGCATACCCGCCGCCGGCTGCGATCAACGGCGCACACGTGACGGGCGCCCTAGGCGGCGGTCTGTGGCTCGTCTCGAAGCACACTTCGAATCCGAAGGCCGCCGCCGCGTTCGCACAGTACATGGCGACGAGCCCGAAGATCCAGAAGGTGGGCGTCGACGCCGGCCTCCCGCAGTACGTGCCGGATGAAAACAGCTACCTCTCGTCGCTCAGCTCGGTCTTCGCCAATCCGAGCACCACCGAGGCCGCGTGGAAGACGGCCGCGTCCGAGGTGTGGACCGGCTGGAGTCCTGTGCCGTGGAGCACGGACGCGGTCTGGGGATCGACGGCCCTGTCGACCCTGACCGCGAGCCCGCCCGGGTCGTTTGCGGCGCAACTGCTGCCGTATGCCCAGGCGTTGGCGAACCAGGCTCGCCTGGCCGGATTCACGGTCAAGAGTCCCGTCTCGGCCGTTGCCAACGGGTCGTAATTGGCATTAAGTAGAAACCAGTACCCAGTAACCCAATGACGGTGCCTTCGGCCACGGTTGTCCCCGACGAGCGCGCGAGCGCCCGCCGGGGGCGCCGGGCCGGAGGCCAACCGGCCGGCGGCTCGCGGACGGCCGGGTACTTCTTCGTCGCTTTCTACGTGGTGCTGCTCCTCGCTCTCGGCATCGCACCAACGGTTTATGCCTTCGCGCTGGCGCTCAGTACGCCGGGGGGCCTCGGTTTTGCGCACTTCATCAACACGTTCAACTTCTTCGACTTCGCGCCGGCATTCGAACACATTCTCGAGTTCGAAGGGATCTGGCTAGTCAGTCAAACCATTCTCGTGGTGATCCTGGCGCTGATGGTGCACACGCTGGTGCGCCGGGTCAGCAGCGCGTTTCGCTTCGTCTTTTACCTTCCAGGCGCCATGGCTGGCGCGGCAAGCGTTGTCGTTTGGCTGTTCATGTTCGACCCGCACACTAGTCCGTGGGCGTTCGTCTTGCACGGATTTCACTACCGACTGCTCGCAAACACGGTCGCGCCGGGCAACCTTCCGGTCATCTTCGCGATCATGGCGTTCTTCACAGGCGCGGGCGGGTGGATCGTCATCATGTACGGTGCGCTGAACAACATTCCGCGGGAGCTGATCGAGGCGGCCGAGATCGATGGGTCGAACGCGTTTCAGACCGCTCTGCGAATCAAGCTCCCCCTGATCCGCAAGTGGATCGTGTACATGCTCGTGCTCTCGTTTGCGGCGGGGTCGCAACTGTTCGTCGAGCCCCAAATCCTGGGGGTCGCGACCGTCGGCGAGATTAGCCCCCAGTGGTCGCCGAATCAGCTCGCGTATTACCTGGCGTTCCAGCTAGACAGGTTCAACGACGCCGCCGCGATCTCGGTCGACCTTCTCGTGATCGGCCTGCTCGTCGCCGTGCTCCTCGTCTGGCGCGGAAGGCTGTTCGAGGTCGACTGATGCTCGCGCGACGCTACGTCTTCCGCCTCATCGCCATGGTCGTCCTGCTGGCGTTCGCGGCCTTCTTCGTCGTGCCCATGATCTGGCTGCTCCTCGCGCCGACGAAAACGGATTACCAGGTCATCCATGCGTCTCCGTTTGCCTTTGGCAGCCTCAGCCAGTTTGGCAGCACGTTCCACAAGGTCATCACCTATCAGGGCGACCTGATGCTGACTTGGCTCAAGAACTCTGCGATCTACGCGTTCGGCGGTACGGCGCTGGCTCTGTTGGCAGCGATTCCGGCCGGTTATGGTCTCGCGCTGACGCAGTTCATCGGCCGCCGTGCCCTGCTCGGCATCACGCTCGTCGTGATGATCATGCCGGCCACCGCCCTCGTGTTGCCATTGTTTCTCGAGGCAAGCGCCGTCCACCTGATCGGCACGGTCTGGTCGGTCATCCTGCCATTCGCGTTCTTCCCGTTCGGCGTCTATCTGGCCTACATCTACTTTTCGTCCACCATCCCAAAGGATCTGCTCGCGGCGGCGCGGATCGATGGAGCCAGCGAATGGGGCGTGTTCCGACATGTGGCGTTGCCCCTCGCCCGGCCGATCGTCGCGCTCATCGCATTCTTTGCCTTCGTCGCAGACTGGAACAACTACTACCTTCCATTCGTGATGACCTACGACAATTCGCAGTACCCGGTGACCGTCGGCCTGCAGGTCCTCATCTCCTCTTCCCAGGTATTCACCCCCACAGCGACGGGGAGTGCCTCTGTGGAGATCTTCCGCCCCGACCTCGCGATGGCCACGCTGATCGCCATCCTGCCGGTGCTGATCATCTTCATGTTCGCCCAGCGCACGCTGGTCACTGGCATGCTGGCCGGGGCAACCAAGGAGTAGCACGTGGGCAACCGACCGATGCCGAGCCCCATGGGCAGACCAACGCAGCCGCCCGGCGCAGCCATCCGCGGCCGGCACCCGAGGCGGGCCGTTGTCGACGACATCACCGCGCGCGAACCGATCCGGTGCCAACACCCGAAAGAGACGGGTGAAGTCACGATGACCGCAGCACACTCCCGATGCCCGAGCGCTTTCTAGTCACCGGGGCTTACGGGTGCATCGGCGCCTGGACAATGCGCCAGCTCGTTCGCGAGGGCGTTGAGGTGATCGGCGTCGACGCGGGCGACGACGACCATCGCGTACGCGAGCTGCTCGACGCGGATGAACTGGCGGCCGCTCGGTTCGTCAAGGCGGACGTGTCAGATCCTGCCCAGGTCGCGGACATGTTCGCCCTCGATCCCACGCACGTGGTTCATCTGGCCGCACTTCAGGTCCCCGACTGCCGCGCCAACCCAGTGCTCGGGGCACTGGTCAACGTGGTTGGCACCGCGGCGCTCTTCGCTGCGGCGCTCGCGCACGACCTATCCTCGCCGATCGTCTACGCAAGCTCGGTCGCCGCCTTCGCGGCGGCCGACGGCGAAGGGCATGTCCCGACGGATCCGAGCGGTCAGCCCGAGACGCATTACGGCGTTTTCAAGATCGCCACCGAAGGCACGGCCCGAGTCTTCGCACACGAGAGCTCGCTGGCGAGCATCGGTCTACGACCGTCCGTCGTCTACGGCGCGGGCCGCGACACAGGTCTCACTTCGGCGACGACCAATGCGATGCGCGCTGCGGCTGATGGCTCCGACTACACGATCCCGTTTGGCGGAAGCTGCGAGCTTCAGTACGCGCCCGACGCGGCAGCCGCCTTCATAGCCGCCGCCAGAACGCCGTTCACCGGCGCCGCGGTGGTCAACATCCCGGGGACGACGTTGTCGATCGAGGAGGTGGTTGCCGAGATCGAGCGTGTCGTGCCCGAATCGGCGGGCACGATCGGCTTCGAGGGACCGCCACTGCCCTTCCCGGAGGCGCTCGATTCGAGCCGGTTCAGATCGATCGTCGGCACGGTGCGCGTGACACCGTTCGGCCAGGGAGTCGCCGAGACGATCAGGCACTTTCGCCGGCCGGTGAACGGAGCCACCCGCGACGGGCGACGCGCGCAAAGTCACGTTGTACGCGGAGGGCGTAACACGGCCGCCGCGTCAGATAGCTCGAAAGGACCTGCATGGCCACTGTGACGTTCAAGGATGCGTCTCGGATCTATCCGAAGGCGACGCGCAAGGCCGTTGATCGGCTGAGTTTGGAGGTCGGTGACGGCGAGTTTGTCGTGCTCGTCGGGCCGTCCGGCTGCGGTAAGACGACGAGTCTGCGGATGCTCGCCGGTCTCGAGGCGGTCGACGAGGGCGAGATCCTGATCGATGACCGCAACGTCGTGAATCTTCCGCCCCGCAGCCGCGACATCGCGATGGTGTTTCAGAACTACGCGTTGTACCCGCACATGAACGTGGCCGAGAACATGGGCTTCGCGCTGAAGATCGCGAAGTTGAAGAAGTCGGAGATCAAAGCCCGTGTTCAGGAGGCCGCGAAGATGCTCGACCTCGAGGACTACCTGCAGCGCAAGCCGGGTCAGCTCTCGGGCGGCCAGCGCCAGCGTGTCGCGATGGGCCGCGCGATCGTCCGCCAGCCGCGCGTGTTTCTCATGGACGAGCCGCTCTCGAACCTCGACGCGAAGCTGCGGGTCGCGACCCGCTCGCAGATCGCCGCGCTCCAGCGCAGGCTCGGCGTAACGACACTGTACGTGACCCACGACCAGGTCGAGGCGATGACCATGGGCGACCGCGTCGCCGTGATGAAGGACGGCTTGCTCCAGCAGGTCGATATGCCGCGCGTGCTCTACGACTCACCGGTCAACTCGTTCGTCGCTGGGTTCATCGGCTCGCCGGCGATGAACCTGATCGAGGGAACGATGGCGAGCGACGGCGTGATGATCGGCCCGGCCGTCGTGGCGGTGCCGCGCGCGCTGCTGACGGCAGCCGTGGCGGGGCCGGTCACGGTCGGGCTTCGGCCGGAGGCGCTCCGACTCGCGGGTGAGAGCGCCGGGATCCCAGCCGTTGTCAACCTGGTGGAGGAGCTCGGCTCCGAGGCCTATGTCTATTGCCAGCTCGCGGGAAACGCGAAGGACGCCATCACCGCGGTGCCTGACGTCATCGTGCGAGTCGACCCGCGCAGTGCTCCCAACAGCGGCGACAAGGTTGAACTGCACGTCGAGGAGGACTCGATGCTGCTGTTCGACTGCGAATCCGGAGCGCGGATCACTGGAACGTGAGCCGACAGGATCTAGTCGCCGACCGGCGCCGGCCAAGAGAGGAGGCACAGCGATCGTGGAGTTCGTGGGGCTGCGTACCCGGCTGAAGCCGGGGATGGAGTCGGCGTATGAGCAGGCTCATGCCGAGGTGTGGCCGGAGCTTCTCGCGGCGCAGCGCGAGCTGGGCATCCGGCGCTGGCTGATCTTTCGCGACGGCCTCGAGCTCTTTCACACCGTGGAGTGTGAGAACTTCGAGCGAGCGGTTGCCGGTCTCGCCCAGCACCCGGTCGACCAGCGCTGGCAGGCGGAGATGGCGCGTTACGTCGTGGTCGCAGACGACCGCTGCGGCGCAGCGACAGACCGCCTGCGACTGATCTACGCCGGATGAGCCGTGTCACTCCAGAGCGGCTGTTGGCACCCGGGGACGGCGTAGTGACCCTCGCGACAAGGCCCGTTGGGCGGTCTGCGCTGCGCTTGACCGAGCTTTCGCTCGGCTGCTCACAACTCGGCAACCTCTACCAGGCGATCACCGACGAGCAGGCCCGCGCGACGGTCGATGCGGCATGGGAACAAGGCATCCGCCACTTCGACACCGCGCCGCACTACGGGCTCGGGCTCTCCGAACGCCGCCTCGGCGCAGCCCTCGCCGGGCGTCCGCGCAGCGAATACGTCCTGTCGACGAAGGTCGGGCGTCGACTGGAGCCGCTCAGTCCCGCTCGGCAGCTAGACGACGCAGGCTTCGACGTGAAGGCGACCCATCGACGCGTCTGGGACTTCAGTCGCGACGGCGTGCTGCGGTCGCTCGAGGAGAGCCTGCAGCGGCTCGGCGTGGACGGCGTTGACATCGTGTATCTCCACGACCCTGACGCGCATCGACCCGAGGTGCTCGAGACTGCCTACCCGGCGCTCGAGGACCTGCGCGGGCAGGGCGTCGTGTCAGCAATCGGCGCGGGCATGAACCAGACCGCGATGCTGGCCGACTTCGCGCGGCACACCGACATGGACGTGCTGATGCTCGCAGGCCGCTACACGCTGCTCGAGCAATCGGCGCTCGACGACCTGTTGCCCGTCTGCGAACGACGCGGCATCGGGATCGTCGCCGCCGGGGTGTTCAACAGCGGGCTGCTCGCACGCCGCGCACCCCCAGACGCCGCCAAGTACGACTACGTCGATGCCCCGCGGGCGCTCGTGCTGCGCGCCCGGCGCATGGCGCAGATCTGCGAGCGCCGTGGCACCTCGCTCCCCGCAGTCGCCCTGGCGTTTCCTCTGGCGCACCCTGCCGTCGTCAGCGTGTGCGTCGGCGCGCGCTCGCCGGAGCAGATCGAGCGCAACGTCGGCCTGCACCGATCGGGCGTGCCCGCAGCTGTCTGGGGCGACCTGAAGGAGCAGGGCCTCCTGCGTCCGGACGCTCCAGTGCCCGCTGTTGACGGAAACGATGCCTCGGGTGACCAGTCATGACGAGCGGAGGGCGCCTCACGCGGGCAGCCTGTTACGTCGGTGAGCGGACGCTGACCGTCGTCGAGACCGAGCCGCGCAGTCCCGGTGACGGTGAGGTCGCGATCGATGTTGCGTACACGGGAATCTGCGGCACCGACCTGCACATCCTCCACGGCGCGATGGACGCCCGCGTCACACTGCCCGCGGTGCTCGGACACGAGATGTCCGGCACGATCGCCGCGGTCGGGAACGGCGTGAGCGGCCGGTCGATCGGCGAGCGGGTGACCGTGATGCCGCTCGCTCCGTGCGGCGACTGCCCGGCCTGTCGCGCGGGGTGTTCGCACATCTGCCACAACCTCGACTTCCTGGGCATCGACTCTCCGGGCTCGATGCAGTCGAGCTGGACCGTGCCGCAGGACGTGCTCGTCGGGTTGCCGGCTGCGCTCTCGCTCGAGCATGCCGCGCTCGCCGAGCCGACCGCCGTGGCCGTTCACGACGTACGGCGGGCGCAGCTGCGCGAAGGTGAGCGTGCGCTCGTGGTCGGCGGAGGCCCGATCGGTCTGCTCGTCGCATGCGCCGCTCAAGCGCGCGGCGCTGACGTAGTCGTGGTCGAGCCGGCCGAACGCAGGCGCGAGCTCGCGCAGGCGGTCGGGCTACAGGCGGTCGACCCGACTGCCGTCGATGTGCAGGCATTCGTCTCGGACTGGACCGATGGCGCGGGGGCGGAGGTCGCGTTCGAGGTTTCCGGCGTGGTCGCCGGCATCGAAACGGCAATCCAGTCGCTCGGGGTGCGCGGACGGATCGTCGTCGTCGCGATCCACGCAACGGCACCGGCGGTGAATCTCTTTCGTGTGTTCTGGCGCGAGCTGACGCTGCTCGGCGCGCGCGTCTACGAACGGCGTGACTTCGAGGAGGCGGTGAATCTGCTCGAGGCCGGCACGATTCCCGCAGCCGAGCTGATCACGCGTATCGAGCCCCTCGAGGCGGTGGCGGCGGCGTTCGCCGAGCTCGAGTCCGGACGCGCGATGAAGGTACTGATCGACTGCCGGGTGGGCAGCTGACGTGGACGCGAGACACCAGGACGCATTCGACCCGGCGACGATGTTCGACTTGAGCGGCAAGGTCGCGGTCGTGACCGGCTGCCGGCGCGGCATCGGCTTGGCGATGGCGGAGGCACTGGCACGCGTCGGAGCCGACATCATCGGCGTGAGCGCGCAGCTCGAGGCGAGCGGAAGCGAGGTGGCGCGCCGCGTGGAGGCGGCGGGGCGCCGATTCAGCGGGTTCACGGTCGATCTCGGCGATCGCGCAGCCGTCGAGGAACTCGCGAGCAACCTCGCCGAGCGCGCGGCGCCCGTCGACATCCTCGTCAACAACGCGGGCACGATCGCCCGCACCCCGGCGCTCGACCACGAGACCTCGACGTGGGAGCGCATCCTTGAGGTCAACCTGACCGCGCCGTTCCTGCTCGCACGGGCTCTCGGCAGAGGAATGGTCGAACGCGGCTCCGGCAAGATGATCTTCACCGCTTCGCTCCTCAGCTTTCAGGGCGGCGTCCTCGTGCCG
>Ga0307374_10013716_pt1 | contig 11157 bp, 7 predicted proteins | sample OX3MG_FD_202532 | JGI IMG/M metagenome (GOLD analysis project Ga0307374, IMG submission 202532) | Soil microbial communities from Risofladan, Vaasa, Finland - OX-3 | ecosystem: Environmental > Terrestrial > Soil > Coastal area > Acid sulfate soil | place: Finland: Risofladan, Vaasa | collected... | reverse complement strand
AGCAGTCCGTCATGGATCTGCTGGCCCCGATGGGTGATCTCGGCGGCAAAGACCACCTGCCCAGTGGTGTCGTTGAGGATGGCTACTCCTGTGATCTTGCTGCCAGGGTCGAGTTTCACCCGCAGCGCGGTCGTTTGCGCGGCGGGAAACGCCTGCTTCAAGATAATGGTGAACGGGAAGCGCCGCCAGACAGCGGCTTTCCCTTGAGTGAGCAAACGCCGTGCTTGCCCGGGGTGAACGGGGTCCAGCGGACGCTGGGCGGTGTCCAGCACAAACACGAACGACATATGACGCTCCCTGCGTTCTCGCGTGATGTCTGTTGCCCTTGCGGGCCTCTGGCGGCTTTGCGGCTGCCAGGTCATGCTCACCTCGCCCTGGTTCTCCAGCGGTTTTGGGTTGGACGCCGCACTGGCTGCGACCCCGTGGACCTGTTTAACGACGCCCCGCAGGGTCCGGGGCTGGTGAAGTACCCCGGAGTGCCTATGTATTCGCTGGGAACGGCTCCACGTTGCATGCAACGTGGGGGCTGGTCAGATCCGGGGCTTGCGCGATCCGTCGCCGGACCGCACAAGCCCCCGTCTTTCAAGGGGGTATCTGACCCGCCAGCTAACCGAATGGGCCATCCTGATCGCGCTTCGAGCGCGCTATGCTATACTGAACACGCGATCAGACCGACACTGATCAACGCAAATCAACACCTCACTTTATCACCACACCTGGTTACATCATACCATTTTGAGACCACACGGCGACTGCATGGAGACTGGCGCATGACACGTCAGCCAAATGGGGGAGCGAGAGATGGGCAGGAAGGGTTCTTCCGGCGAGTGGGGCGACCCGCGCGACGGACGAGACAGCCGCGAGGGCAATCGCTCCAGCCGGGGCGCCGCGCAGGGGCCGTCGGATAGCGGCAGCCGTCGTGGCACGCGCGTCCGCATGAGCAACTCGCAGGTCTCCACGGCGCTACGCGAGGCGCAACAACTGCAACAGGAAGGGCGGCTCACCCAGGCCATCCAGATCTGCGAGGAATTGCAGGAGAGCGGCGTGGACCGCTCGGACGTGCGCTACTTCCTGGGCTGGCTGTACCAGGAGGCCGACCGCTGGGAAGACGCCTCCGGGCAGTTCGAGGCGCTGCTGGGCGAGGCCGACTATGCGCTCTCGTGCTTCTATGCGCTGGGTCAGTGCGCCCGCGCGATGGGCAATATCCAGGACGCCGCCCACTACTTCGACGAAGCGGTGGACCGCGTCAACCTGGACGCGCTTGCCGTCGAAGAGTCCGATCAACTCATCCAACTCTGCCAGGAGGCCGCCGAGGCGCACCGCGATATGAGCGACGCCGAGGGCGCCGAGACCATCTACTCCGCGCTGCTGGGCTTCTTGCGCAGCCAGAACTGGCCGGAGCAGGTCGGCGAGGTCGAGCGGCTGATGCGCGAGACGCTGGGTGTCAATCCGCCGCAGCCCAAGCGCCGCCGGTCCGCTGGCGCCTCGCGCGCCCCTGGCGAAAACATGCCCCAGCGTGGCGGCGGACGCAGCAAAGGCAAGGGCGCCGACGCCACCGGCGATGACCCCAGCGGCAGTGGCTCTGGGCTGGTTGGCCCATCCGCTTCACAGACGGGGATGGGTAGCCCCAACGGCTCGACTCCCGGCATGGGTGGCCCCATGAATCCCATGAATCCCGCTGGCTCGATTGGCGGCGCGCCGCTGATGCCGCCGATGGCGCCGATCCCAGGCGCGCCCGGCTACGATCAGTTCGGCCTCGAGGCGCACCCCACGATGGCCCCCAACATGCAGCCGGGCATGCAGCCGGGCATGCAGCCGGGCATGCAGCCGGGCATGCAGCCGGGCATGCAGCCGGGATACGGCCAGGGCTATGAGCAGGCGTATGGCGGCGGCTATGGGCCTGGCATGACGCAAGGCATGGGGCCGGGCATGTCGGGGCCGCTGGGCGGCGCGCCACAGCACATGGTCGGCGGCGGCATGAATGCGCTAATTGGTGGCCCCGGGCTGGGCAATGGCCTGGGCGGCGCGCCCGGCTACATGGCTCCTGCGGGGAGTGGCAACGACCGGCTGGCGCACCTGATCAACAACCTGAGTGGCCCGGCGGTGGGCATGCGCGCGGGGCTGGCGAATCTGCCGGAGCCGCAGCGCGCCCAGGTCGCCCAGGCCGTGCGCGACATCGAGAACTACGTCTCCCACGGTTTGCTGACGGCGGCGGTCGAAGAGTGCTTGCGCGTAATGGAGGTCGCCCCGCAGTATCTGGACATCCACCTGCTACTGGGTGAGATTTATGTGCGCCAGGGCAAGATCGAGCAGGCCATCGCCAAATACGCCATCCTGGTAGACACGTATCTCGTCAGCGGGCGGATGGACGACGCCATCGCCACTTACCGGCGCATCCTGCAACTGGAACCGAACAACCTGAACTATCGCGTCAAGCTGGTCGATCTGCTGGTCAAGCAGGGGCGCACGGAGGAGGCGCTCACCGAGCGCATGGCGGCGGCGGACTCGTACCTGCGCATGGGCTACGCCGACCGTGCGATCCAGGAATACGAGCAGGCGCTCTTGGCGCACCCCAATAGCACACAGGTGCGGCTGAACTACGCCGCCGCGCTGATGAAGGGCGGGCGCGCCGCACAGGCCGTCGGCGAATACCAGCGCATCTTGCAGGTGGACTCCAGCAATACGGTCGCGTTGTCGCGCTGGCAGATTGCGCTGGCGACCGGTGTGGGCGCGTCGCCAGGGATCAGTAACCCTGGGCTGGCGGGGGGCGCGGCCAGCCGCGTCGCCGCGCTGGAGACGCTGGGGCGGCTGATCCGCGCGCTCCGCGCCGAGAACTTCCGCAACTACGACGAGATCGCGCATGAATATACGCAGGCGCTGGAGATGAACTCCGGCAATGTCGAGCTACGCTATGCGCTGGGGCAGATTCATCTGGCCGCCAATCGCCAGCAGGAGGCGCTGACGTGCTTCCAGCAGATCGCGACGGCGCCCGGCATGGAGGTGATGGCGCGCTACGCCGCCGGGCAGGCGTACCTGCTGACCGGCGATCCGGCCAACGCGGCGCTGGCGGCGCGCGAGCTGGAGGAAGCCTCCGCCGCCGTGCGTCGCTCGCCGCCGGAGCCAACCATCTGGTCGGCGCGTCCGCGTGGCGAGACCGAGGAGCGCCTGGGGCCGGAGGTCGAGGTCGGCACGATGCTGGCCCGCGCGTACCAACTCTCCGGGCAGGTGGCGCAGATGCAGGCGACGATGCAGAGCGTGCAGAGCGTCAGCCAGATGCGCCCGGCCAACGACGAGGTGTATCAGGTGATTAGCGAGGTCTCCGCGCGCCACGGCGATCCGCACCAGGCGCTGCAAGAGTACGCTCAACTGGCCAAACAATATCGCGCCAATCGGCAGGTGGAGAACGCCGTCACTATCCTCAAAGAGATGGCGCGCCTCGCCCCCGATGACCCCGCCGTGCATAGCGAACTAGCCGACATCCACATCTCGCGTGGGCTGCTGGACGAGGGGCAGGTGGAACTCAACGCGCTGGCCGACATCCACATGCGGCGCGGGCGGCTGCGCGAGGCGGCGCTGGTCTATCAACGGATGGCGGAGATCGATTGGGGTGTCGAGAAGCGCGACGAGGCGCTGAACCGGCTGCGCCAGGCGATCCAATACGCCACCGACGAAATGTCGCTGCGTCACCAGTTCGTGCAATACTGCCTGGAGATTGGCAAGAACGAGGAGGCGACCGAGCAGCAGACCGTGATCGCGCGCTACTACTTCTCCAGCCGCCAGACCAAAGAAGCCGTCGCCGCGCTCCAACAGTTGATCGCGATGGATAAGCACAACTTCGAGGCATATGATCTGCTCGGCCAGACGTATTATTCCGTCAGCGAGTTTGAGCAGGCGGCGCGCGTCTATCGCAATCTGGCCAAGGTGGACCCCAACAACACAATGGCCCGCGCCCGCCTGCAAGAGTTGCAGGCCATTCGCGCGCAGATGGGGTAGGGGCGCGCCCGTTCGCCCGTTCGCCCGCTCTGCTTGTTGCCATTAGCCCCGGCAGGCGCTATACTAAGCTATGTCGCCATCGGGCGCGCGGCAGTCGAGCTACCATCGCGCTGCGCCGGATGGGGGCGGCTGGCGGAGCCAGGTCGCCGCAAGCGCAGGAGGGGATCGTCGGTGAGCATATGTGAACGGTGTGGCATGAACGCGGTAGACGCGCGTGGCCTCTGCCATAACTGCGGCTGGCAGGCGCCCAGCACGCAGGCATACAGCAGCTATCTGGCCGACGACGACGACTCTCCTTCGCTGGGCAAGACACGCATCGCGGAGGCGCCTGCCGCGCCCGTCGGCGCCGCGCCGGGGACGCGCGTGATGACGCCCCCGCCCACTCAGCCGACGCAGGTCGCCCGCACGACGGGCAGGCCCGGCGACGCCCCCGCCTATTGTGGAACCTGCGGCGCGCGACTCGAAGACGGACAGGCATTCTGTGGGCAGTGCGGCTCGCCCGTCACCGGCGTGGGCGCGGATGACCCGCTGGGATCGCGGATGGGCGCCGGGCTGACGGTGGCCGCGCCACAGATCGGCGGCGCGCCTGCGTCGGGTCCCGCGCGCTATCGCATTGGCGACGCGCAGGGCTGGGCCGATGATGACACCCGCACGGAGATGTTTACCGAGGCGCCACAACGCGCGCCCTATGGCCCGTATGGCTCCGGCGGCGGCACGCGCGGGCGCGTCCCCACACCACCCTACGCCTCGCGTGGCTACACTTCAGGCTACGCCGTCCCTGGACAGGTAGAGGCCAGCTCCAGCCGCACGCTCAAGATCGTGTTTGGTCTGCTCTGCCTGCTTGGTGGTCTGCTCACCGCCATCGCCGCCATCGTGCTGGCGCTCAATACATTTCACTGATGTCGAGGATAGCGAACAACGCGAAAGCAGGGAGTCAGGCGCGCCAATACGCCTGACTCCCTGCTTTCGCTGTCAGTTCACTCGACCGTACTGTGAGCCGCCCCCTCGACTGGCGTGTCGAACGAAGAAGCCACCTGCCCGGCTGGGAGTGGATACTCGCGGTAGAAGTGTTTGCCAAGGCGCCAGCCCAACCGTACTAGCCCGACGAAGCACACCAGGTAGACGATCACCGTGATGGCGCCTGCCAACCAGACGCCCGCATACCCCAGTGGCTGGAAGAGCGCCGAGCCGATCAGCCCAAACAGGATGTAGCCAACCGGCGCCAGTACCAACGCCAGCACCACGCCCATCAGGCAGCCCAGGTAGCCGCCATGCGTGGGCCACTCATCGTAGCCCGGCGGCGTGGCGCCCTCGTGGGGGTCCTCGGTGATCGGCGCCTCCTCGGCGTCGGGCGACCCGAGCGCATCCAGCGTCTCGAGATCGCCGGGCGTGTCGGTGGCGCCAAACGCGAGCGCGGTCGTGGGCGGCAGCGTGTCCATCGTCGCGTCGGGGTCGGCGCTGTCGAAGGGGGCGCCGAAGGCATCGGCGACGATAGGCTGTTCTTCGTTTGGGGTGGATGGCCTGGTATCTGACACGGTGTTGTCTATCCTCGTTCTGCGGGTTTGCTATGACCAGGGAATCAGCAAAACTTTCCCCTGGGTCTGGCGCGCCTCCATATAGCGGTGCGCGTCGGCGGCCTGGGCAAGCGGCCAGGTGCGGTCAATGGTCACGCGCAGCTTCCCGTCGGCGATCCACTGGAAGAGATCGCCCGCGCGCTGGGTCAGCTCCGCGCGGTCGGCGACGTAATCGCCCAGCGTGGGGCGCGTCAGGATCAGTGATCCTTTGGCGTTCAGGACCTGTGGGTCCAGTGGCGCCACGGCTCCGCTGGATTGGCCAAACAGGATCAGCCAGCCACGCCGTCGCAGGGTATCCATATCGGCCAGGAACGTCTGCTTGCCAACGCCATCGTAGACGGCGGCCACGCCCCGATCATTGGTGATGCGTTTGGTCTCCTGCACGAAGTCGTCGTGGGTGTAGAGAATGACGTGGTCGGCTCCGGCTTTTCGCGCCAGCGCCGCCTTCTCCGCGGTAGAGACAGTGGCGATCACCTGCGCCCCGGTCAGCTTGACGATCTGCGTCAGCAACTGGCCAACGCCGCCCGCCCCCGCGTGAATCAGCACGGTGTCGTCGGCCTGGGGTGGGTAGATCGCCCGCGCCAGGTAGTGCGCCGTCATGCCTTGCAGCATCACCGCCGCCGCCGTCTGCGTCGTCACGCCATCAGGGATGGCGACCAACTGTTTCAGTGGCACGATGGCGTATTGCGCGTAGGCGCCGGGCGCCCCCACCGTGGCGACCCGCGCGCCGACCGTCAGCGACGCCAGCGACGCCAGCGTGGGGTCGGCGTCGCCGGTGTCGCCCGCGCCGTCGCCCGCGCCGTCGCCCACGCCGTCACTGTCGCTGGGGCCGAGCGCGTCAATGACGCCCGCCGCCTCTGCCCCCAAGGTGAGCGGCGCCGGGCGCTTGTAGACGCCGGTGCGCGAGTAGATGTCGGCGAAGTTGACGCCCGCCGCCTCGATCTTGATGCGCGCCTGCCCTGGCCCCGGCTCCGGCGTCGACGTCTCTTCCAGCCGCATCACCTCTGGGCCACCGGTCTCGTTCACGCGAATGAGTTGCATGCTGATGACGCCCCCTTTCTGCACCCTCACGACGATCGATTGCTGGTTGCGGATGCGCGCTTGCCTCGCGGCTCCGTTCTGGCGTACCGCTGGGCTCCAGCCCGGCGCGTCTGCTTATCGATTGCTGTGACCAAGCGACTCGACAGCGCCGAAGTGATCGGCCACCCGACACGCGCCGGGCTGGAGCCCGGCGGTACGGCGGAGCGCGCTAGCGACTGGCGCTTGCGGTGAGCGGGGCGGCGCGGCGCATGGTGTCTTCGACGACGGCGGCCAGCGCTGCGATGAAGCGCGGAGTCGTGTTGAGCGACTGCGTGCGCGCGAAGACGACGCCGTGCTCCTCCGCCTGCTCGCGGGCGCCGATCTCGATGTCGTAGAGAATCTCCAGGTGATCGGCGAGGAACTGCACCGGCGCAATCAAGACGTGATCGAATCCGGCGGCGCGTAGCTCAGGCATCATGTCGGCGAAGTCGGGGCTGAGCCACTCCTCTTTGGTGTGGCCGGCGCTCTGGTAGCAGAAGAACCAGCGGTCGTCGGGCAGCCCGGCCAACCGCGCAATCTCCGCCGCCGTTTGCTTGAGGTTGGCGATATAGTCCGGCTCGCCCTCCACCACGCGCAGTGGCATACTATGCGCCGAGAGCAGGATGGGCGTGCGCTCGCGCACGTCGGGTGGCATGGCGTCGAGCGCCTCGCGCACGCGGTCGGCGACAGCGGCCACGAAGTCGGGCTGCATGTGCCAATCTTCGGTGATCGCCACCTTGAGGTCGTCGCGGCCCATCGCGGCCACCGCGTCGCGCAGCGTTGTCACATAGCCGCGCATCAGGATCGGCGAATACTGCGGCGACATGATCACGCCCACCAGCGTATCGGCCCCCTGCGCAACCTCGGCGGCGACCTGCGGGATGTAGGGCGGCGCGAAACGCATGCCCGCGCCCACCTGGAATGTGGGGCCGTCGGGATGCGCGCGGTTCAGTTCGTCTTGCAGCGCCGCCGCCTGCGCCTGGGTGATCGGCAGCAGCGGTGAGCCGCCGATCAGCTCATAGCGGCGGCGAAACTCGGCGACCAGTTCGGCCTCCTCCGTCGGGTCCAGCGGACGCCCGCCACGCACGTTGGAGAGGTATTGGGGCAGGTCGTCCAGGGTCGTCGGCGAGCCGTAGGTCATCAGGATCACACCGACGCGGGTTGGCCGGTTTGTATTTGTGTCAGTAGCGTTAGCCGCGTCATTGCTCGTAGTCGTCGTCATCATCATGCCTCATGGGTTCTGGGATGTCAGGGACTGGTGGAACATGCGGTTTCCTCATCCTTAATCGTAGCATAGCGCGGCCCGGACGTGCGACTACCCATCCTGCGCCGACGCCTGCTGGCATTCGCAGCGTTGGGTGGGTGACGTGGATGGCGTGGCGGGCGCGTGAACGCGCGCCGTGCGGCGTCCCGCCACGAAGGCCGCCTGCGCGGCCGGGAGAGCGGCGGTCATTACGCGGGCGCGAGGGGTAGCGTCAGCCAGAAGATGCTGCCTGGCGCGCCTTTGGGCGTGTGGGGGCGGACGCCGATGCGCCCGTGGTGGCGGCGGACGATCTCGCGGGCGACGTAGAGGCCCAGGCCAATCCCGGTGTGGGCGGCGTTGGACGCCTGGACGCCTTCGCCGAAGATGGCGTTGCGCTCACCAGCGGGGACGCCGATGCCGTGGTCTTCGACCTCGAGGCGCGCCTGTTCACCGGAATGACCACGACCCTTGACTGGGTCGGGTTCACGGGTGAGCCGTACGATGATCTCGGCGCCACCATATTTGATCGCGTTGAAGAGCAGTTCGCGGATGACCGATTCGATGCGCTGGCGATCCCACCGGCCAACCAATGGCTCGGTCGGCGCGGCGTAGTGGATGGCGACATTGGGGTTGCCCGCAGCGCAGACGGCGACGATATGCTGCACGCTTGGCGCGAGATCAAACGCCGCCGGGACGAGCGTCATGCGGCGCTGGGCGAGGTGGGTCACGTTGAGCAGGGCGCCGACCTGATGGTTGAGCCGCTCGATCTGGAAGAGCATTTTGTCGAGGTCGCCCAGGTCAGCCTCGCGCCCACCCTCCCGCCGCAGCCGCCGCTGAAGCAGTTGCGCCTGCCCTTTGAGGATGGTCATGGGGGCGCGCAACTCATGCCCGATCAGATCGGGGAAGTCGGCGTCCGCAACCCTGCGCTGGTTGGCTGCCCTGGCGGCGACCTGCGTTTTCGTGGGCGTTTTAGGCTGGGCGCTGGGCGCCGTCGCGGGCAGCGCGTTGGCGAGATCGGCGCCGGGCGAGTTGGTCGGCTGAGCAGCGGCGCGCGTGGTGGCCGTGGCGCGTGGCGCGCGTTTGGGGCGCGGGGACCTTGCCGCCGCAACCACCGCCGGGGCGCTGGCGCCGCTCGCCATGCCACTCGCCATGCGGGAAGATGGCTGCGCTACGCTGGGCGCGTCGAGCGCGCTAACCGAGTCAATCGTATTCATCGTGTGGCGCCTTTGCCTCTACCTCGTTCGCTATGTCCACTCTTCGGCGGCGCCCGTCGTCCTTACGGCGTGCGCCGCCGCGCCAGGGCGTCGTATGCGCTCTGTGCGCGACTTTGGCGCCAATTATCACCGACCGATAGAAGCCGCATACACGACCTGAGTATAGGGACACTGGCAGGCGTGCGTCAAGCGCGGCGACGATGGGGCCAAGCGGCAGCTGAACATAACGCCTCGCAAAATTGCCCTTGACATGAGCGTATGGGTGGGATATACTCATAAACGTGACGCGGGGTAGAGCAGTGGTTAGCTCGTCGGGCTCAATCTCGTGAAGTCAGGCAAGCCAGAAATGGCAACGTCAGCGAAAACCCAAGTCTGCCGACTATCGTGACGCTTGGAGCTTGATTTCACAATGGGCTGCATATAGGGAAACCCGTATGCGAACACCTCACAAATTCGGGGAAGCCGTTGGCAGGGTAATCCCGAGCGAAGCCCTGGAGGATGAATAATCCACCGGGGAACGTGTAGAGACTTGATGTGAGGCCCCTAACGGTTAGGCCGAGGGTGAAGGGAAAGTCCAGACTACAAACCGGTTCGCCGGGCAGCGAAAGCTGTAGTAGCAAGCATAACCCGGAGGTCGTCGGTTCGAATCCGGCCCCCGCTACCAATGCCCACCAACACACCATTGTTGGTGGGCGTCTTAAACCACTCGAAAACCAACCTGCAATATCCAAGTACCCTATGGCGGCGTAGCTCAGGGGTAGAGCAAGGGACTCATAAGCCCTGTGTCAGTGGTTCGAATCCACTCGCCGCTACCATTCCACAATTTAACAGCGTTTGAGACAGCCAACCGCCGATAGGTGGCAGATATTGGGCAAGGGACTGAGTCAAACCGGACTCAGAAAGGAGCCCAACTATGCGCCTCACCGACGCCATCATCGAATTTCGTTACGCCAAGGATTGGACCACGCAAAGCCGGAAGTGGTACGCCTCCCGCTTGGCCCAGTTTACGGACTGGTGCGCAGACCAACAGATCACTGACCTGGAACAGGTCACCCCTCCCCTCGTGCGACGGTATATCGCCTACCTCCAGAACCGTCCCGCCCGCCGCCATGAGAAGCTCGGCAGCCATACCGTGCATGGACATGTGCGGGTGATTCGCGCGCTACTGAACTGGGGCGTGCAAGAAGACCTCGTGGACGAAAAGCTGCCCAAACGTATCCAACTCCCCAAGAAGGAAGAGCAGGTCTTAGCGATCCTTTCTGATAAACAAATGGACATGCTCTTTGCGGCAGCCCAGCGCACGCACATGCCGCTGCGAGATACCGCCTTGCTCGCCCTCTTGCTGGATACGGGCTGTCGTGCGTCCGAGTTGTGTGGATTGAAGCTGACCGATGTGACGTTCACGCCCGATTCGGCCTGGATTCTGGTGCATGGCAAAGGACGAAAGCAACGGGAGGTGGCGCTCGGCAAACGAGCGCGGCTCGCCCTCTCTCGCTACTTGCACCGTGAACGCCGATCTGACCTAGAGTACGTTTTCGTTGGCCGAAGGGGGCGTTTGACTTCCTTCGGGCTGGATCGCCTCCTGTATCGGTTGCGCGACGCGGCAGGCGCTGAGCACTTTACCGGCGTCTCCGTCGCCGCCCATCGCTGGCGACATACCCACGCCGTGAAGAGCCTGGACGCCGGAATGGATATGTATGTGCTCTCGAAGCAGCTGGGTCACAGTGAGATCAGCACGACGACGAACTACCTGCGCGCCGTGTCCGCCCGACAACTGCGCCAATTGACGGTTTCGCCGCTCGACGTCCTGTCGATGAAGAGCTAGCTTGGCAGAGTATGACTGCGTCAAAGCGGTTGGGGCAAGAGGTACCATACGATGCGTAGCCATTGCCCCAACCGTGGAGACGGCCTTGCTCATGCCTCCTGACCGCCATCTTCATGACCTATGACCTGTCTATCAGTGCGGAAAATGGCCTCTGCTGCCTGAATCACCCGCTAAATGGTCTTGCCGTCAGGACATTCGTGATCAAGCCAATGCTGAATATAAGCGCGGCTGGCGCTGGCCGAGTCAGTA
>Ga0307374_10013715_pt1 | contig 11157 bp, 8 predicted proteins | sample OX3MG_FD_202532 | JGI IMG/M metagenome (GOLD analysis project Ga0307374, IMG submission 202532) | Soil microbial communities from Risofladan, Vaasa, Finland - OX-3 | ecosystem: Environmental > Terrestrial > Soil > Coastal area > Acid sulfate soil | place: Finland: Risofladan, Vaasa | collected... | reverse complement strand
CGCTCAACTGGGGGTTCACTCCTCACGCGCCCGTCACATATCCGCTCTGGGATATCCGCTGTGGGCAGGTCATGAGGGTGACGGGCCCGGGGCGGGCCAGCCCGCGGAACGCGCACGGCAGGCCAAGGTTTTGTCCGCCGGGTGGATTCTAGCTTGCCGGTTATGTGGCGAAACGCGCTTTGCCACTTTATGACCGCGATGCGGACCGCCCGGCCCGCGACCGGCGAGAGATTGCCGTTCACCAGGTCGTTGATGAAGCGCTCTATGTGACGAACAGGATTGTGGCTTCCGCTGAGCTCACGCTTAGCGCGGCGCGCCTCGGCGCGAGAGGACATCGATGGTCGCCGCCGCGAGTAGCACCGCGGCGACCACTACGTCAATCCACTGGCTCGACACGCCAAGCAGGTAGAGGCCGTTGTAGATACCGCCGATGACGAGGCCGCCCAGTACGCCGTGGATGGTCTTGCCCCGGCCGCCGAAGAGGCTGGTGCCACCGATGACCGCCGCGGCCACCGCCAGCAGCACGTAGCTGTTGGCGGTCTTGATGATGTTGGTGGTCAGCGAGACCTGCCAGGAGGCGAACAGCACGCCGGCGATCCCAGCGGTCAGGGCGGCGAGGACGAAGCCCCAGGTTCGGACCGCGGGCAGGCTGACCCCGGCTCGCCGCGCCGCCTCGGGGTTGCCGCCGATGGCGTACACGTAGCGGCCGAAGCGGGTTCGCTGCAGCAGGACCGTCCAGGCGCCGAGCACGACAAGGACGATCGGGATGATGTAGGGAACGCCCTCGATCGTCCCGAAGTGGGCCCGGTTGACGTTGCAGATGGCGACGACCGCGATTCCCACCACGGTCATGAGGACGATCTTCATCGCGGTGAGGCTGCGCGGCGGAGTCTCCAGGCCGTGGCGGCGCTTGCGGGCGTCCCGCAGCCACAGTCCCGTGCCAGCGGCTCCGACCAGCACGGCCAGCAAGATCCAGCCGACCGCCGGGGTGAACTGCCCCCAGAAGATGTTGTAGAGGACGACCTCGTTGGTGAACCGGGAGTTGCCGATGCCGACGAGCGACCCGCCGAGGACGATGATCGCCACGCCCTCCAGGATCAGCAGCCCGCCGAGTGTGACTATGAACGAAGGCATCCTCAGCCGGGCCACCAGAGATCCCTGGATGGCGCCTATGGCAGAGCAGGCGACCAGCGCCGCTATGATCGCCGCCCACCACGGCCAGTCCGGGCCGGTCGGCTGCACGAGCGCGGCGACCACGACGCTGCCAAACCCCATGACCAGGCCGACGGAGAGGTCGATCTCCCCGAGGAGCAGGGCGAAGATCTCAGCCATCGCCAGCACCATGTACACGGCGCTCTGCTCGAAGAGGTTGACCAGGTTCAGCGCCGACAGGAACTTCGGGTTCAGGACCTGGAAGCTGACGGCGACCACCACGATGGCCAGCACCACGGGCAGGACACCGCTGTTGCCGCTGCGGACCCGGAGCCACCAGGCCCGGAGGTACTGGCCAAGCGACTGGGCGAGGAGTTCGGGCGGGACGTCGGCCGCGGCGGCCTCGGGGGTGGCGGTGAGGTCGGCCTCCATGCTGGCGTCCGCCGTCCCGGCCGGGGGCTCGCCGGGGTCCGCGGTCATGGGGATGTCAGACACGGCTCACGCTCCCACTCCCACTCCCGCGCCGTGACAGCACGTCGACCAGCACGGCGGCCAGCAGCACGCCGCCCGGCAGGATGTACTGCAGCGGCGTGGCCAATGTACCCAGGTTCAGCAGGGACACGCCGTAGGCGATGCCGCCGATGAGCAGGCCGCCGAGGACACCGTGGAGTGCCTTACCCCGGCCGCCGAACAGGCTGACCCCGCCGATCACGGCCGCGGCCACCGAGTACAGGACGAGCTGGCCGGGGTCTGCCGTATTGGTGCTGTACTCGCCGAAGAAAAAGGAACCGAGCAGTATGCCACCGAGGCCGGCGGTCGCCGAGCACAAGGCGAAGGCCCAGGTGCGGATGGCGGCGACGCTGACGCCGGCGCGGCGGGCCGCTTCGGGGTTGCCGCCGATGGCGTAGACGTAGCGGCCGAAGCGGGTCCGCTGGAGCAGGATCGTCCAGGCGCCAAGGACGACGAGGACGATCGGGATCACCCACGGAACCCCCTCCACCGTCACGAGGCCGCTTCCGCGGTTGACCGTGCAGATCAGCACCACAGCCACCCCGACCAGCGCCACCAGGGCGATCCTGATTGCTGTCAGGCTTGCCGGGGGGGCCACGAGGCCCTGGCGCCGCCTGGCGGCCGCGCGTAGCCACAGGGCCGTGCCGGCCGCCGCGACCACCACGGCCAGGGCTGCCCAGCCAGCAACGGGAGCGATCAGCCCCTGGACCATGTAATAGATGACGGCCTGGTTGGATACCGAAGAGCTGACGTTCACGAAGCCGTCGGCCCCGCCGAGGACGACCACGAGGATTCCCGAGAACAGAAGGAACCCACCCAGGCTCACGACGAAGGATGGAATTTTGAGCCGGGCAGCCAGCGTTCCTTGCAGGGCGCCGATCAGGCCGCAGCAAGCGAGCGTGGCGAGCACAGCTGCCCACCACGGCCACCCCAGCCCGGGCTGCTGGACCAGCTTGAAGGTGATCACCCCGCCGAAAAGCGCGACCGCGCCGACCGAGAGGTCGATCTCCCCGAGGAGCAGGACCGCTGTCTCAGCCATCGCCAGCACCATGTACACGGTGCTCAGCCCGAAAATGTAGACGAGGTTGCTCGGCCGCAGGAAGGCGTGCTGGGGGGTGATGATCTCGAAGGTGATGGCGACCACCACCATGGCCAGGACCACGGGCAGGACACCGCTGTTACCACTGCGGACCTGGAGCCACCAGGCCCGCAGGTACTGACCCAGCGACTGGGCGAGGATCTCGGGGGGGACGTCGGCCGCGGCGGCCTCAGGGGCGGCGGTGAGGTCGGCCACCATCGTCGCGTCCGCCGTCCCGGCCGGGGTCTCGGCCGGGGTCCCGGCGGGGCCCGCGGTCACGAGGCCTTCCCGGTCCGGGCCACCGGCTCAGCCCTCGCCACTGGCGGATCCGGCAGTCTCGAACGGCCGCCCGCTGGAGGTGCCCGTCGTCATGTACTCCACCACCCGCTGCCGGTCGAAGTCCGCAGCCGGACCCTCGGCCACCATCCGCCCCAGGTACAGCACCGCGATCCGGTCCGCGACCTCGAAGACGTCGTTCAGGTTGTGGGAGATCACCATCACCGCCAGCCCGCGGTCCCGGAGCCGCTCGATCAGGTCAAGCACTATCCGGGTCTGCACCACCCCGAGAGCGGCGGTGGGCTCGTCCAGCAGCACCAGCTTGGAGTTCCACATCACCGCCTTGGCCACCGCCACCGCCTGCCGCTGACCTCCCGAGAGCGAGGCCACTGGCTGCCGGATCGAGCGCACCGTGGTCACCCGCAGGGTGCTCAGGGTCTCGGCCGCCTGCCGCTCCATCGAGTCCTCGTCGAGCAGGCGGTGGCGAAGACGCTCCCGGCCGAGGAACATGTTCTGGACGATGTCCAGGTTGTCGGCCAGCGCCAGATCCTGGTAAACGGTCTCGATCCCCAGCGCGGCGGCGTCCCGGGCGCTCCGGATGTGCACCGGTCGCCCCTCGAAGTAGATCTGACCATGGTCCGGCTGGTGCACGCCGGCGATGCAGCGGGTGAGCACCGACTTCCCGGCACCGTTGTCCCCGCAGAGGCCGGTCACATGGCCCGCGGGCAGGTCCAGGTCCACCCCGTAGAGCGCCTGCACCGGTCCGAAGTGCTTGTCGATGCCCCGCACCTTCACCAGGGGTTCCACCCCGTCCCCGCTGCGGCTCGCGCTTGTCGGCGCTTTGTTCATCTCAGTCATCGTGACGACCCGTCAGTAGCCTTGCCCAGGTTTGGGCTCCCGCCCCTGCGGTACCCCGGGCACCCGCAGAGCATAGCCGCGCTCATCCATTCCCGCCCTTCCCGCTGGTCCGGGGTCGGCACAGCCATCTCGCCACAGCCGGATTGGCGGACCCGCCAGCAGGGCGGTCCGCCAATCCGGCTGTGGGGGAACCTCGACGAGAATCCCCGTCGAGGTTCCCCAGATCAGATGATCACTGAATCCCATTCGCGGTGCATAGGCTCGCACCCGCGATCGCGCAGATGGCCGAGGCGGGGTCGAATCCGTCCTTGACCACTGTCGACTCCATGTTGGCCTTGGTCACCCACAGCGGGGTCAGCAGGATTGCCGGCTCGGTGACGCTCGAGTCGGCCGGATTGGTGGTCTTCCCGTTCAGCAGAGCCGCGGGCGGCTTGTCGCCGGCCAGCAGGATCGTGGCCAGGGCCACGGCCGCCTGTGCCTCCTTGTAGACGGCCTTGTAGACCGAACCGCACTGGTAACCCTCAAGGATCCAGGCCATGCCCTGGGCCGTGGCGTCCTGACCGGTGGTCGGCACCGTGTTGGGCTTGACCCCGGCCCCCTTGAGGACGGTGATCACCGAATTGGCGAGTCCGTCATTGGCCTCGATCGTGGCATTGATCTCCTTGTGGGCGGTGTACGCCTGCTGGAAGATGGTGCCGCCCTTGGTGTTGTCCCAGCCGGGAGCGAAGTTCTCGCCGACCAGCTTGTAGCCGGCGCTGTTGGTCGCGCCTGCGGCGACCGTCTTGGCCGCCTGGCCCCAGACCACCTTGTTGTAACCCGTGGCAAAGGAGATGGCGTTGGGGTCGGTGTCCTCGCCGCCATTCAGGACGTAGACCTGAGGCTTGGAGACCTTCCAGGACGAAACGCAGGACATGAAGCCCTTGCCGATCAGCTCACCCACGAGCTCGTTGTCGAAGCTGACGTAGTAGGTGTTCGTGCCCTGGAAGGTGGCGCGGTCGTAGCTGATCAGGGTGACGCCCTTGGACGCGGCGAGCTTCGCGATCGCCACGCCAGTCGGGCCATCGAGCGGGTCCATGATCAGGACCTTGGCGCCCAGGTTGATGTCGGCGGTGGCATCGTTCAGCTCGGTCGCGTCGCTTCCCTGTGCGTTGTCGATCCGGTATTGCGTCTGGGTATACCCGGCGTCGGCAAAGGCCGCGTTCAGGTACGGCGCGTCAAAGTTAACGTAACGCGTCGACGACGTGGTGTCGGGCAGGATCACCCCCACCTGCAGGGTGCTGGCTCCCTTGGTCGCGAAAGCGGTCAGCGGCTTGAACTGGGACATCGTCGACGCGATGTTAACGGTGAAGGAACTGATGCTCAGCCCTGATGGAATCGTGTTCGAGCCGCCTGACGTCGTTGTCGACGTCGACGATCCGCAGGCCGCGGCTGTCAGGCCAACGACTACCGCCAGACTCGCCCAGCCCGCTCGGCGGAGGCGTCCCGCATTTCTGTTATCCGGTCCCATCCCCCATACCCCTTTCGCCAGAAAACGCCCGACGCGGGACACCGTAAGGCACGTCTGTCCCTTGGGTAACTATGCTAGATCTTCTAGACATTAGCTACCAAGGGGCCGAAAGTCCTCCGTCGGTAGGGGTCTAGTACGGCAGCCGCCATTGGTCCTGTGACCTGTGGCGATCACGGTGTGTCATGACATGGCTGGCACAGCATTACAGTCACGTTTCACGATGAGTTTGCATGCGTGTCCGGTGAGTAGCGAATCGTCTCGCGCTCGCGGTTACATAATGTGACCGCCGGTGGGATCGCCGTGCGTGAATGACACGTGAATGACAGGGGTGCCATCTTGGGTGCTGCTTCCGAGGGCGTGGCGGCGGTGATCCAGCCGCGGGAGGGAGCTCGCGGCCCGTTCAGGCCCCGATTACCGCCACGAGCTGCGGTTATTACCGCACGTCAAGCCCGGTGACGGCCCTGCCGATGAGCATCCGCTGGATCCCGCGCGTGATATGAGCCGCCGCCGATCAGTTCGGCCGCCCGCTCGGCGATGGCCAGCACCGTCGCGTTCGGATGGGCGTTGGGGAGCACCGGCATCACCGACGCATCGGCGACCCGCAGCCCGGCCACCCCCTGGACCCGCAGCTGCGGGTCCACCACCGCGCCGGAGTCCGGTCCCATCCGGCAGGTGCCCGCCGGGTGGTAATAGCTGCCCACCGTGTGCCGGATGAACTCACGCAGCCCGGGTCGATCAGCGGGGCCTGCTGCGGGTCGGCAGACGCCAGCCGCACCGAGCCCCGGCTGCCCGGGGCGACCACCGCTGCCACCAGCGCAAACCCCGCAGGCGGAGGCTGGCACCCGGCCGGGGCAAGTGGCAGCAGGATCGGGAACAGGTGCAGGTCAGGGCAGGCGCCCGCCAGGGCGCTGCGCAGCGCCGCGTACGCCTCCCCATGGTTGAACTTGCTCACCGGCAGCGGCGAGGGTGACGCATACGACACCATGACAATGGAGTGGTCCTGCAGGTTCTGGCCGACCGCCGGGATGTCGGCCACCGGGTCGATGCCCAGGGCGCGCGACTGCGGCGCGGGGCCGATACCGGACAGCATCAGCAACTGCGGCGACCCGACCGCGCCCGCGCACACGATCACCTCACCGCAGGCCTGCGCCCCGGCCGGCGCACCGTCGCGGATGTAGGCCACGCCAGTGCAGCGGCCGTGCCGCACCTGCAGGCCGGTCACCAGGCAGCCAGTCTCGACGGCCAGGTTCGGGCGGTCCAGCACCGGCCGTAAATAGGCATCAGCGGAACTGACCCGCTGCCCGCCGATCGCCAGATCGACCCAGGCCATCCCCTCCTGCATGTGGCCGCTCAGGTCGTCGGTCACCGGGCAGCCCGCCTGGTGCAGCGCCACTGCGAATGCACGGGCGACCGGATGCCGGTCCGCCTCCGCCGCTGGGGCTACCTGGACCGGCCCTTCAGTCCCGCGCAGCGCCGGATCGCGGCCCTCCGCCTGCTCACTGCGCCGGAAATACGGCAGCATGTCCGCAAACCCCCACCCGGCCGCGCCGCCGGCAGCCCAGCCGTCATACACCGCCCGGTGCCCGCGCACATGCGCCATGGCGTTGATCGCGCCAGACCCGCCCAGAGCCCGGCCCCTCGGGTAGGCCACCGCCCCCGCATCAGCCTGCCCTGTCGTGACGTTGCCCCAGTCCGCTGCCGAGCCGAGGTTGCCCGGCCACGCGTTCGGCACAGTCATCGCGCGGGTTCGCTGAGCACTCCCCGCCTCCAGGAGCAGCACGCGGGCACCAGCATCCTGCGACAGCCGGGCCGCCACCACACAGCCGGCAGTGCCGCCACCAACCACGATGTAGTCGTACTCCGTCACCGCATCCCCTTCGCCGGACACGGCGCCGTTCACGGCCAGGCCCGTCATCGACGAAGACCTTCTGCCGGGCGCTCTATCCCAGGCGGCGCAGGGTGTGGAGTGGCGTCGCCTGCCGGGCTGAGCTGCCCTTCCTGTGGGCCTGCCATTGCCCACCACGCCAAGGTGGAACGCCCGAACCAGGCCGGCACCCCGGCAAACCGCCGCGCCAATGCGGTCTCACCGTCGCGGATCGCCGCCTGGTAGGGGTCTTGTGACGAGGTGGGAGCGGCGGGGCTGGGGTCAGCCCAGGCGACCTGTGCCCACACCAGGCGGCCCCGGTGGTCGCCGGTCACACCGGTGCGTACCGACAGGCCGCGCACCACCAGCAGGCCGCGGCCGTGCTCGGCTGCCAGGTCATCGATCACCCGTGGCTCGGACGGCCCCCCACAGTCCGCGACGGCTACCCACACTGCTGCCGGGTACCAGGTGATCTCGGCCGCGAACCAGCTTCCCCGCCCGCTGAGCGTGTGCCGGACCGCGTTGCTGCCAAGCTCGGTCGCCACTGCGGCAACGTCGTCGCGGGCGGCGCAGGGTGGAAGTAGTTCGGCCAGCCATCGCCGCAACGCGGCAAGCTGGCGCTCCTCGCCGGGGAACACCCGCCGCCACCGCAGGCCAGGAACCAGCGCCGGCGGGGGTGGCGCATCAGGCCGTGGTGCTCCAGTTGCCATGCGTCAACAATGCCGTCTGCAAATAGCAGACTCAAGCTATCAACTATGAGCAAACACGAGCGTTACGAGCGAAATAGCAGCAACCACTATGGCCCACAGCGTTCCGTGATGGCAGACTGTCCGCAGGCACTCCCTGTGGGAGGACAGTGATGCCCCAGCCGGCCCTCGCCAGCCCGACCATCCTGCGGATCATCTTGGGCCGCCAGCTTCAGACGCTGCGGGAAAAGGCCGGCATGAGCTACGAGCAGGCCGCCGACGCCATTTACGCCTCCCCGTGGACCCTGCGCAGAATGGAAAAAGCCGAAGTCGGCCTCAAGCTCAACTACGTCAAAAGCCTGCTCATGGCCTACGGCATCACCGACGTCCGCGACATCGACACCTTCCTAGACCTGGCCCGCGAAGCCAACAAACCCGGCTGGTGGCACAGCTACACCGACGTCCTCCCAGCCTGGTTCCGCGTCTTCCCCGGCCTGGAACAAGCCGCCAGCCTGATCCGCGGCTACGAACCCCACTGCATCCCGGGGCTGCTCCAGACCGAGGACTACGCCCGCGCCCTCACCACCGCCGGCTACCCCAACGCCACCCCCGAGGAAACAGACCGCCGGGTCGCGCTGCGGATGGCCCGCCAGCAGATCCTGGCCCGCCCCGACCCACCCAAGCTGTGGGTGGTAATCGACGAAGCCGTGCTGCGCCGCCCGGCCGGTGGCCCAGGCGTGATGCGCGCCCAGCTCGGCCGGCTCATTGACGCCACCTCCCAGCCGAACATCACACTTCAGGTGCTGCCGTTCACTGCTGGTGCGCACCCGGTCATGTACGGCATGTTCCACCTGCTGCGCTTCCCCGCCGCCGAACTGCCCGACATCGTCTACGGCGAGAACCTGACCAGCGCGTCCTACCTCGACAAACCCGCCGACGTCGCCACCTACACCGAAGCGCTCGACCGGCTGTGCGCCCAGGCCTCCCCCGCCGACAAGACCGCAACCATCCTGCGCCGCATCCGCAAGGACTACCAGTAAAGGAGCACCAGCACATGCAGATACGAAACGGCATGCGCGCCGCTGACCTCGGCCCCGACGGCTGGTCCAAGCCGTGGAGCAGCCCCAACGGCGGGTCCTGCCTGGAAGCCAAGAAACTCCCCAGCGGCCAGGTCGCGCTCCGCCAGTCCACCGACCCCGACAGCCCCGCCCTCATCCTCGAACCCGGCGAGATCCACGCATTCATCCAGGGCGCCAAGACCGGCCTGGCCGACTACCTCCTCACCTAGCCAACTCCTATGGCCCTGCGCCGCCATCCCCCGTGGCCCTGCGCATCCGTCAGCCGCCCAGGGGCGATGACCCGTGCCTGCCCGCCAGCACTGAGAGTTCACCCCGCCGGACCGGCAACCGAACCCTGCCATGGCGAGCCCTGTAGGACTCATCTCGAGCTGCTGGCGCCCGCGCAGGCCGCAACGCAGCAGGCGGCAAGCCGCGTACAACCCCGGACACCGAACGTTCGCACGACTGGACTCAAAGCGGAGGAATCGCAATGTTAGACAACCTCAGCGCCTGGCTGCGCGAGCAACGGCTGGCACGCGGCTGGAGCATGGCCGAGATGGGCCGCCAACTCCAGCACGCCGCCAAAGCCACGGGCGACCACACGGTGCCGCGCACTGCGATCCTGGCCTCCTATGTTCGCCGCTGGGAAGCGGGCAAGATCGGCCTCACCGAGCGCTACCGGCTCCACTACTGCACCGCCCTCGGCATCCCCCCCGCCCAGTTCGGGCCTCCCCAGCCGCAGAAAGAGCGGACGCGGCCGACGGCCGGCACCACCGACTTGGTCGCGGGGGTCGACCCGGCAATGTCCGATGTGCAGCCAGGTCCTAACTCACCGGGCTCGCTCTGGGAACATACGGGTTATCGTGAGGTTCCAGGGATATATAACGTCACGGAGCGACCGGAGCAACCGGCGCCTGCCGCCACTACGTTTGACCGCCTGATGGCCATGCTCGCGGAGGAGTCACTGGGCTTCGGAGAGTGGGTTGGCATGTCGGAGGTGGCGGACGCCACGATCGAGCGGTACGCGACGCAAACGAGGCAACTATCGAGGGACTTTGAGCATGCAGCGCCGTTCCCGCTGTTGCTGGAGACCAGGCGGTTGCGCGACCGGGTGGCGTCCTGGCTGCGTGCTCACCAGCGGCTTGACCAGACCAGAGACCTGTACCTGATTGCCGCTCAGGTGTGCGGCTTGCTGGCCTGGATGACCGGTGACCTGGGGAGGTACCGGGCTGCCGACACGCACGCCTGGACGGCGTGGATGTGTGCCGAGCAGGCAGGACACGATGGAGCACGCGCCTGGGTACGCGCCACCCAGGCCAAGCTCGCCTACTGGGACGGGCGGTACAGCGAATCCGCGCAGCTCGCCGAGGACGGGCTGCGCTATGAGTGCACCGATACCGCACGTGCGTTCTTGGCGTTGTTCCAGGCACGAGCGCTGGCCACGGCCGGCCGGCGGGCTGAGGCCGGGCAGGCCCTGGCCCGCGCGGAGGCCGAACAGGAGCGGGCGGCAGACCCTGACCTGGTTGGGGGCGTATGGGGCCTAACTCCCGGGCGCTATCACGGCATGGCTGCCAGCACGCGCATGCTGCTGGACGATCCAGCGCAAGCTCTAGCGGAGGCCTCTCGCGCTGTCGCGCTGTCAGAATCGGCTCCCGCCGCCGAGCGGCACACCTATTCAGAGATGCTCGCACGGATTGACCAGGCTGAGGCTCATCTTCAGCAACCCGACCTAGATGCCGCTTCCGCCGCGCTGCGCCCCGTTCTGGGCCTGCACCCGGACAGCCGCATCGACCCTGTCACCCAGCGCTTGATGCGGCTGAGTCGTGCCTTCGCGGCGCCTGGCTTCGCGGGCTCCCGGCAGGCCCGCGGTTTGCAGGAGGAGATAGAGACCTACTGCGGCGAGGCCATTCCCCATCAGATCAGTGCCTAGCCCAGGACCGTGGGATCACACACTCGACCGAACGACGCGCTCGCAGACGCTTGCGTCAAGGTGGGCTTGGATGCCACTGATGCAAGTGTCATCTACGAACGGTCCAACATCGTCTTCCGGCTGGCGCGTGAGCCGGTTGTGGTCAGGCTCCGGTACGCGCCGGGCTCCGCCGAGTGGATGGCCCGGCTGACCGCAAGCGTGCAAGTCACCGCCTGGCTGAGCACATTGGGGTTTCCGG
>Ga0307374_10013707_pt1 | contig 11163 bp, 9 predicted proteins | sample OX3MG_FD_202532 | JGI IMG/M metagenome (GOLD analysis project Ga0307374, IMG submission 202532) | Soil microbial communities from Risofladan, Vaasa, Finland - OX-3 | ecosystem: Environmental > Terrestrial > Soil > Coastal area > Acid sulfate soil | place: Finland: Risofladan, Vaasa | collected... | reverse complement strand
CCGAGCCGCCGTCAGGCGTCGGGGAGACGGTCGCCACGAACTGGGCCGACTGGTTCACCGCGAGGGTGCCGGGGTTGGTCGTGACCGCGACCGAGTCGGCGGTGGTCGTCACCGGCGAAGAGGTGGAGGTCGTGAAGTTCGCGTCGCCGCCGTACTTCGCGTAGATCTGGAACGAGCCGGCGCTCGCGAAGCTCGTCGTGCAGGTGGCGTTGCCCGTCGAGGTGTTGACGGTGTTGTCGCCACCTCCGGTGCAGGTGAGCAACGTGCCGGTGGTCGCCGGGTTGCCGTTGTAGAAGGCGACCGAGCCGCCGTCAGGCGTCGGGGAGACGTGGGCGACGAACTGGCCCGACTGGCCGGTGTTGAGCGGCGTCGGGTTGGTCGTGATCGAGGTGGTGGTGGACGAGACCCCGGTGCTCACCACGATGTTCGCCGGGCCGGAGGTGGAGGTCGAGAAATTGCTGTCACCGCTGTACTTCGCGTAGATCGGGTAGGTCCCGGCCGTCGGGAATGAGGTGGTGCAGGTCGATTGCGACCCCGAGTTGACGGTGCCGTCGCCGGTTCCGGTGCAGCTGATCGGCGTTCCCGTCGTCGCCGGGTCGCCGTTGTAGAAGGTGACAGTGCTCCCGCTGTTAGTGGCGGTCGTGTCGACGGGACCCGTGATCGTGGCCACGATCTGCCCGCTCTGATTGGTGTTGAGGGGTGTCGGGTTGGTCGTGATCGCCGTCGTCGTCGATGCGGCGCTCACCGTCACGGTGTAGGTCTGGCTCGGGTTCACCGTGGTGGAAGGCGAGTAGGTCCCGTCGCCGTTGTACTTCGCGTAGATCGTGTAGGTGCCGGCCGCGGGGAAGCTGGCGTTGCAGGTCGAGGTGGAGGTGACCGCGCCGCTCACGATCCCGTCGGTCGCCCCCGTGCAGCTGAGCTGGGTCCCGCCGGACGCGGGATCGCCGTTGTAGAAGGTGACGGTGCTCGTCGGATTGGAGAGCGTCGTCGGGTCGACGGGGCCGCTGCCGCCCGAGGGCGTGACCACGGTCGCGGTGAAGGTCTCGGCCTGGTTCACCGAGCGGGTCGCGTTCGTCCCGGTGACGCTCGTCCCGGTGGAGGAGGCGCCGGCGACGACGGCGTCGTCGGTGGCCGTGGCCGACGCGGCGTCAGCCGAGGAGGCCGTGGCCGGCTGGGCGATGACCCCGCTCGCGCTGGAGATCGTCACCGGCACGGTGATCTTCGGCAGCGTCGTACCGGGCTCGATGGGGCTTCCCGCCGAGGCCGGATAGGTGCACTGCACGAGCCCCCCCGAAGGCGCCCCGCAGGACCAGCCGCTGCCCGACGGGGTGCTCGGGGTGACGTGGCTCGAGTTGAAGTCCATCGACACCGTGACCGGGCTCGTCTCGGCGACGCTCGTCGAGGGCAGCGCCGGGGTGACGACGTAGTTCGCGCTCCCGCTCGCGGGGAACTGGCCGCCGAGACTGTCCGTGTTGGTGATGGCGAGGGAGGGCACCTGGCCGTTCGCCGTCGTCGAGGCGAAGACGCCCACCTCGTGGACTTCGACGCTCGCCCCGGTCGAGGCGGTCCAGCCGAGCACGAGCTGCTTGGGGATCCCGGCGGTCGAGCCGATGGTCTGCAGCCACGAGGGGTTCGCCGACTCGAGGTAGCTGTCGCTCGGGAGGGCGCCCGTGAGGTACACGGGCTGGCCGGTGATCGTCGAGGAGCCGCCAATGATCGAGAGGGGGACCACCTTCACCCCCCAGCCGACCGAGGGGACCGACGAGGTCCAGCCCGAAGGGGTGAGGGTCGAAGAGGTGTTGGTGTTGATGACGAGCTCGACGCTGACCGGTGTCGCGGGCCGCGAGCTGGCGCTCGGCGCGTCGAGGGTGTCGCCGAGGGGGAGGTTGGACAGGCCGCCAGAGGGGGTGGTGAAGCTCTGCTGGGTCGATGAGAGGACGCAGTAGCCGTCGTCCCACTCGCCGTCGGTGCTGTCGAAGCCACCGGGGCCCTTCACCGTCACCGAGCCGGGCTCCTTGTTGTTGGTCCCCTTGTCAGCCAGGTGGCAGGTGCTGTTGGTTCCGGTCCCCTCGAAGGTCTTCTTCTCGTAGTTACCGAAGACGTCGAGCCCGAGTCCGAGGTAGCCGTTCGGCACGCCCTGGCTGTCGGTTCCCTGGTCGTAGGAGTAGCCGAGCGAGCCTCCGGCGGGGCCGGTGATCGAGGGCGCGACGGGGTTCGAGGGGTCGACCGCGAGGAGGCTGAAGCCGATGCCGTCACCGCCTGTGCCGTTCCACTGGTAGGTGTTGAACTTGATGTCCAGTCCCTGGGTGGTCGGGAAGCTGGCACCGTAGAGGGTCGAACCGACCTCGCCGCACATCGCGGTGTTGCCGCCGGTGCAGAGCGAGGAGTTGTAGTTCGCGGTCGAGTTGTCGGTGAGGCGCAGCGTCCCCGAGCCGCTCGCGTCGGGTGTGGCGAGGGCGCAGCCCGGGATCGGCGCGCCCGCTGTCGTGGCACCGGCGGTGAGACAGCCGCCCGGCGTGACGCCCGTCCCGGTGTTCGGACCCTCCGAGCTCGGGGGGATGTACCAGTTTCCGGGCTGGTCGGCGTTCGCGAAGAGCGACTGGTTGAGCGAGGAAAGGCCGACCGGGGCGCTCACCGAGCCGCTCGAGCTGCCGAAGCTCGAGTTCCCCGTGTAGTCGGCGTAGACGACGTGGGTGTTCGGCGCCGACCACGTCGTCTGGCAGGTCGCCTGACTGGCGCCGCTCACGTTGGTGAGGCTCACTGCGCTGCACACGACGTCGGAGACGTTGCCGTCGACGTTGTCGTAGAAGGTCACGCTGCCCGCACCGCTCACCTGCGGGGTGATGGTGTCGGTGATCGTCGCCGGGACGCCGACGAGGGGTGCGGTCGGCGAAACGCTCACCGCGCTCGCGGTGGCGGTCGCGGCGACGGTCACGGACTGCCCGCCATTGCTCGAGGCGCTGTAGAGGCCGTCGGCGGGGACGAAATCGGCGTAGATCGTGTGCGCGCCGGTGGTGAGGGCGCTGGTGGTGCAGATCGCCTCGGTGGCGCTGGTGCTTCCCGTCCCCGGGCCGAAGACGAGGTTCTCGCCGCTCGAGGAGCAGAGGGCGTCGGTGGCGTTGCCGTCGACGTCCTCGTAGAAGACGACGGTGCCGTCAGCGTTGTTGGCACCGTCGACGACCGGCCCGTTGGCGTTGGAGGTGTCGACCACGGTGGCGACGAGCGTCGTCGACTGCCCGTTGGCCGGGGCGACAGGACTGAGGGCGAGGGTCGTCGCCGTTGCGCAGGCGCTCGAGGTGGTGCAGGTGCTCGCGCTCGCGACGCCGGCGGTCACCGCGACCAGGCCAGCGCTCCCGGCGAGGGTCGCGAGGAGGGCGATCGCGAGCCCGAGGAGGGGCCGTGTTCTGGAAGTCGGGGCCGAGCTCAACCCATGCCCTGCCGTGCAGTCGCCACCGTGATCGGCACTCCGCTCCCCAAATTGTCGTGATTCGGCAGTTGGAGGGCTCGGTTTCGCCTTTGCTCCCCGACGGACCATGGATGGCGACCAGGTCGTCCGTCGGATCTACGCTGCCCACGACCCGTTTGGAGACGGGCCAGTACCTGTGCTTTCCGGAGAGGCGCTCTCCCCGGCTGTTCACATTGTTGCTGGTGTGCAAAGGGTACTTTTCACAGGGATCAGCCGCAATGGCGCCGGCGTTACTTGGCCAGATCTTGACCTGCTCTTGATATTCGGCGGCGGGCCTCGCTCAGCGCCGCGCCGCCGCTCGGGTCAGTAGCCGAGCTCTTCGATCATGTCGCGCCGCCGCTGCCAGTCGCGCTCGACGCGCACGTGCAGGTCGAGGTAGGCACCCGGCGGGAGCTGCGCGCGGGCGGCCACACCGGCCGCCTTCAGGACGGCGCCGTTGCGACCGATGACGATCGACTTCTGGGACTCGCGCTCGACGAGCACCTCGCAGCGGATGTAGGGCCACTCCCACTCGGTGACGCGGCAGGCGATCGAGTGCGGCAGCTCCTCCTTCGCGACGCGCAGCAGCTGCTCACGGACGAGCTCGGCCACGAAGAAGGCCTCCGGGATGTCGTGCACCATCCCCGAGGGGTAGTAGCGCGGCCCCGGTGGGAGCGCCTCGACGAGGTGCGCGACGAAGGCGTCGACGCCCCGTCCGGTGCGCGCCGAGACCGGGAAGTACTCGGCCTCGTCGAGCTCGAGCGAGGTCGCCGCCACCTCGAGCTGGCGGAGGACGACGGCAGGGTTGGTGGCGTCGATCTTGTTCACCACCACCGTGACGCGCCCCGAGAGGGTGTCGGCGACGAAACGGTCACCGCGGCCGACGGCCGCCGTGGCGTCGACCACGAGCACGCTGTGGTCGACGGAGTCGATGCTCGCCTCCGCCCGCTCGTTCAGCCGTTCCCCGAGCACCGAGCGGGGCTTGTGGATGCCGGGCGTGTCCACGAAGACGATCTGGTGGTCGGGGTTGTCGAGGACGCCGCGGATCGCGGTGCGGGTGGTGTTGGGCGAGCGGGAGGTGATCGAGACCTTGGTGCCGAGGATGCGGTTCAACAGCGTGGACTTCCCGACGTTCGGTCGGCCGACCAGCGCGACGAAGCCCGACCGGAAGCCGGGGTGCCTACCGAGCCCGTCGTCTGCTCGCGGGGCCTCGGGAGGAGCGCCGCCGCTCATCCTTGGTCCTCGGCCGCTTCGGGGAGGGCCTCGATGCGCACGAGGCGGATACGGCGCCCGACCACCCGCTCCGCGGTGAAGCGCCAGCGACCGACCTCGGTCGCGGCACCCTCGGGCGGCAGGTGGCCGAAGCGGTGGAGGAGCAGGCCGGCGACGGTGTCCCAGTCCTCGTCGGGGAGCTCCTCGTGGAGCAGGTCGCCGACCTCGTCGATGCCGAGCTTCCCGGCGACCACAAAGCCTCCGCCCTCGAGGCGGCGCACGAGCGGCTCGCTGGCGTCGAGCTCGTCGCCGATCTCCCCGACGAGCTCCTCGACGAGGTCCTCCAGGGTGACGATCCCCGCCGTCCCCCCGTACTCGTCGACCACGACCGCCAGCTGGAACTGCTCGGACTGCATCTGCCGGAGAAGGGGCGCGACCCGCTTGGTCTCGGGCACGTAGTGCGCCTGACGCATCATCTCGCGGACCGGCCGCGCGGCGCTCCCGTGGCGCAGCGCCTCCACGAGGTCGAGCGCGTGCACCACGCCGACGACGTCGTCGACGGACTGCTCGAAGACGGGGAGGCGGCTCTTGTTCTCGCGCAGCGCGCGGTCGATCGCCTCCGCGACGGAGAGCTCGGCGGCGACCGCGACGACGTCGGTGCGCGGCGCCATCACCTCGCGCACGATCGTGTCCCCGAAGTCGATGATCGAGGAGAGCAGCACCCGCTCCTCGTGCTCGATGACGTCAGCCTCGACGGCGACGTCGGCGAAGGCGAGCAGCTCGGACTCGGTGACCTCGGGCTGCGGCTCGCCCCCGTCACCACGGAACAGCACCCGCAGGATCACGTGCGCGAAGCCGATGAGGAGCAAGGACACGGCGCGGATCGGGGGGAAGTGGATGAGGCGGTAGACGACCGGGGCGACGGTGAGCGCGGCGCGGTCGACCTCGCGCACCGCCCACTGCTTGGGGACGGCCTCGAAGAAGACGAAGATCACCACCACCTCGAAGGCGGTGGCGATGACGATGCCGAGCGCGCCGAAGAGGCGGTCCGAGACGACCCCGACGAGCGTGGCCGCGACCAGCTGGCAGACGAGGACGAGGAGGAGGACCGGCGCGAGGAAGCTCTCCGGCTCCTCGACGAGGCGGGCGAGGCTCTGCGCGCCGCGCGCCTTCTGCTCGACGAGCGAGCGCGCCCGTGCCTTGCTCATCCGCACGAGGCCGGTCTCGGCGAGCGCCAGCAGCCCCGAGAAGGTGAGGAGGACGGCGACCGCGGCGAGCATCCCGATGTCGGTGCCCCGCAGCATCACGGCGAGGATCACGTCGGCCCCCCCGCCCGGAAGTGGAGGGCGAGCAGCTCCTGCTCGCGGGCCTCCATCACCTCGGCCTCGGCGTCGGCCTCGTGGTCCATCCCGCACAGGTGCAACACGCCGTGGACGACGAGGAGCGCGAGCTCCGCCTCGTAGGTGCCGGCGTGCTCGGGGGCGTTCGCCGCCGCGACCGCCGGGCAGATGACGATGTCGCCGAGGAGCAGCGGGACCCCACCGGGCGAGCCGGGCGCGAGCGGCTCGCCCTCGATCGGGAAGGAGAGCACGTCGGTGGCCCCGGGGTGGCCGAGGTAGCCCTCGTTCAACTCGGCGATCCTCTCCTCGTCGACGAAGTGCACCGACAGCTCGACGTCGCCCGAGAGCCCGACCTCACCGAGCGCCGCGCTCGCGAGCGCCGCCCAGCGCTCGACCTCGACGGGGTGCTCCTCCTGGTCGTCAACGACGAGGACCTCGATCGGCACCTCAGCCGGCCGGGCGGTCGGTGGCGGCGCGCACCGGCACCGGGCGACGGCCGCCGTGGGTCGGGGCGGGGTCGGGGGTGACGGCCTCGTAGGCGGTGACGATGTCGCGCACGATCCGGTTGCGCACCACGTCGGACTCGCCGAGGTGCACGAACTCGAGGTCGGGGACGTGGCCGAGGATCGCCTCGAGGCCGACGAGGCCCGAGCGCCCCCCCTGCACGTCGATCTGGGTGACGTCACCGGTGACCACCGCCTTGGTGCCGAAGCCGATGCGCGTGAGGAACATCTTCATCTGCTCGGGGGTGGTGTTCTGCGCCTCGTCGAGGATGACGAAGCTCGAGTTGAGCGTCCGGCCGCGCATGAAGGCGAGCGGCGCGACCTCGATCGTGTTGCGCTCGAGGAGGCGCTGGGTTCCCTCGGGCTCGAGGATGTCGTAGAGGGCGTCGTACAGCGGGCGCAGGTAGGGGTCGACCTTGGCCATCAGGTCGCCGGGGAGGAAGCCGAGGCGCTCGCCGGCCTCGACCGCGGGGCGGGCGAGGATGATCCGGCTCACCTGCTTGGCCTGCAGCGCCTGCACCGCGAGCGCCACCGCGAGGTACGACTTCCCGGTGCCCGCCGGCCCGATCCCGAAGGTGATCGTGTTGCGGGCGACGGCGTCGACGTAGCGGCGCTGACCAGCGGTCTTCGGGCGCACGGGCTGGCCGCGCGCGCCGCGCACGATCTCGCCCACCACCTCCGACGGGCGGACGTCCTGGCGGACCATCTCGATCGTGCGGCCGACGTGCGCGGCGTCGAGCCACTGCCCCTTCTCGAGCTGCGCGACGAGCTCGTCGAAGACCTTGCCGACGCGCGTCGCGTCCGGCCCGTCGATGGTGATCTCGTTGCCGCGCACACGGATGGTGGTCTCGTCGAACTCCGCCTCCACGAGGCGGAGGAGCTCATCGCGCTCACCGAGCAGGCCGACCATCAGGTCGTTGCCCGGGACCAGGATCTTGAGCGGGGTCGACGGCACGGTTACGGCGTGAGGCTACCAGCGGCGGGGAGCCGCCCGGCGCTGTGCGGTCTCAGCCCGGCGGCCAGGCGAGTTGGCGGCCGCCCAGCAGGTGCAGGTGGAGGTGGTCGACGGTGTTCCCGGCGTCCTCGCCGACGTTGAAGACGAGGCGGTAGCCCCCCTCCCCCACTCCCTGCTCGGCGGCGACGCGCGCGGCGAGGGCGAAGAGGCTCCCGAGGAGCGGGCCGTCGGCGGCAGTGAGCGCCGCCGCGTCGGCGACGTGGGCGCGGGGGACGATCAGGAGGTGGAGCGGTGCGACGGGCGCGAGGTCGTGGAAGGCAACCGCCTCGTCGTTCTCCGCTGCGACCTCGGCTGGCACCTCACCGGCGACGATGCGGCAGAAGACGCAGCCGTCGGCGGGGCTCACCGTGCGAGCTGTCGGACCGGCTCCGGGTAGAGGTGCTCGAGCGAACCGGGCGCGATCCGCGCGTGCTCGATGAACTTGTCGAGGTCGTCCTCCATCAGGCGGATGACCCGGCCGAACTTGTAGGCGGGCAGGCCACCCTCGTCGATGAAGCGGTACAGGGTGCGGAGGTTCACGCCGAGATACTCCGACGCCTCCTTGGTGCTCAGCCAACGCATTGTCGTCACCACGAACACTCACAGTAGCAGAATCGCTGACCTTCCATGCTTCTCATGCCATCGGCGTCCCGAATAACCACTCAACGTAGTGAATCGTCGCGCCCCGTTGCGCGAAATGCCACGTCACTCCGCCACGGGGGGCGGCGCGCTGCCCACGAACAGTGGTCATCCGCCGACCACGAGGCGCAGCGCGACCTCGTTCGCGAGCAGCCGGCCGCGGGCGCTCAGCACGAGCCGCTCACCCTGCGCGACGAGCAGGCCCCCGAGGCCCTCGGCGTCGGGGAGGGCGGCGCGGGGGACCCCCTCGCGGGTGCGCAGCCGGAGCTGCAGCGACTCGAGCGCCGCCTCCTCGGCACTGAGGCGCTCCTCGGCGACGACGACCGGCTCGCCGGCGCCGACGCGCGCCAGGTAGCGGTCGAGGGAGGCGACGTTGCGGAAGCGGCGCCCGCCCACGTGGCTGTGCGCCGCGCAGCCGAAGCCGAGGTAGTCGGCCTGGGCCCAGCAGGCGCGGTTGTGCCGGCACTCGTGGCCGGGGCGGGCGAAGTTGGAGATCTCGTACCACTCGAGGCCGGCGCGCCGGAGGCGCTCGTCGGCGTAGAGGTAGCGGTCGGCCTGCGCGTCGTCGTCGGGGTGGCGTGCCCGGTCGGCGGCGAGCGGGGTCCCCGGCTCGACCGTCAGCGCGTAGGCGCTCACGTGCGGCGGGCTCGGCTCGAGGGCGAGCACCTGTTCCAGACTCTCGGCCCAGTCGCGGTCCTCCTCCCCGGCGCCTCCGTAGATGAGGTCGACGTTGAAATTGGAAAAGCCCGCCTCCCCCACCGCGGCCACCGCCCGGCGGGCCTCGGCGGGGTCGTGCGCGCGCCCGAGGCCCGCGAGGACGTGCGGCGCGAGGGACTGCACGCCGAGCGAGATGCGGTTCACCCCCGCGGCGCGCAGCGCGCCGAGCAGCGCGAGGTCGGTGCTCTCGGGGTTGCACTCGACGGTCACCTCCGCCACACCGTCGGTCCCGAGCGCGTCGAGCAGGCGGCAGAGGGGGGCGGCGCCGAGCAGTGAGGGGGTGCCGCCGCCGATGAAGACCGTCTCCAGCCCCTCGAGGTGACCGGCGCGGCGCGCCCGCGTGATCTCGGTGACGACGGCCTCGACGTAGGCCTCGGCGAGGGACTCCCGCCCCTCCCAGGTCACGAAGGCGCAGTAGTCGCAGCGACGCACGCAGAACGGCACGTGCACGTAGGCGCCGAGGCCGAAGGGTGGTCCGACCTCAGGGGGCGTAGAGCAGGCCCAGCGACTCGAGGGTGCGCACCGTCTCGTCGACCCCCATGCCGAAGGTCGCCCCGATGACGCGCAGGTCGTCGCTCCTGATCGTCAGCACCTGGCCGTTGAAGTCCTGGCGCTCGACCTGGATCGTCGTCACGAAGCGCTGCAGCGCGGCGGCGAGATCGCCGCTCGCCTCCTTCACGGCGCCGAGGTCGATGCTCACCCGGCCGCCACCGGAGGTGTCACGCGTCGTCCCGAGACCCGCGCCGTCGCTCACCGCCTCGGGGAGGAGTTGTTCTACGGGGACGTCGTAGAGGCGCGCGAGGCGCTGCAGGCGGGGCACCGAGATCGCCCGCTCGCCCCGCTCGTAGGCACCGAGGACCGAGGCCTTGAACTCCTGGCCGGAGGCGGCGGCCACCGCCTGCAGGGACAGCCGCTTCTGGCGTCTGACCGCCCGCAGTCGTGCCCCGACCACCGTCGCATAGGTGCCGGATAGCTCGTCGGTGTCGGTCGTGGTGTCCCTCATTCGTGCGGTGCAGCGGACAGCTGGCCGAAAAACTACCTCACCGCACCCGGGGCCGGACCACTTCCCCGCCGATTGGGGCGACGAGGCCGGCACGCGCCGCGGCGAGGAGCGTGCCGGAGACGATCGCCGCGGTCTCGGCGCGCAGCACCGTCTCGCCGAGACCGACGGTCGCCAGGCCGCAGCCGAGCTCGGCGGCCGACCACCCGCCCTCCGGGCCGACGAGCACCGTGTCGCAGCCCTCGAGGCCTCCGGCGGCGGCGGGCTCGGCGAGACGCGCCGCGCTGCCGAGGGCCGCGACGAGCTCGTCGAAGGGCTGCGGGTCGGCGACCTCGGGGAGGTGCAGGCGGCGGCTCTGCGCGCCCGCCTCGCGGGCGACCTTGCGCAGCCGCTCACCGCGGCGGGGGCGCTCGGCGCCGTCCAGGCGGACGACGGTGCGCTCGGAGAGCAGCGGGAGGATCGCGTCCACGCCGAGCTCGGTGAGCTTCTGCACCGTCCAGTCGGCGCGGTCGCCCTTTTGCAGCGCGAAGGCGACCGTGAGGCGCGGCGAGGGCGCCGGCTGTGCGGCCCGCTCGCCAGCGGCGCGCAGCACCACCTCGGCGCGCCGCCCCGACGCGAGGCGCGCCACGCTGCAGAGGCGGTAGCCGCCGCGGCCGTCGGCGGCGACGACGCGCTCGCCGTCGCGCAGGCGCAGCACGTCGGCGAGGTGGTGCTCGTCGGCGGGCGAGAGCGCGGGCTCGTCGAGGTCGTCGGTGTAGACGAGCGCCGCCGCCTCGCGCAGCGCCGGGATCAACCGAGGCTCGACCGCAACCGCGAGAAGAGCCCCTCCTCGGGGGCGGCGACGGGCTCCTCGCGGAGCTGCGCGAACTCGCGCAGCAGCTGCTCCTGCTCTTTGCTGAGCGCGCCCGGGGTGTCGACCAGCAGGCGGACGTGCAGGTCGCCCCGCCCGCGGCCGCGCACGTGCGGGACGCCGTGACCGCGCAGGCGGAGGATCCGCCCCGACTCGGTCCCCGCCGGGACCGTGACGTGCTCGGTGCCGTCGAGCGTCTCGACGTCGAGCTCGACGCCGAGCGCCGCCTGGGTCATCGCGAGGTGCACCGTCGTCACGAGGTCGCTCCCCGAGCGCTCGAAGCGCTCGTGCGGCCGGACGCGGATGCGCACGAAGAGGTCGCCGGCGGCACCACCACGCGGCGCCGGCGCGCCGCCGCCGGCGACCTGCAGGGTGACGCCGTCGTCGACGCCGGGCGGCACCTCGACCTCGAGCGAGCGGTCGTCGAGGTGGCGCCCCTCGCCGCGGCAGTCTGGACAGGGCG
>Ga0307374_10013706_pt1 | contig 11163 bp, 10 predicted proteins | sample OX3MG_FD_202532 | JGI IMG/M metagenome (GOLD analysis project Ga0307374, IMG submission 202532) | Soil microbial communities from Risofladan, Vaasa, Finland - OX-3 | ecosystem: Environmental > Terrestrial > Soil > Coastal area > Acid sulfate soil | place: Finland: Risofladan, Vaasa | collected... | reverse complement strand
CGGCCTGGGTGCGTTCGCCGCGACCGGGGTCCGAGGTCAGGATGTTTCACGGGCCCGCCCAGCTCGAGCCGTTCCTGAGCCAGACCGATATCGCGGTCTGCCTGCTGCCGCTGACACGCGAGACCGAAGGCATCTTCTGCGCCCGTACCTTTGCCATGATGCCGCGCGGTGCGATGCTGGTGAATGTCGGGCGCGGCCGGCATGTCGTGGACGCTGACCTGATCGCCGCGCTCGATGCGGGACAGCTGTCCTATGCCGCACTCGACGCGCTGTGGCCCGAACCCTTGCCCGCGGACAGCCCGCTCTGGCTGCACCCCAAAGTCACCGTGATGCCGCATGTGGCGCGGCGGCCGACCGTCACGCAACTGGTGAGCGAGATCGCCGCCAACATCCGCAGTCTCCGGGCCGGCGGCGGATTGTTGCAGCAAATCGACATGACGACAGGATACTAATCCAGCGCCATCGGTTAGGCTCGGCACAGGCGAGGAAACGCAAGATTGATGACGATGGACCAGCGCCGCAACGCTCTGGGACAGCCGATCGGCGCGCCGCTGGCGGACTGGTCGCCGCGTTCGCGACCGCCGCGCACGGCGATGCCTGGACGCTTTTGCACGGTCGCGCCGCTCGACCCGGAGCGGCATGCGGCCGAGCTGTTCGCAGCCTATGCCGAGGATACCGAGGGCCGCCTGTGGACCTATCTGCCGCGCGGACCCTACGCCTCGCTCGACGACTATCGCAGCTGGGCCAATGCCGCCTGCCAGGGCGAGGATCCGCTGAGCCACGCGATCATCGACAACGTGACCGGCAAGGCGGTGGGCACCGCGGCCTTTCTGCGGATCGAGCCGCAAACCGGCGTCATCGAAATCGGCAGCCTCGCCTTCAGCCCGCGCCTGCAGCGGCGCGCCCCGGCCACCGAAGCGATGTACCTGATGATGCGCCGCGTCTTCGACGAACTCGGCTATCGCCGCTACGAGTGGAAATGCGATTCGTTGAATGCGCCGTCGCGCGCCGCCGCTGAACGGCTCGGCTTCCGCTATGAGGGGCTGTTCCGGCAGGCGACGGTCACCCGCGGACGCAACCGCGACACCGCGTGGTTTTCGGTGATCGACGGCGAGTGGCCGGCGCTGAAGGCCGCCTTCGAGCGCTGGCTCGACCCGGCGAATTTCGCTGCCGACGGGACACAGCGCCGCAGCCTTGCGAGCCTGCGATCCGATCCAAAATGACCGGCAGGCCCACGCCGTCCCTCATGCTGCTCGCGGCGGTGACCGCGATCGGCTTCGCCGCCTTGCACATTGTCGTACCGGTCCTGCCGGTGCTCGCGACGGCGTTCGACACCGGCGCGGCGCCGGTGCAGCTGGTCCTGACGCTTTATTTTGCCGGCATCGCCGCCGGGCAGCTTGTCTACGGCCCGGTCTCCGACCGCTTCGGCCGGCGCCCGGTGCTGATCGCCGGCCTTGTGATGTTTCTCGCCGGGACCCTCCTGTGCGGCCTCGCCTGGTCGCTGGCGGCGCTGATCTGCGGCCGCGTGATCGAGGCCGTCGGCGCCTGCGCCGGCATCGTCCTCGGCCGCGCCATCATCCGCGACGTCTACGAGCGCGAGATGGCGGCGCGCGGCATCGCGCTGGTGATGATGGCGATGACGCTGGCCCCGGCGGTGTCGCCGGCCATCGGCGCCTATCTCGCCCAGTGGATCGGCTGGCGATCGATTTTCGGCTTCCTCGCCGGGCTTGGTGCGATCGTGCTGGTGCTGACCGTGCGGCGGCTCGGTGAGACCAACACGGCGCCGGCCCGGCTCGATGTCGCCGGTATGCTGCTGTCCTATGGCGCCCTGCTGCGCTCGCCCGCCTTTCTCGGTTTCGCGTTGTGCAGCGCCTGCACCAGCGCCTCGTGGTTCACGTTTTGCGCCAGCGCCCCGTTCGTGCTGTCGCAGCTGATGCACCGCCCGCCAAGCACCTACGGGCTGATGATCCTGTTGCCGATGGCGGCCTATATGCTGGGCAACGCAGTCGCCGCGCGGTTAGCGATGCGGGTCGGCAGCATGCCGCTCTTCGTGATCGGCCTGGCGGTGTCGTTCGTTTCGGGGATCGTGATGGCGCTGTGGTGCCTGGTGGCGCCGAGCCCGTGGGCCTTGTTCGCGCCGATCGCGCTGAGTTCGATCGGCAACGGGATGAGCCAGCCGCCGGCAATGGCAGCGGGGCTCAGCGTCCACCCGCGCAGCGCCGGCGCGGCATCGGGATTGATCGGTTGCCTGCAGATGGCGGTTTCAAGCCTGGGCAGCTTTCTCGTCGGCGTGCTGCCGCACGACAGCACGCTGCCGATGGTGAGCCTGGTTGGCGCCTTCATGGCGCTGGCGATGGTCTTCGGGATCCCGGCGGTGCGCCTGCCGCCGGCCCGCCGCGGCGCGACCGGCGGCATCGTCGCCGCCGGGAGCGGCGCCATCGATTACTAGGTGCGCCGACCGGTGTCGCGGTAGAGAATGCGCCCCGGTTTTCTGCTTGCGCAAAGAGGGTCAGCATGATCGACGAAACCCATGATCGCGCCCGCCGCAGCTGGGTTGCCTCGGCCAACGGGCATGCCGAGTTCCCGTTGCAGAACCTGCCGTTCGGCGTGTTCAGCCCGCCCGGCGATACCGTCCCCGACGCGCGGCCGCGCGGCGGCGTCGCGATCGGCGACATGATCTTCGACCTGCGCGCCGCGCACGATGCCGGGTTGTTCTCCGGGGCCGCCGAGACCGCGGCGCAAGCCGCTTCCGGCGCCAGTCTCAACCCGCTGATGGCGCTGGGCGGCGCACCGCGCCGAGCCTTGCGGCAGCAGCTCTTCGCGGCGCTCGCGACGGATGGCGGCGGTCGGGCAAAGGCCGAGCCGCTCGCCAACCGGCTGCTGCATCGCGCCAGCGATTGCTGGCTGCACCTGCCCGCGACGGTCGGCAACTTCACGGATTTCTTTGCCGGCATCCACCACGCCACCAATGGCGGCCGCCGGCGCGACCCGAACAATCCTTTGAGCCCCAACTACAAATACGTGCCGGTGGCCTATCACAGCCGCGCCTCCTCGGTGCGCGAATCGGATGTGCCGGTGCGCCGGCCGCACGGCCAGCGCAAACTGCCCGACGAGGCGGCGCCGAGCTTCGGGCCGTGCCGCAAGCTCGATTACGAGCTCGAACTGGCGGTGTGGATCGGGCCCGGCAACCGGCAGGGCGAGCCGATCCCGATCGACCATGCCGGCGAGCACATTTTCGGGCTCGGCCTCGTCAACGACTGGTCGGCCCGCGATATTCAGCAATGGGAGTCGCAGCCGCTCGGGCCGTTCCTCGGCAAGAGTTTCGGCAGCACCGTGTCGCCGTGGATCGTCACCGCCGAGGCGCTCGAACCGTTCCGCGTCGCACAGCCGCCCCGCCCGGCCGGCGATCCCCGCCCGCTGCCGCATCTGTGGAACGGCAGCGACCAGGCGAACGGCGCCTTCGACATCGCCCTCGAAGCGCTGGTGCTGAGCGCGCAGATGCGCGAGCAGGGACTGCCGCCGCATCGCATCTCGCACAGCAACACCACCGATCTCTATTGGACCCTGGCGCAACTCGTCGCCCACCACACCAGCAATGGTTGTAACCTGCTGCCCGGCGATCTGTTCGGCACCGGCACGATCTCGGGGCCGACCGAGGCCGGGTGGGGCAGCCTCAGCGAGCAGAGCCTCGACGGCGCCCGGACCTTCACCCTCAGCTCGGGCGAGACCCGCAGCTTTCTTGAAGACGGCGACGAGGTCATTTTCCGGGCGCATTGCCGGCGCGACGGGTTTGCCGCGATCGGTTTCGGCGAATGCCGGGGCCGGGTCGCAACTTCTTGAGCCTCGCCAATACCCCTGCTACAACTCTTCCGGGCATCGTGCGCGTTAAGCCTTCCTCAACCGGGTTGGGCTAAAACGGAAACGCGACGAAACTGTCGGGGCGAGTGTGATGGGCATCTGTTTGGCGGCAAGGCCGGCGCGGCTAGCTCTGCCGATCAGGCTGCACTCCGGGAAGACAAGTTGCCGGAGAACACCCGCCATTGCTCCGGATAAAGAGATTATCAATCTGCGCCGCGGCATAATCCCGCGCAACAGCGAGGACCCGAAAGCGGCGGCATGGCCCCGGCGCCCGTCACGAATGAGGATTGCAACGATCCCGGGTGGCGAGCCTACATGACCCAACGCGTGCGGTTGGCTGCGATCGGCCCGGCAGTTTACGTCCCCCGGCAGGGCAGGCGATGAGGCGAGAAAAGGCAACCTCCCGATCGGTTCTGATCGTCGACGACGATGGCAGCTTTGCCGGATCGCTTGCCGCGATGCTCACGTCAAAAGGCTATGCGGCGCTGCATGCCGAGACGCCCGAGCGGGGATTGGCGGCGCTGCGCGATCCACCCGGCAACGCCAAGCCCGCCGCGGTCGCGCTGATCGACGTTCGCCTCGGCGGGATCGCCTACGGCATCGATCTCATCCCGCGCCTGCGCGCCGAGCTCCCCGAGCTGATCTGCGTCTTGATGACCGTCGATCTCGACAGCCAGACCGCGATCGCCGCACTGCGCCGCGGTGCCTACGATTGCCTGGACAAGTCGTGCGACGCCAATGCGCTGTTTGCGGTGCTCGATCGCTGCTTCGATCGGGTCGCCCTGCAGCGCGAGCGCGAGGCCGCATACGAGGCTCTGCGTGTCGCCAAGGAGGAGGCCGAAGCGGCGAGCCGCGGCAAGTCGAGCTTTCTCGCGACGATGAGCCACGAGCTGCGCACGCCGCTTAACGCCATCATCGGCTTCTCGGAGATGATGCAGCGCGAGGTGTTCGGCACGCTCGGCGACGAGCACTACCGCAGCTATGTGGCGGACATCCATGACAGCGGCACCCACCTGCTGAAGATCATCAACGACATACTCGACCTGTCGAAGGCCGAGGCTGGCAAGCTCGAACTGCACGAGGAGGTCTTCGATCTGCAGGCGACGATCCGTTCGGTGCGCCAGCTGATGAAGGACCGCATCCGCAACGGCGGTCTGTCCGAGTCGCTCGATCTGCCGGCGGGCCTGCCGCTGCTGCGGGCCGACGAGCGCAAGACCAAACAGGTGCTGCTCAATCTGATCGCCAACGCGGTCAAGTTCACCCCGGCCGGCGGCCGCATCGAGATTACCGGCCATTTCGACAGCGAGAGCGGGCTGACGCTGGTCGTGAGCGACACCGGGATCGGCATCGCGCCCGGCGATCTGACGCGCGTGCTCGAACCGTTCGAGCAGGTTGATTCGTCGTTCAGCCGGTCGCATCAGGGGACCGGGCTCGGCCTGCCGCTGGTCAAGGCGATCATGGAGCTGCATGGCGGCACGGTCGAGCTGCACAGCGATGTTGGCGCCGGCACCCGGGTCAGCGTCACCTTCCCGCCGCACCGTGCGGTGCTGGATCGCGCCGCCGTAAAGCCGCGCAGCGCCGCCTGATCAGCCCCCCTCGTGCCAAATCTGGCACCAGCTCGGGACGCCGCCGAGCGGCACGGCGGCAATCATCGCCCGCATGATGGCGCGCGCCAGGCAGTTTGCGGCGGCGCTGCCGAGCCGGGCAAGCCGTGCCGGATCGGTGTTGCTGCCCGCGCCGGTCGAAAGCGCGAAGACCGTGTCGCCGTCGAACGGCGTGTGGGCGGGGCGGATCGCCTGCGCCAGCCCGTCCTGCGCCATGATCGCCAGCCGGCGGCAGCCGGCCTTGTCGAGCGGCAGGTCGGTCGCCACCACCGCGATCGTCGTGTTGGCGCCGGCGGATTCCGGCGCGCAGCCGGAGAAATCGGTCGGGTCGGGCGGCGTGGCGGGAAGCGGCGGCTGCGGCTCGATCTCGCCGGCAAGCGCCAGCTCGGCTGCCCACAAGCGCCCGCAATCCGGGCGCACCGCCGAGCCCCAGCTGTTGACCGCGACCAGAGCCCCGACCGTCGCGCCATCGCCGAGGCGCAGCGAGCAGCTGCCGATCCCGCCCTTGAGCCGACCCGCCTTGGCGCCGAGCCCGGCGCCGGCATTGCCAAGCGCGAAATCCTGTCCGACCCCGGCCAGTGCCGCGCGCCCCAGCCGGCGGTAGGGCGGCTCGCTCGTCCAGGCATGCCGGCCCGGAAAAGCCAGATCGAACAGGATCGCCGCCGGCACGATCGGGACAAGCACGCCGCGCACGGCAAAGCCGCGACCCGCCGCTTCCAGCCCCGCCATGACCCCGGCGGCAGCGTCGAGCCCGAACGCCGAGCCCCCCGACAGGACGATCGCATCGACCCGGCTGACCAGCGCCGCCGGATCGAGCAGCTCGGTCTCGCGGCTGCCCGGCGCACCACCACGGACGTCGACCGCCGCCGTCGCCGGCGATTCGGCCAGCACCACCGTCGTGCCGCTGATGCCGCGGACGTCTTCGGCCTGGCCGACGAGCACGCCCGGCACGTCGGTGATCAGGTTGCGCGGGCCGGGCCCGGCCATGCTATGGACTCCCCCGTTCGTCGCTGGTCTGCTCAACGGGGAATCATAGCATGAAGCTGTCTGGGCTGTCGGGGCTGACCCTCGATCTGGCAGGGGCGGGTGCCCGCCTGTCCGCTGCGACCGCTGCCCTGAACCGGCCAGTCGCCAAGTGAGCACACTGGCCACTGCCACGGACAAGCCGGCGCTGCTCGACCGTCCGACCACACTGCTCTTCGCGATCTTTTTTGCTTCCGGGTTCTGCGGCCTTCTCTACCAGGTCGTATGGGTCCGGCTGGCTTTTGCCCATTTCGGCATCATCACCCCGGTCCTGTCGGTGGTGGTGTCGGTCTTCATGCTCGGGCTCGGCATCGGTTCGGTGACCGGCGGCCTTGCGGTCGAGGCTTGGAGCCGCCGGATCCGGCTCAGTCCCCTCGTGCTGTACGCCGCCGCCGAGTTCGGCATCGGGGTCGGCGCCTTTATCGTGCCGCATCTTTTCGTGGTCGGGGAAGCGGCCCTGCTGCAGCTCGGCGACGCCGGCTCATCGCGCTATTTGTTGGTCTCGGCGGTGTACATCGCGGTGGCGGTGTTGCCGTGGTGCATTCTGATGGGCGCCACCTTTCCGCTGATGATGGGCTTTGTCCGGCAGGTCAGCCCCGCCGAAACGACCAGTTTCAGCTTTCTCTATCTGGCGAATGTTGCCGGCGCGATGGCGGGTGCGGTGGTTACCGCCGTTGTTCTTGTCGAGCTGATCGGCTTTCGCAGTACCTGCACGGCCGCGGCGGTTGTCAACTTTACGATTTCTGCCACGTGCCTTTTCCTGGCATGGCGCTACCGTGGCGTCGCAGTTCCGCCGCCGCACCAGGGCGTGCGCGCCGTCGAGGAACCTCCAGCCGCCGATCGCGAACGCTGGGCTCCGCTCATCCTGTTCACAACCGGCTTTGCCTCGCTGGCGATGGAGGTCGTGTGGACCCGTGCCTTCACCTATGTCCTGACGACGACGGTCTACGCCTTCGCCGCGATCCTGGCTGTCTATCTGCTGGCGACGTGGTTGGGTTCGCTCGATTATCGCCGTGATGTCGCGAGGAACGCGGTCCACTCGACCGGCAGCCTCCTGGGGATGCTTTGCCTTTTCGCGCTGCTGCCGGCGATCCTTGACGATCCGCGTCTGCAGCAAGGCGCGGCGCTGACGCTGGCAAGCATCGTGCCGATCTGTGCCGGGCTCGGTTATCTGACCCCAAAGCTGATCGACCAAACGGCGCGCGGCGACCCGGCGCGAGCCGGGCGGGCCTACGCCTGGAACATCGCCGGCAGCATCCTCGGACCGCTCGCCGCCGCCTATCTGCTGCTGCCGTCGATTGGCGTAAAGAGCGCGCTCGTCTGTCTCGCCGCTCCGTTTGCCTTGCTGTATCTGTGGTCGGTGCGCCGCACCATTGCGCGGGCGCACCTGCAGCAGGCGACCCTCGCCGGCGTCTTGACGCTCTTTTTTGTGGCGGGGATCTTCAGCCGCAGCTTCGAGGACGGTACCTATCTCAGCCCGCCGATCGAGGTGCGGCGCGACTACGCTGCGACAGTCATTGCGGCCGGCACCGGCATGTCCAAGCAGCTGCTGGTGAACGGTATCGGCATCACAGCACTGACGCCGATCACCAAGGTCATGGCGCATTTGCCGCTGGCGCTGAACGGGCATGCCCGCAGCGGGTTGGTCATCTGCTTCGGCATGGGGACGTCCACGCGATCGATGCTGAGTTGGGGCATCGATACCACCGCGGTCGATCTCGTTCCCTCGGTACCGAAATCGTTCGGCTTCTTTTTCGCCGACGCGCCCGCGGTGCTGGCGAACCCGCGGCTCAACATCGTGATCGACGATGGCCGGCGCTACCTGCTGCGCAGCCAGCGCCGCTACGATGTCATCGTCGTCGACCCGCCGCCGCCGATCGAGGCGGCCGGGTCAAGCCTGCTTTATTCCCGCGAGTTCTACACGCTCGTCAAAGCGCATCTGCAACCGAATGGGATCTTTGCACAGTGGTTTCCCGGTGCTGACGGACGGACATTGGAGGCAGTCACCCGTTCGTTGCGCGACTCGTTTCCGTATCTGCGGATCTACGGGTCGATCGAGGGTTGGGGTTATCATTTCCTGGCGTCGCAGTCGCCGATTCCTGAATTGTCGGCGGCCGAGTTCGTCGCTCGCCTGCCGCCGGCCGCGCGGCAGGACTTGACCGAGTGGGGGCCCAAGCGTTCGCCGCTCGGCATGGCGCAAGACATCCTGTCGCGCCCGATCGACCCCGACCGCCTGCTTCCCCCGGGCAAGACGGCCGAGATCACCGACGACCGACCCTTTAACGAGTATTTCTTTCTGCGGCAGGAACTCGCGCGGTGGCGCCGGCTGGGGCTGGGGCTGTGACCGCGTAGCGCCACCGCGCCTCAATACCGGCCGCCGAGCTTGCTGTGGTCCCAGCTGGTGAGCTTGCGCGGCACGATCTTGAGGACGACGCGTTTTGGCGCGCTCTGCCCGGCGCCGCTTGGCCGCGCTGTGTCGCGCCCGGCGCCGAGCCAGGCGAACACCTCCCTGACCCGCTCCGGATCTTCGATGATCTCGCAGATGCAGCGCGCCATGACGCCCTTCAGTTCGGCGTAAGCGCCGCCGCTCTCGATCATGATTCCGACCTTCGGGTTGCGGCGGATGTTCACGACCTTCTGCGCCTTGCCGTAGGACGTCATGTAAAAGGCGCCGTCGCGAAACGTGAAATTCATCGCCACGACATGCGGAAACCCGTCGCGGTCGAGCGTGGCGAGCGCACATTTACGCTGGTCGCGCAGGAATGCCGCCTGCTCGTCGGCGGTGAGGCGGATGTCGGGACGTTGCGCCATGTCGATCTCCGTTCTATCGCCGGGCGAGGATCGCCGACCGTCGCGGGCTATACTGCCGATCATGCGACCCTGCTGCCGCGCCCGACTGTCATCCTGTTATGCCTGATGCCGCCGAGATCATCGAGACCGACGTTCCGGCGCGGCTCGACCGGCTGCCGTGGACGCGGTTCCACACGCTTGTCGTCGTCGCGCTCGGCATCACCTGGGTGCTTGACGGGCTGGAGGTGACGATTGCCGGCGCGATTTCGGGCGCCTTGCAGCAGAGCCCGGTGCTGCATTTCACGGCAGCCGAGGTGGGGCTTGTCGCCAGCGCCTACCTCGCCGGCGCGGTGGCTGGGGCGCTGCTGTTCGGCTACCTGACCGACCGGTTCGGCCGCCGCAGGCTGTTCATGGTGACACTGGGCGTTTATCTCCTCGCCACCGCAGCGACCGCGCTGTCCTGGGATTTCTGGAGCTTCGCCGGCTTCCGGGTGCTGACCGGCGCCGGCATCGGCGGCGAATACGCGGCGATCAACTCGGCGATCCAGGAGCTGATCCCGGCGCGCTATCGCGGCCGTACCGATCTCGCGATCAACGGCAGCTTCTGGGTTGGCGCGGCGATCGGGGCATTGGGCACCATCGTACTGCTGGCGCCGGGCCGCCTGCCGCCGGATTGGGGCTGGCGCGCCGCGTTCGGGATCGGCGCGGTGCTTGGCCTCTTCATTCTGGTGCTGCGCCGGTGGGTGCCGGAAAGCCCGCGCTGGCTGATGCTGCATGCCCGCCTCGCCGAGTGCGAGATCGTCATCGCCGAGGTCGAGCGCCGGGTCGGCGGCACCGCCCTGACCGCGGTGACAAGCCGCATCCGCCTGGTCGCCAACACGCGCACGCCGGTACGACGGATGATCGCGGCGATCCTGCGCGACTACCCGCGCCGCGCCGTTCTCGGCCTGGTGCTGATGACGGCACAGGCATTTTTCTACAACGCGATCTTCTTTTCCTATGCGCTGGTGCTGACCCGCTTCTACGACGTGCCGGCCGCCGCGGTCGGCTGGTATCTGTTGCCCTTCGCGCTCGGCAATTTTCTCGGGCCGTTGCTGCTCGGGCCGCTGTTCGACACGCTCGGACGCCGGCCGATGATCACGGCGACCTATGCGTTCTCGGGCGTCATGTTGGCGATCGTCGGCGAGCTGTTCCGCGAGAACCTGCTGGACGCCCAGACCCTGACGCTATGCTGGAGCGGCATCTTCTTCGTCGCCTCGGCGGCAGCAAGCGCGGCCTATCTGACGGTCAGCGAGAGCTTCCCTCTCGAAGCGCGCGCCCTGGCGATCGCGTTTTTCTATGCGCTCGGCACCGGGCTCGGCGGGGTGGCCGCGCCGTGGTTGTTCGGTGTGCTGATTGGCAGCGGCGAGCGCGGCGAAGTGTTCGTCGGCTATCTGTTCGCGGCCGCGCTGATGATCGCCGCTGCCGCGACCGAGTTGGCGATCGGTGTCAAGGCCGAGCGGCTGCCGCTCGAAGCGGTGGCGCGGCCGTTGTCCAGCATCGAGTGACGCTCTCCCGACCGGCTTTGCCGACGAAGACGAGTGGCCCCTCTCCGCCCCCGAACTCCGTCTCCGGCCACGCGATATTTAATTCTATTAAACATTTATATAATTTGGTTTAGTCGATATCTTGACAATGGGCGCGCTTAACGTCCTATTAACCGCGATTGACTGCGCCTTACCTTGTCGTCTGCGTAACAGAATAGGCAGATCGGGAGTTGAACCGATGTGGGATAATCTGACGCCCGCTGACATCGAGCTGGCGAGACAGCAGGTCCAGGGCCGATACGACGAAATCTTGAAGCGGCAGGCCCAGGAAATCAGCGACCTGGACGCCGAACAGGCGGCCG
>Ga0307374_10013705_pt1 | contig 11164 bp, 7 predicted proteins | sample OX3MG_FD_202532 | JGI IMG/M metagenome (GOLD analysis project Ga0307374, IMG submission 202532) | Soil microbial communities from Risofladan, Vaasa, Finland - OX-3 | ecosystem: Environmental > Terrestrial > Soil > Coastal area > Acid sulfate soil | place: Finland: Risofladan, Vaasa | collected... | reverse complement strand
CAACAGTTCACCCTACGCCTCGCGTCAGGCGAAGCAGGCGTTCATCTTCCACTGCGCGGTCGCCGTCGTGCAGCTGATCGTCGTCTTTGGCTCGTTCATCATCTTCGCCGTGTTTGGGTTGGGGTTCGCGACGTTGGCCTCGAATCCCAACAATCCCAATCCGGCGCCGTTCTTCGGCGGTTTCTTCATCTTCTTCCCCCTGATCTTCGTCGTCGCGTTGCTGATCAACCTGGGCAGCATTATCCTGGGCGTCTATGCCGCCATCCAGGCGTTCCAGGGCAGGCCCTACCACTACCCCCTGCTGGAGCGATTCTAACTGCCGGATCACGACAGACTCCCAACCAGGCGCGCATCAGACCGATGCGCGCCTGGTTGGCTTCGTGACGCCCCACCGTAACCCCTGCATGAAACACTTCACGCCCCCCCTCACGTCTAGCACGCAGGACAGGGGAGGCGGCTATGTAAGCCCGCTGGCGATTCTCACTGAGGAGGCGTCGTTCAGTCAGCCGGACGCCGCCAGCTTCCCCATCAGGGTGTCAGGAAAGGAGGTACGTCGCATGCGGAGTCAGCGCCGGATGAGCCGGAGCAGTCTGGCGGCGCACTGGGAACGCTTGCGCAGGGCAAACCTGCGCGTGTATGTCGCTTTGACGGCGCCAGTGGGGCAGCCCGCGTATGCCCTTGCGTTTGCCGCTTTGCCAAGGGATGCGGGCGCGAACCGGCGTGGCGAGCAGGAGACTGGAGCGCCGCGCCCAACGCGCAACGACGGCATGGCCGCGTCTATTCTCATGCTTGGGCAAGACGACGCTGGGGCGGACGGGCGTGGGAGCGGCGATGACGACGCCGCCTTCTTCACGCTGCTGGCGGAGACGACGCCCACCCTGTTGCGGCTGGCGGCGGCGCTGGTCGGCCCCGACGACGCCGAAGACGCCGTGCAGGAGGCGGTGATGCGCGCGTGGCGGGCCTGGCCTGGCTTGCGCGATCCGGCGGCGGCCAGCCCGTGGCTGCTGCGCATCGTCGGCAACGTCTGCCGCGACTGGCGGCGTGGGCCGTTTGGCATGCGCCAGCGTCTGCATGCGCCGCTCGATAGCGTCGTGGACGAGCGGGGAGTGTGCGCGGTCTATGGCGGGCAGGCGCCCGGCATGGCGGCGAACGCCGACCCCGGCAGCAGCGCACACGCGGAAGCGCTCGACGTGCGGCGGGTCGTCAACACGCTGGACGACGACCTGCGGCTGGTGGTGGTGTTGCGCTACTTCATCGGCATGGACGCCACCGCGATTGGCGCGGCGCTGAATACGCCGCCCGCCACCATCCGCACGCGCCTGCGTCGCGCGCTTGGCGTGCTGCGCAAGCGGCTCGATGCGCCACCGTCCGCCACGCCCCACGATCACGATCCGCAACCCGGCGATCAGAGTTGAAAGAGGCGCTTTATGTCAAACCCATCAGATCCAATTTCCGACGCCGCCTCAAACCAATTCGCGGGCGATGAGGATGCGGCGTTGCAGGGGCGGCTCTCGGCGGCGGGGGCGTCGTGGCGGCGCGATGTGGATGCGCGCCTGGCGCAGGCGTCCGCCTTCACGCTGCGCCTGCGCCAGCAGATCGAGGGCGAGCGCGCCCGCCAGACGAACGCGAACCGCGCTGATTCCACTGCTCATCCTTCACCACGAGCAGCTATTTCAATGATCTCCCCAGCGCCACCCAATGCGCTGCCAAACACCCAGCGGGCAAACGCCCGGAAAGGTTTACGTTCCTTGTCTACACCAACCGATACGACGCCCTCTGTGACGCCAACCCCCCCACGCCGCCGCTTCGCCGGCAGCATTGCTGCGGCGATGGCGCTGCTGATTGTCGCTGCGCTCGCCGTCGTCCTCGCACGCGGCGGGCTGACGAGCCGCCAGGGAAACCAGACCCACCACAGCGCCACGGCCAACCCAACGCAACCAGTCGGCCCGACAGCCACGCCGGTGCGTGTGTATTATGGTGGCCCCTTCGTGCAAGTGGCGATTGCGCCCAGCAACCCGCAAGTGGTCTATGCCGTCAACGCGGCTGGTAACGCCATCACACGGTCATCCGATGGGGGCGCGTCGTATTCCGCGCTACCACTGCCGCATACCACCACCATGCCCTATCCACAATTCTTTGTCGTGGTCAGCCCGCTCAACGCCAACCAGGTGATCGCCACGGCGACGGGGCTGTGCCAACAGGGCAATAGCCAGCAGAACGGCAACACGCAGTTGGCTGAGGCCTTCTCGGGTGGCGCCAGTTGTGGCCAGAGTTTCTCCAGCGCCGATGGTGGCCAGACGTGGAGCCTGCTGAGCCTGCCGTTCCCCGGCGTGATTGCTTCACCGGTGACATGGCATATCTCGACCAGCGTGTTGAATCTCACGACCGATACATTGCAAGCGCAGGGATCACGCCTCTACGCCGCCGACGGCCCATCCGATAGTAACGCGCTCTTCACCGGGAGCGAGCGATTGATCGTGAGCAGCGACGGTGGGGCAAGTTGGCAGTCTGCCAGCAACGGCCTCGGTGTGAACGTATGTGACTTCGCGCCCGCGCCCACTGGCGCGGCGGTCTACGCCATCACCGCGCCTGCCGGTTGCAGCGTTCATAACGGTAGCCTGTCGCCGCTCGACCTCTGGCGGAGCGACAACGCAGGCGCCAGCTGGACGCAGGTCAGCGCCCTGCCGACGCCCAATAACCTGGGGATGTTCGTCACGGCGAATGGCGACCTCTACATCAACCTGCCCAAGTCAACCGATGTTACCCCTTATATCGCCACCTCACCCGACGCGCTGATCGTCTCCCACGATGGCGGCCAGTCGTTCACGCGCTCGCCGCTGGCGGGCGCGCCTGCCGCCGCCTCGTTCTCCGGCCCGGCTGGGGAGTTGAGCGATGGCTCGATTCTGACAGTATCCTACGATACCACCGGCGAGGGCAGCATGACGTTCTACGCCTGGCGCGCAGGCCAGCTCGCCTGGCATAAGGTGAGCCAGACGTACACCCGGTATATCACCGATGTGGTGGTGGCCTCGGCCAACGGGACGGATGTCGTCTACCTGGCCGATGTCCACGGTCAGATCGTCCACTTCACCATCTAGCGTCACCGCCAGGCGATAAGCGAACATCATCGTCGCCATCCGTCCCACTTTCACTGCCTGCCACCCGGTCGCGTGGTACACTATGCCCACGGACATCAGCGGACATCGGCGGGCATGGCAGAGGGATGGATGGCGACGATGGCGAAGCGCAAGGCGAAGGCGGACGTGGCGACGGATGGCGAGGGCGCCCAGGCTGGCGTGGCTGGCGCGACCGACGCCGCCGCTGAAACGCGCGCGACAGAAGCGGTGAACGGCGCCACAGCGAATGGCGCGGCCAGGCGCCCACACGGCGCCCGCAAGCGCAATAGCGCGGCGGGCGTATCGTCATCTGCTGACGCTGACGGCGATGGCGATGCGCCCGCCGCGCCCGTCATGCCAGCCGCTACCTCAGTCGGCGCCCAGGCCGCCACGCCGCCCACCAACGTCATCCCCATCTGGCGGGCGCGCTCCTACGATCCCGACGCGAACGGCCCTGGCGCCAGGGATCACGGCGCCGCCCAGCACACCCCGATGGATGACCCCGACGAGTTGGAGTTGCTGAACGAGTGGGAAGCCGCGATGGCGACGCTGCGCGCCCGCCACGACGAGCCAGACGAAGCGCCGGACGCGCTGACCGGCGCGGAGCTACGCATGGTGGTGGAGGGCGACCTGCGGGTGGGTGGCTCACTCTCGCGCTCGCTGCCCGGCTACGAGGAGCGGCCCGCGCAGATTACGATGGCGTTGCGCGTCGCCGACGCGCTCTCCGATGGTAAGCATGCAGTCGCCGAGGCGAGCACCGGGACTGGAAAGTCCTTGGCCTACTTGTTGCCCATCGTGCGCTCCGGCAAGGTCGCGCTGATCAGCACGGCCAACAAGGCGCTGCAAGAGCAACTGTTCTACAAAGACATCCCCTTTTTGCAGCGGCACATCAAGCCGTTTGAGGCGGCGCTGGTCAAGGGGATGGGCAACTATCTCTGCCTGGACCGGCTGAGCGAGGAACGCAACAGCCTGTTGTCCACCTCCTACGCCACCCTCAACGATTTGCAGCGCCAGGTGGAGACCCAGCGCGATTGGGATGGCGATCTCGATCTGCTGCCGCAGTCGTTGCCGGGCGATGTGCGGGCGCATGTCGCCGCCGACAACGATCAGTGCGCCTGGCGCGACTGCGCGTTCTATAGCGACTGCTACGTGCGCAAGATGCGTGAGCACGCGCGGCAGGCGCAGGTGATCGTCGTCAACCACACGCTGCTGCTGATTGACGCCGCGATGGGCGGCTTCTTGCTGCCGGAGCGCGACGTGATCGTGATTGACGAGGCGCACCACCTGGAAGAGGAGGCCACGCGCGCCTTCACGGCCACCGTCTCGCCATCGCGCGTGCAGAGCCTGCTGGCCGTGCGCCGCCTGCGCGACCACGCCGACGCGCAGGCGCTGGCCGACGCGGGCCTCGCCAACATTGCCCTGTGGGAGGCGCTGGCGCGCGTGGCCGGGCCGGATATGCGCAATCGCCAGCATCTGCGCCAGCCGCTCGAAGAGGGCCTGCGCCTGGGCGTGGCGATTGACGCACTGGCCAGCAGCCTGCAACACGGGCGTCCGCTGGTGATGGACGACCGCGAAGAGAAACTCTACGAGAAGCTGGTCGTCCGCACGCGGTCGCTGGCCAGCGACGTGAAGATCGTCTTTGGCGTCGCCAAGCCGGATGAGCGCGTCTACTACGTCGAGTATACGCGGGCGCAGGGGCGGCGCCCGTCGCAGCCCAGCGTCTCAGCGGCGCCGCTGGCGGTGACGGACCTGCTGCGCGAGAAGCTGTTCGACCGCATCAACACGGTGGCTACCTCGGCGACGCTGGCCATCAACGGCGACTTCAGCTTCTTCCGCGCGCGGGTGGGGCTGACCGATGCGCAAGAGATCACCCTGCCGCTTACGTTCGACTACGCAAGCCACGCGCTGCTCTACCTGCCCCGCATGAATCTGGAGCCAGCCTTCGGCGCGGCCAGCGGACCCTATCTGGAAGAGCTGGCGGAGCAGATGCTGGCGCTGGTGACGGCCTCGCGCGGGCGCGCCTTCCTGCTGTTCAGCAGCCAGGCCGCCTTGCAGGGTGTCTATGATCGGCTGGAGATGACGCTCTTCGAGCAGGGCTGTTCGTTGCTCAAACAGGGCGAGATGGGGCGGATCGAGTTGCTACGGCAGTTCCGTGAGCGACCGCGCGCCGTGCTGTTTGGCCTCAAGAGCTTCTGGGAGGGCGTGGATGTGGCGGGCGAGGCGCTCTCGCTGGTGGTGATCGACAAGCTGCCGTTCGATCCGCCCGACGACCCTGTGCATGAGGCGCGGGTCAACCGCATGCGCGCGGCGGGCGAGAACTGGTTTGGCAAGTACGTCCTGCCCCAGGCGATCCTGCGGCTGAAGCAAGGCATCGGGCGGCTGCTGCGCACGCGCGACGACCGTGGCGTGATGGCGATCCTCGACAAGCGGCTCTACACCAAGGGCTACGGGCGCCAGATCGTCGCCGCGATGCCGCCCGCCCGCCGCACCAACGTCCTCGCCGACGTGCAGGCGTTCTTCGCCGAGGAGTGAGCGGACGGCATCCGGTCAGGCGCCCATCGTCCCCCGCCGCAGTTCCATGAACGGACACCCGCCGACAGATGGCGACATGACATTGCGCCGACGCCGCATGTTCTTGCCCCTCACCCATTGTTTCCTCTTGACGCGGTGAATTGCCCGCGTGTATAACCAGAACACATGTTCTTGGCGGGATCGAGTGGGGAGAAGCGGACGATGCGAGAGGGGAGTATGCGTCAGCCCAGCGACGACGAGATGGCGGAGATCGCCACCTATGACTCCGTTGCGCCGCTCTCGCGCCTCCATGCCAAGACCAGCGGCTTCCCCTCGCCCGCCGAGGATCATGCCGAGGCGACGCTCGACCTGCACACCTTGCTGGTCAAGCGCCCGGCGGCCACCTTCTTTCTGGAGATGGCAGGCGACGCCATGCGCGACGCGGGCGTCTTCAGCGGCGACATCCTCATCGTAGATCGCTCGCTTACGCCCACGCCAGGCGCCGTGGTGGTGGCCGTCGTCGAAGGGCGCCTGCTCGCCCGCCGCTATGAGCCGACGCCCTACGGTGTACTCTATCTCACCGCAGACCACCCCACGGTACGCCCAATCCGCATTGCGGGCGCCATGACCTGCGAGGTTTGGGGAGTTGTCACCTATGCCGTTCATCGCCTCCAGCGCCGTAGCGGAACCCCTCAGTCCCCTGCCTGATGCGCCGCGTAGATCGGCGCCTGCGCCCGTATTTGGCCTGGCGGACTGTAATAACTTTTATGCGTCATGTGAAACGGTCTTTCGCCCACACCTGGCAGGCAAGCCGGTTATCGTCCTCAGCAACAACGACGGCTGTGTGATCGCGCGCAGCCGCGAGGCGAAGGCGCTGGGCGTGCCGATGGGAGCGGCGGCCCATACCTTGAAGGCGCTGATCAAGGCACAGGGCGTCGTCGTGTGTAGCGCCAACTTCCCGCTCTATGGCGACCTCTCGCAGCGTGTCATGGATGTGTTGGGCCGCTTCACACCAGCGCTTGATGTGTATTCGATTGACGAGGCGTTTCTGGACCTGACGCCCGTCCCCCCGCAAGAGCGCGCCAGCTACGCCGGGCGCATCCGCGCCGCCGTCCATCAGTGGACGGGTATCTGGGTCTCGGTGGGGGTGGCGCCGACCAAGACGCTGGCCAAGGCCGCCAACGACACCGCCAAACACCAGCCCACCGGCGCGCTGACGCTTCACACAGAGGCGGAGATTGACGCGCTGCTGCGGACGCTGGCAGTGGAGGATGTGTGGGGCATTGGCGCCCGCCGAGGGGCGACGCTGCGGGCGCATGGGATCACGACCGCCTATGCGCTCAAGCAGGCCAGTCACGCCTGGGTGAAACGCCATCTCTACACGCCCGTCGCACGCACCCAACTGGAATTGTGGGGTGTCGCCTGCCTGCCATTGGAGGCCGCGCGTGCGACGAAGCAGCAGATCATGTCGTCGCGCTCGTTTGGTCAGCCCGTACAGGAACTGGGCGATCTGAAGGAGGCGCTGGCGCAGTACGCCACGCGCGCCTGCGAGAAGCTGCGGGCGCAGCGGTCACTGGCGCGAGTCATCACCGTCTGGCTCAGTACCAACCAGTTTCGAGAGGACGAACCCCACTATAGCCGTAGTTGCACGCTGACGCTGCCCCGCGCCACAGCGTATACCCCAGAGATTGTGCGCAGCGCCTTCGCGGGCCTGGAGCGCCTCTACCGTCCTGGGTTGCGCTATCACAAGACGGGGATCGCATTGGCCGATCTGGTCGCCGATACCGTGATCCAACCCACCCTCTTCACGCCGCCGCCGGATGCGCGCCAGACGGAGGTAGCGCGCGTGATGGACGCCATCAACGCCCGCTTTGGCCGCGACACGATCCATCTGGCGGCGACCGGAGTGACACAGCGCGCCCAACGCTGGCGCATGCGCCAGGCGCATCGCTCCCCTCGCTACACGACCCAGTGGAGCGAACTGGGGCAAGTCCAATAAGGCGAATTCATGCCGATGGCGCCAGGGCAATCTCACTCGCGCGCTACGTCGGGATCGAGTCGCTGTGAGCGGCGGAAGGCGCGCCAGGCGGCGTTGTCGCGGCCCAGGATGGTGAGTTCGAGCGAGAGGTTGTACCACAGGCGGGCGTCGTTGGGCAGGCAGGCGATGCCCGACTCGAGGGCCGTCACCGCTTCGTCGTGGCGACCCAGCTCCGAGAGCGCCAGCCCTGTGTTGCGCCACAGCTTCGCCAGTGTCTCTTCGGGCGCGATGAGCATGCCTGGGCGGTTCGCCAACACGTCTCTGGCGCGCTCGAACTGGACCAGCCCCTCCTCATAGCGCCGCAGCCGACACAGCGCGGAGCCTTTGTTGCCCAGCGCGACGAGGTGATCGGGGTAGATCGTCAGCGCCCGCTCAAAGGCCACCAACGCCTCGTCGGCGCGGTCCAGCGCGAGCAGCGCGTTGCCCTTGGTGTTCCAGGCGTTGTCGTTCTGCGGCGTCAGCAGCAGCGACCGTTCGACGGCGGGCAGCGCCTCCGCGTCGCGGTCGAGCTGCGCCAGCGCCTCGGCCTTCATGTACCACAGGTCGGCGATGGCGGCGGTGTCGTCCAGCGGACGCGCCAGCGCCTCTTCGCAATACGTCAGCATCTCCGCCGGGCGGTCCAGTGCGCGCATCGCCCACGCCTTCTTGCTCCAAGCGTCGGCGCGGTCGGGGTCCAGCGTGATGGCGCGCTCGAACGCCTGCACGGCCTCCTCGTTGCGGCGCAACTCGTGCAGCGAGGTCCCCAGCCGCAGCCAGGCGTCTACGAAGTCGGGTTCCAGCGCGATGGCGCGCTGATAGGCGTCGAGCGAGTCCTGGAAGCGACGCAGCAAGAAGAACTCGTCGCCCTTGTCGTACCAGATGGTGGCGTCGTCGGGGTCGAGCGCCAGCGCCCGATCGTACGACGCCAGCCCCTCATCGTAGCGTTCGAGATTGTGGAGCAGATTGCCTCGGTGCCGCCAGTAGAGCGCCCTGGTTGGCTCGATGGCGACGACGCGGTCGTAGCAGGCGAGCGCCTCCTGGAACTTCTCCTGCTCGGCCAGGATGTCGGCGTAGATCATCCATAGGCGCACGTCGGCGTTATCCAGATGGACCGCCTGTTCGCAGCACGCCTCCGCCTCGGCGTAGCGCCGGTTCTCGGTGAGGACCAGCGCCTCCGCCATCAACTGAATGATCGTCCGGCGGTCGGCGCTGCCCGGCGCATCCGAGCCATCGAAGTCGCCGAAGCCATCGAAATCGCCCAGGCCGTCAAAGTTTTCAGGATACTCATTGCTCATGCTTAACTCTCGCGTGTTTCAAGGGTGGTTATCGGTTCACGCCGACGGGACCTCCGGCACAGGAATACACCCGATGGAGAGGCGCACGTAGTCGTCGGAGTAGCCAAACGCGCCGCCCGGCACCCCGGCGATGCCCGTCTTGCCGAACAGCGAGAAGACATCCTCGCCCGGCGTGAGCTGGCTCCAATTGTAGACCGTGCCGCCATCGTCCAGGTTGATCTGCGCGAAGATCGGCTCCCGCGCGTTGAACCAGCGCAATTGCCGATTGAGCCGTTCGCGCCGCAGGTGGTAGAGCGCACGGATGCGCTGCTCCAACTCTGGGCGCTCGGCGAACAACTGGACGTAGGCCATGTAGCGCAGTTGCCACTCGGCGGGCAGCGCGGCGGTGGTGTTCGTCCAGCCGGGGCCAAAGTCGGTTGCCAGGGCAGGGTCGCCAAACGCCACCCATCCACAGCGGTCGCCGGTCAGCGTATGCGACTTCGAGTAGCTGCAACAGAAGATCGTCTGCTCCAAAGCGCCCGCCTCGAAGAACGGCGCCATTCGCGCGCGGTCCTGCGTGGGGTCGGCGGTGCCGATGTAGGCGAGGTCGGCGATCACCAGCGGCTTGCGGTCGCTGGCGCGTAGCACGTCGAACAGTGCGCGTAGCTCGTCGGCGGTGTAGGCGAAGGCGGTAGGGTTGTTAGAGACGGTCAGGTAGATGGCGCGCAGGTCGGGGGCCTCGGCCAGCGCCGTGGTCAGGTCGTCCGGCGTCAGCTTGAAGTTGTCCGCAGCGCGTGTGTAGACGCGATGCAGCCGCCAGCCCAGTGTCGTCGCCTGCCACTCCGGCACGTTGAAGCCGGGCGACGGGCAGAGCAGCGTAAAGTGGTCCTCACCCTGTTGGCGCAACACCGAGGTATAGCCCTGAAGCGTCTTGCCGATGCCATCCAATGATCCGATGCTGAGATAGATTTGCTCCGGCGTGAAGCGATGCCCCCACAGGTTATACGCATGCTCCGCCAGCGTCTCGCGCAGGAGCGGATTGCCGACGCCCGACAGATCGTAGACGCGCAGGTCGAAGTGGCGCGCCAGCAGCTTGCGCTCGAAGTCGAGCATACGCGCGTGCAGCCAGTGATACGTCTCGCCAGTGCTGCGCCGCCCGCCGATCACCTCACCCGGCAGCGCCAGCCCCATGTCGTCGGCCAGCGAGACGTATTCCGGGCCGTCCTCCACCGGGCTGACGCGCCGCAGGTCCACATCGCCGATGGTTCGGTTGACCACCTCGACGCGCGTCACCTGCTCCGGCAGCCCAAGCTCACGACACTGCGCCTCCAGATCGGCGACCATACGCGCCATCACGCGAATCGGCGCGGCCCCTGGCCCCACCAGCGGACGCGCCACCGCGCTCGCCTCGTCGCGCAGCCGCACGATGGTCGCGCGAGCGGTGGCGAGCGCGGCGGGGTCATCCGGAGCCTGGGGCGTGGTCTGCGCTGGCTGGCGGCGCTTCGTTGCGCCCGTGCCGGTATGATTGCGTGCGGGATTGGTTGTATGGTTTGCCGTATGGTTGGCGGAAGTGTGTGCGGTCTTTGGCGCGGCGGTGGTCGCCGTTGCGCCGTTCCTGGCGGCGCGCCCATTCGCCTCGTGTGCGCCGTTCAAGTTGGCGTCAATCGCGTCATGCGTAAGCAGGGAACTGGCGGGACTCTCGGTGGAGACAGCGGCGCCGTTAGCGGAGTTCGCCAGCGGGCGCAAGGAAGCGCGTTCTTTCACGCCAGACATAAGATGATCGGCTCCTTCGTCCACAGCGCGCCCGCGCCCGCATGCAGACGCAGCAGGCGCGGAGGCTGGCAGACAAGCGGATACAGCAGCGGCGTATCCGTAACGGGGGCGGCGACAGTGGCGCCCCACCGTAGCCAGTGTAGCACACGGGTGGGAGGGACGCCAGTCGGAAGCATGAGACCAGCGAAGGGCTAGCGGTTAGGGCCAGCAGAGCCAGCGAATGAATTCGCGCCTGAAGGCCGGTGGCCACAACGTCCGCCTGCGCGAACTGGAGACAGGCAAGATGGGATGGCAAAGTGGCAGTGCTTCCTAAACTGCCTTTGTATATGTTGCGCCTTCTTGCGATCTACTTGACAAACTCTTCAGAATAGCCTATGCTTGAGGATGTAAGGTTGCTCGAACAGATCAAGAATTGAGAGTGTCTGGTGCATTGACAACGTAGACACGTTGCACTCTGGATATGCGCTACAAAG
>Ga0307374_10013704_pt1 | contig 11165 bp, 11 predicted proteins | sample OX3MG_FD_202532 | JGI IMG/M metagenome (GOLD analysis project Ga0307374, IMG submission 202532) | Soil microbial communities from Risofladan, Vaasa, Finland - OX-3 | ecosystem: Environmental > Terrestrial > Soil > Coastal area > Acid sulfate soil | place: Finland: Risofladan, Vaasa | collected... | reverse complement strand
GGGGCGTTGTTTCCGGCTGCGATAGATTGGGACGCGAACGCCGAAAGTGAGCATGTAATAGGCGCGGAACTGTGTGGGGTCGGTGCGTTGCCACATATATTGCACATTGAAGTCAGGGTAAAAATCTTTATGGGCAAGTTCGACTTGCAGTTTTTCCTTCTGAACCATCTTCTGCGCGCCAGCGATCTCGGGATTTTGCGCTTTTGCAGCGGCTAAGAGTTCATCATAGGTGTACGGCAGAGGCGTCTCGGAGAGTGGCGTGGGTTCTATATCGACGGATGATTGCGAGCGGTCGAGAAGCTGTTTGATCTGCGCTTGTACTTTTGCAACGTCGAGATGATGCATCGTGATTTCTCGGAGCAGTTTGGTTTGCTCAAGTTGCGCTTGCAGCAGGTCTTGTTGATTCCCCATCCCGGAGCTGTAGCGTGCGTCGGCGGCTTTTTCAACCTGCTGGAGCAGTCTACCGTCGCTCTCAAGAATTCCTAGCGTTTCGGACAGATAAGCAAGCTGGAAGTACGCGGATTTGACTCCGGCGAGGACCGCGCGACGCACCGTCTCGTACTGCTGACGGGCAACACCGGCATCTTGCGTCGCCATTTCCCCTTTCAGTCGTAGTTTCCCTGGATAGGGGATGTCTTGAGAAACACCCAGACCGAAATAAGCGAAATCGCTGTTCGTGTATCCTGCGAAAGGCCTTGGACTGCCGACACTCAACTGCTGAACCTGGAATTGCGGATCGGGGAGCGTCGAAACTTGCGACGGAACCTGCTTAGCAGACTGCCAGCCCTGTCGTGCCGCCCGAATCTGCGGATTGTTCCGCTCCGCCTCGTTCAACAAATCTTGTAATGGGGTGTCCGCTTGAGACTGCGCTTGTCCCTTGGTCTCGGTGGTGGCTTGGATCGATCCCGCAGTCTTCGTTTGACTAAAAGCTCTAGGTACGCATGCAAATAAAGCGAGGAATACGACAGAACAACAGCGTATGCGTACTCGAAAGAACTCATGTTGCGGTGTTTCGCCGCGTAGTCCCGACATTTCATTCGCCTCCTGAAAACGCGTGAGAATTCCAGCTATTGATAGCGGAGATCTGGCGCTCTGGTTCCTAACGTGTAGCGTGGAACCTAGCGTGGAACACAAACAGAGGTGGCGTGCAGACGCACACCAATAGGCGGGTCTAAATCAAAAGGGAGGCGTGAAGCGTGTAAAGTTCTGGGGGTGAATGTTGCGCGGCTTCGACTGTCACAAGTGGTACAGAAACTGACCGCGCAGTATCAAGCGTTCGTGTGTAGTCGTAAACCGCAACTGTCGGTGCGTAAAGTGAAGCATGCGTCGCGGGGCGGATGTTGAGCGCTTGCGCGGAGGCCATGTTCTTGCAACAGCCGTGAACATGATTTGCAGGCGTGCAAGGCATCGAAGCGCAGCATTTCATGCTCTGCTGGCTTAACGTCATAGCAGACAGGCAGTCTCCGAATTGGAGGAGCAACAAAGCGCCCGCCGCCAGCACCAAAAATGATCTGTTGGCCTTCATACTCTCTCGAATCTACGGACATTAGACGCGCGAGTCAAGGATTTGATGCTCTTTAGGTCTGCGTTCAGTAAGCAAGGCATTATAAAGGCAGGTTACTGTTTATATTGCAGCTTTGCCTTACGTAAATCTCTAGAACGGGACAGCGGCTTGCAACGCAGCAAGGTTGGCCCAGGCGCGCCGGTTGCAGAGCTCGAAATTCCTTCTGCGGCACTTTGATATTTCCAACTTGTTTTTGTGAGGGCAGAAGCAGTTTCGCACCACCGCATCGCTGCCCCCCGCTGCCGGTTCCACGGCAACGGAGTCTGCAAGATTTGTTTCTGACTTGTAGCCCGCAAGGTCCAGCAGTAGTTCCACTACCCAGCGTTTGGTGTAAACGACGCCTTTGCTTTCGAGCGCGGCGAGCTGAGCGGCGCGTGGCGGCACCAATAGCGGCAACTGAATCGCACGTGATGTTCGCAACGCTGTCGGGTTCTCGCCCACTAGGACCTCAAAGTGTTATTGTTCCTTCTGGCCGATACGCCGCTAATATTATCGCTGATGGTATCCGGCAATCGGAACACTTGCAACGGCCTTTAACCACTCGTAGCATGACGCGCCAGATATTCGCCTGGCGCTGTTTCTGGTCGCAGTAACTCGGAGCAATACATGGATTCGGTAAATCCGCGCGGAGCGCTTTGGAATCGATGGGACCCGCATATCCATGCCCCCGGCACAATTCTGAGCGACCAATATAAAAGGTTCAGATCCTTGGGAGGAATTCCTTTCCCGCATCGAAAAGTCCGATCCGCCAATCAGAGCGCTGGGTATCACCGATTATTACAGCACCGCCGTTTATGAACAGGTTCTGGAGAAGCAGCGCGGTGGTCGCATGACTGGGGTTTGCTTGATCTTCCCGAACGTCGAAATGCGTTTCGGAATCGAGACGGCAAAGGGCTCGGCGATTAACGTCCATCTCCTTTTTTCACCGGAGGACCCAGACCACGTCGCACTCATTAAACGGTTCCTGTCGGAACTTCATTTTCCATTCGAGGACGAGACGTATCGCTGTGATCCTGGCGATTTGATTCGACTTGGTAAAGCTTACGACAAGTCGATCAGGGACGACAGGAGAGCGCTCGAAGCCGGATCGATCCAGTTTAAGGTTAATTTCGATGAGCTGAGAAAAGCGTGGAAGGACAGTACATGGGTGCAGCACAACACCCTGGTGGCAGTGGCAGGTGGAACCACGGATGGCACTGCCGGGCTGAAAGAAGATAGCTCTTTCACTGCGTTGCGTCGGGAAATTGAGAGATTCGCACACATTATTTTCTCTTCCCACAGCCAGCAGAGGGACTTTTGGCTAGGAAAGGGCGCTGACTCCGTGCAACAACTCACGGAGAAGTGGGGCGGCTGTAAGCCGTGCCTCCACGGATCGGATGCCCATAGACATGAAAAAGTGGGCAATCCGGACCTCGACCGTTTTTGCTGGATCAAAGGAGACTTGACGTTTGAATCTCTGCGCCAGGCCTGCATCGAGCCAGAGGGGAGGGCGTTCGTCGGTCCCGAGCCCCCGCGAGGCGCTCTACCATCGCAGACGATCGATCAGGTTGCCGTTTCCAACGCCCCCTGGCTAACTACCGACCGTGTGCCGCTGAATCCCGGTTTGATCGCCATCATCGGTGCTCGCGGTTCCGGGAAAACAGCCCTTGCCGACTTCATCGCTGCGGGTGGCTATGCATTGTCTTCTCACCTCAACAGCTCGTCTTTTATCCGCCGGGCGGCGGAGCACCTAGCCGACTCTGAATCCACGCTGACCTGGGAGTCGGGTGACACCAGCTCCATCCCTCTACGGGATGTTGCGATGGACGAGCTCATTGACTCCCCGCGTGTGCGATACCTCTCGCAGCAGTTTGTCGAGCAGCTTTGTTCGGCGGAAGGGATTGAGGATGAACTACTTTCGGAAATCGAGCGTGTAATTTTCCAGTCGCACTCAATTGAAGACAGGATGGGGGCATCTTCGTTTCGCGAGCTTCTCGACGTTCGCTCGGCCCGTGCTCGAAGTGCGCGGGAGCGCCAGGAAGAGGCACTCCGGACAGCATCAGAGTCACTCACGACAGAATGGACAAGGAAAGCCAGTCTCACCGGCCTCACCAAGCAACGGGATGAAAAATTTAAGCTCATCGAGAAAGACAAGACCGACAGAAAGGCCCTCACCAGCAAGGGTACAAGAGAGCGGGTTGAGCGGCTGGAAGCAATTTCCTTGGCTGTCGATAAATTGCGGCAGCGGGTGGCGGAAGTAAACGCAAAGCACAGAGCCCTCCTGCTTCTTCAAGATGCAGTAACGGACGTGCGCAAGAACGGCGCGCCCGCCGATCTCAGGGATTTACGGAAAAACTATGCCGATGCGGCACTGACAGAAACGCAATGGAAAAACTTCCAACTCGGATTTACTGGCGACGTGGATGCCATTCTTGCGGCGGAGGTCAAAGCCACGTCTGATCGCGCAAAGTTGCTGTCCGGACCGGCGAAAGGTGAAATAGAACCGGATATTAAAGTGCCTCCTTCCACCACGCCGTACATCCAGCAGGCCGCTGACCTGTCCAGCCAGACACTAAGCCTGCTTGACAAAGAACTCACCCGGCTACGGCGGCTGGTTGGAATTGATTCAGAAAACGCGAAGAAGCTCACCAAACTCTCCGAGAAAATCACGAAAGATGAATCTTCCCTCGCGAAACTCGATAAGGAAATAGAGCTTTCGCGCCAGGCGGATGCGCGCATCAAGGAACTTATCGAGGAGCGCAAGAGTGCATACGCCAGAGTGTTCGATGCCATTATTGAGGAGGAACGGGAACTATCGGAGCTGTACGCCCCGCTGAAAGCGAACCTCAGCGCGCAGGGGGGAGAACTGAGCAAACTCTCCTTTTCTGTACGCCGGTCAGTGGATGTCGAAGCCTGGGCGACGACCGGGGAGAAACTGCTGGATCTCCGGAAGCTCGGCCCTTTCAAGGGAAAGGGCACACTCCAGGATAACGCGAAAGCGGAACTGGCTCCCGCTTGGGGACACGGCAGCTCCACTGAAGTTGCAGAAGCTATGGCGCTGTTTAGAGACAAGCAAGAGAAATCTCTCATCGAACACGCACCCATCGAACGGGCCAATCGCGACGCTTACATGCTGTGGGCGCGCAGCATCTCAGATTGGTTGTACGGCACCTCGCATGTCACGGTTTCTTACAGTCTCCGGTACGACGGTGTGGAAATCGAGCAACTCTCTCCGGGCACGCGCGGAATTGTGCTCTTACTTCTCTATGTTGCGGTTGATACGGACGACGACCGGCCATCGATAATCGACCAGCCGGAGGAAAATCTAGATCCCAAATCCATCTATGACGACCTTGTAGAGCGGTTTAAGACCGCCAGATTGCGCCGGCAGATCATCATCATTACGCATAACGCTAACCTCGTCGTCAACACAGATGCCGATCAGGTGATTGTTGCCAAGTGTGGGCCTCATCGGCCAGGCTATCTTCCCGAACTCTCCTACCAAAGCGGTGGGCTTGAGAATTCAGCAATCCGAAAAGAGGTCTGCGAAATTCTGGAAGGCGGAGAAACCGCATTCAAGGAGCGCGCAAAACGACTTCGGGTGCGGATCTAGCGAACCATGGCAACCATCAAATCCTATGTAGAGCCCTCAAGACTTTACCGATATCGGTCCCTCCATGCATTTGATCGCGAAATGGAAGCGATTGAAGAGGGCTACTTATTTTGTGCAGCCTATCGGACCCTCAATGATCCAATGGAAGGGCTCTTCAGCTCCAGCAAGCTCCTGAGGGAGAGCGAAGACTACCGCACCATCCGAGACTCGATTCGAGACAACAAATCACAAATAGGGATGTGCTCGTTCAGTGAGGTGCACGACCACGAGCTTATGTGGGCGCACTACGCGGACCAGTTCCGAGGGATCTGTATCGCTTACAATTTCTCGAAGTTGCGCGATGGCTTGGCCGATGACGTAGCTTTTGTCCGGATGTTCTACAACGAGACCGTGCCAACAATTCATCTCTCAGACCAAGAGCCGGGCGAACTCGCAAAAATGGTCTTGTCTTACAAAAACTATAGATGGCTTTACGAACGCGAATGGCGGATGTTTGCTTCGCTAGGCAAGGCATTCTACCGACCTACCAACTGCGTCACCCGCGTGTATCTGGGCTCCCGAATCGAGGACGACGGCCGAATTCGGATCAAGAACAGGCTCAAACGGCTAAAGATTAAGACGAGTGACATGAGCATCGACAAATATTCCATAAGCTTCGAGTCGAGCTCTCGAACTTGAATCAACATTACCGAAACACGTTGTGAGCATGGTACTCGAGATTCTCCAGTGACGGTTTCGCCCATACTTCGTTTGGCTCTCGGAGCACCTGCCTTTGGAGTTTGTAGTAGTCCGTCCCGTTCTCGAATTCCTCTCTGATCCTTTTGCTCACAACAACACAGTGATCCTTCGGGTCCACGGTCAGATAGCCTTCGTCGAAGAGCACTTCCGCTCGTCACTCATAGAAAGCGAATGTTTTATTTGTTGATCGTAAACCGGCGAGCGAAAAACCCTGGACGACAAAATCATGAATTTATGATTTCCGCACAAATCAGCATTCCACGTTAAAAAAACAAACAGGCTAAAGCGCTCTGATCTAGATGATTTTGTTTCCTGCTACAACGGAAAATCGTCACAAGCCAATGAAAACCGACCGTTTTAAGAGTTTTTCCTATGACGATCTAATTAAACGTGATAAGCCAATTTAGATATTTTCTGGCTGAAAGATGAAAGCCTCGAAGATTCTGCGAATCTTCCTGATCCTGACGTAATCGCCGCCGAAATTGCAGAAGATTTGCAAGCCGCATTAGATCAATTTTCTCAAATCGCATCCGATCTAAAACGATAGCCGGAAACAAAGGTCGTCTGACGCTATCCTGGGCATCCGGGACGCTTAATGTTACGTTACATACGTTACGTTACGAGACCGGCGGAAGGAAAAAATGCGTTAGCATCCGTGACCCTTTAGCTGCGTGCTGCTATTTTCATCCGCGTTCCAGCTACGATTTCTCTTTTGGAGTTTGTCGGTCTTCGAGGATTCTGCGAATGTAGGATAATCCTAGTCCATATTCTTCAGCGAATTGCACCACAACATCATTGCGCTTCCGCCCGGCAGCTATCATTCCCTCGGCTCTTTGCCGCATTTGCTGCCGTTCCACTGCCGAAATTCTACTTGGTCTGCCAGATTGCTTTTTACGGGACTTCGGAGACAGCAGGGATTCCAATCCCCGTTTAGCTATTTGCTGCAAGTGGTTTGACGGTTGGTACGCTGCCAGTTTCTTCCTGGCTTCGAGGATTTTGCCCAAGTCATTTGGGGCAAGTCCGCACTCTACCGCGAGAGCTTCCGTCGCCTCCCGCTCTTTGTCGAATTGAGTTGCAAGAGCGTCGCTCACGTCCCAAACCCAGCCCTTCTTAATCAATTCGGGGTCAACTCCCTGTTTCAGAAGAAACTTCTTCCTCGCTGGCGTGAGAGGAATTCCCCGCATAGCTCCGACTGGAACCTTGCAGATTACAGCAATGGGACCGCGTCCTTTGTGGATGCGCACCGGTTTGCCCGAAGGAACAAATACAATAACCGGCGCACCTTCCCACCACCGGATTAGCATAGCTGCGCCCTGAAATTTCATCCGATAAAACCCCTGTATTTTGTCGGAACGCTTTCGTTTTGCGATCCTCGCTAAGACTAGCAGAGATGTCAAATGGAGGGATGCATGTCAATTTTCGATGGAAAGCGAATGTTTCCTTGTCCCGTATGTATGCGCCCGCACGAGGTCAAGCCCACGAAAAAGGGCAAGCCATACATCACGTGCGATCCGTGTGGAATTCAGCTTTTCGTTCGCGGGCCAGCTGGGATCGCGGAGTTCAACCGTCTGATCGAGCAGGGCGAACGCGAAGGATTGGCGGCACGAATTCAGGAGATGGAACGACGCTACCGCCTGACCTGCCCTAACTGCGGGAACAAATTCTGGGCTGAACAGAGGCTCATAGAGACCAGCTCGTTCGATGGAAGCCTCAAAGGATTCCGATGCTCGCAGAAAGATTGCAGGGCCATCGTGCCCTGGGAGGGGAAACAATGAGAATCACCGTCATTGGCGCGCTCGAAATTGCCGCAATCGTGCTCGCAGCCGTGCTCTTGGTTTGGTATTTGCAGAAGCAACAGGAGCCCGGACCACAACCGGGGCAGTCTCAGGAACCGATTAATCCCGCATGAGGCAAACCTTGCCGACCGAAGAATCACAACTGGATTCCGTCAAAGGGAACTTAGCTCACGAAGGGCTTCTAACGATCCGCGAAGCTGCTCAATACCTCGCCGTCTCGGTTTCCACGCTTTACGGCTGGGTTTGGCAACGGCGCATCCCGTTCGTAAAGATTGGAAGGGCTTTGCGTTTTGATCAGAGTGACCTCGCAGCATTCATAGAAGCAAATAAGCATGTCCCTCGAAAAGAAATTTCGCCCTCAAGCAGCCGCGTGAATCCTTGCTACAATACTCGCGCGGCTGGCAAAGGGTAGAAAAGAGAGCCGCAGATGGGTATCTATAAAAGAGGCCGTGTTTGGTGGGTTGATTATTTCGACCAAAGCCGTGAGCGAATCCAAGAATCCTCGCGCAGCACCAACCGGCGTGATGCCGAATCGCTTTTGAACATCCGAAAGTCTGAAATTTTGCGGGGCGTTTTCAGACGGCCCGTAAAGATCGCTTTCGGTGAATTCGGCAAACGCTACATGGAGCACGCGAAGGTCAACAAACGTTCCTGGTTGCGAGATGAACAAATGCTTAAGCACTTAGAACAATTCTTTGGGAGCGAAAGGCAGCTTACCGAGATCACGTCGGCGGATATCGAAGGCTACAAAATGCACAGAAAAGCCTCGGTTTCCGGTTCGACGGTGAATCGGGAGATGGCTTTGTTCAAGCGAATGTTTAATCTGGCAATCGAATGGGACCTCTATCTGGGTTTGAATCCCTTTCGCAAGGTGAAATTCTTTCGAGAATTCAACACCGGGCTTCGGGTTCTGAGTCTGGAAGACGAAGAAAAGCTTCTCCGCAATGCAGCGCCGTACCTTCAGGATTTGATTCGATTCGCTCTGAATACGGGCTTGCGGGTTGGAGAAATCTTTTCGCTTTGCTGGAATAACGTGGATTTGGAGAAAAACATTCTGAATGTTTTTGCGCCCAAGACGCAAAAGATTCGCGCAGTCCCGATTAACGCAGATACGCGAAAGGTTTTGGAGTATTGGGCGTTAGGCAAGAGGAATGAAGTCGTTTTCTACAATCCCGAAACCGGCAAACCGTTTGTTGATTTGAAAGCGGGATTCAAACTTGCTTGCGAAAAGTCCGGGATCACGGGCGTGACGTGGCACACTCTGCGTCATACTTTTGCTTCCCGGCTCGTGGATCGAGGCGTGGATATCGTCACGGTGAAGGAATTGTTGGGACATTCGAGCATTACCGTGACGATGCGTTACACGCACACGAATCTCGATTCAAAGCGAGCGGCGGTCGAAAAGCTGCTACATAATGAGTGTGACAAAAGTGTGACAGTATGCACCAAAATGCAGCACACAAAGGGTCCGACTGTCACAAATCGGGTTGTAACCTTGAATGCAGCAAGGATTTAATTTTGGAGGGGTGGGTGAGTGGTTGAAACCGGCGGTCTTGAAAACCGTTAGACCTCAAAAGGGTCTCGTGGGTTCGAATCCCACCCCCTCCGCCAGCACAACAATGCGAGGGCGGAACCAATCCCGGGCGGATGCGGAAAACAAGGCCGAGGAGTTCGTTGCAAAAGATGTGGAGTTCGGCGTACACGGGCAACAATCAGGTCTCGACCACTGGCTTCAGCTACGACGCCCCTGGCAACGTGATGAAGGATGGCATCCGTAGCTACGTCTGGAATGGCGAGGGCCAAATCACAAAGGCGGATACAACCAACTACTCCTATGACGGCGACGGGCAACGAGTGGAGAAATCGGGTGGGATGATTTACTGGTACGGCGCGGGCGGCGAAGTGCTGGACGAAACCGACCTACAAGGGAATCTCAAGGACGAGTACGTATACTTCGGCGGGCAAGCGCGTCGCCGAGCGCGATGCGAGCGGCAACGTCTACTATTACGGCGAAGACCATCTGGGGTCGTCGCGGGTGATGGTGCAGGCGGGGCAGACGAGTCCGTGCTACGATGCCGACTTTCTGCCGTATGGGCAGGAAGTGGATTACACGAGCAGTTGCGGCTCGCACTTCAAATTCACCGGCAAAGAACGCGACTCTGAATCCGGCCTAAACAATTTCGGCGCGCGCTACTTCTTCTCCAACCTCGGACGCTTTATGAGTCCCGACTGGGCGGCACGGCCGACGGCGGTGCCGTACGCGGTTTTCGGTGACCCACAGTCCCTCAACCTGTACGGCTATGTCCGCAACAATCCAGAAACTCGGATGGATGCCAACGGTCACCATACCCACCTGAACGTTCGGCGCTTGCGCAATAGCTGGCGGAGGTATAGGCAAGGTATCCTATCGGTGAATATGGCACATATGTAAAGCGTTGTCCTGTAGAGAAACAGTTACCCCTATCTTGCAGGCAATCTCCATGCCATCCTTGCCGCTTACTTTTTCAAACTGACCCACTACCGCAAATCCTATGCGGTAGTTGTTGCCAGCGAAGTCGCTGGGCACCAACGTCCCTCTGGGGGAATGGGTCTTACGGATCGCTGAGTGTCTTTCTGCGGGGGTAGCGACTTCCACGAAAAATCGAAGACCCGACGAAAGTTTTGGACGTTGGCAGAGTAAATGCCGCAGATACTCAGATTATTTATCCAAATTTATCGCGGCCTATTGGAAAAAATGTACCGAGTAGCCGCAACTGCGCCGGCAATTTCGCCTTTCCTTCGCAAACTTTCAACTGCCCCTCTTGGGTCACTCAACAAGGCATCATTTGATGTTTACAAGCCGCCTGTCGAGATCCTTGGGGCTGCCGAATATGAGCGTGTGACAGTCAAGTGCGCAAGGGGCAAAATCAGGCGACTGTCACAAAATTGTCACACTAAACCGGCCGTTCAATCATTTTTTTCTTTCGATATGGGAACACAATGAGCAATTCTGTACAGCTTTTCTGGAGTTTCTATGGTCTAATAACGCCGTTGTAAAGGTCGCCGTCAGGCGGCCTCGGGACTCAACGCAGTACGCATGAAGGTTCACCTTATAAATCCGAGTCATGTTTCTTTTGGCACCGCCGTAATCACGCCGCGGTGGTTGTATGTGCTCGCCGCGGCAACGCCAGCCTCGTTTGGTGACCCCATCATTGTCGATGAAACACTTAATCCCGTGGATCCGGAGCGCATTCAAGCCGGCGACGTTGTGGGCATCGGCATTCACACCGGAAACGCCCTTCGCGGATATGAAATCGGTAAAATGGCGCGCGAACGCGGAGCCTATGTGGTCTTCGGCGGAATTCACGCCACGCTTTACTCCGAAGAAGCGGAGCGCCTTGGCGGCGCGCACGCCGTGGTCAAAGGCGATGGCGACGTTATTTGGGCAACCGCGTTAGCCGACTGCGCGAAGGGTGCCCCGAAGTCCATTTACTTG
>Ga0307374_10013703_pt1 | contig 11166 bp, 12 predicted proteins | sample OX3MG_FD_202532 | JGI IMG/M metagenome (GOLD analysis project Ga0307374, IMG submission 202532) | Soil microbial communities from Risofladan, Vaasa, Finland - OX-3 | ecosystem: Environmental > Terrestrial > Soil > Coastal area > Acid sulfate soil | place: Finland: Risofladan, Vaasa | collected... | reverse complement strand
TCGCGGCCAACGGGCGGCGCGTTCCCCATATCGGCTGGAACGAGGTGCGGTGGGAGCGCGACTCGCCACTGACGGCCGATCTGCCCGCCGGCGGCGCGCCCTTCTACCACGTGCACTCGCTCGTCGCCGACCCGAGCGAGTCGAGCGACGTCATCGGCACCGCTGAGTACGGCGAGCGGTTCGCGACGATCGTTGCGCGCGGCTCGGTCTACGGCACGCAGTTCCATCCCGAGAAGTCCTCGCGCGACGGCCTGACGCTGCTGGCTGGCTTCGTACGGCTGGCGCACACCCCCAGGACAAGTCCGGCGTACGCATGATCCTCCTGCCGGCGATCGACATCCTCGACGGCAAGGCAGTGCGGCTCGCGCGTGGAGACTTCTCCCAGCGCACCGACTACGACGCCGACCCACTCGACGCCGCCAAGCGCTGGGTCGACGACGGCGCGCGCGCGCTGCACGTAGTCGATCTCGACGGCGCCCGCACGGGCACGCCTGCCAACGTGAATCACATCGAGCGGATCGCGTCGGCGCTGAGCGTGCCGGTGCAGGCGGGCGGCGGCCTGCGAACGCTCGACGCGATCCGCGCGGTCGCGGATGCGGGTGCGACCCGCCTGATCCTCGGCACCGCCGCATTCCGCGACCCGGAGTTCCTCAAGGCGGCCGTGGCCGCCTACCCGGAGCAGGTCGTGGTCTCCGTCGACGCACGCGACGGCCAGGTGGCCGCCGCCGGTTGGACGGAGGTCACCAGACTGACCGTCGGCGAAGCACTGAGCCAGCTGCAGGCGCGCGGGGTGCGCCGCTTCGTCTACTCGAGCATCGAGCGCGACGGCATGCTGACCGGTCCCGATCTCGAGGGGGTGCGCGCGGTCGCGAGCGCGATCGAGGACAGCTTCGTCTACTCGGGAGGGATCGGCACGCTGTCCGATCTCGAGGCGCTCGCAGAGCTGCATCAAGCGAAGCTCGCCGGCGTGATCGTCGGCAAGGCGATCTACGAGCGACGCATCGACGTCGGGGCCGCACAGGCGATCCTGGACCGCTTCGCCGACTAGCCTCAAGCCTGGGATGCACTACAAGCGCGTGATCCCCTGCCTGGATGTCGATGGCGGCCGGGTCGTCAAGGGCGTCGGCTTCGTCGACCTGCGCGACGCCGGCGACCCCGTCGAGCTCGCGACCCGCTACGACATTGCGGGCGCCGACGAGCTCGTCTTCCTGGACATCACCGCAACCTCAGACAGGCGCGACACCGTCGTTGATCTTGCCAGGCGCAGCGCCGACGACGTCTTCATCCCGTTCACGATCGGAGGCGGCATCCGCTCGGTCGCCGACGCGCAGGCGGTACTCGACGCCGGCGCCGACAAGGTCTCCGTGAACTCGGCGGTGCTGGCGAGACCCGCCCTGATCGACGAGCTCGCTGCACAGTTCGGCGCTCAGTGCGTGGTCGTCGCGATCGACGCCAAGCGCGATGACAACGCCGGGAACTGGCAGGCCTATGTCGCCGGCGGCCGCACCCCGGCCGGCCGCGACGCCGTCGACTGGGCGCGGGAGGCCGTTGACCGCGGGGCCGGTGAGATCCTGCTGACGAGCATGGACAGGGACGGCTCTGAAGCCGGGTATGACCTCCCGCTGACCGCCGCTGTGGCCGAGACCGTCGGCGTGCCGGTGATCGCGTCTGGCGGCGCGGGCACGCTGGAGCACCTGGTGGAGGCGTTGAAGGCCGGGGCGGATGCGGTGCTCTGCGCCTCGATCTTCCACTACGGGCAGCACACCGTGGGCGAGGTCAAGCACCACCTCGCAGACGCCGGCATTGCCGTGCGCGAGGTGGCGCAGACCTAGGAACCTGTTCGGAGAGCCGCTAAGCGGCTTCTTCTACATAACCGGCCGCGGCGCAAGCATCGCAGTACGCGGCGGGAGGCACTCGGGGCTCATAACAGCCCGGACGGCAGCAGGTGGACGACCGCTTGGGCCGACCCCGGCCAATGCGGGCGGCGGCGGCGTCCTTCAGCTCTTCACGCATGCGGTCCAGTTCGGCCGCATGCATGGCACAGAAGCGGCGACCCTTGACGGCCGGCTCCTGGCAGTGACTTCCACTTCGACAACGCATAGACGGAGTACGTTATCATGCTCGTCCCGATCGCGCCTGACGACCGGGCTTCTGCGCGCCCTCAGAGGAGCTCATGACCGGGTCGATCAAGAGCCTCGTGTGGGCCACCGATATCGATGTTCTCGGGCGCGACCGAGTGCTCGAGCGCCGCGACGGCTACTGGGCGGTTCACTCGCCCACGAACCCGACGTTCTGGTGGGGCAACTTCCTGCTCTTTGACGAGTCGCCGGGTGCAGGGGATGGAGAACGCTGGGAGGCGCTGTTCGAGGCCGAGTACTCGGCTCGCAGCGAGGTGACGCACCGCACGTTCGCATGGGATCGCACCGACGGTGAGGCCGGCGAAGCCGAGCGCGAGTTCGTAGAGCGCGGCTACGAGCTCGAATGGACGGCCGGGCTGATCGCCGCACCGGAACGAATCGTTACACACGCGCGCGCCAACACCGACGTCACGGTGCGGGCGCTCGACCCGCGGCCCGGCGCCGAAGCGGATCTCTGGGACCAGGTACTCCGGCGGCAGATGTCGCAGGCGCCTGAGGGCGCCGACGACGACTATCACCTGACCTTTCTGCGGCGCCGCCAAGCGGAGCTGCGAAGCCTGTTCGAGGACGGTCGCGGCGCGTGGTACGCGGCCCTGCTGGGAGACGAGATCGTCGGCTCACTCGGCATCGTCGTGACCGGCGCACGCGCGCGCTACCAGGACGTCCACACAGCCGAGTCGCATCGGGGTCGGGGGATAGCGACTCGGCTGGTCGCCGACGCCGCGGCGGATGCCGCCTCCCGCCACCCAATCGACCACTTCGTGATGGCTGCCGACCCGGCTTACCACGCGATCGGAATCTACGAGTCCGTCGGCTTCGAGCGACGCGAGCTCGTCGTCGGCGCGATGCGCAAACCGGCTGACGGCTGAAGTCGCTCCGCGTCGCTTACTTCTTGCGCGGTACGAACTTGTAGAGCGTGTACTTGCCCATCAGGAACAGCGCGTTTCTGTCTGCCACCACAGTTGTGTAGGAGCCGTCCGGGAAGGAGAAGACCTGCGCGCCGGTGCGGGCGTCGAATCCGTAGCTGCCGGGCGAATAGACCGTCGAGACGTAGACGGTGTTGTTGACCACCGTGGCCGATCCTGAGATATCGCCAACGTTGGCGGTCCACTCGGTGGCGCCGGTGCTGGCGCTGAGCGCGAAGAGGCCGCCGCCATAGGATCCGATGTAGACGGTTGGGCCCAGACCGGGAGTGTCCGCGACTGCAGGCCCCGAATAGACGTATCTGCCGAGGCCGCGGCTCCAGGCGATCGCGCCGTTGCCGAGATCGAACGCATAGGCATCGCCGTCGTTGTTGCCGACGTAGACATGCCCGTAGGCGATCGCAGGCGTCGAGTAGAACTCACCGCCCGGGCTGGCGGACCAAACCTCCTTGCCGCTCTTGGCGTTGACCGCGTAAAAGCTTCCGCCGTAGGTGCCGAAGAACAGGTCGCCGTCGTGGTAGGCGGCGCCGGCCTTGATCGAGCCGTCGGTGCCGAAAGACCAGTTTTCGTGGCCCGTCTTGATGTTCAGCGAGTACTCGGTGCCCCCCTGATCGCCGAAGTAGACCGAGTTGCCGACGACCATCGGGGAGGACTCGGTGCCGCTCGACACCGGGAACCTCCACAGGGTCTTGCCGCTCCTCATGGAGACTGCCGCCAGCTCACCGCCGACGGCCCCGATCGTGCTGCCCGTCAGTGACAGGACCGAGACGAATAGCTCCTTGTGCGCCACGTCGAGTGCCGGGCTCGACGCCGACAGGCCGCACCCCTTGCACGTGCCCATGTGCCGCTTCCAGATCTGCTTGCCGGTCTTGATGTTGATCCGCTTCACAGTGGCGCCGTCGTCGAGCAGATAGAGGTTGTTGCCCCAGATCGTCGCCGGGAACTCGAGCAGCGCGTTGCCGCCAAACTTCCAGGCGAGCTTGAACGGCGCGTGCAGCGAACGGATCGCCGTGAAGTCGCGTGTGCGGGTCGCCTTGTTGCCGTAGAACGGCACCGTGAAGTTGTTGACCCTGTGCTTGGGCGGCGTTGGGGTGGTGGCAGTGGTGGTCGTGGGCGTCTTCGCCGCCGTCGTGGTGGTCGGAACCAATGCAGCCTTTTTCGGTGTCTTACCGCCGGCCACGATAGCGATCACGGCTACTGCTGCCGCGACGACAACGAGCACGCCGACCACGATCCACAGCTTGCGATTTGACCTGGGGAAGCGCATCCGCAAGCAGGGTAGACACGACCTCGTCAGTCTTGGTTGACCGCCGGGATCACCCGCGGCACCGCCCTACTTCTTGGGCACGAACTTGTAGATCACGTACTTGCCCATCAGGAAGATCGCGTCGGGCGTCGCGACCACGGGCGTGTAGGAGCCGTCCGGGTAGAACCAGACCTTCTTGCCGGTCTTCGCGTTCAACCCGTAGCTGCCCTTGCTGTAGACGGTCGAGAAGTACACGGTGTTGTTGATCACGGTCGCGGATCCCGAGATCGCATCGCCGGCGGGGTAGCTCCACTCGGTCGCGCCGGTCTTGGCGTTGAGCGCGTAGAGAGACCCGCTGTGACCCTCGTAGGAGCCGATGAACACGGTACGGCCGAGGCCGGGGATGTCCGCCACCGCCGGGCCGGAGTACGCGTAGTTGCCGATAACACGCGTCCAGGCCGGAGTGCCGTTGGAGGCCACATACGAGTACGCGGCGCCGTTGTTGTTGCCCACGTAGACGCGACCGTACGCGATCGCCGGCGTCGAGTAGAACTCACCGCCGGGGCTCTGCTTCCACACCTGCTTGCCGGTCTTGGCGTTCAGGGCATAGAAGCTGCCGCCGTAGGTGCCGAAGTAGATGTTTCCGTCAAAATAGTCGGCGCCGGCCTTGATCGCCCCGTCGGTTGCGACAGACCAGTTCTCATGCCCGGTCTTGATGTTCAGCGAGTACTCGGTGCCGCCCTGATCGCCGAAGTAAACGGAGTTGCCGACAACGATCGGGGAGGACTCGGTGCCGCTCGGCACTGGGTACTTCCACAGGATCTTGCCGCTCTTCATCGACAGCGCCGCGAACTCGCCGCCTCTGGCGTTGATCACGGCGCTGGTCGTCGAGAGGACGGGAACGAACAACTGGTGCGTTCTGGGGTCGAGTGTCGGCGTGGCCGCCGACTGCTTGCCCACATGCGTCAGCCAGACCAGCTTGTGCGAATTGACGTTGACCTTCTTGGCCGTGGCGCCGTCGTCGAGGAAGTAGAGGGCGGCGCCATGGATCGACGCCGGGAACTCGAGAAGCGCATTGCCGCCGAACGACCACGCCTTACGGAACGGCGGGTTCAGGTTTTGATCACCCGTGAAGTCGCGTATGCGTGTGGCGGTGTAGCCGTAGATCGGCCACGTGAACGCCACGTGCTTGGTCCGGGTCTTGGTGGTCGGCGTCGTAGCGACGAACGGTGCATTCGGGTTCAACGTGTTCTTCGGCTTTCCGAGCTCGTATATCGCGACCCCCGCCACGACCACGGCAAGGAGAACCGACGCCGCCGCAAAAAGCCACATCTTGCGGTTGGAGCTGGGCAGCCTGAGGAAGCGCATCGGTCAAGCAGGGTAGCCATCGGCGAAGATGGACGCGTGCAGAGCCGGACTGAGACCGAGCTGTTCGACCGCGTTCGGACGCTGACGCCCGTCGCGACGATCCTCGAAGAGGCCGCGGATCTAGGCGGTGGCGGCGTCTATCTCGTGGGCGGGATGCTCCGTGACCTCATTCTCGGACGCCGGTTTCTAGATGTTGACCTCGCGGTCGACGGCGACGCGCTGAAGTTGGCGTGCGCGATCGGTGTGCCCGAGGGCACCGAGTCGCGGTTCGGCACGCTGCGGGTTGCCCGGGACGGGGTGCGTTACGACCTGGCGCGCACGCGCGCCGAGCGTTACTCCCATCCCGGAGCGCTGCCGGAGGTTGAGCCCGCACGGATCGACGACGACCTCACCCGCCGCGACTTCACGGTGAACGCGCTCGCGCTCGGACTCACCGGCCCGCAGGCCGGTGAGCTGATCGCCGTGGACAACGCACACGAGGACCTCGCCGCCCGGCGCCTGGTGGTCCTGCACGACCGCAGCTTCGAGGACGACCCGACGCGACTGCTGCGCCTTGCCCGCTACTCGGCGCGACTCGGCTTCGACGTCTCCCCCCACACACGTGCCCTCGCGGACCAGGCGATCCGCAATGCCGCGCTCGACACGATCAGCGGCACCCGTATCGGCAACGAGCTGCGCCTACTCGCGTCCGAGCCCGACCCCGTCGCCGCCTTCGAGATGGTGGCCGCACTGGGGCTCAGGTGGGCGATCGCCGGAAAGCTGGCCCGGGCCGCGCTCGCAGCAGTGCCTCCAGACGGCCGCCGCGACCTTGTCACCCTCGCCTGCGTGTTCACGCTCCAGCACCGACCGAAAGCCCAGCTTGCGACGGAGCTCGACCGCCTCGGCTTCACCGCCCCCGATCGCGACGCGATCGTCGAGGCCGTCACGGAAGCTCCGGCTCTGGCGAAGCGCTTGGCCAACACCACCTCCGCCGCGGAAATCGCCCGCGCTGTGGGCACGTCAGGGATCGAGACGGTGGCCCTCGCGTCAGCCCAGGGTTCACCGTCTCAATCGCTGACGTGGCTGCAGGATCTACGCCACCTTCGCCTGAAGATCACTGGCGACGACATCAAAGCCAACGGCATCCCAGAGGGACCACGAATCGGCCTGGCGCTGCAGGCAGCGAACGACGCCCTGATGGACGGCGTCGCACCGGACCGCGACGCACAGCTCCGGGTCGCCCTGAAGGCGGCCGGGTAGCCTCGGGCGGATGCTGTCGGCCCCCTTCTACGAGCTCGACGGTCAGATCGCCGTCGACCTCCCAGGCGCCCGGGCGGTGTTCACGACGAGCTCATGGGGTGACCTGCGCGAGACCTGGCTCGAGGTAGCCGAGCGCCTGACCGCCCGCATCGTGAAGGCCCGGCAGGTGCACGGCGCCAGGGTCATCACGATCGTGGAGGCACGGGACAGCCTGAGCGTCGACACCGACGCCGATGGGATCGCAACCGCAACTGAAGGGTTGGCGCCGACGATTCTCGCCGCCGATTGCGTTCCGATCGTGGTGGCGGCACCGAGTGCTGTCGCGACCCTGCATGCCGGCTGGCGGGGGCTCGAGGCCGGCGTGATCGCCAACGGTGTCGCCGCGATCGGTGCGCTCGTCGGTGACGCGCAGCTGACGGCCGCGGTCGGTCCGGCCGCGGGAGCCTGCTGCTATCGGGTCGGCTCCGAGATGCATGAGCGCTTTCCCGGCTTCGGCGCCGGCCCGAACCTGGACCTGAAGGCGATCGCTCGCGCCCAGCTCGTCGAAGCCGGCGTCGCCACGGTCCACGACACCGGCATTTGCACCATCTGCTCGAATCCGGCGCTGTTCTTCTCATACCGCCGCGACGGCGCGAGCACCGGCCGTCAGGGGGCGATCGCGTGGTTGACCTGATCCGCGGGCTCACCGCCGACGGTGTGCGGGCAAACCTCGCTGTGGTCCGCGAGCGCCTCGCGCAAGCGGGCCGCAAGCCGGGGGAGGTCCAGATCCTCGCGGCGGTGAAATACCTGCCCAGCGAGGAGCTCGACGCACTCGCCGCGGGCGGGATCAAGCTGGTCGGCGAGAACCGCGCGCAGGATCTGATCGCCAAGGCCGCCTCCCACCCGGGCTTCACCTGGGACTTCATCGGCTCCTTGCAGAGCCGCAAGGTGGCCATGCTGCTGCCACATGTCCGCTATATCCATTCGGTTGCCACCGACTCGGCCTTGGCCCAGCTCGCTAAGCACGGCGGCGAGGCAACGCGCATCCTGGTCGAGGTCAACATCGCCGGCGACCCGGGCAAGGCGGGGGTCGCACCGACCGAGCTGCCGGGGTTCCTCGAGCGGTGTGCAGTACCGGTCGTGGGCCTGATGACGATGCCGCCGCTCGCTGCCGAGCCGGAGGCGAGCCGGCGCCACTTCGCCGCCCTGCGCGAGCTTGCCGAGACCCACGCGCTGCGCGAGCTGTCGATGGGCACCAGCCAGGATTACGCGGTCGCCGCGGAGGAGGGCGCGACGATCATTCGGCTCGGATCGCTCCTTTACCGTCCGAGCACGGCATAATCGGAACTAGCAGGGAATTCAGACGGAAACCCGAACCTCCCACCGATATGGCTTTTCGCGACACATGGCATCGAACGCTCGTCTACTTCGGCCTCGCCGAGGACGAGGCCTATGACGACGACTTCGAGCCCTATTCGGAACCGGAGGTCCAGATGCAGGACAGCTATCGGGATCGCCCGACGGTGCGTCGACTCGACACGCGTCAGCGCCGCCGGCGCGATGAGTTCGACGACATCTTCAGCGACGATGACGACCGTCACACCACGGTCCTGCGCCCGGTTTCGAGCCGACCAAACGGCCGTGGCAACACCGGTGACGTCCGCGTCCACTTCGTAGCGCCGAAGAACTTCAACGACGCCCAGGACGTAGCCGACAAGTTCAAGGACACGATCCCGGTGATCCTGAACCTCCAGGGCGCCGACTCCGACCTTTCCAAGCGCCTGATCGACTTCGCGAGCGGCCTCACCTACGCGCTCGACGGCGGCATGCAGCGGATCGCCGACAAGGTGTTCCTGCTGACGCCACAGAACGTCGAGGTCTCGGCCGAGGAACGCGCACGGCTGATCGAGAAGGGCTTCTTCAACCAGTCCTGACGTTCGGCTGGGCCCGCGCGCCCGCTGGCGCGGCGGGCCGCTCGTGCTGGCCAGCGGGCCAGCACGACCACGGTACGCTCACTTCATGAAGATCGGCCTGATCGGTTCAGGGAACATGGCGCGCGCGATGGCGCGCGGCTGGGGTGAGCCCGTGCTCTGCACCGACAGCGGCTCGGGCAGCGCGCAGGCGCTCGTCGACGAGTTGGGCGGAGAGCGCGTGGCATCCAACCGGGAGCTGGCCGAGCGCGTCGATCTTGTGGTGCTCTGCCACAAGCCCTACCAGCTGGATTCTGTTGCCGAGGAGATCGGCGATGCCGCCAAGGTCGTAGCCAGTGTCCTCGGCGGCACCGACACGCGAACCCTGCAGGCTCGGTACAGCGGCGCTCAGGTGTTCTCGCTGATCCCCAACACGCCGGTCGAGGTTCGCCAGGGCATAGTCGTGTACGGAGTGCCAGACGAGCGTGTCTTCCCGGTGGACGCGGTGCTGGAGGCCCAGGTCCTCGAGCTCTTCGGGCGCCTGGGTCGCGTCGTGACAGTTCCTGAGCGACTGCTGAGCCCGGCGGCGGCGATCTCAAGCGTCGGGCCGGCCTACCAGGCGCTGCTCGCCGAGGCCCAGATCGATGCAGCGGTGCGCCAGGGTCTCGGCGCTCAGCTCGCGGCTGAGCTGATGACGGCGACGATGACCGGTTCCGCCGCTCTGATCGAGGCGAAGGGCTACGACACGCTGACGGTCAGGCGCGAGGTCACCTCGCCGGGAGGGTCGACCGCTCGCGGACTCGACGCGCTCGAGCGCGCCGGCATCCGCAGCGCCTTCCAGGACGCGGCCGATGCGGTCGTAAACCCGCCCAAGAAGGTATGAGCGTGCTGATCACCGCCGTTAGCCGGCTCGACATCGGCAATTACGTCGGTGACCTGTTCAGCGTCTACATCGCGCTGCTCCTGATCTACCTCATCGCCAACCTTGTGCTCTCGTTCGGGGCGCGTCCGGCGTATTCGCGGACGCTCGACGCCGTGCTCGGCTTCCTACGCGAGGTGAGCGAGCCTTTCCTGGGGATCTTCCGGCGTTTCCTCCCGTCGATGGGCGGCATCGACCTCAGCCCGATCCTGGCGTTGATCGTGCTGTACGTGGTCCGCGCGATCGTCGTGAACCTCATCAGTGGCTGACGCCGCCCGGCGCCGAGCGCTGTTGCGCGCCGCTGTCGTCTTCGCAATCGTCGTCGGACTCGACCAGCTGACCAAACACACGCTCGGCACATGGATCCGTCCGGGCCAGGTTCGGCACGTGATTCCAGGGCTCAAACTCGTCTACGAACGCAACACCGGCGTCGCGTTCAGCTTCCTGGCGGGGACCGGCGCGCTCGTGTACGTGGTCACCGGGGTCGCGCTGGTCGGGCTAGTCAGCTTCATGCTGATGCGCCCGGGGCGCAGGCTGCTGTGGCTACCGACCGGGATGCTCGTCGGCGGCGCGGTGGGCAACCTGATCGACCGGGTCGCGCGTGGCTCGGTGATCGACTTCATCAAGCTGCCGCATTGGCCGGCGTTCAACGTCGCCGACATGGCGATCACCTTCGGTGTGGTCATCCTTGTGTTCGTGATCGAGCGGGGTTCCAGAGATGGCTGAGATCGAATGGGAGGGCACCGTCGGCGACGACGCCGCCGGTCAGCGCCTGGATCAGTTCCTGGCGGAGCCGCTGGGCTCGCGGGCGCGTGCGGCGCGGCTGATCGGGGCCGGACTCGTGCGGCTCGACGGCCGCACGGTCCAGAAGCGGCGGCTCGTGAACGTCGGCGAGCAGGTGGTGGTGACCGCCGAGACGCTGGGGCAGATGCCGGAATCCGATCCCGCCCACCCGTCATCTGCAGACTTCACGGTGGCATACGAGGACGACGCGCTGATCGTCGTCGACAAGCCGGCCGGGGTGGTCGTACATCCGGCGCGCGGGCACGAGGGCGGGACGCTCGCGCAGGCGCTTGCGGGCCGCGCCGCCGGCGGTGAGGACCCATACCGCGCCGGGATCGTGCACCGCCTCGACCGTGACACGTCGGGGCTGCTGGTGATCGCCAAGAGCGATGCCGTGCACCGTGCGCTCAAAGACCTGTTGCAGGCACGGCTGCTGAGCCGGGAGTACCTGACGCTGGTCGACGGCATCCCGCCGGCGCACTCGGGAACGATCGACGCGCCGATCGGCCGCGACCGCCGCGAGCGACTTCTGCATTCGATCGACACGGACGCCCCGCGCGAGGCGCGCACCCACTTCGAGCTGCTCGAGCCGTTGCGACACGAGGCATTGCTCCGGGTCTCGCTCGAGACCGGGCGGACCCATCAGATCCGCGTGCACATG
>Ga0307374_10013702_pt1 | contig 11166 bp, 9 predicted proteins | sample OX3MG_FD_202532 | JGI IMG/M metagenome (GOLD analysis project Ga0307374, IMG submission 202532) | Soil microbial communities from Risofladan, Vaasa, Finland - OX-3 | ecosystem: Environmental > Terrestrial > Soil > Coastal area > Acid sulfate soil | place: Finland: Risofladan, Vaasa | collected... | reverse complement strand
CAAGCCGATCCGCGCTCGTCAGGAGGTCGCCGATCAACGAGAGCGGCGAGACGGACGGCCAGAGGAGGTCGAGGAGATCCTTGAATTCCTCGGTTGACGCGAGCTCCCGCTCGAACCACGACTCGTCAGCCTCGAATCGCCCGGACCGGCGGAGCTGGTGACGCGCCGCGCCCACCAGCCGGGCACGCAGCGCGAGGCGACCGGACTTGTACGGTGCTCGGGTCGAAGCGATGGCGTCGCGGAGCACGTTCACGGTGTCGGCTTCCAACGTGCAGCGTGTGAACCGTGCCTTGAGTGTCACGGCGTCCTCGAACGGGGCGCGGCGTTGCTCGAGAGCGCGGGCGATGACTTCAGCCATCCGGGGATCGCCCTTCAGGTGTTGGACCTCGGATGCGTCTTCGGCCCGGACCTTCACCCGGGGTGCGATGTCGAGGAGGGTCGTCTGCATGACGGCCTCTTCGCCCAGCGAAGGAAGGACCTGAGCGATGTAGCGAAGAAATGCTCGACTGGGCCCGAGCACCAGGACGCCTTCTTGTGCGAGGGAAGGATGGTTGTAGAGCAGGAAGGCGGCACGGTGTAGCCCGACGGCCGTTTTGCCGGTGCCAGGGCCTCCTTGCACCGCAATCAACCGGTCCATAGGCGCGCGGATGATGTCGTCCTGCTCCACCTGAATGGTGGCGACAATGTCGAGCATCTCTCCGGTTCGAGCTCGTTCCAACTCCGCTAGGAGGGCGTCCCCACCTCTCAGGCGGGTACCGGACGTGTCACCCTCCCTTCGGCTGAAGAGATCATCGGCGACTGCAACCACCCGCTGACGGTCGACCATGACCTGGCGGCGCCGTCGCAGCCCGAGCGCATTCTCCATGCGTGCCTGATAGAAGGGCGTTGCGACGGGAGCGCGCCAGTCAATGACCACCGGGTCGCCCCTCGTGTCCTCGACATGACGCCGGCCGATGTGCCACGTGTGGCCCAACTCCTCGTCAATACGACCGAACAGGAGCGGACGAGCACTCTCGGCCAGGACCGCCACTCGGTGGATCAGCGCAGCCTGGTAGTCGAGATCGGGTTGCCCGGCCTCGCGAAGCTCCTTCAGGAGGGCCTCCGCCCGCCGCCGCATGGCGGCCAGGGACGCGTGCGCATGATCCAGGTGGTCTTGCTCTGTCCGGAGTTCTGGATCCTCATCGGTGACTGGCCCGATCGTCATGACCAGGCCCGGGTGCACCGTGAACTCACCGGCTTTGCGTCACCGTCGGCACAGCCTGTGCTCTGCGAGTGAATTGCACCAACACATCGGGGGAAATACTGATGAGCAGACGCGCAAAAAACCCCGAACACATCGGGAACATACCAAGAAATCCGACCCCTCCGCAATGCCTCAGCCTGCGGATTCACCTTCTCCACCGCACTTGCTTTGAACGTTGTTCAAAGGGGAGTTAGCAGTTGTCATTGTAGTGAAAGCGCGACGAATTGCAAGTCTTTTCGTCAACGTCATTTCGCTCTTTCGGCGTCGGCAGATTCGTCAGCGCGACGGTGGGCCGTGCAACGGCGAATCACAAGCGGAGCAGCGCGTTGGCACCGGACCAAGGGCGGCGGCGAAGACCGAAGCGACATCATGCGAGTAACTGACTGCGGCCTCGCTGCCGAGTTGCACCACCGACATCAGCATGGACAGCATCAGCGCGACGATCCCGTTACCGATGCCGTCCGGATTGAGATCAGGTCGTACCGTTCCCGCCAGCTGCTCGGCGCGGATCCGTTCGGCGCAGGCCTTGCGGACCTCGTTGAGGGCAGGGATGTCGAGCACCCGGACAGTCACTTCTGGCTCCAGGCCTGCCAGCAAGCGGCGGGCCAGAGGATGACGCTCAACCGCCTGGACGAGAGTGAAGATGAGCGTTTGCTGCCAGCTCGAGATGTCGGGGTCCCCGATGACGCTGGAGAGGCCTTCCTCAATGACACCGGCTGCGTCCTCATCCACTGCGGCAAAGAACAGAGCCTCCTTGCTCGGGAAGTAGGCGTAGGCCACTGAGCCTCCGACGGAAGCGTCGCGGGCGATGTCCGCCACGGAGGTGGACCGGTAGCCGTCCCGCCCAAAACGGGTGATGGCTGCTCCGAGGATGGCTCGCCGGGTGGCGGCACCTTTCGTCTCGGAGTGCTGTTCCACCGGGGCTGACATGGACGTCAGCCTATCAGAAAAAAAGGATTTGAGATAATCACTGAAATAATCTATTCTTCAGAGACCGGAGCCGAGGAGGCGCACTGATGACGCTCACCCAGACCAGCAATCCAGATCGGAAGGTCCCTACCCGGCGGATGACCTTTGAGGAATCGCTGCGAGACCTGCCGACCCACTTCGCCGAGAACGGCGATCTGATCGGGAGCCACCTGACCAGCGCCCTCTCGGCGGTGTTCCCCGACGGCGAGGATTTCTTCGTCCGTTCGGTTCGGCACTACCGCGACCAGATCACTGATCCCGACCTGAAGCGACAGGTGTCAGGCTTCATCGGCCAGGAGGCGACGCACGGAAGGGAGCACCGTGTGTTCAACGATCGCCTCGACGCCCTTGGTTACCCCACGAAGAAGTTCGAGAAGCTCACGAAGATCGGCCTCCAGCTCCGTGAGCGGGTGGCACCTCCCATCGCCAACCTCGCGGCAACGGCGGCCCTTGAGCACTTCACCGCGACCCTGGCGGAGCTCGTCCTCAGCAGCGACGAAATACAGCGTGAGTTCGGACACGAGGCGGTCCGGGATCTCTTCGTCTGGCACGCGCTGGAAGAGTCAGAACACAAGGCCGTTGCCTTCGACGTCTACAAGGCTGTGGGCGGCAGCGAGCGGCTCCGTGTGTGGACGATGAAAGTACTCCGATTCGGGTTCATCGTCGGGATGACGCTGCAGGTCACCATCTCAATGCTCGGTGACCGGGCAACCTACAAGCGGGGGAACCTGCGGAAGAGCGTGCGCACCTTCAGGGCGTCTCCCCTGGCGAACCCTGAGGTCTGGGCGCAACTCAAGGACTACGACCGTCCCGACTTTCACCCCGACGACTCGGACACGACCGCGTTGGTGGAAGAGTGGCGCGCCAAACTCTTCGGCGACGAAGGGACCCTGAACGACAAGCTCGTGAAGAGCGCAGCGTGACCGAGCCGTCGCAGGTCCGCGAACATGTCGATGTCCTCGTCATCGGCGCTGGCCTGTCCGGCATCGGTGCCGCCCACTACCTCCAGACCGAGTGCCCGTGGGCGAGCTACGCCATTCTCGAAGCCCGTGACGAAATCGGTGGGACCTGGGATCTCTTCCGCTACCCGGGCATTCGATCCGACTCCGACATGTTCACGCTCGGGTACTCGTTCCGTCCATGGGACGGTGAGAAGGCCATTGCGGACGGGGCCTCAATACTGCAGTACATCCGGGACACCGCGTCTGAAGCAGGAATAGACGCCAACATCCGATTCAAGCACCGCATTGTTGCTGCAGACTGGTCGACGCACGATGCGCGCTGGAACGTGACCGCGGAGCGAACGGACACCGGTCAACAGGTCCTCTTGACAGCCGGCTTCGTCTTCTCGTGCACCGGGTACTACCGCTACGACCACGGGTATCTCCCGGATTTCGCTGGGATGGACAGCTTCAAGGGCACCATCATCCATCCACAGTTGTGGCCCGAGGATTTCGATTTCACCGACAAGAACGTCATCGTGATCGGAAGTGGCGCGACTGCGGTCACGCTCATCCCCTCCCTGGCAGCGAAGGCGGGGCATGTCACCATGCTGCAGCGTTCCCCGACCTACATCGCCACCCTTCCGGCGAAGAGTCCGTTGGTCCGACTGCTCCGGCGGGTATTGCCCGAACGGGTCTCGGGTCGAGCCATCCGCTGGGCGATGGCCCTCGGTACGCAAGCGTTCTACCAGTTCAGCCGCCGGCGACCGCAGGCAGTGAAGCGGTTCCTGCTGAGCGGGCTGAAGCGACAGCTCCCGGCCGGCTACGACATCGGGACCCACTTCACGCCCCGCTACAACCCCTGGGACCAGCGCATGTGCCTCGTCCCAGATGGGGACCTGTTCAAGGCGATCTCAGACGGATCAGCATCGGTCGTCACTGACCAGATCGAGACCTTCACTGAAGAGGGTCTGCGACTCCAGTCGGGCACCGAGTTGACTGCCGACGTCATCGTCACGGCGACGGGCTTGGAGCTTCTGTTCCTAGGTGGCATCGATCTGACCGTGGACGGCGAGAAGGTCGACGTCGCGAGCCGGCTGACCTACAAGGGAATGATGATCGAAGGTGTGCCGAACCTCGCTCTCGCCATCGGCTACACCAACGCCTCGTGGACGCTCAAGTGTGACCTCACATGCGACTACGTGTGCCGGCTTCTCAACCACATGAGGGATACCGGCCAGCGTCAGTGTGCGGCGCGCACCCTGGGCGCCACCGTCACCAACGAACCGCTCCTCGGACTGCAGTCGGGATACATCCAGCGTTCAGCCCATCTGCTGCCGCGACAGGGGGCGGCCTTCCCGTGGCGCGTTCACCAGAGCTACCTCCGTGACTACCGGGCCCTCAAGATGACCGGCGTCGAAGACGATTTCATGCAGTTCTCCAACTCCGCGCCGGGCGCCGAAGCACCGGTCGCCGTCGCCTCGTAAAGGAGCGAAACCATGAAGGACTTCAACGGTCGCGTCGCCGCCATCAGCGGGGCCGGTTCGGGAATCGGGAGGGCGTTGGCCATCGAACTAGCGAACGGCGGTGCTCACCTCGCCCTGGGCGACATTGATGAAGCCGGTTTGGCCGAGACGGTCTCGCTTTGCGAAGGCGCTGGAGTCAAGGTGACCTCGCAGCGACTCGATGTTGCGCAACGGGATGCGGTGTATGCCTGGGCCGATGCCGTGGTCGCCGACCACGGAAAGGTCAATCTCGTCATCAACAATGCAGGAGTGGCACTGGGATCGACCGTAGAGTCGATGTCGTACGAAGACTTCGAATGGCTGATGGGCATCAACTTCTGGGGAGTGGTGTACGGCACCAAGGCTTTCCTCCCTCACCTCAAAGCATCTGGAGAAGGACACATCGTCAACATCTCGAGCGTGTTCGGGCTCATCAGCGTGCCCTCCCAGTCCGCGTACAACGCGGCGAAGTTCGCCGTACGGGGGTTCACCGACGCGCTGCGCATGGAGCTGGAGATAGAGAGGTCGCACGTCTCGTGCACGACCATCCATCCCGGGGGTATCAAGACCAACATCGCCCGCAACGCACGCATGGATCAGAGCGTTGTGGCCCTGGCCGGGGATGCGGAGAAGGCCCGCAAGGAGTTCGACAAAGTGGCGCTGACCAGTCCAGCCAAGGCTGCCCGGCAGATCCTGGCCGCGGTACGGGCGGACCGCCGACGGGCGCTGATCGGACCTGACGGCAAGCTGATCGACCTCATCTCACGGCTACCCAGTGGGTTCTATCAGCGAGTGTTGGTGTGGGGGGCTCGCCGGCGTCGGTGATCGGCGGGCACAATTCCTCGAGCTGGGTGAAGGAGACGACGTGACTGAACTGGCGACGTATCGGTTGGACGGGCGTATCGCGACCGTCACGATGGACGACGGCAAGGTCAACGTCTTCTCGACGGCCATGCTGCAGGATGTCCACGCAGCATTCGACAAAGCGCAAAAGGACGAGGCCGTTGTCGTACTCACTGGCCGGGAGAACTACTTCTCCGCAGGCTTCGATCTGAACACCTTTGCTGAAGGCACTCAGGCAGAAGTGCTTGATCTTCTCACTCTCGGCGCAACCCTGGCCGAAAGGATCCTGTCGTTCCCCACACCCGTCGTCGTTGCTTGCTCCGGACACGCCTATCCCGCTGGGGCCTTTCTCCTGCTGTCGGCTGACATGCGGATCGGAACGGAGGGGCCATACCGGATCGGTCTCAACGAAGTGAAGATCGGGCTTACGGTTCCGTGGTTCGCCATTGAGCTGGCGCGCCACCGCCTCCACCCGGCCTATTTCGACCGGACCGTGGTCAACGCCACGATGTACAGCCCGAGCGAAGCCATCCTTCCGGGCTTCCTCGACAAGGTGGTTCCCATGAGCCAACTACGGGAAGCGAGCGTCGCGGCGGCCCAAGAGCTGTCGGAGCTCAACCTGCAGGCCCATTCAGCGACGAAATTCAGGGCCAGGGCCAACGCCCTCGCAGCCCTCCGCAACGCCATCGAACGCGAGCTCGCCCCAGGATCCACAACGAAGGACCATTGACAATCACCTGCTGAGCAACCACACTCGGATGGCTGGAAGCGTTCCGGCCATCGTTGAAGTGGGAGGTGAAGCCTTGTTGGTGACAGAAGTCATCAGGGCGCGCCTCAGTTCGTCCGCTCACTCCTAGAGCCCCACCCGACAGCAATCGGTACCGGGCTGCGGATCGGCGTCTGTGTCGCGTCATCCATCCATTCCTGAAGGAACATGAATGATCGCAAGTTTTCTTGGCGCGCGTGCATGCGCCGTTGTACCTCGACATGTGGAGGCCAACCATGGCCTTTCCTAACCCTCATGAAGTGCACCTGCACGGCTCCTCGGCCCGGAGTGCGCCAGACCCCTTCGCCCTGAGGGTGTTGGGTGCGGACACTGCTCGGTTGGACGAGCTGTCAGCAGCGTTGGCCGACGCGCCCGTAGGAACAGTCGTCGGCCGCGTGGCCCGCGTGGACCGGGGTCGGTTCCAATTGATGACTGCCGTTGAGACACTGTCCGTATCGACATCGGGAGTGTCGCCGGTCGCCGTTGGTGACTGGTGCCAGGTGGTCGCGATACCTGACCATCATGGCCAGCCTGGAGCACTTGAGCTCATCCGGGTGTTCTCTCGAAGATCAGAACTGGTCCGACAGGCGTCGGGAAAGCGGACCGAGCTGCAGGCTTTGGCGACCAACATCGACACGGTCATGATCCTGGTACCGCTCGACCGTCGGATCTCACCGCAACAGGTAGAGCGCTTCCTCGCCTTGGCCTTGGATAGCGGTGCCACACCGGTCCTGATCCTCACCAAGGTCGACCTCGTCACCCACGACGTGGCCTCCACGGCGGTCAACATGGTGAAGACCGTCACACTCGACCTGCCCGTTCTCACCAGTTCGGTCGTTGCAGACGGTGGCATGGACCAGGTGGCAAAGATGGTGACTCGTGGACAGACGGTCGCGCTGCTCGGGACATCGGGATCGGGAAAGTCCTCCATGGTGAACGCGTTCATGGGTGCGCCCACGGTGGCAACTGGGGCAGTCCGTGAGTCCGACGCCAAGGGCCGCCACACGACAACCTGGAGGGAGCTCCTGGTAACCCCGGGCGGCGCCGTACTCATCGACACGCCGGGACTGCGCGAGCTCGGCATGTGGATCACCGATGAAGGCATAGACGCCGCCTTCTCCGACGTCACCGACCTTGAGCCGCATTGCCGATTCAACGACTGCTCGCACCTGAGCGAACCGGGCTGCGCCGTCCTCTCCGCCATCGCGACCGGCGCGCTGCCCTCCAATCGCCTGGCCAGCTACCAGAAACTCCAGAAGGAGGCCGCCTTCGCGGCCAGGAAAGTCGATCTTCGACTGGCCAAGGAGGAGCAGAAGATGTGGAAGCAACGCGAGCTCGAGGGACGGCGCCGGGCCCGTCCCTGAGCAGCGGCAACGCGGCGGTGTCACGATGACCGCCATGAGTGGACCCGTCCAAGCGGAAGACGTAGCTCAGGACTCGCCGGACCAGGGCCTGGGCGTCGACGTGTGGACCGGGCGCGTGACCGACGTCGGGGGCATCCCGGTACATCGGGCACTTCCGCGACGCGGGCGCCGGATGGTTGGGGCATGGTGCTTCCTGGACCGGTTCGGGCCGGTGGGCGTCCTCCCCGATCGCACCATGACGGTTGGTCCCCATCCGCACATCGGTCTGCACACCGTGACGTGGCTCCTTGACGGTGAGGTGGAGCATTCGGACAGCTTCGGGAACCGCCAAATGATCCGCCGCGGTGAGCTCAACCTGATGACGGCGGGAAACGGGATCGCGCATGCCGAGGATGCGCGGGCACAACGCGGCGGATCACTGAACGGAGTGCAGCTCTGGGTGGCTCAACCCGAAGCGACGCGTCACGGTCCTTCGGCCTTCGCTCATCATGCGGAGCTACCGGATGTCGAACTCGGCTCCGGCCGGGCCACCGTCCTCCTCGGTCAGCTCGGCGGCCTCCGCTCTCCGGTGAGCGTCGACTCGCCTCTCGTCGGAGTCGACATTACGGCGGCCGGTGCAGTCGAGATCCCCGTGGAGACGACCTTCGAGCACGGCGTTGCAGTCCTCTCGGGTGAGCTCACCGTTGCCGGAACTGCCGTGGACACCAACCAGTTCGTCTACCTCGGGACGGACCGTGCGAGCATCAACATCGACTTCGGGCCGGGTGCCCGGGTCCTTCTCCTTGGCGGAGAGCCGTTCGAGTCCGAGGTCCTCATGTGGTGGAACTTCGTCGCGAGGGATCGTGCGGAGCTCGAACGTGCCCGGGACGATTGGACTTCGAACTCTGGAAGGTTCGGCCACGTGGACTCGACCTTGGCAACGATTGCTGCGCCACGTCCGTACTGGCTCGCGTGACACGGGGCCGTCACTGGACACCGGTGCACATCGCGCCCATGATCAGGTGATGGAAACGCCCTCCCTCCTCGACACGGCTGCCCGGCTACCCGGAACGCTGCTCCGCCTGCCAGGGACGACCCTCCGTGCACTTGACGCGCTCATCACGCTGGCTGACCGGCTAGATGCGCTGATGGAGCTCCTGGAGAAGATGGAGAGCGGAGTGACGTTCGCCGGAAACGGGGTAGAGATGGCGGCTGCGGGGATTTCGCAGGCGGTCTCCGGTCTCGAGAAGGCAGTAGGCACGTTAGACGGCTCGTTGCCAACGCTGTCCGACTCGGCATCGGCGCTTCGGGGGTTGACGGAGCGGCTCAGCGGTGTCGTCATCGACCTCGCCACGGAGTTGCCACGGGCCACTAAGTCTCTACAGGACATCTCCCCGGAGTTGGCCAAGGTCGTGGGAACCCTGGACGAGCGGTTCGGACACCTCGACAATGTGGTAACGGAATTGGCCCGTCTTATGGAAGCTGTCGTCGGAAGCATTCCCGGAATGCGCCGCGTCCTTCGCACGCCAAACATTTGAGGAGAAATCATGAGCACCTCCACCGATCACGCTGCTGCGCTTGCAGTGGTGAAGTCGACATCGACCCCTATTCATGACATAGGGACCGCCATCTACCTGAGTTCTGACACGTTCGAGTGGGCCGCCCAATGGGGTTGGTCGAATCCGTTCGCGTTCTACTTCGCCGGGCGGGGCGGCATGCTGGGCGACGTGAGTGCAGAAGTGGTGCGCTCCGCCTTGGGGTGGTTCGAACCGGGTGCCGTCAAGGCGATGTACGAGGAAGGCGCCGCTGTTTCCGGCCCCACGTCAGCAGCGGAACGGATGGCGGAGGCACACGGCTTGTGGGGCAAGAAGTACCTGTCCGACGTGAAGGGACTGGACGAGATCGTTGCGGTCACCGAGGAGCTTGTCGACGGGCTTGAGGGGTCAGGCATTCCGCTCTTCGTCGGGTGGCGGGCCGCCGCGAGGGACGCAGACCCGGCGGGCCGGACCGCACAGCTGATGCAAATCCTGCGGGAGTGGCGAGGCGGCGTCCACCTTGTGGCCACGACAGCGGTGGGCCTGAGCCCAATTGAGGCGATCCTCACCAACGAGGGGCCGGGACAGGCGAAGTTCTTCGGCTGGTCGGAACCGTTCCCCGACTACGGCGATCTGCGTCACAAGCACGACGAAGCCGAGGGAATGACCGACCGGATGAGCGCCGAGGCGCTGAGCCGGGCCCTCAGTCCCGACAAGTACGACGCATTTGAAGCAGGCGTGATGGCCGTACGCGACGCGACGCCCTAAGGACCTCCACCTGGCCATATGCCGCCGTGGGTACCCGGACGGAGGTGGGCTACAGTGAAGGGCTGCTCAAAGGGGCGATGGATGCCATCAACCCGGCGAAAGGCTGCGGCGAAAGCCGTCTCGGACCTGTGGTGCAGCTCGGAGTGCACGCCGCCCTGTCAAGGCGGAGGTCGCGGGTTCAAATCCCGTCAGGTCCGCCGCCAGATCCGATCGGTCCTCATGACGATCGGTGATGGCCACCCGGTCGGGTAGCTCAGTTGGTAGAGCGCGCGCCTGAAAAGCGTGAGGTCACCGGATCGACGCCGGTCCCGACCACCGGAAGTCCGTTTTCAGAGGGTATTTCGACCACTGGTCTGTTGAGGAGGTCTGGCGATTTCGGTCGTTCAGGACCCTCTCGGACTCAGCCCGCCGGGCCAATTGGGCTCATCGGATTCTGGCGGGGTGAGACGCGTCATCGGACGACGATCGAGCCGAGTACCCGCCAGTTCGGTTTGCCGGCATAGAGGAGCGCTCGGATCCGGTAGTTCTCGAAGTTCCTGAACCCGAAGCCGATCCGCTTGATTCGCTTGATCAGGTTGTTGAGTGCCTCGGTGGGGCCGTTGGACACCCTGGCCAGGTGGTAGTTGGCGATCTTGTCGAACCACTTCTTGATGGTCCGTCCGAGTTTTTGCACTTCTGGTGGCATGGCCTTCTTGAGACAGTGTCCCTGGAGCTCTTCGAGCAGCCGGCGAGCCTCATCGGGATCGTCGGTTCGATAGAAGTCGCGCAGACGCTCTTTGATCCGATAGGCGATCGCCACCTCGGCTCCGGGGTCACCCAACTCGAGGAGGGACCACAGACGCTCGCTGGCTTTCTCGTCGAGGTGCTCCTCGCCTCGCAGCAGCACCCGGCGCACCCGATAGAGGGGGTCGTCCTTGCGTCCCCGGTGCCCCGTCTGCTCGTTTTGGACCCGCCGGCGCACGCCATCGAGGCAGCGGTTGGCCAGAGCGACCGCGTGAAACGAGTCGACCACTTGGTGGGCTCTGGGCAAGACGACCGAGTAGACCGCGGCGTAGGTGTCGGACATGTCCAATGCCCCGAAGTCGATGCGCTCCTTCCAGGCCTGGGGCTGTTTGTCCAGCCAGGTGGCCACGTCAACGTAGGTGCGGCTGGGCAGGATCTCGATGATCTGGTGGTGTTCGACGTCGACAACGGTGGTGGCGTAGTCGGCATGGGAGTGCGAACCGAGTTTCACGAACTTGGTCTCGTCGAGG